>Ga0116135_1001348_pt1 | contig 12503 bp, 8 predicted proteins | sample June2015DPH_20_1_FD_89738 | JGI IMG/M metagenome (GOLD analysis project Ga0116135, IMG submission 89738) | Peatland microbial communities from SPRUCE experiment site at the Marcell Experimental Forest, Minnesota, USA - June2015DPH_20_10 | ecosystem: Environmental > Terrestrial > Soil > Wetlands >... | reverse complement strand
CGGATCCGCAAGGTTCTCGCATACCGCATGCGAACCACTGCACACTGCCTTCCAGAAAGATTCCGGATTTATTTCTGCGCGCGAAGGGGCCGGAAAATCAGGCTGATACGAGCAGGAATGCTGAGTGAGAATCTCTCCGGCCACCGCAAACACCACCGCCTTGCATCTGCTCGATCCGATATCGATGGCAAGCAAACTCATGATTAAGTGACGAGGACTCTTGCCTTTGCGCTGTTTTAATCCAACTGGACCGGGCGCAGCAGTCGAGCACAACATTGTGGTGCGATTTAGAGGAATCGATCCGCCGCCACTGAAAGCTTCCGCCCCGCAGGTCCGGACTCAAGAACATCTATCTTTCCCTTGCGACTAGTAACGCTTGCCACGCCTCGAAAGGCCTCCGGAGTCTCAAACAACGAGATTAGAAACCGAACTTTGGCTTCGGATTTTGCCGGAAGCCAGCGATAGGTTCGCTCGTTAAATAACCGTCCCTGATCGATCGTTTCGCGGAGTGGAATAGAGAACGGAGTTGTGCTGAACTCCAGTCCGCGGCAGAAAGTTTTCGCGTGCCATGGGGCTGCGGTCCGGTTATGCCGCTCTTCCCAATTGCCCACCCAGGGAAAATCCGACCGCCGAAAGGCATATACAACCAGAAGCTTCAGGCGCGGATTGCATGCCGCAATGAAGCCAACTTCCAGTTCCGGATCGAGCAACTGCGCAGTGTAGTGACCGAAACGCTGCGAAGGCATGGTACGCAAATTCATTCGCTTCCCATTCTTTGTCGGCGCGCTGGGCCAAATAAACTCGGCATCCGGATGGAGAAGGCTCCGAGAGCCAAAACTCGCCGGACAAACCTTCGCTTCGGTTGCAGGCATGTCGAACCAGGTTATTTCCGGTTCCAGAAACGGCGGACCGAAAGTGACATGTTCGTTCCACGAGATGGGACGGTCGTAGCTGTTCAGGTTGATGGCCTGTTCTTCGCAATAAATTACCGGATTGTCAGGATCGAGAGTTATCTTCCTGCTGAAACTGATCCGGGCTTCGCGAAGCGTCAAACCATATCGCAACTGAGGTTTCGGCGAGTCCGTCTTCTTCAGCAATTTCCACTTCGATGCGGGCCCTTCGCCGTGTGTGGTCATGCCCGCTGCGGTTTCTTCTTCAGAAGGCGGACCGAAGCGATCAAAACTGAGGCTGTGTCCCGCAATCCCGGAAAGCAGCTTGCCATCGGGGGAAGGCCCATATTTTCTGGAATGTTTTGAGCTCTTAAATTGAGAGGGATCGATGGTTTCCCACGGCGGGCGCCAGAGCGGATTCACCCCCGGGCACGCACTCAGGCTGAGTTCGCAGATGTGCCCTCCGCCCTCAAGCACGGAAATGTGTCCCCAGTCGGCCTGCAGGCGAAATCCGGGGCGGCCGTCCATGACATTCGGTTTGTGTAAAACGGCGTGCCTGCTGGAACTCATAGTCCTCTAGGAAGTGCTTAAGTTGCTGGCGCAACCACTCCGTCCAGAGCAGCCCTGGCGTTTTCCAGAAATGCGCTCATATTCTCTGCTTGGAAAACATTGCGGCCAAAAAACACGCCAGCCGCTCCCGCCTCCGCTACTTGACGGACAACGTTGAGCGCTTGTTTGTCGGAAGCCTGACGGCTTCCGCCAAGCACAAGAATTGGAATTGGGCAGTTTTTCACAACCGATCGCATGGAAGCGACGTCGCCGCTGTAGTCCGTCTTGAGCGCGTCGGCGCCAAGTTCGACCGCCATACGAGTATGCAGGTTCAACCATGCGGGATCGCCTGGATTCCGCACATCTTTCCCTCGCGCCAGACACTCCACGATGAGCGGAATCCCACTTCTCTCGCATTCGCGAGCTACTTCCGCATTGCGCGTGATTTCTTTCATCTCGAAGTCGACGTCCCCCGTGCCTACGACCAGATAGGTAAGGACAGCATCTGCCCCCTGTCTCAAAGCGGCCTCTGGGGTCGCAAGCACCGCGCTCCGCAGCACGCCGCTTCCGTTTTCGCCGAAGGCCGACCAAACCGTAGTCCAATCTAGGCGGGCAATCAAAGCGGGCAATCGAACCTGAATCGGCGAGTTGGCGAATTGCCGGATGAGCCCCAGATTGAGCAGCAGGGCATCGACATCCGCGCGCGCGAACTGCCGGATCTTTCCCAGCGGATCCTCAGTGCCGGGAATTGGCCCGAGCACCAAAGCATGGTCGAAGGCCACTACCAGCGCGCGGCGTTTTGAGCCTCCGAGCACACGATTCAGCCGAATTCTTTTGCCGCATTCGCTCACAAATCTCCCCGACTTCGTTAACGTTTGCCTTCTGAACTCCGGACGGAATAAATTATCCGGCCGATGAGCGATTGTCAACTTATTTGTTCGAATATGCTCGCTTCCAAGCCTTTGTGGTCACTTCTTGCGACTTGGCGACCACCACCTCTATACCCGCTTCGCGCAAGGCGCGGATGTGCTTGGGATCGGTGGATGAGTCCGTGACCAGCACGTCGATATCTTCCACCGGCCCGACGTAGGCGAAGCTCTGAGCGCCAAACTTGCTGTGATCCGCCAAGGCAATCCTGGTCTTTGCAGCCCGCGTGATCATCTTTTTAATCTGGGCTTCGGCGTGGTTCGCAGTCGATACCCCATAGGAAACGTCGATCGCACTCACACCTAAAATTGCTTTGTCCAATCGAATCTCCGAGAGCGCACGCTGCGCCCATTCTCCCGAGAAATAAAACGTATCTTTCTGCAGATCGCCCCCTGTGCAAAGCACGGTCACGCCAGAGCTTTTTTGCAGTTGGCAAACGATCGTAGGAGAATTCGTCACCACGGTCAGCCGATGCCGCTGATGGAGTCTTCGGGCCAGTTCGTAGACAGTTGTGCTGCCCTCCAGGAATACGGTTTCGCCGTCGAGAACCAGATCCTCCGCCGCCCTCGCGATTGCTTCCTTCTCGGCGGCATGGCTATGCGACAGGGTTTCGTAAGAAGGCTGAAAGCTGGTGCTGGACATGCGGGAGACCGCTCCCCCATGGGAACGCACCAGCACGCCATCCTGCTCCAGAGCGGCCAAATCCCGCCGCACGGTCGCCGCGGTGACACCTAAAGCCATGCACAGGTCGGAAGCGGTAATGGTGCGTTGAGTGGAAAGTATCTCTCGAATTCGAAATCTGCGTTCTTCCGCGAGCATAGGTTTCGCTTCCCCGGGCCCGCAGGTCAATCCCGCAGTGGTGCAGATTCGTGGCCTGGGAAAAACCAATTGTAGCGGGAGAGGCGGATTCATGGTTGACATATCTACGTTGAGCCGGGGGGAGATTCGAATATAAACGTACAAAATGATTGACAAACGATCACATTGTTTGTACATTCGCGCACACGTTGAAGTCCAACTCGACACGGAGAATTTCCTGGCCGAGGTTTTGGTCCCGGCGCAGTTTTGAGTGCGGACGCCCGGACCGGTTCAGTTCCAAACCTGGCTTGATCGAGAAGATAGCTGAATCCAAGAGCAGTCGGGCCCTTTCATAAATCTGAATCTGACGAGAGAGGAACTTCGATGAGACCAACAAACTTCTTTGTCCGCAGCCATCAGTCCTGCCGCTTCGCCGCCCTGGGGGCACTTCTTAGTTGTTTACTGCTGGCCAGCAATCTGGCGGCAGGTGCCGCGTTGACGATCACGACCACATCACCTCTTCCCAACGGGACTGTAGACACTTTTTACAGCACGACATTTGCGGCCAGCGGCGGCGCGGCTCCGTATGCCTGGACGATCACCAACGGGAGCGTTCCGGGGCTGGCCATCACCTCGGCTGGCGTGCTCACCGGAGTACCATCAGAGGCAAGCGCATACTCCATCACCGTACAGGTCATCGATTCAACGACCCCGACTCATCTCACCGCGACCGCAACCTTTAACCTCACTACCGTTGTATCGACGAATACTAACCTCTATGTCGCGACCAATGGAGTCGACCAGCTTCCTGGCGGAAGTCAAACGAATCCTTGGAAGACCATTGCATATGCCGTTGCGAACGGCGCCGGACCTGGCGTCACTATCAATGTGGCTTCAGGGACCTACAACGAAACCAAGCAGATCGCGATCACCACGGGCGGCTCGGCTACCGGGGGCTATTTCATTCTGAAAAGCACTACCCCCGGCGGAGCCATCATCAATGGGGGAAGTGTGCCCATTGGAACCAGCGGGTATGCTTATGGGCTGGTGCAGATCGGCAGCGGCACAAACAACATTGGCTACGTAACTGTCGATGGTTTTGAGATCACGAATTTCGTGACCGGAACATCGGCGAAAACCAATACCCTGGTGCCTGCGGGAATCGCCCTGCAAGGTTCCGGCAGCAACATCCAACTCGTAAACAACAACATCAACAACATCTGGAATCAGGGGAAAGCGACCAACCATACGGGGAACTGTCCCGCCGGGTCTCCAGAAGCCTTTGGGCTGGTGGTCGCAGGAACGAATGGTACCGCGCCCCTGACGAATATATCGGTCATTGGCAATACGCTAAGCAACATGATGACCGGTTGCAGCGAGACCATGGAGCTTGACGGCAACATCAACGGGTTCATCATCGCGAATAACCTGGTGCACAACAACAGCAACATTGGCATCGCAGCTTTAGGAGGCGAGGGTGTCGCCTCGGGGTACAAACAGTACAACGGCTCGCCGAACGACCAGGCGCGCAACGGGGAGATCTACGGCAATACGGTTTACGAGAACCCCTCGAATGGGACTGGTACGAATCCGCCTGTGGCCGCTGCCAGCAATCCCTACGGCGCCAAGTGCTACTGCGCCGATGGCATCTATCTCGACGGCAGCGCTTCCAATGTCGTAGAGCGGAATACCGTCTACCTGGTCGACTTGGGGATTGAAGTGACGGGAGAAGGTGCCGCACAGAACACGACCAACAACATAGTCCGGGATAACCTGTTTTTCTACAATACGGCGGTCGGCATCAGTATTGGAGGACAGGGGACTGCTGGGGGCTCGTCAAATTCAACAATTGTGAACAATACCACCTGGGACAATGGCAACAACGCCAACGGCGCGATTGGGGAGTTCGCGACTGGGACTGACCTCACCGGTATGAACGTAGTCGAAAACAACATCTTTTATGCTTCGTCTGTAACTGGGACACTGGTGGATGCCGTGACTACAGCGACGGTCACTCTCAATTACAACTTGTATTACGCACCGGACTCCTCGGAAAACTGGATCTGGGGCTCTAAGACCTACACCAGTTTCAGCAGCTATCAATCGGGGGCCAAAGAGGATGCGAATTCACAGTACGCCAACCCTGACTTTGTAAACATCGATGCAACGCCCCCAACCACTTTACCCAATCTGGATGTGACCTCCAGTTCGCCTGCTTTGGCAAAGGGAACGATTCTCAGTCCGATTTCAATCGTGGGCCCCTTTGACGTCACCGGTGTTACTGAGCGTATCCTCGTCACGAATGACACCATCGACGTGGGGGCGTACGAACAATAAAACGATCAGGAGAAAACTGGAAAACGAAGATGCCCGCGGAGACATCTTCGTTTTCTTACAGGAACACGCTAGAGCGGCGTGTTCGAATTCCCCATGGCAATGAAGACTGAAACGCACCCACAGCTCACGCGCGCCTTCGGTCTGCTCCCCGCCACGGCGCTCAACATGGCGAACATGGTGGGAATTGGGCCTTTCATCACAATCCCGCTGTTGATAGCTTCCATGGGCGGCCCGCAATCCATGCTGGGCTGGCTGACTGGTGCGCTCATCGTAGTTTCCGACGGCCTGATCTGGAGCGAACTGGGAGCGGCGTTGCCGGGTTCCGGAGGCAGCTACCATTTTCTTCGCGAGGCTTATGGACACCAAACTTGGGGTCGCCTGATGGCTTTTCTTTTCATCTGGCAATTCGTCCTCAGCGGGCCTCTGGAAGTCGCATCCGGGATGATCGGATTCGGAAATTATTCCACGTATCTTTGGCCAGAATTGAGCGGCCGCGGCCAGCAATATGTAGCCGTCGGTGCAGGCATCTTCGCCTTGTTCCTGTTATGCCGGAAGATCACATTCCTGAGCAAGGTGACTCTCGCTCTGTGGGTGGGCACGGTGCTCGCAATGGTAGTGGTCATCGTCACCGGGTTCCCGCACTTCAATATCCACCGCGCGTTTGACTTTCCTCCGGGAGCAATGGCCTTCAATCGCGGATTCGTGCTGGGACTGGGCAGCGCTACTCTAATCGCCGTCTACAACTATCTGGGATATTACGATGTCTGCTACATCGGCGATGAAGTCCGGAATCCAGCTTACGTGGTGCCACGATCCATTCTCTATTCCCTGGCAGTCTGCTGTGTGGGATATCTCGCGCTGCATCTCGCGCTGATCGGAGTAGTTCCCTGGCGCGAAGGAATTCATTCCAACTTTATTGTTTCCGATTTTATGGAGCGCCTCTACGGCAGGGGTGCGGCAATCTTGGTGACTATATTAATCCTCTGGTCGGCCTTCGGTTCGGTCTTTGCGCTACTTCTCGGCTATTCGCGAATTCCGTATGCCGCCGCTGTAGACGGCTACTTCTTCCGCCCTTTCGCAAGGCTGCACCCCACAAAAAACTATCCGGAAGTCTCACTTCTCGTGCTGGGTGTGGTATCCATCGCGGCCGCATTCCTCAGGCTGGATCAACTGGTCAGTGCATTGATCACGACCAGAATCCTGGTGCAATTTCTCGGGCAGCTATTTGCTGTCCCGCTCCTGCGGCGCAAGCTTCCTGACAGCGCTCGCCCTTACAAAATGTGGTTCTACCCGGTTCCGATTGTCATTGCCTTTTTTGGATGGGCTTACGTTTTTCTCACGTCCGGCTGGCTCTACATTGAAATCGGGGTGTTAACCCTACTGACGGGAGTTTTGGCCTTCTTCCTCTGGGCCAAGTGGAAATCGACGTGGCCGTTTAATGCGACTTTAATCCCAAACGATGGACCGAATCCAAATTCCGCCCACGGCTGAGGTATTCATGATCAAGAATAATCACACTCGTGCTTCTCAGCTAGGTAATGCCTTGAGGGCAAACCGCAGCTGGCAGATTGCGACCTTTTTGCTTGCGCTGCCTATTCTGCTTGTACACTCTTTTGCTCTCCCTACGTCGGTTGACGACTCTCCGGTCGTGGCCTCCACGCCAGGCTTGTCCGCTGCGGTCGAGCGAAGTGACGGCACCTATGAAATCCAAGACAGCAACGGCGGACACAGCATCATTCGCGCGCGGATCGCGGCGGAAGTCGATCACAAGTGGATCAAGTCAACTGACTATCCGAAACATGACGTTTCTCAATCGTCGTTCGAGGATGTGCTGGGACGCAGCAAGAAAATCATCGTGACTTCATCTGGGCTTCCGAACCTCCCTGACCTTACCTATACATTGCAAATCTACGATAGCGGGATTTTCGGAACGATCGACGCCGAGGTACGAAATCGAACGGGAAAGCCAGTCACAGTGCAAAGCATCCGAAGCGTCGAAGCTCTCGGAGATAAAATCATAGATCTCGGCGGCGCGCAGAAAAGCGACCGCGTTCTCTCCGACAGCTTCAGCGAGGACTGGCCGCCATTGCAGATTTACGATTTGGGCAAGGCGCCTGAAGGAATGCATCGCGCCGTTGGCAGCCAACTCATTTACAACCGGGACAGCACGGAAAGTTTATTTTTCGGCGCTCTTACTTCTGACCGATTTCTCACGATTATTCATTTGCAAACCAGTTCCTCCTCCGCGGTTGACCCGAGCATCACTGCATTCACCATCGACTCCACCGGAACCACGGAAATACAGGCCACCGATCCTGAGTCCGGACTACGCGACGGGCCAGCCGAAAACTTAATCGAACTCAGCATTCCACTGCCTGCCGGAGAATCCATTTCTTCAGAGCGCCTGATGTTCGCAGAGGGAAGGGATTATCACGGACAGCTTGAGCATTACGGCGCTGCCATTCGGGAACTGCATCACAGCCGCATCAGCGCAGACAACATGCTCGGATGGTGGAGTTGGACCGCCTTCTACACAAAGATCACCGAAGGCGCCGCGTTGACAAACGCCCAATGGCTGGCCGAGCACTTAAAAAGCCTGGGCTACGATTATTTTCATTTCGATCTGGGATATGCCTACGCGCGCAGTGAATATGCAACTCCCAACGCCTCGCAATTTCCGACGGGCATGTGGGATCTGACTCATCACATCTGCCGGTTGGGATTGAAAGTGGGAGTTTGGACGGCTCCGTTTGAAGTCGGAGAGCGGGCCTGGATTTACGAGCATCACAAGGACTGGCTTTTGCACAATGCGCATGGTGATCCAATTTCGCTTGGAGAAGCTGAAGAGGTAAAGGGCGAACGCCTGTTCGTTCTCGACGTCACAAATCCTGAGGCCCAGGAATATATTCGACAAATCTATCGCACTCTGGTTCAGGAATGGGGCGCCGGTTACATCAAACTCGACTTCATGGACAATACGGCAATCGAGGGCCATTACTACCGGCCAAATACAACCGCACTGGAAGCGCAGCGGATCGGGTTGGAGATCATTCGTAAAGCCGTCGGCCCTGACGTACTCCTCGATAAAGATGGAAGCCCGATGTTAAACCCGGTTGGGCTCGTAGATGAAGGCCGCATATCACAGGACACGGGTCATGCTTTTGAGCGCAGCAAGGAAGCCGAGCCCGGCATAGCGGCACGTTATTACATGCAGCGCAACTTCTTCAACGATGACCCAGACGCGTTCACGGTTTCCCGGCAACTCCTCGAAGAGCGAACCATTCAGGCTCCACTTACGTTGAATGAAGCTCAGGTCTCAATCGCTCTGGCCGCCATTTCCGGAGGCATGTTCGAGATTGGCGACGATCTGACGATACTGGGTAGCGATCCCGACAGGGTAGCGCTGGTCAAGAATTCGGATCTGCTTGCCATGGTAAAGCTCGGAAAAGCTGCTTTGCCGCTGGACCTTCTGACCTATGCGAAGAGGGATGAACGACCGAGCATTTTTCTGTTGCACGAAGACAAGCGACAGTCCATCTTGGCCGTCTTCAACTGGACAGAGCAGCCAAGATCCCATTCCTTCACACCGGCTGATTTGAAACTTCCCGCAGATCACTCCTACAAACTTCTAGACGTCTTCGCGAAAGATCAGCTCGGCGCAATCGACCATCAAACACTCCGGGTTGACGATCAACCGCCGCATTCGGTCAAGCTGATCAAGATTATCGACACTTCAATTCCACCGGCTGCGCCCGCGCTAGTTTTGCAGGTACCCTCTCAGGCAAAGGTTGGGGAAGAGCGTAAGTTTGCCACCACTGTTCCGGACAATAGCGTCCCAGCCCTCGCCTATCACTGGGATTTTGGCGACGGAGTGACGGCCGAAGGATCGAGTCTTAGCCACACATATACCTCCGCTGGTAACTACAAAGTCCAGGTCAGCGCGGAAGGATTGGATGGCGAATCCGCGGGAAAGGCATTTGAAATCTCGGTCCGCGGGACGGCGACTCTGGCTCCGCCGCGCCGTTATTCGGAACCGGAGAAATAGTTGGAAGAAGCATAGCCTGAAGAACCAATATAAGCAGCGCAACGCAACCAGTGTCTTCGTGAGAAAACCGGCCACGTGCTCATCTCTCCGCTCTGGTTGCGTACTCCCGAGGGTCATCAAAAGTGGGCTTTCAGCTCCTTCGTCGGATCTGTGGTGCCGCATTCTTGCTTTGGGTGTGCGGATTGTCACGATGGTGCCTACCGTCACAGATCACGCTGGCAACTAATACTCTACTGATCGTGGGAGAGCAGCCGTGTGCCTTGCGATTCCTGGGAAGATTATCGAAGTCCAGAACTAGGAGTTCTGCGTGCGGGCCGCGTGCAGTTCGGCGGGATCGTACGCCAAGTATCGCTGAGCTTCGTTCCTGAGGCGGCTCGGGGCGACTATGTGATGGTGCACGTGGGCTACGCCATCAGCCGGGTGGATGCATCGGAGGCTGAGCGTACATTCAAGCTTCTGCAAGACATGGGGGAAGTGGAAGCGGAATTTCCTCCCGCGGAGTCGTAATTTTCGCCAGCGTTACTTCAAACGCTACGATCAAATCCGGGAATGGACGACTTCCGTACTGACGAGAGGTCGCGCCAAAGAATTGACAGGCTTCTGCCGCGGTCACTAGACTTCTTCAAATTGTGAGTCTCGATTCGGTTTCGCCTGAGGTCCCCTATGCTGGATCGTCGTGGGGTCGCTTTAAGGATTGCCTGCCTTCTTCTATTATTCCTCGCCACTTCAGCTTACTCACAATCGGGCGAGAAGAAGAAAGTTAACCGTCAAGCCGACCTGCCCCGCTTTAGCTATCCGATGGCGGCTCCGGCTTCTGAGTTGGTGCAAGCGGACGACGCGACCTTTAATGCCTTTGCGGCCAAAGTGCGCGCCGACCTCGACACAATCTTTCGCGATTACGCTATCGACGACAAAGCTACGCTGCGAACTCTGCTTTCGGTCAAGCTCGATTTACAGCAACTAGCCGGCGAAGACCAGGCAGCACTGCAGACAATAGATACCCTGCGCTCTTTGCAGGAGAAGCCCGCGGCCAAGCTTATCGCCTTCCGTTATCCGCAAGCGATGTTGCAAGCTGCCATCGAGACCCACACCACCCGGGGACCTGCTTACGAGGGGGCTTTCACCAAGCATTACAGCGAAGCGCTTGACTCTTTGCCATGGGACGTCGTGCAGGATGACGCGAAAGAAGATTATGCCGGATCCCGGCTCTACACGAAACCAGTTGCCGTTGCCTACCTGATGACTGACATGGACCCAGCAGTCCAGAAGTCAGGTGCACTGGATAATGGGGAAGCGTGGGAGTTGATCTCCACGCGAAATGACTTGCAAACATCGATTCCATTGTTTCCAGCCCGCGCCCAGGTTCTGAAGCAGTACATCACAGCTCACAACATGGTTAAGCCGGATATCTGGGCCGCCCGGGAAGTTACGCTTACCAAGGATCAAAATCTCCCTTCCGTGTTGGTCGCGATTTGGGACTCCGGAATCGACGTTGCGATCTTCCCCAATCAGTTGTTCACCGATCCAAAGCCAACCGCTAGCGGCACGCACGGCCTCGCATTTGACGACCGTGGGCGTTCATCCACATCATGGCTGTATCCGCTTACGCCTGAGCAGCAAAAAGAGTATCCGGAATTCCTAGAACTTCGACAAGGGCGTTTGGACATTGAAAATGGGATCGACTCGCCCGCTGCGGATGCGGCGCAGAGAAGGTTCAATACGCTATCTCCGGAGCAGATTCATCAACTTTTCGAGTTAGATAAATGGCTGGGATTCTATGTCCACGGGACGCACTGTGCCGGGATCGCGGTGCGTGGCAATGCCGCCGCGCGCCTCGTAGTCGCCCGGTTTAATGATGAGTTGCCCGAGTTGCCGTTTGCTCCCACGGCCGAATGGGCTCATCAGCTTGGCGCTGACTTCCAGCAGATGTCCGACTACTTCCGTAACCGCAATGTGCGCGTCGTGAACATGAGCTGGGGAGATGAGCCGCAGGAGTTCGAGACCTGGATTTCCAAGACTGGTGGTGGCGCCGATCCAAACGAACGTAAGAAGCGGGCTGCCGAACTTTACTCGATTTGGCGCGCCGCCATCGAGACCGCAATCAAGAACGCATCGAACACGCTCTTTGTCACCGCTGCGGGTAATAGCGACCGCGATAGCGGTTTCATCGACGACGTCCCGGCCTCGCTGCATCTTCCTAACCTGATTGCGGTCGGTGCAGTGAACCAGGCTGGCGATGAGACTTCATTCACCAGCTATGGAGCCACAGTGCTTGTCGACGCCGACGGTTATAACGCCGGGAAGTTATGTTCCCGGCGGCGCAAAGCTAAGGTTGTCTGGTACTTCGATGGCTTCTCCGAACGTGGTGAATCTCGCGGCCAAATTATTTGCCCTCGACCCAGCGCTCACCCCGGAGCAGGTTATCGAACTCATTAGACGAGGCGCAACCACCAGTGAGGATGGCCGCCGGCACCTGATCGACGAAAAACGGTCCGTCGCTCTCCTCCCGACAAAAAAGTGAGTGCAGTGCCCGACCAAGGTTCGCGCGGGGCGCTTGCCGAACTTTGCACGAAGAGGTCAATACGGATGTCGGCAACAAGATGGAACTCATGGGCCATATTTCAGGTATCGCCATGCGTAACCGCGACCAGAGGCTTGCTGAGGCGGGGAGCACGCTTTGCAAGAGGTGCGATCGTCCCAGTGCACGCGATCCAGGGCTTGCCCGTCCCGGCGAGCGACTTAAATCCTTCGACGCCGATCCCTCTTGAAAAGTTCTCCCCGTGGCCAAATAGAATCGCGGCGCGCCGGTTTTCTCCAGCCCCAATCCGTGAGTGTTAGGAATTCGTCCGACAGCGACGAGAAGATCGGAGCCCTCCAGAGCGCGCTCGCCCTTCAAGTCGCGCAGATGCAGCGTAATCCCCTGACTGCACTCCTGAACACAAGCGTGTTCAGCGAGG
>Ga0116135_1001345_pt1 | contig 12521 bp, 10 predicted proteins | sample June2015DPH_20_1_FD_89738 | JGI IMG/M metagenome (GOLD analysis project Ga0116135, IMG submission 89738) | Peatland microbial communities from SPRUCE experiment site at the Marcell Experimental Forest, Minnesota, USA - June2015DPH_20_10 | ecosystem: Environmental > Terrestrial > Soil > Wetlands... | reverse complement strand
TTCTTCACCCGCATCAGCACCTCGCGCGCGTAATCGAGAATAGTGGTGGCGCGCCCGCTGCCGACGTTGTAGGCCTGCCCATTGGCCTGGTCTTTCTCGAGGGCCAGCATGTTGGCCTCGACCACGTCGTCGACATGCACGAAGTCGCGGGTCTGGCGGCCGTCTTCATACAAAATCAGCGGCAATTGCAGCAGCGAGCGGGCACAGAAAATGCGGCAGACGCCCGAGTAATGGTTATAGAGCGACTGCCGCTTGCCCTGGGTGATGGAATATCGCAGAGCCACGGTAGGAATTCCGTGCAGCCAGCCCAGCCCGATGGCGGTTTGCTCCTGGGAAAGTTTCGAAACCGCGTACTGGTTAAAAGGATTGGTCCAGCGCTCCTCGAGCGGTAAAGCTTCGGCAGATTCTCCGCAGGTGGGGCAGGCCACATGCCAATCGCCTTCCAGCAATTGCTTCTGGGACCGCGGAACAGGTTGAAAGTTTCCGTGCTGTGGGCACCAATACTGCCCCTCACCGTACACCGCCTGCGAGGACGCCACGATCACTTTCTTGACCGGCAGCCGGTGCGCCACGATGAGTTCGTAGAGGAGCGCGGTGCCGACCGAGTTCACTTGCAAGAAACGGGAAAAATCCGGCATGTAGTCCTGGTAGGCGGCCTGAAGAGAGACCACATCAATGCCTTGCAGCGCGGAGCGCAGCCGGTCGCGATCCGTCATATCTCCGTGGATAAATTCTGCGGCCGGGGGCACATAGCCCGGCAAGCCCATGGGATGCACCCGCGGCTCCAAACTGTCCAGAATCCGCACCTCAAAACCCTCGCGAAGAAAACGGTCCACCAGATGCGATCCGATGAACCCCGCTCCGCCCGTGACTAGTATTTTCAAAGGCCAACTCCCTGTGCCGGGCCGACTATTTTCCCGAGCCGCGAAAGACCTCGACGATGGTGCGCAGCAATATTTTCAGGTCGAGCAATAACGACCAGGTGCGGATGTATTCCAGGTCGAGGCGAACCCAATCGTCGAAATCGTGAATCCGATTGCGGCCATTCACCTGCCACAGGCAGGTGATGCCCGGCTTAACGGCGAGCTTTTGTTTTTGAAAGCTGGTGAACTGGACATATTCGCTTTCCAGCGGAGGCCGCGGTCCGACCAGGCTCATATGCCCGGCGAGCACACTGAAGAGTTGCGGCAACTCGTCGAGGCTATAGCGCCTCATCCACCTGCCGACGCCTGTGATCCTCGGATCGTTGGTAAGTTTAAAGACTGGCCCAGACATCTCGTTTTGCCGCAGCAGCTGAGGTTTGAGCGCCTCGGCATTGGCCACCATCGAACGGAATTTGTAACCGACGAAGCGCCGTCCGCCCAGCCCAACCACGCGCCAGCGATAGAACACCGGACCCCGCGCGCTCATTTTTACGAGGACAGCCAAGATCAGCCCCAGGGGCGAAAGCGCTACGATCAGTCCGGCCGACAGAACGATGTCGAAGAGGCGCTTCGCTGCCAGTTGTAAGGGAATTCTCCAGTTCGCCGATGGTCCGGGCGAAAGCCCCACCCCAGGAACTGCTGGTGCACGCCCTTGGGTGCTAAGCAACCGCAGCGCGGGTTTGTTCAAGATAGGCACGTAACCCCTCCCGCCAGTCTCCAAACCGGTTCAGTCCGGCACGCTTCAGCGCGGCATTCTCGAGGACTGAGTAGCTCGGCCTTCGCACCTTCGCAGGAAATTCATGGGGTGCGGCAATCAAGCAGAGAACCGACAGACTGGCCTGGGAAAAAATTTCGCAGGCGAACTGGTGCCAGGAACATTGCCCTTCGGCGGTGGCGTGAAACGTCCCATAGACGCCGGCTTTGCTCAATAGCACAACTTGCTCCGCCAGTTCGCGAGTTGAGGTGGGAGTAATCGTCTCGTTCGCCACCACGCGTACCTCGCCGCGCTCCCGCCCCAATCGGAGCATCAGATCGACGAAATTCTTCCCGCCCTTGGCCCGGCAGGGGTTCCGGCCGTAGAGTGCCGAGGTGCGCAGAACGATATGCTTTTCGTTCCCCGTCCGCACAAAATATTCCCCTGCCAGCTTGCTGTTCCCATAGACGTTCAGGGGCAGCGGCAGGTCGTCCTCGGTGTAAGCCTCTCGTTTGCATCCATCAAACACGTAGTCAGTGCTGATGTGGACCAGCGTGGCTCCCAAGTCCGAGGTTACCGCCGCCAGGTTGCGGGCGCCGAGGGCGTTCACGGCGTACGCCTCATGGGGATGGATCTCGCAGTTTTCTACGTGATGCATGGCGGCCGTGTTGACGACCACATCGGGACGAAGCCGGCTGAGGCACGCGGCCACGGAATTGAGCGCTTCGATTTGCAGATCCTGATGGTCGAGCGAGTACACTTCACTCTCTCCGGCAAAAGCCTCCCGCACGTCATGCCCAAGTTGACCGTTGCCCCCGATGACGGCGATTCTCAGCTGTGCCATCAAATCGCACCGGGAAATCTGAGATTTCTATGCACTACGCCCCCACCGCCATCTTCATGGCATGCGAGTCAATGCCGCTCTCCAACTTCTTGAAAGTCTGGATATTCGAATACAGCGGATTTTCCCAGTCGCCAAACTTGTCCATGTTCTCGATCAAGTTGTAGACGATCGACTTCACGGTTCCGCTGGGGTGGAAGCTGAGGACGTTGGCCGCCTTTTCCACGCTCACCTTATAGTTGCGAAAATCTTGAACGTGCTTGATCAGCAGAAAGACGTTACCGCCCAGCCGTTCTTCCACTGCGGCTTTCACCAGGTCGCCGATCTCGCCCACGGTGTAGTTTCCCGAGGCGATGTTGAAGACTCCGGAGATGCCCGGGCTGGCCTCGATGGCGCGGATATAGGCCGTGGCCGCGTCTTCGATGCTGAGGATGGGCCGCCAGATGGTGGGGTTATTCACCGTAACCTCCCGGTCGCGCACCGCGTTGCGAAACATCGAATTGACCACCAGATCGAGCCGCATGCGCGGGCTATAGCCCGAGACGGTGCCCTTGCGCAGCGAAATGACGGAAAAATCATGGCCGCTCAGCTGAGTGACTGCCTGCTCGCCCTGTAACTTGGAAACCCCATAGGGGTAGGTCGAGGCGACAGCCCGACTTTCATCGAAGAGTTCATTCTCGGTGTATCCATACACCGAACAAGAACACGCGTAAATGAAACGCTTTACTCCCGCCTTTTTAGCGATGTACGCCAGATAGGTGGGGGCGGCTGCATTGAAGATAAAGTTTTTACTCGGGGAAAACTCCGCCATGGGGTCATTCGAAAGGCCGGCCAGGAATATCACCTGATCGTAGGGTTCGAGATCCTCGACTGTCAGATGAAAAATATCCTTATTAAGCGTTCCCACCGGGCGCGGCAGGTGATTGCCGAACCAGAACAGGTCGACCACATCGACTTTGTAGCCGCGCTCGAGCAATCGCGGAATCAGCACCGATCCTACGTAGCCGGCACCTCCGGCAATCAGCAGTTTCATCATGGCTCCTTGAATGTGAAACAAAAAGTTGGACTTTGACTTGAGTATTGAATATTGAATATTGAACATTGAATAGAGGCAGGAACTAGCGCATAGCCAGCGCGCCTTGCGCTCCGGTTCGGTAGCCAAAGTGGCTCGACTCTGCCGAGGCAATCCAGTCCGCCAAGGTGTGTGCCCGCCTGTCTTTCTCGGAAAGAATCGGGTCCCGCAGGGGCCATTCGATCCCGATGGCGGGATCGTTCCACAGAATTCCAGATTCGGCGCAGTGGTTATAAAGCCCGGTGCACTTGTATTGAATCTCGGCGAAATCGGAGAGCACGCAAAATCCGCGGGCAAAGCCGGCCGGAGCCCACACTTGACGCCGGTTTTCCGCCGAACATTCCACTCCCGCCCAGCGTCCGAAGCTGGGTGAACCGCGTCGTATATCGACGGCTACCAGAAACGCTATGCCCACCGGCACGCGCATCAGCTTCCCCATCGGCGGCTCCCACTGAAAATGCAATCCCCGCAAAACATTTTTTGCGGAACGCGAGTGGTTGTCCTGCACAAACTCTGCCGGCAGGTCAAGTTGGTGGAACTGATCCGCGCGAAACGTTTCCATGAAAAATCCGCGGTCGTCCTGAAACATTTCGGGGACGATTACTGCCATATCCGGCAGCGGGCGCGATTCCACTTGCAGGGGCATCGTGTGTCAACCTCAGGAACGGATGGTTAGGAAAAAGCTCTTTCGGCGATCCGCGCGGCTCGCGCAATCGGACAAGCTCACACTCCCACTTACTTCATTTCTTTGATCGGCGGCTGTCCACCAATTGATAAAAAAAATCCTCGTACTGATCTGTAATATGGTCCCAGCTATAGGCCTCGCGAATTCTTTCCGGCGCATGCTGGCGATACTCTTCCGCCATGGCTGGATCGTCCTCCACCGCCTGCAACTGCCAGCGCAAGTCTTCTACATTGCGTTCGAACATGATTCCATGGCCGCTGAGAACCTCGCGGTTGAACGGCGTGTTCAAGGCAAGTACGCAGTTGCCATAGCCCAGGGCCTTCACCAGCGAAGGATTCGTTCCCCCCAGGCTGTGCCCGTGGACATAGGCGTAGGCATTGCAGTGCAGCTCTTTTACGAGCCTCGCATCGTCCACATGACCCAGAAATTTAATTCTAGGGTCGCGGGTCTGCTGCAGCTTGCGGACGAACTCGCTGCGATAATTCACCCCACCGGCGACCGCCAGCATGCGATTGGTCTGCAAACCTTCAAAGGCTTCGACGATCAGGTCGGGATTGTTTTCCGACACCATGCGGCTGGCGATCAGGTAGTACTCGAAGGGTTCGAGGCCATACTGCCGGACAATCTCGGGATTCTCCGAGCGCTCGATGTTGGCGCCATAGGCAATGCAGGTGGAAGCCGTTCCAAACTCATCCTGGTAGATACGCTGCATCTCGGCTGCGTCCGTGATGACGCCTTTGGGGCAGATTTTGCCGATCCACTGGGCGTTCAGATGGAAATACTTCCGTGCCAGCCGGCCCCACTTCCCTCTCTTCCAGTCCACTCCATCCACGTTAATCGCAAAGGTCTTGCCGAGCAGCCGCGGCAGGATGCAGTGAAATCCATTGACGATGTTCAACACCAGAAAAACGTCCACCGGGCGGTGCGTGACGTCCAGCATGCAAGCTAGAGTATGAGTGGGCGTGCCCAGCACCTTAGTCTCAATATTCCGCAGGTAGCGCAGGTCTACGCCGCGATAGCGAGGCGGCCGAGCACTGAACAAACTGCGGCGGCAATATACGGTAACGCGATGGCCGCGTTCGGCAAGCCGGGGCGCAAGCTCTTCGACGAAGGCCTCGGCTCCACCATAAGTATGGGGAATGCCGCGGGAGCCGAAGATGGCGATGCGCATGGCTGGCCGGGGATTCGAATTCGGTTGCAGCGGAGCGAGCCGGTCAGGCTCGGTCGGAACGATTCGTATGCCGGTCGCTTGATCGATCACCCCCGTTGCTTGCCTCTCTATTTCTTCTTGTGGCCCCGGTTCTTGTACCGTTTCCTGTGTGTCCGTTCCTTGCGTCTCGGTTCCTTGCGTCTCCGTTTCTTGCAGATCTCGCTCTTGCACCCAAGCTTGCCGGATCTTCATCGATGGCCGCCTTTCTCGCAAGTTCGCTCTTGGTACCGCAAACCCTTCAAACTTCCGTGTTTCTTGCGCCGGGGGATAACAAGAGACCGAGATCGATTCGCGGCAGGGAGCGCAAGGTTTCGCCGTAAGCGAGGGTGGTCAACAGCGCGGCGGCGATGCCATAACTTACAAGGCCTATTAAGGTGCTGCTTACCGAGGCGCAAACCAGGAAGCAGCCACTGCAGGCTGCAGAGAAGAGGAGAGATTTTCCGATTTGATGCAGGGTTCTCCCAGTTAAGTCCCGCAACAGCAATTCGTCCACCGTCCACCACAGTGAGATGGCGCCCAGCATGGCCCAGGACATGTTCGGCAGCTTTCCCGTGTGCCGCGCGACCGCCAGAGACAGGGCTGCCGCCAGGATTCCTGTGCTAGCGCCCACCAGGAGGCCCCCCTGGCGCAGGCTGCTGCGAAAGTAGTTGCTGTGCAGGATGTAGATCATCGCGGTCATTCCGGTGGTAAGCATGAGCAGCCGCAGGATGGGAAGACTCAGCACATACGCCGGCAGAAAAAATTGAACCAGCATTCGCAGGGGGAAATACCCCGCTAGGCTGGCTGCCCAAAGAAAGAGCGCGCAGGCCTCGCCCCAGCCATAGGCGCGTTGCCGCCGCTCTGTGCCCAGCCCATCCGAGAGATAAGGAAAGACCACCTGCGAGACCGACAGAACGATAGTGTTCACCGACGCCAGCGCAGTTGCCGCCAGGCTGTAAATCGCAAAGTCGCGAACCGCAAAACTCAAGCTGACCACCACCCGATCGAGCGACAGCGCGACGTTGGTAAGCAGGGCTGCCACTAGAATATTCCAACCGGTCGCGACGTTGCAGCACCCAAGCTGCCAGAGATATCCCGCGCTTCTCATTTTTCGCGGATATTTCTTCCCGCGATGCTTCCCGAACAGGAAGGTCCAAACACCAATGCCGGCTGCGAGCATGGCTGCGAGGTAAGTCGCGAGCAGCGCTTCGAGCGTGAGATGCTTCCCGTGATTCAGCCCGACCACCGCTCCGAGCAACAATGCCGGCTGGATAAAGGTCGCCGCCGAGAGCAGCACAAACGATTTTTCCGCCTGCAAGGCAAACTGTCCCAACACCGCAGCATTCCACACCACTGCATAAAGCAGAACCGCCAGCCCCACCAGAAACCACGGTTGATGGCGGAACCAGATCACCAGCAACCCAATGGCTGGCAATAGCAGCGCCCCTTGCTGCAGCAGGAGAAAGGCCAGGCTGGGGCGCAACTCGGCGCGCAACCGCCGGCGGGAGTGAGCCGCCCACCGCACCAATGCGCCATCCAGCAGCCCAAAATGCAGCGCCCCGGCAAAGCCTCCATAGAGGACAAAGAGCCGGTACTCGCCGTAGCTTTCCATGGAAAGCCAGCGGGGCAGCAGAAATGCGAGAGCGCCGTTGCACAGGAGCGACCCCAGGTTGGCACAGCTAAAAAGCAGGAGATGTCGTAGAAACGATGAGCTTCCGCAGGCTGCTTCTATATCCGGAAGTGCTTGCCCTGCGCGCTCGGTGTCGACGGCAAAGGCCGCGCCATCGGCCTGCCGGGTGGGCGTCAATGCTGCTGCCGGCGGAGACCCCACTCAAGCCACCGTCCGCGCTTCCGGAACTAGAAAGTCTCCATCCGGGCGAAACCGAACCCCCAGCCGAGCCCCGCGGCCATCCCAAAAACCCTGCAGCATCTTCCGGACACACGCAAGTTTCTGCGAGCCGAAAAACAGCGCTCCGCAGGCGTGCCGGAGCAGGTGGCGGCAGGCTGCCCATTTGGCAGTGCGGCTGGGATGAAGCCACCAGGCGACATAGACCAGGTTGCGGCTCATGTAATATTCGCGCCAGGGGGCATGATTCGGCCACAGTGCGGAGTATCCCGGCAGGCGCACCTGACGTGCATCTCCCACTTCGTGGGAGAGTTGGACCCCGCTCACCACCGCGATGCTGTACCCGTTTGAGCGGGCGCGGAGGCAGTACTCGAAGTCAAAAAAATCCATGAAGAAATCGTCCCGCGGCAATCCGATCTTCTCGACCACTTCCCGGCGCACCATCAGGCCGGAGACGATGGCCAGATCGGCAAACCAGACTGGCTGTTGCAGCATCTCCGCCGGTGGTTTATGAAAACCCTTCCGCCAAAGAAGCGGCGGATAGCACAATCCGCTGGGCCGATGCACCGGCAGAACCGCAACCATGCCGGTTCGGCCGTCGCCCGGCGCTTTTGCCTCGGCTGCACTCAACAATCCCTCGAGTGCATCCGGGTCGGGAATACTGTCGTCGTCGAATGCCCACACCCAGTCGTGATTCTTCTGCAAAGCCGCATATTCCAGGCCGGCGGACCATGCCCCCGCGGCGCCTAGATTGGTCGGCATCTTCAACCACGTTACTTGCGGATAGCGTCGGTTCAGCAGACTCTCGGTACCGTCGGTCGAGCCATTGTCGATGACAATGATTTCTTGCAGCGGGCGGCTTTGGGCGAGCAGCGACTCGATTTGCCGGGGCAGCCGATGGGCCGCATTGTAGGCGGTGGTGACGCTCGCAATCGAGGGCTCACCAGCCGGCGCAATCATCTTTTGGCCAGCACCACCACATCCTGATAGCTCAAGTACTCGGCCCGGCCGCACCAGTTGCCGAAATGGAGCGACTTAAGAGTAAGACCTTGCTCGCGAATCATCTGCATTAAGCACGTCTCTTCATATCCGATAGCGGTTTCCGGAACCCGGAGACTGGTGGTCCAGCAACCGGGGATGGCTTGCGACAGATCGAGCGAGCTTTGTCCCGATTCAATGAGGCTGCGGGATTCTTCATTGATCAGGAAGAACGTAGCCAGGCATTTTCCGCCGGAGGTAAGAACACGCCGCAACTCGGCAAGATAATGGCTCACCTCGAGGGGACGCAGGTGAGTGAAGACTGAGGTCAGGAGGGCGAAGTCGAAGCTCGCATCTTCATGGGGGAATCGGTAATCCGAGGCGATCACCAGGCCGTGCGGGTTGTACTCTCGATTGCGAATGTCAGCCAGGCTAAAGTGGAACCTCGGGTAACGTGGACTGATGTTCTCCTCACACCACTGCACTCCCCTGGGCGCAATATCGAAGCCCTCGTAAGTGCCAGTGGTGAGGTAGTTGGTCAGGGGCCGCGCCATGCGGCCGATGCCGCATCCCACATCCAGCACATGATGCGAACGCTCGAGGCCGCCGAAGCGGATGAAGTAATCCAGAAACTCAGCGCCCGTGTCTTCAAAATCGCCATCGCCGATCGGATTCAGCCAGCGCGGAGGCACTAGATAGGCGCGGCTCCGTCCCAAACAAAGGTCCATGCCATCGAGCGTCAGAAGATGGCAGGCGCGAAGGGCACGCCGCGCCGGGCGGGGCAGCCAGCGGCGAAGCCAAGCCCACCGCCGTTGATAATCGTAGGACGCTTGCGCCAGAGAGTTAGCGGACATGATTAGCCGAGACGGTTAGCGGACATGGTCCATTTCCGTTTGATCTATGGCGCTCGATGCCTTGCCCGCCGGATCAGCGCCTTCGCGCAGGGCCAGCCCGATGGGGAAACACGCCCAACATGCCAATCGCCTGTCAATTAACGGCAGGGTGAAGATCATCACCAGAGACAAACTGAGCAGAATTCCCAGAGCTGCATGGCCAATCGGGGTCGGGGTTCGCCAAAGCTTATAACCGGTGCTGCCCAGCCATCCGGCAAAGCACAGAGCAGCCACGATGCCGTATTCCGCCGCAAAGTTCGGATAGGTGGTTTCGAACGTCTTGGCATTCAGGTTCGCCTGAAGCGACAGCGCGCTGACGTCACTGTTTCCGGAACCGAACGGATGCTCGACTGCGTACTGCATTCCATCAGCAATTTCATGTCGGTGGCCTTCCGCCGAGGGATCCTGCCCGGTCTTATTGAAAAAAAGATAGTCGCCCAGGCCGATGACCGGTATGGAAACCGCAACTAAGACGAGCACGATGAATAGAAAGAACAAAAATCTCGTCTTCTGATGCATGAGGAAGGCGAGCAGAAAAATCGATGCACTCGCTCCCAGCCACGCCGAGCGGGTAACTGAGCAGATAAGGCCGGCTGCGATCATCGCTCCGGGCAATAGGCTCCGGCAGTAAACCCACCAAAGGACTAGCGCAATCATGCACAGCACTCCAAACCCATTCGGACCTACCATGGTCGCCGCCTCGCGCATTCCCGCAAAGCCGATGCCATGGAACGACGCGGTCAATCCGCCATCCCGGGTTTGCGAATCCGTGGCCAAGTAAAGCAGCGCCCTAGGACCCTCCCCCAGAACGAATACTTCGATCAACCCGAGCACCGAGAGAATTGCCGCGATCCACATCGCGCCCTTCGCCCAATGCGTTTCTTGCTCAGCGCGCAGCACGGTCACTCTACCCACGAAATAAGGAATGATGAAACTGAAGTCGGTGGCCAGCCCGGCCAGGGAACCGTCCAACGAGGTGCGAACTGCGGCGATCGTAAAGAATGCAACCAACCACCAATCGGATGTCGTCGGCTCGCAGCCATTGCGCCGCCACAAAAGCAACAGAAGAAACAGCAAAGGAACTTCTTTCGTGCACGCCGAAATCAGAGTCATATGGGGCAGGCCGAAAAATTTCCCCAGTTCGATGGCCATGTAGTCCAACGGCATGAAAGCTAACAGGAGGCCCAGCATGGTGACGGGATGGCGAAACAATATCCACAGCAAGGTTGCCGCACCCATTGCAACGCCCACCAGCGAAGGCGAAGTCGCCATCGACAAGCAAACCGCCAACGTGAGAATAAACAGCAACCCACTGACTCGGGCCGCCGCGGAAAGCGGATTTTGCGAGCATGCAGTGCTCATAAACCGCCTTCGAGGAAGCCGTGAATCATCTTTGAACCAAATCTCGCTAGCCGCCCGGACTCCGCCAGAGGATCGCTCTTCCTCCACTCCGCATCTTTGTGCAAGAAGGGCAGATTCTCGGCTTGCGCATCCGACGCCCCCGGCCCAACTTTTCTGGCAAATCCGATAATGTGCCAAGGCCGCTCGATGGCCATGCTCAAGACCTGCAATCCGACCTTGGAGAACATGCGGACTAAGACTTCAGGGGTAAATACGTGGTGATGAAGGGCACGGATCGTGGCGTTCTTGAGACTGCGCTCGCGGAACTCCATTGCGGAACCGGCGACTGGATCGAGCCCTAGATCATGTAAGGCGACAATTTCCTCCACGTGCGTTAAGTCCCCCTCGGGCGTGCTTCGGACAAAATCCGCTTCAATGTGTTCGAAGCTGGTGGGAGCGCGCCGGTGGTCGAAGTTCGCGCGACGATCGGGCACGATCACGAGCATCGTCCCTCCTTGCCGGAGCACCCGCCTCCAATGCTGAAGAGCTAGCATTGGATTCGCCACGTGTTCAAGGACATGCGACGCCAACACGAAGTCATAGGTCTGATCCGGGACTTCCCTGAGGTCGGTGGCCTCGGCGAGATATTGCTTCCGATAGGAAACCCCAACTTGATTGGCGGAGCTCGCCGGATCCCAAATCGTTCGATTGGAGAAGTTGGAGTTGTCGATCGGTCCACACCGGTCGTAAACAGGAATTAGTTTCCCAGCGCGAAAAATCGAACTCGGGCCGCCAATCTCCAAGCCCTCCCGGTTTCGTAAAAAACCTTCCATGAGTCCGTAGTCGCGGCATTTGCTGCGAGTCAGCCGGCGTGTTGCCCCGTAGGGCAGCGCCTTCAGGAAATTCCAATAATAGGGACTGCGGCCGGCCAACAGTCTGGCTTGGGTTGCGGCATCCTGTCTTATCCAGCTCAATCTCATCCGCTTAATCTCATTTCGCTCGATCTCTCGCGCCTTTCAACTCGGCCGCCCTTCCAGTCAGCCATCGCCCCTGCCCAATCCAGCGGCGGACGAAAATCTTGCCGTGGCGAATCGCCTCCTCCGCCAGCCGTTTGTGCGAATCTTGCGGATCGATTCTCTGCCACGCAGCAATGCTCAGCCGATAAAACACTCCTGCACTCAGAGCAAGCAGGGCGCCGAGGACTGCGATGACCGCCCTGGGCGGAAATGATTTCTTTTCCGGCACATCGGCAGCGTCAAGTACTTTGACCGTAGGAATTTCCTTAGCTTCCTCGATTTTGGCAAGTTCATACTGCTGCGTCAGCAGTTCGTAAACTGTTTCTTCCATCTTGGCTTGCCGGTAGAGTTGTTCCCAACGCACGCCGAGAATCGGAATCTGCCGTATGGAAGGGAACGCGCTCCCGACGGCATCCACAGGTTGGTCGCCGCCGGCAGCTGGGGCCGAGCCAGCGATCGCGGAGTGGTCGCCGTTCAGTTTGTCGAGTTGCCTTTGGAACTCTTCCACGCGGGCTCTCTGAGTGCGCACCCGAACATTATTGGGCGTATAGACCTGTTCCATGCCCTGCAGTTCCGACTGTGCGGCGATAAGCTGACCCTGCAGCCGCGCCGCTGCCTCGAGTGCGGCCCGGCTTTGCGAAGTGATATCCATGGTCGCGTTCTGGCTGGCAAACTGGCTGAACTCGCGCGAGGCGCGATCCAGTTCCTGCCGGACGCTGCCAAGCCGGCCCTCGATGAACCCTCGTTCGCGCCGGGCCGAAGAGGTCGACACCTGCGCCACCAAGTGATCCAACTCCTCGACATAAGCTTGAGCGATCAGGGCCGCTCGCCGAGGATCGCGGTCCCTGACTCGGACGGCGATGACCTCGCTTTTGCGGTCTTCGGAAATGTCGGTGTAATCTTGCAGGCGCTCGCGAGCGTCAAAGCGGTAGCGTTCCCCATAGACTTTTCGCAGGTCGAACCGGTCTACGATGCGATCTTGCACAGTGCGGCTACCCAGGAGGTCCACAAACAAAGCACCCGAGCTGTGAAGGCCAAGCAGG
>Ga0116135_1001339_pt1 | contig 12559 bp, 8 predicted proteins | sample June2015DPH_20_1_FD_89738 | JGI IMG/M metagenome (GOLD analysis project Ga0116135, IMG submission 89738) | Peatland microbial communities from SPRUCE experiment site at the Marcell Experimental Forest, Minnesota, USA - June2015DPH_20_10 | ecosystem: Environmental > Terrestrial > Soil > Wetlands >... | reverse complement strand
TCCCGCAGATCACCTACGGAAACAATGTTTCTTTGAGTTGCAGTTCGCTTCCAGTGGGGGCGAGTTGCGGCTTTAGCCCCGCTACGCTGCCTTTCAACGGTCCGTCGACTTTGTCGAGCACGCTCAACCTGACCACCACGGCCCGTCCGATCACGACGATCAGTTCGATCGGCTGGCGTAGTCCCTTCTATGCGCTCTGGCTGATGTTTCCGGGAATGGCGTTTGTGGGTGTTGGGAAACGCAAGCGGCGATGGCTGGGCTGGCTGGGTGTGCTGACGCTATTCTCGTTGGTCATGCTGCTGCCGGCGTGCAGCAAGGCAAAGCAGCAGCCGATTGTGAGTGGAACACCAGCCGGAACATATCCCATCACGGTTACGGCGACTTCAGGTTCGTACACCCAGAGTTACGGAATTACGCTGACTGTGCAGTAGCCGATGCTCCTACGAAAAAGGCGTACGGAAGATAACTCTCTGCCTGGATGTGCAGAGTATGTGGGGTTAAGCTCCAGCGGAGAGCTTGTGATGACTCTTGGCTTCGGCAATTCCATATTGCCGAATTTTATAGAGTAGAGCTTTGTAGCTGATCTGAAGCAGTTCCGCCGCCTGCTTGCGATTCCAGTTTGTCTGTTCCAGCGCCTGCCTTATGGCCTCGCCTTCAGCTTCATCTTTGGCGTTGCGGGCCAGCGACTTTAATCCCCCTACGGAATCATTGCCGCGCTCCGCGCCGTCGGCGCCTGCGCCGCCGTAGCCATCGCGCGGTTGCAGTTCCGCGGCGGCCAGGTTCTCATCTCCTAGAATTAAATACCGCTTCAGGAAGTTATTCAGCTCGCGCAGATTCCCCGGCCACATATACCGCTGGCACGCTTCCAGCAACGCCGGTGAGAGCGGAAGCTGCGGCCGCGCATATTGCTCCGCCATGCGCGTCATGAAATGCTTTAACAGGATCGGAATCTCTTCCTTCCGTTCGCGCAGCGGCGGCAAATTAAGGGTGAATGCGTTCAGCCGGTAATAGAGATCCTCGCGCAGCCGCTTGGTAGCCAGAGCCTGTGGAATATCGATATTCGTGGCCGCCAGAATTCGAACGTCCACCTTAATGATGGACCGGCTGCCCAGCCGCGAGAATTGCTGGTCTTGCAGCACATGCAACAGCTTGGCCTGCAAGGCTGGAGGCATTTCGCCAATCTCATCCAGCAGGATGGTTCCCTTGTTGCACAATTCAAACTTGCCGGGCTTGGCGTGAGTCGCGCCGGTGAAAGCGCCAGGCTCGTAGCCAAACAATTCACTCTCCAACAAATCCGCGGGAACCGCCGCGCAGTTTACCTTCAAAAATGTTCGGTGCGCTCTCGGAGAAAGCTTATGAATCAGCCGCGCCAGCACTTCTTTACCCGTGCCGCTCTCGCCGAGCAACAGAACTGGGATATCCACATGAGCCACCAGCGCCGCTTGCGATCGAATTTTCCGCATGGCCACACTGGCTGCAATAAAGAACACATCGTCCGCGACTTCCTCGACTTCGCCTCCCACCGGTCCTTTATCTTGCCCGAGGCATTGGCTGACCACCGTATCCAGTTCCGCTTTCTGAAACGGCTTGGTGAGATAGTCGTGCGCGCCCAGTCGCATGGCCTGCACAACTTTCTTGGTATCGCTAACGCAGGAGAGCATGACCACTTTCGCCCCGGGACGTTTTTGCCGAAGTTGCTCCAGCGTTTCCAATCCGTCGATTCCCGGCATCAGCACATCGAGCAATACCAGATCCGGCTCCAACCCTTTGTCGATGCGAGCCAAGGCCTCTTCTCCGGTGCACGCTGTTTCTACTTTGTAGTCATCGACTTCGAGAAGAGTCTTAATGTAGCGGAGCATGGCGGGTTCATCATCCACCAGCAGAATCCTCGCGGTTTGGCTCATAGAGTTTTCCCCGCAGTCTTGCCTTTGCCGGCGGCGTTGGGAACCGCATTAAACGGAATCAGGAACGAAAACTTGCATCCCGCGCCAGGATCGCTTTCCAGCCACACCTTGCCTCCCATGCCTTGCACCAGCCGCCGAACAATTGCCAGACCCAATCCCGTTCCCTCCTGATTTTCATTTCCCGGAAGCCGGAAGAAGTCGTCGAAAACTTCTTGATGAAACTCCGCTGGAATTCCCGGACCGGTATCGGACACGCTAATCTTCACAGAGTTCGGTTGTAATGTGCTTTGCCGCCTGCGCTCAGTACCCAACGCCGACTGGGCAGTACCACGGCGCTCCCACATATACGGTTCGGCGTGCAGCCAGACGGTTCCTCCCGGGGAAACAAACTTAAAGGAATTCTCCAGCAGATTCGAGATCACGCGTTCCAGCTTGGGCAAGTCAAAGGCAAACTCCGGTAGCTTATCGTTCGCCAGGAAATAAAGCGCCAATCCTTTTTCCTGAAAGCGTGTGGACCACAAGCGGCAAACGTCGGAGAGGCACTCGTTTATGTTACCGAGGGCGAAATGCATCTTCAGGCCGCCGGTTTCAAGCGCGCTGAAAGTCAAAAAATCCTGGATAAACTGTTGCAGGCGTTTTCCGCTGGCCTGCATGTCGCGCAGCACTTCGCGCTGCCGCGGGCTCACAGGACCCAATTTTTCGCTTTGCAGTAGTTCCACATAGCCGTTCAGAATTGCCAGAGGTGTTTTCAAATCGTGGGCGGCAGAACCTAACGCGTTGGTAGTACGCTGAAATTTCTGCTGCAACTCGGAGTAGGCCTGCGGGAGGTCAGCCGCACTCGGCATTCCCGTTCCAGGAGCTCGAGACTCAGATAATTCCGTTTCAGTCAGTGCCGGTGCACACACGTTCTTCTGCACAGTTGCCATATGGACGCAAACTTTTATGATGCCGATGAAACTTATCTCGGTCTAACCACAGGGGGGAACCACTTGATTGGTAAAGGAACAAGGTCGTTGCAAAATCGTAAGCCGCGCACTTTTCATTGTCAACGAAAAATGAACGCTGATTACCCAAGTGTAGCAAAAGCTTGCACATGATCCGCCTTCCAATCAGCATTTGATCTTTACCTGCGGTCGTCGTTAACGGCAAAGCATGATGCACGAACCAAACGGCTTAGCCTGCTATTGCAGGTTAGTAGAGAGGAATTGCGCCGGCATTTCCGGTTTTTGACAGCTTGTTTACCGGGATTCTGCCTGAAATTCTTGAAATGGCCCCTGGTGTGCTTGGTATTCAAGTCACTTCGCAATGAAAGGGCAGGCGTGAAGACAAAAAATCCGGCGGTCGAGCGTCGGCGCTGGCCGCGGTTACCTCTGGCCATTCCCGTTTTTGTTAGAAGCCCGCTTGAGCAGGATAAAGAATTTCTCGAGTTCGCCACGGCGTTAAATGTTTCCGCCGGTGGCATGCTGTTAGCTTTACGCCATTTTCTTCCTGCCGCGGCGAAAATTTCACTGGAAATTCCAAGTGGACCCATTGCCACCCTGGAGCCATTGCCTAGCGCCATACGTACCTTGCGTGCTGAAGTGCTGCGTACGCAACTCGGTCAGAGCTCTCATCTGGTCGGCCTGAAGTTCTCGCAACCGCTGACCATCTCAAACTCTCCGAAGGCCCGAAAGCGGAAGCGTCTTTCTTCTGTGTGAAAATATTTACTCAATTATTACTATTCCTCCCACCCCGACCTGAGGGAGCTCTTCTAAAATCTTTAGTAAGTTGCTTTTCCTCAAATAGATAAGCTAGCCTCTTTGCAGTACCTTTCCCTCCCCTAGGTTTGGTTCTCAGGATGCACATCTAATACTGTTGGCGTAGAGTCCTTTCTGTCATATGACCACTTCGCATTCGGTGAGTTCGCTGGTCCAGCCTCTTGGGGAGATGCCTCCCGAATCGGTGGTTTTTGGTTCCACCCATGCCATGCGCGCGCTGCGCGAGCGCCTGACTAAAATTGCCGGCGCAAACGTTCCTGTCCTCATTCATGGTGAGAGCGGCACCGGCAAAGACATTATCGCCCGCATGATCCATACTTCTTCTCCGTGGAAGACTGGACCGTGGGTAAAGGTAAATTGCCCGGCTATTCCCGGAACCCTGCTGGAGAGCGAACTCTTCGGATATGAAAAGGGAGCGTTCACCGGAGCCTTCGGCATGAAGCCCGGCCGCGTCGAAATGGCGCACCGTGGCACCCTTTTTCTCGATGAAATTTCCGAACTCGACATGAGCCTCCAGTCGAAGCTCCTGCAGCTTCTCCAGGATGGACAATTTTGCCGTATCGGCGCACAGGAAGATAAGAAAGTGGAAGTGCGAGTGGTCTGCGCCACCAATCGCAAGCTGGAAGAAGAAATCGCCAACGGCACCTTCCGGGCTGATCTCTTTTATCGCATCAATGTAGTGAATCTCTACATGCCGCCGCTGCGCGAGCGCGCTTCCGATCTTAACGAGCTGATCCCTTATTTCGTCGAGAGCTACAACCGGAAATTCAATGCGCGCGCCAAGCCGCTCTCTACCGACTTAATGAACACGCTGCGCAAATACCACTGGCCGGGCAACATCCGCGAGCTGGAAAATCTGATCAAGCGTTATGTAATTCTTGGCGCGGAGGACGCCATCACCAGTGACCTGCGCCCTCACCAGCCGGATTTCTTCAACGCCGATATCAACGTCGATGGCCCGATTTCTCTCAAGAAGCTGACACGCCAGGCCGTCCACGAGATGGAGCGCAAGATCATCCTAAAAGTTTTGCAGCATCACCATTGGAATCGCAAACAGGCTGCCCGCGCCCTGAATATCAGCTACCGCGCCCTGCTCTACAAAATCCGCGACGCTGGCCTCCCATCCAATCGCGCCGCGCGCCGGGCCCAACCTGCGGAAGTGCCACCCATCGTTGCCATCGACTAACGTCTACTCCGAACTCTGCACGCTGTCACCCTGAGGGCCACGCCCTCCGCCGCCCGAAGGATCCATGTATTCCGCGTGTGGAGCATTCACGCGTCTAGTGCGCTTACCCTCTCAACTCCGATAGCGCCTTACGGGCATCGCTGTCATTAGGATTGATCTTCAGCGCCCGCTCCAGTTGCTGGCGCGCTTCTCCTAATTGGTTCACCTTTTGATAAGCCAGCCCCAGGTGGTAGTGGACAGTCGGATCGTCGCCGCCGCCGCGCCTCTCACTAAGACGCAACGACTCCTGGAACATCTGAATCGCGGATTGGTAGACGCCCTTTTGAAAGTACGCCCAGCCCAGCGTATCGGCCGCATTGGAAGAATCGGGCATGCCCCGGCGCGCCGTCCGAGCCATAGCCAGAGCCATATCCACATTACCGCCCTGTTGCAGCAGCAGGTAAGCAAGGTTATTCGAGGCCCGCGGATTGTCTGGCTGAAGTGCGAGCGCCTTCTGATACATCGCCTTAGCCTGCTCCCAATTCTTTTGCGACTCGTACATTTCTCCCGCAAGAATATAAAACGCGATCTCCCGCGGATGATCCTTAATGGATTGCTGATATAAAGCCAACGCCTGATCCACAGATCCCTGCGCTACCTGCACTTCGCCCAGTTTCAGCAACGCGTCCGAATTATTACCGTCCAGTTCGAGCGCTTTGCGAAAGGCGGATTCCGCACCTGCGAAATCCTTTTTCTGAAACAGTGCCGTGCCCAGCAGATCGTAGAAGCCACCCGTATTCGGAGACTTCGCGACTTGCGCGCGTGCCGCAGCGATAGCCTGATCTTGCTCCTTTTGCACCAGATAAACGTTCATCATGCCTTGCAGTGCATCGGTCGACGATGGATCCTTATCGAGCGCCTGCTGGTACGACTTTACCGCCTCACCATATTGCTTCTCTAACTGGTACAGGTTTCCCATTTGTACATAAGGAGCGGGACTTCGCGGAGCGATGCCCATCGCTTTGGTCAGATCCTGCTGGGCGTCGGAATACTTCTGGCGAGCCATTTCCGCCATGGCCTTCATCAAATAGCCGTCGGGAGCATAGGGCGCGCCAACGATAATCTGCTGAGCGGTCGCGGCCAGCGCGTCCACATCGCCACGCCGCAGTTCCAGTCCAGCCAGCGCGCGTTGCGCATCTGTCAGGTCAGGGCGCAGCGCCACCGCCTGCCGCCATTCCGATTCCGCGCGCTCCTCGTTGTGTTGCATGTCAAACGCGATGCCCAGCTGATAGTGAGCCACGCCGTTGCCGCTGTCATTTTTTAATGCCTGTTGGAGGGCGTCCACGGCGCCCTCCGCGTCCGCCTTGCGAAGCCGTATTTGACCGCGATAAACCAACGCATTCACATCATGGGGATTCGCTTTCAGCACTTCATCATTCAGCTTTGTCGCTAGGTCGAGCTGATTCTTCAGGATCAGGAGCTGTATGTAATTCCTCTTCACCACCAGGTCTTTGGGATGGTCGCTATACAGCCAACCATATTCCTCGGTGGCTTTATCGAGGTCGCCGCTGGCGTAATAATAATCTCCCAGGATGCGGTAGCCTTCAGAAGTATCTGATAGATCCTTCTTTGCTTGCTTCAGTAAAGCTTCCGCATCGGCGCTCTTGCCTTCGGCCATATACAAGCGCACCAGCGCCTCGCGCGGCGCCGGGTTCTTGGGAGCAACTTCGATGGCGTACTTGAACTGCTGTTCCGCCTCCGCCAAGCGATTGCGAGCTTGGTAGAAACCGCCGAGCGCCAGCTCGGCGTTCATCGCCTTTGGATCGAGTTGGCAAGCTTTCTTAAAATTCGCCTCCGCTTGATCGGTCAAGTTGGAGCGCAACTGCAGCAAAGCCAAATTCAGATAGGATTCCGATCGCGCGGGGTCGGCGGCAATGGCTTTTTGCATCTCCTGCATGGCCGCTCCCAAATTACTTTCTCCCGCATAGTAGTCCGCCCATGCTTCCAGGACCTCGGGATTTTGCGGCTGTTTGTCGCTCAGCAAGTCCAGGTGAATCTTGGCCTGCTTCATGTACTCTTCATTCGCTGAGCCGTCTGGATTGCGCGCCGTAACCAGCAGATTGGCAAGATCGATGTGGGCTCGATAGTTGTCCGGAGCCAAATCGACGCTTCGCGAAAGTTCCTGAAATGCCCGTTGGCTATCGCCCAGTTTTAGATAAGTTTCACCAAGCTGATAGTGCGCCGCCGCGAAACGCGTATCCACCTGCAGCGCATTGGCGTATTGAATGGCCGCCTCCCTGTACTTTCCTTTAGCGAAGTAGCGGTCACCGCTTTCCAGATATTTTTGCTTGCGAACGTTTGGGTCGTGCGAACACCCAGTCAACAGTAAAGCAACGGCGAAAACGATAACAGACAGGCGTACGACCCCCGAGCGGCTCATGGTTTACCTTGTCTCCAGAAATTTGCGGATATTGCGACGCTTACATCTTAAATCTTTATGAAAGATCGAACGTATGGACAATACACTAAAGTACGGGAACCGAGCGTTAAAATGACGTTACGAATGTAACACCGATCCGGCGAATGCCTTGATGGAAGGGCGAGGAAGAAGAGCGGAGGGCGGAGTTCTTGCGGATTCTGCGATGGTGAAAATCGCGGATGAAACGATGAACAATGAGTGGCGCAGCTCAATGCCGCGCCACTCCCCGCCATGGTTAGTCGCCGGTGCCGGTTTTCAATGCGGGCTGTCCCGACAGTGATGCCTCCACTGCAGTCCCAATCGGCGATCCCAGCCCGGTGCAGGCGTCCCAGCCGTGCCCTGCCGAATAGGCGCCATTGTTGCCCTGCGTAATGTCGTTGGTCTCATCCTCGCTGACATTCTGGTACAGCAGCGGATTGATAAATCCCGCCGGTTTGCCCATATCCTGGTTGATGAGAGCAATCAATCCAGCCCAGAGCGGAGCCACGGCGCTTGTCCCACCGATTACACCGGATTGGCCGTCGACCAGAGTGTCGTAGCCGGTGCTCGGATCGGCATCCCCGGCGACATCGGGAACTCCTCGACCGACCCGGCCGCCTGGGTTTGCCGACGGTGGAACGTTTGCCGAAGCCTGATAGCTTGGCAGTGGAAACACGTCGCTGATCCCGCCCCCGGTTGCGCCTTCATTATTGGCGAGTTCGTTCCAGACTACTTCGCTGGCGATGGTATTCCCGCTGGCCTCCAGCGTGGTGCCGCCGCAGGCCAGTACGTTCGGACTCGAAGCCGGGAAATCGACATGATTCAGAGTGTCCGTCGTTACCCCGTCGCTTGAGCCGTTATCCCCAGCCGCCACGCACACGGTCACTCCCAGCGCGGCCGCGGATTGGAACGCCTCATCCATTGAAGTCATCGCCTGTTGTGTCCACGAAGATTCGGGACCGCCCCAGCTGATCGAAAGCACGGAAGGATTGTTGGTGGTGTCGTGCACGGCGGTCGTGATCGCATTCAGAAAGCCGGCATCGGTGTTTTCGGCGAAATACGCGACGATCCTGGCCCCGGGGGCGATCGATCCAGCAACTTCGATGTCGAGCATCACTTCGCCATCCGGTCCGCTGGGATCTCCCGTCGGACTATTGCTTCCATTCCCCACTGAAACCGCGGAAACCGTTGGGGTCTTCGACAGATTCAGTTGAGACCAGTAATTGTTGAGGTCGGTGGGATTGAAGCCCCCGCCCAACTCGACCAGCGCAATGCACTCTCCGGTTCCATCCACGCTCGTAGGATAGTCGTATAGGGTCGCGACCTGCACCGGCGTGTAGGAAACATTCACCGTAGCGGCACGAGCCCCGGCTCGCGCATGCCGTCTACGAAAATGCGGCTTGGCCTGCGGACGGTTATCCAGACCAAACACTCCTTCGACTACCTCGTGTAAATCCGCCGGTAGATGAATTTGGCCGGTGCGCCCGCGATACTCGCCACCGGGATGGTCGTACCGTTTCAGCTCAACTCCAAACGCCTTATTCATAGCCGAGACCGTGCCGGAGAGTATCACCGTACGGCGCGGCGCGCTCTTTTCCTTCACCTTGAGGTTGTATTCCTGTGCGAATTTTTCAACACGGGCAATATCGGCGGGATTGGCGCCATGCTCCTGGGCAAATTGCTCGCGCGAATAAAGCTTTCTTTTTTCAACCGGCTTGGTGAATTCCTCGGGGTCGATAATCGGTTTCTTGCCCGCGCGTGACCGCAGGCGGATGGTCGCGTCCACGGTTTCGTTGGGATTCGCCGGCCCAACTTCCCGCGCACCCGCGAGCGGAGCGCGATCGCTACCGGCCAATGCCAGCGGATTTCTCGGATTAGGCTGGTTAGACATCGTTCTGATCTCCCTTCGATGCAGGCTCAGCCGTGTTCACAGAGACGGCGAGAAGGAGAAGCCGAACAGCTTTACCGCAGGAGCACTTTCTGAAACTCCACTCAGGAAAGGAGTCGAGCCCTCGACAGATTCCGCAAAATCGGTGCTGGCCCGTTAGATGTTTTGAAACTTAGCAGCCGGGAAAAAACAAAGCAAGCGCTTTTTAAAGCTCGTTACGAAAACCAAACAAGAATTCCCGAATAGGTCCGCTCCGAAGTTTTTCGCTCAAGAGCAACTTCCTCGCAATCGCAATGGGGATTTTCGAGTCAGCGCATAGTTTGCATGTGACGTCTAACCTTGTGCCTTTGAACGAATCAGCGCATTCTTGCCAAGGCGAAGGCGGTACATGGACATTTTGGGGATTTCGCGCAACCCATTTATTATGAGCATTTTACCAGCAAGCTACTGATTCCACTGGGTTCATTAAGGTTTTGCTCGCTAAGCCTATGATTCCGGTATATCGGTGGGGGGGAGGGGGTACTCTTAAATAAATAATCAGGAAGGGAACTATGGCGGAGGCCACGATACGACTAGAAAACCATCGGGCAAATATTTTTTACGGTCCGATTCACAAAAGGAAAACGATTTTATCGACTACCGGATCGCCACAGGTTTTCGCCCGGCCCGTTTCCAGTATAAATATCCAGGAATGCCGACGAGCACGATTGCCGTTCCCCAGAAGGCCTCCGCGGGACGAGTAATGATCGTGTTGAGCGTCCAGGCCGCGCCAATAAACACATAGATTGCGGGCAGCCATGGATATCCAGTACAGCGGTAGGGGCGCGGAATCTCGGGACGCTTCCAGCGCAGGAGAAACATTCCGATTACTGTCAGCGTGTAAGACAGCACCATGCCGTAAATCACATAGGTGTAGAGCTGGTCGTAGCGGCCGCTGAGGGTAAGCAGAGCCGCCCAGACGCCTTGCCCTATAAGGCTGAATGCGGGGGTGCGCCACTTGGGATGGATTACCGCCATGCGCTTGAAGAAGACTCCGTCCTGCGCCATGGCCAGATAAACGCGTGCGCCGGATAAAGTACAGGTGGCGGCAGCGCCGAAGCAGGAGATGGCGATCATTAGCGAAAGCCAGATTGCGGTGCGAGGCGAAAACATTGCCGCGGCTGCGGCGTGCGCGATAGTTTCATGCTGCGCGATTTCGCCGAGCGGCAGAGCGTAGAGGTAAGTGACGTTCATCGCCATATAAATGATGCCGACCACTACCACGCCCAGCACCATGGCGAGCGGAACGTTGCGTCGCGGTTCCTTTACTTCGCCTGCAACCCAGGTGATATAAACCCATCCGTCATAGGCCCAGAATACGGCGATCAGGGCAATACCCATGGCGGAAATCAACTGCGCGGGATGAAGTCCGACTGTGACGCCGACGCCATGCGAACTGAAGTGCGACCAGTCGCCTTTGCCGATGGCGAATCCGAGAATTACAAACGCGCCCATGGCGGCAAATTTGGTCCAGGTGGAGAGATTTTGCAGCAGCGTGCCCCAGCGCAGGCCTATCACATTTACATAAGTGAGAATGGCGATAAGCAGAAGGCCGAACAGATGCGCGCGCGTGATCGTGATTCCCACAAGCGAAAGCACGATGTGATCCTGCGAGACGCCGGGGAAGACCTGGCCCGTGTAGGCTGCGGCTGCGACAGAGAGCGCGGCGATGCTGCCACCATTGGCTACGGCGAACAACATCCATCCGTAGAGGAAGGCGACTAAGTCGCCGTAGGCCTCGCGCAGATAAACGTATTGGCCGCCAGACTCAGGAAACATGGAGCCGAGTTCCGCGAAGGCCACGCAGCCGAATAGAGAAATCACGCCGCCGATGACCCAGACTCCCAGGAACAGCATGGGCTGCGGTAAAGGTCCGGCGATGTCTTTTGCGGTAAGAAAAATGGAGGAACCGATGATGCCGCTGGCCAGGAGCAACACGGAATCGAGCAGGCTGAGACCGCGAATGAGGGTAGGTGATGCGGCTTCCCCCCTCCTGCGCCCGGAATCAACTTTGTTGTTAGTCACAGCCGAAGTCGGATTCATTATCCGATGCCCAGTTCGTCCGGAGATTCGAGCGGCGTGCCGCAGCGTCGACAGATGATCGCGGAACAGTCTCCACAGGTTAGGGGATCGTTGACTTCTTTGGCACAGTTGGGGCAGTAGAAAGATCCGCTATTGGGATCGGGTCGTGGATTCTGAGGGCCGGTTGCCATGAAGAGGGAAACTGTAGCACAGGCGAGGGAGCCGGGATAGCGGCAGCAAAGGCAGCTTACTCCTAAGCGATGGGCAACGCGATAAAATCCTTCCATGCCAGAAAAATCACCCACCCCCGACGAGAAGCTGCAAGAGGAATTCAACCGCTGGGCTGCGGCCGGCGAAGGGCCGAAGATGGAGCAGCACCATCTTGATATTACGGCGAAGACGATTCGGCGGATGAGTTTACGGCCCGGAGAACGAGTGCTCGATCTCGGTTGCGGTTCGGGATGGGCGACGCGGCTGCTGGCGCGAGTGGTCGGCGAAGGGCCGGATGGGTTCGGGCAAGTCGTAGGAGTGGATGTTTCGGATGAGATGGTTCGTGAGGCGCGCGCGGGGTCGAAGGATTTTGAGAACGTGCTTTATGTTTGGGGATCGGCGGAGAAGATTCCGTGGGAGGAAAATTTCTTCGACAAAGTTTTATCGGTTGAGTCGTTTTATTACTATGCCGATCAGGATCGCGCGCTGATGGAGTTGTTTCGGGTGATGGCGCCGCGAGGAAGGTTATTCATCCTCATCAATCTATATAAAGACAATCGTTATTCGTTGCAGTGGGTGGATAAGTTGAAAGTGCCGGTGCACGTGCGGTCCGAAGCGGAGTATGTGGAGTTGCTGAAGAAACATGCGTTTGAGAATGTTGAGGCGTGCAGGATTCCGGATGACACGCCGACGCCGGATGACTACAAGACGAAGTCGTTTCATAATCTGGAAGATCTGCGGGCGTTCAAGCGGGAGGGAGCTTTGTTGCTGATGGCATCGAAGCCGGATTTAAGGACGCCTGCGCCTGGGTATGCTATTTATTAAACCATTGGGGCGGAGAAAGGTTCCCCGAGCGGCTAAAGCCAATCTTTATCTTTGTGACTATCGCAGCTGAAACCGCTGCGCCACCCAACGGCGAAAATCGAGAACAAGATGTAAGGCTGGCGCTTAGAGTTCGCTGTCGTCATCGTCATCTTTATCACGATGGCTTAGGTCTTTTGCGGGGCTCAGGGCACGGCCGTCGGAGGCGTGGCGAATTTCGATTCGGCCGTTTACGTTTTCGAGTTTAATGCGCGGGCCGCCATCGCCGAGTTCGCCGCGCAGGTCGTGACCGAC
>Ga0116135_1001332_pt1 | contig 12596 bp, 9 predicted proteins | sample June2015DPH_20_1_FD_89738 | JGI IMG/M metagenome (GOLD analysis project Ga0116135, IMG submission 89738) | Peatland microbial communities from SPRUCE experiment site at the Marcell Experimental Forest, Minnesota, USA - June2015DPH_20_10 | ecosystem: Environmental > Terrestrial > Soil > Wetlands >... | reverse complement strand
GTACATCGAGTTGATCAAGCCTCGGCTGAATTTCGAGGAGGGAGCAGACGCTTCGCAGGCGCGGACCGCTTGCAGAAACCTGGTGAATCTATTCGACTCTGCTTTAAGGCTTCTGCATCCGGTCATGCCTTTCATCACCGAGGAGATTTGGCAGGCGCTTTACGAAGGCAAGGCGCCATTAAAGTCTGTGGCGCTTGCGGCGTTTCCCAGGGCCGACGATAAGCAGATCGATCTCGGCGCCGAAACCGAGATGGCGATTCTGCAGGATTTGATTGTGAATGTACGAAATCTTCGCGCAGAAATGAAGGTTGAGACGAAGGTCAGGGTACCGGTTGAAGTCTTTGCGCCGGAACCGGCCATACGCGGGATGGTCGAACAGAATCATGGCTCAATTGAACGCCTGGCGAATGTGGAGCGGATCACATTTGTGAATTCCTCGCTGGCGAGAAATGCGGGAGCACGCAGCACGGCTCGGTTTGACATACACGTGATTTACGAGCGCAAAATCGATGTAGCGGCGGAATGCGAGCGCCTGAGAAAAGAACGGGAGAAGATGGATAAAGAGTTTGCCAATAACCAGCGGCAACTCGGCAATCCGGAGTTTTTGAGGAAGGCTCCGCAGAAGATCGTGGACGGGTTGCGCAGCCGGACTCAGGAACTTGTAGTGATGATCGAGAAATCGAAGGATCAATTGGAAGAACTGGGCTGCAAGTAATGGAATTTAACAACCGGCGCATCACGGCGATTATCGAGAACGCGTTGCTCGAAGACCGGGCCACTCGGGATGCGACAAGCTATGCCTGCATTGACGCCAATCAGCGTGCCTCGGCGACGATTCTCGCCAAGCAGGATTGTGTTTTGGCCGGAATTGGCTGCGTGGCGGGGATTCTTGACGTATACGCCGCACTCGACGGCGCGGTGACCTCGCATTATGAAGTAACCACGCATCCGGAAATTTTTGACGGAGTGCGTTTGCGCAAGGGCCAGTCGGTAGCGGTAATCCGGCACAATGCGCGCGTGGTTCTTTCCTGTGAGCGGGTGATTCTAAATTTTGTGCAGCGCATGAGCGGGATCGCAACCACTACGCGCAAGTTTGTGGAGGCCGTCTCCGGCACCAAGGCGCGTATTCTCGACACGCGGAAGACTGCTCCGGGTTTGCGCGTGCTGGATAAATATGCGGTGAGGTGCGGCGGCGGCCAGAATCACCGGCTGGATCTATCGGATGGTGTGCTGATCAAGAACAACCACATTGCACTGGCGGGCGGCATCGTGCCCGCGCTCGAAAACGCGGTTCGGAACCGGCGCGGGTCGCAACCGATCGAGATCGAAGTTCGTTCTATTGACGAACTTGAAAGTGCAATTGCTCATGGCGCCGAAGCAATACTGCTCGACAATATGGCTCCGGAAGAGGTGCGTCGCGCGGTTGAGCGGTGCGCGAAGCTCGAGCATCCCTTGCCGATCGAGTGCTCGGGCGGAATCCGGCTGGAGAATGTACGCGCTTATGCGGAGACCGGCGTCGATTTCATCTCCGTCGGCCTGCTGACGCATTCGCCGCAGGCCGTGGATATGAGCATGCGAGTTGCTCCCATTTAACTTCGGCGCTGGTTGTGCTTTTCCCTGCGGTCCCGCATAATTCCTGCATCAAAGATGCTGAAACAACTCGTTCGGCCAACCTGAGCATGTCATCCGCAGCTTCCGAGCCATCTACCGACGCCCGCCTGGGCCGGATTCTGCGATTGCTCATGGAACATGCAACCGTGATCGTCAGCGGAACCAAGATCGCGCAGGAGATTCAATCCAACCGTTCCGAGGTCTGGCGATTGGTGCAGCAGCTACGCGGATTGGGAGTCGATGTTGCGGGGCATCCGGCGACCGGATATCAACTGAAATCGGTTCCAGACCTTCTGTTGCCGGAAATTCTAGGGCCGCTGTTGCGCGGAACGATTTTTGACAACCGGATTCATCACTTCTACAAAATCGGATCTACTAACACGGAAGCCATGGCGGCTGCGGCCAAGGGCATAGCGGAGGGCAGCGTCTTTCTGGCCGAGGAACAGACCGCGGGACGCGGACGCGGAGCGCACACTTGGGACTCGGCGCGCTCTGCGGGAATTTACTGTTCAGCAGTGCTGCGGCCTGCGCTGCCCCCCGGGGATGTTCTGGTGATGGCGCTGGCTGCGGGATTGGCGGTTCGCGCTGCAATCGAACAGGTCGATGAGCGGGTGCAAGTGGATTTGAAATGGCCCAACGACGTGCTCATTGAAGGGAAAAAAGTTGGTGGCATATTGACCGAGATGAATGCTGAAGCGACGCGGGTGCGCTACATCGTCGTTGGCATGGGGATCAATGTGAACCACGGACAGTTTCCGGAAGAACTACGCAATCAAGCTACCTCGCTGCGCACAATCACAGGAAGCGAGTGGTCGAGAGTGGAGCTGACGGCGGCTTTGTTAAAATCGCTCGAACGGGAATATCGCCTGCTGACGGAAGACGCGGATGCGCGGCGGTCGATTCTTCAACGTTTCTGTGAGCACTCGTCCTGGGTGCAGGGAAAGCAGATTCGGGTAGAAGAGAATGGATCCAGCATCGAAGGAAAGACGGAAGGCCTCGACGAGCGAGGGTTTTTGCAGGTCCGCACGTCGCAGGGTTTGCAGAAGGTTTTGAGCGGGACGGTAAGAGCCGCGAGCCGCTGATTGCCTGAGATTTCTATGCTTTTTGTTCTCGACGTAGGCAACACGAATACGGTGCTGGGTGTATTTGCCCGGGTGCCAACAGTGCATCCCGATGGCGACTCTAGCGGCGCTCCGCGTTACGAGCGACTGGTGGCAAACTGGCGTGTGGCAACGCGGCAGGGCAGCACCGTGGACGAATATGGGGTTTTATTTCGAAATTTATTCTCGATGGCGAGCCTTGAGGCTTCCGGAATTCACGGCATTGTGATTTCATCCGTCGTCCCTCCACTCGATCCAGTGCTACGGCAGGTGTGCGAGCGATATTTCAATTCCAAGCCGCTTTTCATTGAACCCGGCGTGAAAACCGGAATGCCGGTGCAGTATGACAATCCAGCAGAAGTCGGCGCCGACCGTATTGTGAATGGGGTTGCAGCCTTCGATAAATATGGTGGACCGTGCATCGTGGTCGACTTCGGCACCGCGACGACCTTCGATTGCGTTTCGGCGAAGGGCGAATATCTCGGCGGGGTCATTTCACCGGGGATTGGTATTTCTGCCGATGCGCTATTCCAACGCACGGCGCGCCTGCCGCGGGTTGAAATCCGCAAGCCCGCGCGCGTGGTCGGCACGAATACGGTGGGCAGTCTTCAGTCCGGGCTTTATTACGGCTATCTGGGGCTGGTGGATGGCATTCTCGAGCGACTGCTGGAGGAAATGGGCAAACAAACTAAGGTGATTGCCACAGGCGGGCTCGGATCGATGATCGGCACGGGATCGAGGTATATCGAAAAGGTGGACGATTTGCTGACGCTCGAAGGGTTGCGCATAGTTTGGGAGCGCAATGCAGCGGGGAAAAATGCTGCCCAGACCTCGTCGAAAGCTTCTGGGAAAACGGGAAACGGAGCCGCCGCGAGTTCATCGAAGCCGCGTGCTACCCGCTAAACCGCCGTGGAAAACCGATCCAAAGACCAATCCAATTATTTTAATTACTTCACCGAAGTTGAGGAACAATATTTGCGCCGGCGCGGCGGCGGATTGCTGCTGACCACTCTGGACTGGGCGCTGATTGAAACCTGGAAGGATGCGGGCATTCCTCTTGAAGCCGCTCTGCGGGGGATTGATGCGGCGTTTGATCGTTACGACCAGAGAAAGTCGAAAGCGAAGAGAGTGAATAGTCTGGCATATTGTTCGCAGGAAGTTTTGTCAGCGGCGGAAGATATGAAAGAAGCGGCGGTCGGCGCCGCGACCGGAGAAGCGCTATCGAGCAAGCCGGGCGCGGGTCAGGGATTCGAACCTCAGGCAATCGCGGCATTCTTGCGGCGCAACGCAGATCTTCTTGAAGCCGCGAAGATTCCGCACAATGCGGGCATTTCCGTTCGTTCCATTGCGTCCGATTCCACGGCAACATTGCGCAAGCTTGCGCAGGAGGTCGAAAGGCCGTCCAGCCCAAGGCTCGAAGACTTAGAACGACACCTCACTGTACTGGAAGACAAGCTGTTTGCCGCATTGCTGGCGGCCACGCCTGATGAGGAAGTAGTTGCGGTGCGTGCGCAAGCCGACCGCGAACTTTTGCCATATCGCCGCAACATGGCGGCAGCTCAGATCGAGCAACTGCATAAGCAGTACGTCCACAAGCGGCTACTGGAAAAGTATGGCTTGCCGCGGCTAAGCCTGTTCTACATGTGAAGCCGACTGCGAGTCAGATCTAGTCGTTTCCGAAAGTCATCTCGAATATGACTCATCGCTTCGATGCACTCATTGTGGGCGGCGGCGCGGCCGGTTTGATGTGCGCTATCGAAGCCGGCAAGCGAGGACGCAGAGTTGCGGTTCTCGACCATGCCGAACGACTGGGCAAGAAAATCCTGATTTCCGGCGGCGGACGCTGTAACTTCACCAACCTGTACTGTGGGCCGGAGAATTTTCTTTCGTCGAATCCGCATTTCGCCAAGTCTGCGTTGGCGCGATACATCCCGGCGGATTTTATTGCGTTAGTAGAGAAGCACGCTATTCCCTATCACGAAAAAACTCTGGGCCAGCTTTTCTGCGACCGATCCGCTCGTGACATTCTCGCGATGCTCGAAGCCGAATGTCGCGACGCTCAGGTCAGCATCTTTCTAAATACAAAAATTCGGCAGGTCGAGCGCCAAGGTGAGGATGAGTTTGTTCTGCGGACCACCGAGGCGGAGTTTTGCGGCAAGGCACTGGTGGTGGCAACTGGCGGTCTTTCCATTTCAAAGCTGGGCGCAACCGCCTTTGGCTACGAACTGGCACGGCAGTTTGGTCTCGCTATTCGTGAGCCCCGGCCAGCGCTGGTACCGCTGACGCTCGGCAACGAAGAAGGTTCCCGCTACTGCGATCTCGCCGGAGTTTCGACGGAGGTCGTCGCGTCGTGCGCAGGGCAACAGTTCCGCGAGAAGATGCTGATCACGCATCGCGGACTGAGTGGTCCAGCCATCTTGCAGATTTCTTCATATTGGAAAAACGCTGAGCCTCTGGTGATCGACCTCGTACCCGGACAGGAAATCACCGCGGCATTCCGCAATCCAAAAGTGACAAGAAATGTGAGCGCGCTTCGAACCGAATGGCGAAAATTTCTACCTCATCGCCTGTCGGATCGCTGGATGGATCTGCACGCGGCGGATGGCTTTTCGAATGCAGCCCTCGCCGCTCTGGAAAAGCAGTTACATTCCTGGACCTTGCACCCCGCTGGCACGGAAGGGTTTGGAAAGGCCGAGGTCACCGCTGGCGGGGTCGATACGGATGAACTTTCAGCCAAAACGATGGAAAGCCGCAAAGTTCCCGGCTTGTACTTCGTTGGTGAAGTGGTGGACGTGACCGGCCATCTGGGCGGATTTAATTTTCAGTGGGCTTGGGCGTCGGGTGCGGCGGCGGGGAGAGCGGTTTAACGGGCAGTCGTAGCGACTCGCAATTTCCTGCGGAGCAATTTAAAAGCTATCTGCGGCGCTTTTCCTTCCCAAAATGGGAATCTCGAGCATTTTACACGCTTTCCTGTATTGTCTTTAGCGCCCTGGAACAATTATTTTTAACTATGATCCATCGATTTCCCAATGGAGGACGACGACTGTGCGACTGCTTGATGAGCCCCAAGGCTGGAGATCTTTGCAACACCTGGCGCAGCGGGAAACGGACCCGCAGAAACTTACCTTGATCATCGAGGAGATGAACCGACTGCTTGATCGCCACGACAAGAAGACTGCGAGTGACGAGGGTCGGGAAACCAGAGACGGCGACGGCAGGTCCGATTATCCAGGCTGTTCGGCTGCATAACTGCACGATTGTTCGGGCTTTTTCTTCGTTCTGTGTTTCATGCCGTAGAATCAAGTCTTGCTCCTAACAATCGAAAAGCTCATCTATGGCGGCGACGGACTGGCTCGCCTTCCTGCTGACGACCGTGGTCGCGGCAAGGCTGTATTCATCCCGTTCGTACTCGCCGGGGAGAAAATCGAAGCGACCTTAAGGGAAAGCAAGCGGGGATTTGCGCGCGCCCATTCCAGTGCGATCCTGGAACCTTCCCCACAACGAATTTCCGCGGCTTGCGCTTATTTTGGCAGTTGCGGCGGATGCCATTACCAGCAAGCTTCCTACGAGCATCAGCTCGAAATCAAAAAAGAGATCTTGCAGGAGAACCTGCGGCGGATTGCGAAGATCGAACTGCAAAATGAGATTCAGACCCACCCTTCTCCGCCCTGGAATTATAGAAATCGATCCCGGCTGCAGATGCGCACGAAGCCGGAATTCGCACTGGGATACTTCAGATTGCGCTCGCACGAGTTGTTCCCGGTTGACCAATGCCCTATTAGTTCGCCACTGATCAATCGCGGTATCGCGGCTCTTTGGCAGGCTGGCAGGGCGGGAAAGGTTGTGGAGGGTATGCGAGAAGTGGAGTTCTTTGCCAACTCCGACGATTCGCGGTTGCTGGTGGAGTGGTTATGTACTCCGGAAGCCAAACGAGCCGCGGTTCGTGGGTGGGCAGAAGAATTGTGCGCCGCGATGCCAGAGATTGCCGGCGTTGTGGCCTTCCGCGAGCGCCAGAAGAACGTCCGGGAGCTAATGGTTACAGTCGGGGCTTCAGAATTGACTTACCAGACGCGTCGAACCGCTTACCGCGTAAGCGCCGGAGCTTTCTTTCAGACCAACCGCTTTCTTATTGATGAACTGATAGACGTTGTTACGGCCGGAGTCTCGGGAGAACTCGCCCTGGACCTGTATGCCGGGGTTGGACTGTTTTCCACAGCCTTGGCGGGTGACATCGATCACATCATCTCGGTCGAGATGTCACCTTCAGCGATAGGAGATCTCAAATACAATCTGCCGGTAGATGGCCAGGCTGTGCAGGCCGAGATCGATGAGTACCTGACGGGAATCCGAGACCGGGCCGGCAATGGTGCATCCCTCCCCCAAGTGCCTCACCAGCCCGATTTCGTCGTAGTGGACCCGCCCCGTGGCGGCCTCGGCGAGCGCGTAGCGCACCTGCTCGCGGGTGTGGGTGCGTCGCGCGTGACCTACGTGTCATGCGATCCGGCAACGTTGGCCCGAGATCTGGTGCCATTGCTGGCAGCCGGGTATCGCTTGCAGGAGATTCATCTCGTCGATTTGTTTCCGCAAACCTACCATCTGGAAAGCGTAGTGAAGTTGGTGCGCTGAATCCCCGGCCCGGCGCCACTCCTAGGCCAGTGTGTTTTTTACTCGGCGGCAGTGCGCCTCGTCAGCGCGAGCACCTCGCATGCTGGTTTCTTTTACGCATCCGATTCAGTCACTCATTCCTTCGCCGGCTCCGCAATCTCGATTCGTTTTCCGGCTCAAGCCAACGCGCCAGCCAATGCTTTGGGCTGCGGTTGCGTATTCCGCGGGGATAATCTATGGCACTCGTGCATCTCGCCCGGACCTGTGGTGGATCGGTGCAGCAGTCGCGTTTCTGGCCTTCGGCCTGTTTTTTCTTCATAAGCGCCGATGGCTTGCCATGGCATTGGCCCTGGGAGCGACCCTGTTCGCGGGCGCTCTCAACATTCAGATAGCGGGTTCATCGAGCATTGCTGACTCCGGGTTGCGACCCTTCGCCTATGGCCCACAAGTGCAAATGACGGCTCATTTGATTCGAGAAGGCAGATTGCTGCAAACGTCGTCCGGAGAGGTGCAGCAGAGGCTGGACGTCGAGAGCGAACAAATTGTCGAGGAAGACGGCACTCGCATTCTGGTGCATTCCGGCGTTCGACTTAGCCTTTACGGCGCCGCCCCGGAAACATCCTTCCCCGCTAACCATGCAAACTCGTCATTCGCGCGAATTTTCCACTTCGGGGAGCGCATCCGTCTTCCGGTGAAGCTGAGGCTGCCGCGTAACTTCCGCAATCCCGGCGCATTCGACTATGAAGGCTATCTCGCCTCGAACGGCATCGGCACCCTGGCATCCGGCAAAGTCGAAGACGTAGAAGTGCTGCCCGGGTTCGTGGGCAGCCGCATGGAACTCTTCCGCACTCGAATCCACTCCAGCATCATCGCCAAAGTGGAGGAGCTTTGGCCGCCGCCGCAGGCTGCGCTGATCAACGCCATGGTGATCGGCGAAGCGGCTTTCATTGATCGGGACACGCGCGTCGATTTTCAGCGCTCCGGCACCTACCACATTCTCGTGGTATCCGGGATGAACGTGACCATCCTTGCGTTCGTTGTGTTTTGGACGCTCCGCCGTATGAGGGTTGGCGAAATTCCGGCGACATTTCTCACGATCTTTTGTTGCGTCGCCTATGCGTTTCTCACGGAAGTAGGCGCGCCGGTTTGGCGTGCCACGCTGATGTGCGCCATCTTCCTTGGCACTCGCCTGCTTTATCGCGAGCGCGGGATGGTGAACGCACTGGGAGCGGCTGCGCTTGGAGTGCTGGTTTTCGACCCCCGGCAATTGTTTGCAGCCAGTTTCCAGATGACATTTTTGTGCGTGCTGATCGTCGCCGCGATTGGTCTGCCGCTGGTTGAGCGCACATCGGGCTTCTATCGCCGGGCGCTGGCTCACTGGGGCGCGGAGAATTATGGCGCTTCGCTGCCTCCGCAGGCTGCTCAATTTCGCGCCGACCTTCGATTGATTGCAGGGCGGCTGTCACGTTTTCTGGGAAAACGGTGGTCTCTGCGGTTGGTCCGCGGGTCAACAATATTTTCCTTGCACGTGTTTGAACTATTACTGATTTCAGCGATCATGCAGATGGGACTTGCTCTCCCGATGGCGTATTACTTTCACCGCGCTACGACCATCGGGCTCCCGGCAAATATCGCAGTCGTTCCGTTAACGCAGTTCGTGATGCCGTTGGCGATTCTGACGGTTGCGTTGGGGTACTTTTCGGTGTGGCTTGCCAGAATTCCAGCAATGCTGACCACGGTTGCACTCGAAGCCATCACTGGCGCGGTGCGCGGACTGGGAGGCCTGCGGCTCGCCGATCTGCGCGTAGCAACTCCCTCTTTGATCATGATTGCGGCGGCCTCCGCCGCGCTTATCCTGGCGATGATCCTTGCGCGGAAGCGTGCCTCATTCGCCGCTGTCGGCTTGGGCTCCCTTCTCGCCGCCTCGCTTGCTCTGGCTTTCCTGACTCCCAGACCACAAACGCGCGCAGGCGTGCTCGAAGTCACTTCCATCGATGTTGGCGAAGGCGACTCGATTTTGCTCGTGACTCCCGAGGGCCGCTCTTTACTGATCGATGCCGGCGGGCCAACCTGGGGAGCTTCGTCGCAACTGGATTTTGGCGAAGATGTCGTGGCGCCATATTTGTGGACACGCCGCATTACGCACCTGGATGCAGTCGCGATCTCGCACGGACATTCCGATCACATCGGAGGCATGCCGGCCGTGCTGAAGGATTTTCGTCCCAAAGAACTATGGATAGGACTCCTGCCCCCGAATCGCGCACTGGACAACTTGATCGCCGAAGCTCATGCCCTGGGCATCACGGTGGTGCGGCACTGGGAGGGCGATGACTTTGAATTTGGAGGCGCCGAAGTGGAAGTCCTTTTCCCGCCGCGCGACTGGCCCCTTGGCATGGAGCCGAAGAACAATGACTCGATGGTGCTGCACGTCAACTATGGCGCGACTTCCGTTCTACTTGAGGGAGATGCAGAGAAGGCGGTGGAGCGGCGCATTACGCTTCTTCACCATCCGCATGCGCAGCTACTGAAGGTGGGCCATCACGGCAGCGACACATCCAGCACGCCAGAACTGCTGGCATCGGTGAAGCCAAGCTTAGCGGTAATTTCGGTTGGATTTCACACTGCTTATGGCTTGCCCAAGGCGGACGTATTGGCTCGCCTGCAGAAGGCCGGAGCGCGCACTTATCGTACTGATCTGAACGGAGCCGTGACGTTCTATCTGGATGGCCATTCCGTCACGCCGTTTTTGCCGGCTATCCCTTAGTCACATCTTCGTCGGCTGAGTCGGCACCATCGGCCGATTCGTCCGCCAGGGCGGATTGGGAGGATTCCGTGATTAAACTGCGCGCGCGATCAGCGTCCTCGGCCCGCACCAGAATGATCATTCCACCCAATCCGGGAAATGCATCCTGCACAAAACTGCCGGATTTGAGATCGCTCTCGATGCCCGCCGATTCCAGTAATCCCTTGACGATCATCGCTTCCGACTCTTGCTCGGTATCAAAAACCTTGACCAGCTTTTCGTTCGGATTGGGACGCTCATTCTCTGTCATCGCACTCGACTGCTCTGCCATGGGATCTCCACTCTCCGGGCCGGCTTTGTGCAATGGACTTCGCCGGGCGCATCCATCTGATTCTAACTCTTCTTACAGAGTTGCATTCGGGAAGTGAGTTTAACTATCTCAAGAAAAAGTTCTCGAGACAGCTTTCATATTTTCTGCAACCTCTGCACTTCGTGGACGCCGGGAATTTTCCGCAGCCCGCCCATGATTTGCTCCAGATGCTTCATGTCGGAGATGTCGAGGACGATCTCGACGCTGGCCTGGCTGTTGGAAGTGTGGGCGCCAATGTTGCGGATGTTGCTTTGTGCGTCGCCGATGACGCTGGTAATGTTTTTCAGCATGCCAAAACGATCGTCGCAGTAGACGGTTAGCTTGACCGGGTAAGCTGTCGGCGTAGTTTCATCGCGGGCCCATTCAACGTCGATGCGCCGCTCCGGCTCGTACATCAGGTTTGTCACATTCGGGCAGTGCACGGAATGCACCGCCACGCCCTTACCGCGAGTGATATAGCCCACAATGCTTTCTCCGCGGATGGGATTGCAGCAGCGCGCGCGGTAGACCAGCATATCGCCCTGGCCTTTGACCATGATGGCGTTGTGGTCGCCAAAAACCCGGCGCACCACATTGGCGATGGCGCCGGGGGTATTGGAGAGGCCTTCCGCCGCAATGTCTCCTGCCAGGGATGGCGCCGTGGCCGGCAGCAATCGCGCAAGCACCTGGCGGGCAGAATACTTGCCGTAGCCGATGCCCGACATCAGATCGTCAATTTTGCCGAATCCGTAGCTGCCAGCGACTCTTAGCAGGTCATCGTCTTTAATTTCCTTTAGCGAAATCCGATACTTGCGCGCCTCCTTTTCGATCACCTTCCGCCCAATTTCGATCGAGCGCTCACGCTGGTGAATATTGAGCCAGTGCTTAATCTTGTTACGGGAGCGGGACGACTTGACGACGGCAAGCCAGTCGCGGCTGGGCTTGTGGCCAGTCTGGGTGAGGATCTCAACAATGTCACCGGAGTGCAGCTTGTGGCGCAGAGGGACCATGCGTCCGTTGACCTTCGCGCCCACACAGGTATGGCCAACTTCGGTGTGGATCGTATAGGCGAAATCGATCGGCGTGGCATCGCGGGGAAGCACCACCACCTTGCCTTTGGGCGTAAAGGTGTAAACCTCTTCGGGATAGAGATCGACTTTGAGTGCCGACAGGAATTCGTTCGGATCGCTTACATCACGTTGCCACTCGACTACCTGCCGAAGCCATGCCAGACGCTGCTCGTCCTGCGCGGAGACGGGACCGTCTTTGTACTTCCAGTGCGCGGCAATACCTTCTTCTGCAACCTTGTGCATCTCTTCGGTGCGAATCTGAATTTCGAACGGCGTTCCGTCTTCCGTGATGACTGAGGTATGCAATGACTGATAGAAGTTTGGCCGAGGCATGGCGATGAAGTCTTTAATGCGTCCCGGAACCGGCCGCCAGATGTTGTGGATAATACCCAGCACAGCGTAGCAATCCTGCAAAGATTGCGTAATCACACGCATGGCAAACAAGTCGTAGACCTGATCGACGGAAATCCGCTGCCGCTGCAGCTTTTTGTGAATGCTGTAAAGCCGCTTGATCCGGCTCTCCACTTTGGCCTGAATGCCGGCCTCTTTTAGCTTGTCGTTGATGATCGACTGCATTTTGGCCAGAAAGACTTCGCCCTTTTTCCGGCGCGCGTTGACGGATTTCTCAACCTGCTCGTATCCGGCAGGATCGAGGAATCTAAAACCAAGATCTTCGAGTTCACCGCGAATTTTTCCCATGCCCAGCCGGTGGGCGATGGGAGCGTATATCTCAAGCGTTTCCTCGGCGATTTTGTGTTGTCGATCCGGCTGGAGGTGCTCAAGGGTGCGCATGTTGTGCAGCCGGTCGGCCAGTTTAATGAGGACGACGCGAATGTCGTCGACCATGGCGAGCATCATCTTGCGCAGGTTTTCGGCCTGGGCTTCCTCGCGGGTGGCAAAGTCGATCTTGCTGATCTTGGTGACGCCCTCGACAATATGCGCAACCTGCTCGCCGAACTCTTTGCGGATGTCGACGATGGTGACGGAGGTGTCTTCTACGGAATCGTGTAGCAAACCGGCGGAAATGGCCACCGGATCCATCTTCATCTCAGCCAGTACCAGTGCCACTTCCAGGGGATGGACCAGATAGGGCTCGCCGGAGGCGCGGGTCTGACCGT
>Ga0116135_1001328_pt1 | contig 12620 bp, 11 predicted proteins | sample June2015DPH_20_1_FD_89738 | JGI IMG/M metagenome (GOLD analysis project Ga0116135, IMG submission 89738) | Peatland microbial communities from SPRUCE experiment site at the Marcell Experimental Forest, Minnesota, USA - June2015DPH_20_10 | ecosystem: Environmental > Terrestrial > Soil > Wetlands... | reverse complement strand
GAGATCGAACAGGCCGGGTTTCATGGTCGATATCCTTAGATCACATTCTTAGCGCTTGCTCTGCCAGATCAGGATCAGACCCAGCGCGGCCAGCGCGGCGCCATATCCCGCCCACTGCATCTGACTGATCATGAAGCTCGACGCCGGCCACTTGATCACGCCGGTGCCCTGGCCGATCCAGAGCATCCCCATGGCGAGCGCGATCAGGCCGAGGATCTACAGCGAGTTGCGCATGGAATTTCCCTGGGAGTTTCCCGGTTCGCGTTGGCCACGCGGCGATCGCGCGACGGCCGGCAGAGTGGCGCGCGTGCCGATGTCGCGCAAGAGCCGGAATCAGGAGCGGGGAAGACGCTTCGAGCGGAGCACGGTACCCGCTCACGCAAGACACAAAAAAGCCCCGGACAATGCCGGGGCTTTTACGCTGCTGATTTAGCAGAGATCAGTAGTTGGCTCAGTACTTGGCGACCACCGGGCCGGTCCAGTTGAAGCGATAGACCAGCGAGGTGGTAACGGTCTCGTCCCAGGCCTTGAAGGTCGGGGTCGTAACGGCCGGCAAACCGGTCGCGATGACAGTTTCCGGGAGGTTGATGTTGCCATAGTAAGCGGCGCGGTACTCGGTCTTCATGAACAAGCCCGGAAAGCTGATTCCGAAAATGTCGAGGTTGTTCTCGACGCCGCCGCCGACAAAGAAGCCGTTACGCGTGAAAGAACCCGTGGTGGTGAGCGCCGGACCGCCAAAACTCACGCTCGAGAGAGAGGAGCCGGACCATTGCGAGCCGGAATAACCGCCATTCACGTAGGAAAGAACATTCGGGGCAACCAGATAGCCAACCCTCACGCCACCCGCATAGCTGGTCCTGAGCGTCTCCTGGCCCGCCAGATCGAAGAACGTATCGCTGACATTGCCACGAATGTTTCCGAACTGGCCGTCACCCAGGATACCGATGACCCAATTGGTGTTGACCTGCCAGTCGTATCCGGCACCGACGGTTCCCAACCAGCCGCTGCCACCGTTGCGCTGACCAGTCCCGAGGGCAACACCAGTAGCCGTGGCCACCGTGCCATTGTCGGCATTCCAGAGTCCACCGCCGCCGCCGCCGAAGATGTAGAAGCCGGTCCAGCTCGGGGGTGGCGGGACCACGACCGGAGCCTTGGTGTAGGTCCGTGCGGGAAGGTCAGCCGCGAGAGCCGATCCCGTAAACGCCGCGACCGCGGTCAGAGCCAATACCAACTTTTTCATTTCAAATTCCTCAGTGTCCCGGCGCCAGCAACTGATCGCGCCAAACAAGTGCACATGGTCCCGAATCTCATGAAGAGTTATAGCCGGTTTGGCCCAAAAAGCTGTTGCCGGGTAGGCACACCCGCCGGAAAACAACCCGAGGGAAAAGCTCAAAAAAGCCCCAAAAACGTGCCAAATTCACCCAAAGTGACGACAAAACGGTCCTCAGATACCCCCAAATGACCGGCCGTGATCCTAAACGTCCAGCAGGTCCTCCCTGGCGTACGGGGCCTTGTCGGAAATGAAGGCGAAGCGGGCCTCCGCCTTGGTGCCCATCAGGCGCTCGACCGAATCGGCGGTACCCTCGCGATCGTCGGCTAACAGCACCACGCGCAGCATGGTGCGTTTGGCCGGGTCCATCGTGGTTTCCTTCAATTGCGCCGGCATCATTTCGCCGAGGCCCTTGAAGCGACCGACATCGACCTTGGCATTGGCGTTGAACTCGCTCTTCAAGAGCGCGTCCTTGTGGGCCTCGTCGCGGGCATAGACCGTCTTGCTGCCGTGGGTCAGGCGGAACAGCGGCGGCACCGCGAGATAGAGATGGCCTTCATCGATCAGCCGCGGCATCTGCCGATAGAAGAACGTGATCAGCAGCGAGGCGATATGGGCGCCGTCGACGTCGGCATCGGTCATGATGATGATGCGGGCGTAACGCAAATCCTCTTCGCGATAATGCGCGCCGGTACCGCAGCCGATCGCCTGCATCAGGTCGGCGAGCTGCGCATTGGCGGTGAGCTTGTCTTTGGTCGCGGAGGCGACGTTGAGGATTTTTCCGCGCAGGGGCAGGATCGCCTGGGTCTTGCGGTCGCGCGCCTGCTTGGCGCTGCCGCCGGCCGAGTCGCCCTCGACGATGAACAGTTCCGAGCCTTCCGAGGCCGTGTTGGTGCAGTCGGAGAGCTTGCCGGGCAGGCGCAGCTTCTTGACCGCCGTCTTGCGCGAAATTTCCTTCTCGGCGCGGCGGCGCAGCCGCTCGTCGGCGCGCTCGACAACGAACTCCAGCAGTTTGTTGGCCTGCAGGGGATTGCCGGACAGCCAGTGGTCGAACGGATCCTTGATGGCCTGCTCGACGATGCGTTGCGCCTCGGCGGTGGCGAGGCGGTCCTTGGTCTGGCCCTGGAATTCCGGTTCGCGCACGAACACCGAGAGCATCACGGCCGCGCCGACCATGACGTCTTCCGAGGTGATGGAGGTGGCGCGCTTGCCCTGGCCGACGCGCTCGGCGTGATCTTTGAGGCCGCGCAGCAGCGCGCTGCGCATGCCGGATTCATGGGTGCCGCCATCCGGCGTCGGCACGGTGTTGCAGTAGGAGGACATGAATCCGTCGGCGTCCGCGGTCCAGGCCACCGCCCATTCACAGGCACCGTGGGCGCCGTTGCGGCCGGATTTGCCGGCGAAGATATCCGGATGCACCAGGGTGTCGGCATGAACGGCCGCGCCGAGATAGTCCTTCAATCCACCGACGAAGTGGAAGGTGTCCTCGGCCGGAACATCCTCAATGCCCTTCAACAGCGCCGGGTCGCAGCGCCAGCGAATCTCTACCCCGCCGAACAGATAGGCTTTCGAACGCGCCATCTTGAACAGGCGCTGCGGCTTGAACGTGGCCTTGGCGCCGAAAATGTCGGTGTCCGGCTTGAAGCGAATTTTGGTGCCGCGGCGGTTGTTGATCTTGCCGAGATCTTCGAGCTTGCCCTTGGGATGGCCGCGCTCGAACGCCATGCGGTAGAGCTTCTGGCTGCGGGCGACCTCGACCTCGAGCCGCGACGACAGCGCATTCACCACGGAGACGCCGACGCCGTGCAGGCCGCCCGAGGTCTCATACACCTTGGAGTCGAATTTGCCGCCGGAATGCAGCGTGCACATGATGACTTCGAGCGCGGACTTCTTCGGAAATTTCGGATGCGGATCGACCGGAATGCCGCGGCCATTGTCGGTGACGGTCAGGAACCCGTCGGCGCCCAATTCCACTTCGATGAACGAGGCATGGCCGGCCAGCGCCTCGTCCATCGCGTTATCGATGACTTCGGCGAACAGGTGATGCAGCGCTTTCTCGTCGGTGCCGCCGATATACATGCCCGGTCGGCGGCGAACCGGCTCAAGGCCTTCCAGCACCTCGATGTCGCGCGCGGTATAGCCGGCCTCGGCGCTTGCCGCGCGGGATGCCACCTTGAGCGATGGCCGGCCCTTGGGCTCGGAGGCCTTGGACTCAGGGGCGCCAAAGAGGTCATTGGCTTTGGCTTTTATATTTGATTTCAATGGTTTTGGCATGTTTTTTCATGTGTTGCGCGCGCTTTTGATAGCGCGAATCAGTTCCCCTGACTATGCCATGGATGAGCTTAAAAAGTGACGGCTGGAGCCGGGCCGTCGGTCGCGCACGATCCCCCACCTTTGTGACTTGATGTCGTGGAACGGGCTGGCGTACCTGTTCTTGCTTGTTCTTGGGCATTGAAACTGTAGAAAAGTTCCGCGCCTTGCTCGAACAGGCCGGTATCCGGGGAGGCGTTCACGACATGGAAGATTTCGCGCGCGCGCTGGCCGATTTTGTGCGCGATCATCAGGCATGGGCTGCCCCGATCGTTCTGTTGCTGGCGTTCGGGGAATCGCTCGCTTTCATCTCGCTATTGATCCCGGCCTGGGGCGCGCTGGTCGCCATCGGCGCGTTGATCGGCGTCAGCGGGATCAGTTTCTGGTCGGTGTGGATTGCGGGCGGGATTGGTGCCGCGCTTGGCGACTGGATCTCCTACTGGTTCGGCTTCAAATACAAGGAACATGTCGCGCAGATGTGGCCGCTGTCGCGCTACCCTGAGATCCTGCCGCGCGGCGAAGCCTTCGTGCAAAAATGGGGCGCACCCAGCATCTTCATAGGACGTTTTTTCGGCCCGTTGCGGGCCTCGGTGCCGCTCGCAGCCGGAATATTCGAGATGTCGTATTGGCGCTTTCAAATCGCCAATTGGGTATCGGCGCTGGTGTGGTCGGCTGCATTGCTGCTGTTCGGCGACGTGATCGGCCAGATCGCCGAATGGCTCTGGCGCACCGTGTGAAGTCGGCCTGACGATGCTGGTGCCCGGTGCGGGTGTTATGACAAGGCGCTGTGACAGCCCGGCGATCTAATTTCTTGACGAAAACCGGGCGTGGCCTTATAGCCGCGCCCATGATCAACGCCGCGACCATCCTCACCGCCCGCCGCCGCCGCATTATCGCGGTATGGGCGGACGTCTGCGTTTAAGATTGTCGCCTCTGCCGCCGGATCCGGTCCGCGGCATTTTCCTAACCCTGCAGCGCGATCCGATCAGGCGGCTCCTACGTCAAGCAGGAGTTTGAAATGTATACGCCTCCGATGTTCAAGCCCGATCGCGCCGCCAGCCTTGCCTTTGCGCAAGCGCGCGGATTCGGCACGGTCTGCGCGTGGGAAGGCGGCAAGCCGATCGCATCATCCTTGCCGTTTTACCTGGCTTTTGCGGATGACGGCACGCCACAAATGGCGTTCCACGTCGCGCGGCATAATCCGCTGGTGAAACTCGCGGACGGGACATCGTCGTGGCTGATGGCCGTGACGGGGGCGGACGCCTACGTTTCGGCCGACTGGTACGTGTCGCCGGATCAGGTGCCGACCTGGCTGTATCAGGCGGTGCACCTGACCGGCACGGTTCGCAAATTATCCGATCATGAACTCGGCCCGCATCTCGACGTGCTCAGTGCCAAATTCGAAAACTGGCTGGCGCCGAAACCACCCTGGATGTCGTCGAAGATGACGGCGGGGCGCCTGGCCGCGATGAAGCAGGCGATCGTCGGTCTGGTGATGACGGTCGAGGAGATCGAGGGCAGTTTCAAGCTCAACCAGCACAAATCCGACGTCGATCACGTGGCTGTGGCGACGGCATTGGCGCGGCAACCGGAGGTCGCCGCCCAGGTTCTGGCGGGGGAAATGCGTGCGCTGCGCCCGCATTTGTTCGCAGCCGAGACGACACAATTGAATGCTAACACGATGCCAGAGGACATGATGTGATGGGCACAAAGAAGAAGATCGGCATTCTCGGTGCGTCCGGCTACACCGGCGCCGACGCGGTGCGCCTGCTGGCGCGGCATCCCAACGCCGAGATCGTCGCGCTCACCGCAAATACCCATGCCGGCAAGACCATGGATGAGGTTTTTCCGCATTTCTTCATGCTGGACCTGCCACGGCTGGTGGAATGGGAAAAGGTCGATTGGACCAAGCTCGATGCGGTGTTCTGCGGGCTGCCGCATGGCACGACGCAGGAGATCATCGCGGCCGTCATCGCGGCCAATCCGGCCATCAAAGTCCTCGACATGTCGGCGGATTTCCGGCTCCGCGACATGAACACCTACGCGCAATGGTACGGCCACGAGCACCGCGCAGCGGAACTTCAGGGCGAAGCCGTCTATGGCCTCACCGAGTTCTATCGCGAGAAAATCACCGCGGCGCGGCTTGTCGCCTGTCCCGGATGCTATCCGACCGCGGCGCTGTTGGCGCTGGTGCCGATCGCAAGAGCAAAGCTGATCGACGTGGATGACATCGTCATTGACGCCAAATCAGGCGTGACCGGCGCAGGCCGCGGCCTCAAGCAGAACACGCTGTTCAGCGAAGTTGGCGAGGGGCTTTCGCCCTATTCGGTGGGTACGCATCGGCACGCGCCGGAGATCGAACAGGAGATCGGCGTCGCGGCAGGCGCCAAGGTGACGGTCAACTTCACGCCGCACCTTATTCCGATGAGCCGGGGCGAACTCTGCACGTCCTACGTCAAACTTAACGGTGCGACCGCGGATGATCTGCGTGCCGCGCTTGAGAAAGCCTACCGCGACGAACCGTTCGTGCATGTCGCGAAAAAGGGCGTGCTACCGCAGACGCAGAACGTTCGCGGCTCGAACTATGTGCAGATCGGCGTATTCGGCGACCGCATCAAGAACCGCGCGATCGTTATTTCGGTGCTCGATAATCTGGTGAAGGGATCGGCGGGACAGGCGATCCAGAACATGAACCTGATGCTTGGACTTCCCGAAACCACCGGGCTGGAGCAGATCGCGCTGTTCCCGTAAGGCATTCCATCATGGTGGGACGCGCAGCTGCGCGCCTCACCGGGATGGAATGTAAAGGGTGCCGCGAAGAGACACCTTGGAGATTTTTGCCTTGGAGATTTTTGTCAGAGAATCTTGAAAATCGCCAGCGCCAGCACGGCCTGGGCGAGGAAGCCGACCGTGAATGCCAGCGTGCGGAACACCGGCAGGCCCAGCGTGTAGACGATCAGGTGCGCGACGCGGGCCCAGAAATACACCGCGCAGGCGATTACGGTCCATTGGCTGGAATAGTCGATCGCGTTGAGGATCAGCACCAAGGGAGCGAACAGGACGAGGTTTTCGACCGCATTGTCATGCGCGAACATCAGCCGCGTGGCCCATTCCGCATGTGGCTTGTCGTTGCGGGAGGGATTGGCCATCGCGCCGCCGAGGCCACGAACCTGACAGCGATTGAGCGTATAGGGGACCCACAGCAGCCCCGTCAGAATGACCGTCAGTGTTAGCCAGAACAATTCGCGTGTCATAGATTTCCCCTCAATCCAGGTTTCAAGTCCCGTCCCGGCGGGACGATCTGTTGTATTCAAACACCGATCATGGCGCTAGGCGCGGACCCGGACGTAACTGCCGGGCGCATCCTCGATCGGCGGCAGCGCCGCTGTGCCGACGGCGCGCGCGGGCATTTCCTCCGCATCGATGCTCGCCAGCCACTGGCGCCAGTCGGGCCACCACGATCCCTTATGCTCCTGCGCGCCCTTGATCCAGTCGGCCAGCGCAACGTCCTTGATATTGTCGTTGGTCCAGAACTGGTATTTGCCCGACGATGGCGGGTTGACCACGCCGGCGATATGCCCGGATCCGGACAGCACGTATTTGACCGGGCCACCGAAAAACTGCGAGCCGTACAGCACGGAATCGGCCGGCGCGATGTGATCCTCGCGGGTCGCCAGATTGTAGATCGGCACCTTGACCTTCGACAGATCGAGCAGCGTGTTGTCCAGCACCATGGTGCCTGCGGACAGCCGGTTCTCCAGATAGCAGTTGCGCAGATAATACGAATGGTTCGCCGCCGGCATCCGCGTCGCGTCCGAATTCCAGTGCAGCAGATCGAATGCCGAGGGCGGCTGGCCCTTCAGGTAATTGCTGACGACATAGGACCAGATCAGGTCGTTCGAGCGCAGCATGTTGAAGGCCATCGCCATCTTGCTGCCTTCGAGCACACCCGCCGCCTGCATGTCGCGCTCCAGTGCGGAGATCTGGTCTTCGTCGACGAACACCAGGAGATCGCCGGCGTGGGTGAAATCGACCTGTGCGGCCAGAAACGTCGCCGACGTCACCCGCACCCGGCGCTTTTCCGCCAGCCATGCCAGCGTCGAGGCGAGCAGGGTGCCGCCGACGCAGTAGCCCATGGTGTGGACCTTCATCTCGCCGGTGGCCCGTTCGATGGCGTCCATCGCCGCCAGCGGCCCCCCCTTCATGTAATCCTCGAAAGTCTTGGCTCCGAGGCTCTTGTCCGGGTTGACCCAGGAAATCACGAACACCGTGAGCCCCTGATCGACACACCATTTGATGAAGGATTTTTCCGGCTTGAGGTCGAGGATATAGAACTTGTTGATCCACGGCGGCACGATCAGAAGTGGCGTGCGCAGCACGCATTCCGTTGACGGCGCGTACTGGATCAGCTGCATCAGCTCGTTCTGGAAGATCACCTTGCCCGGGGTCGTCGCCATGTTGACGCCGACCACGAGATTGGAGGGATCGGACTGGCGAATGCGCAGCGTGCCGTGTCCGGCCTCGACGTCTTCCGCCAGCATCTTCATGCCGCGAACGAGGTTGTCGCCGTTGGACGCCAGCGTCGCGCGCAGCACCTCCGGATTGGTCAGCACGAAGTTCGACGGCGACAGCGCGTTGGTGATCTGCTGGACGTAGAATTCGGCTTTCTTGCGGGTGTGGGGGTCGAGACCCTCGGCGTTGCGCACGAGGTCATGGGCCCACTGCGTGGTGAGCAGATAGAGTTGCAAAACGAAATCGAAGAACTGGTTCGACTTCCATTCCGGGTCGCTGAACCGCCGGTCGCGCGGCGAGGGCGCGATCGCCGGCTTCGCGTCTTCGCCGGCCATGCGGCGCATCGACGACCCCCACAGATCGATATAGGCCTTGGTCAGTTTCGACTTCAGCTCGGCCGAGCGCGTTTCGTCCGACAGCCAGAATTCCGCCACCGCGCTGAACGTCTTGATGACTTCGCCGAGTTCGTTGGGCGGCTTGTCCCTGGCTTCGCCGTTCTCGCGCGGCTTGAGATAGGCGGCGAGCGCCTGGCCGCTGCTCTGCATCGCCCGCGCGAGGTTCATCGAGAACGCCTCGGGGTCGAACTTTGTTGCGCTCTGGGTTTCAGTCGTGACGTCGGCCATAGCCTGACACTATAGGTTCATTTCAAGTTCGTCACCGCGCAGATCGACGATGATGGCTGCGATGTCAATCTCGGCGTCGGACGTGCTGCACCGCGACAAAGTATCTTGGTTCTGTCATATTCAGGCCCCAACGGTGCGATTTGTTGTTTGGGCTTTAATGGTTTCTGGGGGACAATCGTTTGGCGCTGCAGCAACTGCTGATGAAACAAGCGGCATTCGTTGTTAAATGAGCAGCAGCCGGATTCACGTCGGCGAAGTGGGGACTTCCGGACGCATGTCGATCGATCGAACAAAGCGGGCATGGGCCTTGGGAGCGCTGCTGCTGTCGGCGCTGGCGCTTGGCGGCTGCTCTATTTCGATCGCCGATCTGCCGCTGGGCGGTACGCCGGCGGACGCGCCCGGACATCAGAAGGAAGCCGGTGCCTATCTTCCGGTAAATGAATTGCCTCCGGATCGGGACGAAGCCGCGATGGACCCGGCGCAGCGGGCCAAGATCCAGAAAGAACTCGTCGCCGCGCGGGACCACCAGGCCTCTGTGACTTCAGCCAAAGACCAGACCGCAAACTCGGCCACGAACTCTGCCACCAAGTAACCGCCAGGTTATCTTGCGGCTGGCGCGACCGGTCGTCCGTGGTAAAAGAAGCCAATTCAACCGCAAATCAGGGCAAAGACACGATTTTGCGTCTGAATTCGACCTAAATCCTTGATTTAGCTCGATTTCTGGACAAAGACGAATTCCATCTCGTTGCAAAGCCTGTCGGTGATTCCAGCCTGATCGGTTGTCGGAGCAAGGTCCCATGGAAGAGTTCTACCGCATTCGCCGTCTGCCGCCTTATGTGTTCGAGCAGGTCAACCGCGCCAAGGCCGCGGCACGCAATGCCGGCGCCGATATCATTGACCTCGGCATGGGCAATCCGGATCTGTCGACGCCGGCCCATGTCATCGAAAAGCTGAAGGAAACGCTGGGCAAGCCGCGGACCGACCGCTACTCGGCGTCGCGCGGCATCACCGGCCTGCGCAAGGCGCAAGCCGGCTATTACGAGCGGCGCTTTGGCGTGAAGCTCAATCCGGAAACCCAGATCGTTGCGACGCTGGGCTCGAAGGAGGGCTTTGCCAATGTGGCGCAGGCGATCACCGCGCCCGGCGATGTCATCCTGTGTCCGAACCCGAGCTATCCGATCCATGCCTTTGGATTTCTGATGGCCGGCGGCGTGATCCGCTCGGTGCCCTCGGAGCCGACGCCGCAATTCTTCGAGGCGGTCGAGCGGGCGATCATCCATTCGATCCCGAAGCCGCTCGCGATCGTCGTCTGTTACCCGTCCAATCCGACCGCCTATGTCGCGAGCCTCGATTTCTACCGCGATCTGGTGGCGTTCGCGAAGAAGCACGAGATCTTCATTCTGTCCGACCTCGCTTATGCGGAAGTCTATTTCGACGACAATAATCCGCCGCCCTCGGTGCTGCAGGTTCCCGGCGCGATCGATGTCACCGTGGAATTCACCTCGATGTCGAAGACGTTTTCGATGGCCGGCTGGCGGATGGGGTTTGCGGTCGGCAATGAGCGGATCATCGCGGCACTGGCGCGGGTGAAATCCTATCTCGATTATGGCGCGTTCACGCCCATTCAGGTCGCCGCGACCGCGGCGCTGAACGGTCCGGACGATTGTATCCGCGAGATGCGCGACACCTATCGCAAACGTCGCGATGCGCTGGTGGAATCATTCGGTCGCGCCGGCTGGGAGATTCCGCCGCCCGAGGCCTCGATGTTCGCCTGGGCGCCGCTGCCCGAGGCCTTCCGCGGCGTCGGCAGCATGCAGTTCGCGACCCTGATGGTGGAGAAATCCGGCGTCGTGGTTTCGCCCGGGGTCGCCTTCGGCGAGCATGGCGAGGGCTATGTGCGCATCGCCATGGTGGAAAACGAGCAACGTATCCGCCAGGCCGCCCGCGGCGTGCGTCGCTTCCTTGAAAGCGGCATAGAAACGTTGCACAACGTGGTTCCTCTCGCCAACCGGCGCTAGGTGTGATCCCGCTGGGTCATGCCTGGTTCTGATTTCTCCAGCAGGTTTTTCGCGTCATGGTCGCACCCCTGAAAGTGGGTATTGCGGGGCTCGGCACTGTTGGCGCCGAAGTCGTTCGCCTCATCGAGCAGCAGGGCCGCGCTTTGTCGGCGCGCTGCGGGCGTGGCGTGCGTGTCGTCGCCGTCACGGCGCGTTCGAAGGTGAAAAAGCGCGGTCTCGATCTGCGCGGCGTTACCTGGGCCAAAAACGCGCTGGCGCTGGCCAGTGATCCCGGCATCGATTGTTTTGTCGAATTGATGGGCGGGGCGGGTGAGCCCGCATTGTCGGCGATCGAGGCGGCGCTGCAATCCGGCAAATCGGTGGTGACGGCCAACAAGGCGCTGATCGCCAGGCATGGACTGCGGTTGGCGAAGTCAGCCGAAAAGCATGGCGGCGCGCTGAATTTCGAGGCCGCCGTCGGCGCCGCGATTCCTGTCGTCAAGACCCTGCGCGAGGGTCTGGCGGGTACCGACGTCAACCGCGTCTACGGTATTCTCAACGGCACCTGCAATTACATCCTGACCCGGATGGAACAGGAGGGGTTGTCGTTCGCCGAATGTCTGAAAGATGCGCAGCGCCTGGGCTATGCCGAGGCCAATCCGTCGTTCGATGTCGATGGCCACGATACCGCGCAGAAACTGGCGATTCTGGCCAGTCTCGCCTTTGGCACCAAGGTCGCGCAGAGCGCGGTGTATGTCGAAGGCATCTCCTCGATCGCACCGGAGGATTTGCGCGCGGCCGAGGAACTCGGTTTTCGCGTCAAACTGCTCGGGGTCGCGGTGCGAACCGCAAAAGGCATCGAACAGCGCGTGCATCCGACCATGGTGCCGAAATCCTCCTCGATCGCGCAGGTCATGGGCGTCACCAACGCGGTCACCATCGACGGGGCGGGAATTTCGCCGATCACACTGGTCGGTCCGGGCGCCGGGGGAGCCGCGACGGCATCGGCCGTGGTCGCCGACATTGCCGATGTCGCGCGCGGGATCCGCGCGATGCCGTTCGGGCGTCCGGTGGCAAGGTTGCGCGCGACCAAAAAGGCGCCAATGGAGCGCCACGAGGGTGGCTATTATATCCGGCTGATGGCGCGGGATTTGGCTGGCACTGCCGCAACCATCGCCACCCGGCTCGCCGAGCAGAAAATTTCGATTGAATCGATTGTGCAGCGCCATCCCGACGGCGTTGACGCCAGCGGCGTGGCGAGGAAAGCTGCGCCGGTGCCGGTCATTCTGATAACCTATGCCACCAGCGAGGACGCGGTTCACCGCGCGTTGCAGGCGGTGCAGCGCGACAAGGTGATCAGCGGCCGGCCGCAGGTGATACGGATCGAGAAAAACTAGAGCATGATCCGGAAAAGTGGGAACCGGTTTTCCTCGGGACAAACGCAAAGCGTTTGCTCGGAGATCATGCTCTAACAAAGGGATGGGATCACGATCTAGCGCGTGGTCCGAACCAACGATGCGAGAAGCGATTATATGCGGGCCGAAAGATCCGCAGTGAAGTCATAAAAGGAGTTCGCCGATGTCGACCCATATTTCCGTTCCGCCGCAGCTATTGCTGGAGCGCGTCCTGACGCTCGAAATCGTGCGGGTGACGGAGCGCGCGGCGGTATCCGCGGCGAGGCTGCGCGGCCATGGCAACGAGAAAGCCGCCGACCAGGCCGCCGTCGACGCGATGCGCCGTGAACTCAACAAGCTGCCGATCGAAGGCACCGTGGTGATCGGCGAGGGCGAACGCGACGAGGCGCCGATGCTGTTTATCGGCGAGAAGGTCGGCATCAATGCCGGCCCGCGCGTCGATATCGCGGTCGATCCGCTCGAGGGAACCACGCTGTGTGCCAAGAACATGCCT
>Ga0116135_1001327_pt1 | contig 12627 bp, 10 predicted proteins | sample June2015DPH_20_1_FD_89738 | JGI IMG/M metagenome (GOLD analysis project Ga0116135, IMG submission 89738) | Peatland microbial communities from SPRUCE experiment site at the Marcell Experimental Forest, Minnesota, USA - June2015DPH_20_10 | ecosystem: Environmental > Terrestrial > Soil > Wetlands... | reverse complement strand
TACTTCTTCGCCTGCGAAACGCTCAGCGGATACGTGGCAATCATTCTGCCGGCCTCATCACTGTCGATCGGTTCAAACTCGAAGTACTCCGCAGATCCCTGCGCGATAAAGAGACGCGTGCGAAAGTAGTACGTCTGACCCACCTCTGCCGTGAAATGCAAAAGCCCCATCTGATGTCCGGCGATACGAGACTCTATGTTTGCGCACAAATGATGCGCTCCTGGCTCCATTGACACCGGGAAGTAAGAGTCTCCATCGCTGGCCCCAGCCCACGCTCCATCCACGCCAAAATTCGTCTTGAACCCGTGAGCATCCTGAATGAAGTAAACACGCGCCCTTCCTGGTTCAGGCTCCGCCTGCGCGTGTTGCGATCTGTCCAGTTTCACAGTAAAGCCGGCATCCCTCGGACCACACGCCGCGGGAAGACCGTCAGCCGGCTTCTGAGCCAACGCACTCGCCGCGAACAACAGCACGATCCACGCGACCTTCATCGTCTCCATCCCAGTGACGCCCGATCCTTCAATCAGCCTTGAATAGCTCCGAGCGTAACTCAGCGAATCGCCGGCTCACCCGGCAGCGTGGGAAGCTTTGGCATCTGCGACATCTCATGATGCGCGATCAACGCAAGCGCCACCGTCCCGCCAATTCCAGCCGCGAGAATGCCCCAGAACGCCCCGTTTGAAGGCCCCGTATGGAGATCGACCACATCGCTGTACGGCACCTGCGTAATCTGCGGATCGTTGTGCAGTTGCAGGCCAAACGAATCATCGTCAATGTTCACGATTCTTCCCACGAAGGCCGCGCCCGATACAACTTCCACGCCCACCCAGTTGCCCAGGCCGCGCTTGAGTATGCGCGCATGAACTCTCTCCGGAGTCAGTGGCTTCGGCGAAGCAAACGCAGCGGACGGCGTCACCAGTGCGCAGACCAGCAGCATCGAAATCCATCGTGCATAGGTACGACTTACAGAACTCATCTTCGTAGCCCTCGTTGCTTTCTGCGCGCAATCCTTAGAGGCTCCATCTTGATTTCGGTTATGTTCGCACGAAAAGAAAAACGGGACAGGCGCGAAGCCCATCCCGTTTTCTGATTACTACATTTTCAATTCGCCGCAAAGTTATGCGTAGATGCCCCGCTGCTTGATCGTAAAGGCCACGCGATCGATTGCCAGCATGTACGCGGCAATGCGGTTGTTCACGTTGTGAGCTTCGGCATAACGCACCACGTCGTCGAAGCTGTCGCGCAAAATCGTCTCCAGCTGCTCGTTGACAATGGCTTCTTTCCAGAAGTAGCCCTGACGGTCCTGCACCCACTCAAAGTAGCTCGCCGTCACGCCGCCTGCGTTGGCCAGGATGTCCGGCACAACAAAGATGCGCTTGTCTGCCAGAATCTCGTCGGCTACCGCGGTGGTGGGTCCGTTGGCCCCCTCCACTACGATGCGCGCCTTGATCCGGTCGGCATTGCGGCTTGTAATCACGTTCTCAGTGGCAGCCGGAATCAGGATCTCGCACTCGCTGGTGATCAGCTCTTCGCTGGGCATTGCCTCCGCTCCGCGGAAACCGAGCGTGGTGCCGTTGCGATACTTGTATTCGATCAGCTGATGAATGTCGATGCCGTTGGGATTGGAAAGCCCGCCATCCTGCTCGGCGATGCCCACAATCTTGTAGCCATGTTCCATCATCAGCCGCGCCGCATTCGAGCCCACGTTGCCAAATCCCTGGATGATCACCCGGCAGCCGTCGATCGGCATATTCAGATAGCGCAGGCTTTCATCGCACACCACCAGCACGCCGCGCCCTGTCGCTTCCACCCGTCCGCGCGACCCGCCGATGTTCAGCGGCTTGCCTGTCACCACGCTGGTTACCGTGTGCCCCACATGCATCGAGTAGGTATCCATGATCCATGCCATGGTCTGCTCGTTGGTGTTCACGTCCGGCGCCGGAACATCTTTCTCCGGCCCGATGAAGTCGATGATCTCCGACGTGTAGCGCCGCGTCATTCGCTCCAGCTCGCCCTGGCTCATCTTCTTGGGGTCGCAGATCACTCCGCCCTTGGCGCCGCCAAAGGGAATATTGACCACCGCGCACTTCCAGGTCATCCAGCTGGCCAGCGCCCTTACCTCATCCAGCGTTACTTCCGGCGAGTAGCGGATGCCGCCCTTGCCGGGACCGCGGGCAATCGAGTGTTGCACCCGGAATCCGGTGAACATTTCGATCTTGCCGTTATCCAGGGTTACAGGAAAATGGACGATGATCTCGCGGGATGGAGTGCTCAGAACCTTCCACAGCCCCTCGTCCAGGTTCAGCTTGCGTGCTGCAAATTCAAAGCGCGCATTTTGCGCTTCCCAGGGATTAATCTCCTGGTCCAAAGTAATTGTTGCCATACACCTCTCCAGTTTTCGGCCAACCCACCCTGGACCAAGGGGAACAGGTCCAGCTGCAAGTTATAGATGTAGCTGGGTTTGATCCATTCCATCCGGACAATCCCCAACCCTCTACAGGCGGCTTTCCCCGCCGGCTATGCTGGGCTCCCGGTGTTCGATTCACAGACCGATCCATGTGAGCCCAAACCCCAACGAGTCTAGGCCCGCCAATCGGCACAGTCAAGCCGCCCAGATGGCTCTTTTGGGCCATTGGTTACCATCCTGAGACCTCTGGCGCTCTGAAATTCCCACTTCAGTATCGGCCATCGGGAACCATGGAGGACTAAATTCACTTGAATTCCCGCGCCTCTGCGCTTCCTAACCGCACCGGGGCTACAGCTTGCCACGCCATTCGAGCCTCTTCCGCGCTTCTTGACCCACCCCTTTTTGGCGCGACTTGCCGGATTGCTGCGCTCTACGCCTCATCTGCGCTCGCCACTCTGAGCAAAAAAGCTCAGAATTCGCTCCCTTCAAAGTGTTACCGATGGAACAAAGGCTTTTGAATAATCGGGCGCCCGCAGGCTGCATTTCTGGGTCACTACCAGTCTGCATTCGCAATACCACACCACCTCGAACCTGAATCAGGTGAATCAAAGATGAAGTCCTTCTTGAATCGGAAGGTGCGGCTCGCATTCGGCTTTGCCATGTTGACCCTGTTGCTGATGGGGTCCATGTCGTATCGCTGGATGGTCATCTCCGACCAAGGCGGCGAATGGGTAAGGCACACCCACGCGGTGATTGAACAAATACAGGATCTGTCGCTCGCCATGGAGAACGTCGAGTCCGGCAGCCGCGGCTTCGTGCTCTCTGGCAAAGAGTCCGACCTGACCGCCTATCGATCCGATGTGTTGAGAGCCGAGCAGGACCAGGCCACCATTCGCAGCCTCACTGCGGATAACCCTGCACAGCAAAATCATTTTCCCACCGTTGAAACTCTGGCCACCGAACGGATCCAGCATGCGGATACGATCATCGCCCTGCGCCGCAACGAGGGTCTGAATGCCGCGATAACCGCCATCGAACGAGGTCCTGAAGACCAGGTCAACGATGAGTTTCAGGCCGTCATGGACGAGATGCAGAAAGAAGAACTGCGCTTGCTGGCGCTGCGCATGGCCACCACTGATCATGACCGGAACCAGACCCGCATGATCCTGATGATCGGAACTTGTTTGGGTATTCTGATCGCCGGCCTTGCCGCGTGGTCCCCGGTGCGCGACAGCACCCGCCGCTCCGCCGCCGAAGAAGCACTGCAGCAAAGCGAAGAAAAATACCGCATGCTCCTCGACGGCGTGCAGGACTACGCCATCTTCATGCTCGACCCGCGTGGCACCGTCGTCAGTTGGAGCGCCAGCGCCGCTCATATCAAGGGATACACCACGCAGGAGATAATCGGCCACAACTTCTCTCGTTTCTTCACAGCCGAAGACGTCCGCCGCGGCAGGCCGCAAGAAGTGCTTCGCCTCGCTGCCACCAACGGCCGCCACGAGGAATTCGGCGTGCGCGTGCGCAAGGACAAAACCGAGTTTCTCGCCAGCGTCACCTTCATCGCCCTGCGCGATGCGGCCGGCAATCTGCGCGGCTTCTCTGAAATCTGCCGCGACCTTAGCGAGCACAAGGAGTCCGAGGTTCGCTATCGCGGGCTGCTTGAGGCCGCTCCCGACGGCATGGTCGTGGTGAATCAGGCCGGCGAAATCGTCCTGCTCAATGCCCAGGCAGAAAAACAGTTTGGCTATCGCCGCGACGAGCTGCTCGGCCAGAAGGTAACCAACATCATTCCCACCGGCTTCGCTGAGCGCCTCATCGCCGATGGAACCCGCACCGCGGCCGAAGCGCTTGCCCAGCAGATCGGCACGGGCATCGAGCTGAACGGGAGACGCAAGGACGGAAGTGAGTTTCCCATCGAGATCATGCTCAGTCCTCTGGAAAGTGCGGAGGGCATCCTGATTACCGCCGCAATTCGCAACATCACCGTGCGCAAGGACGCCGAAAGACACCTTGTGCAGATGGAGGCCCGATATCGCGGCCTGCTCGAAGCGGCCCCGGATGCAATGGTAGTGGTCAATCAGGCTGGGGAGATCGTGCTGCTGAATGCCCAGGCTGAAAATCAATTCGGCTATCGCCGCGATGAGTTGCTCGGGCAAATGGTTAAGAGCATTATCCCCGAGGGCTTTGCCGAGCGCCTCATCGCCGACGCACTTCGCACCACTGCCGAGGCGCTTGCGCAACAGATCGGCACCGGCATCGAACTGCAGGGCCGGCGCAAAGACGGCACCGTCTTCCCGCTCGAAATCATGCTCAGTCCGCTCGATAGTCCGGAGGGCATCCTGGTTACCGCGGCTATTCGCGATATCAGCGAAAGAAAACTGCTGGAGCGACAGTTGCACCAGAGTCAGAAGATGGAGGCCATCGGCCAGTTGACCGGCGGCATCGCGCACGACTTCAACAACCTCCTCGGCGTCATCATCGGAAACCTCGACCTGCTTGACCGCTTGGTCGCGGAAAATCCAGACGCCGTCAAACGCGTGCGCACCGCGCAAAAAGCAGCCACCCGCGGCGCGGACATCACGCGACGCCTGCTCGTCTTTTCAAGCAACGAAGAGCTCAAGCCCTCCATGGTGCTGCTGGGAGACTCAATTCAAAACATGATTGAGCTGGCAGGGCATGGCCTTGGCCCGAACATCAAGATCACCACCCGCATCGATGAGTCTGTACCGCCCATCTTCATCGATCCAGCCGGCCTTGAAAGCGCCTTGCTCAATCTCGTGGTCAATGCCAGAGATGCGATGCCCAAGGGTGGCTCCATCCTGATCGCATCGCACGCCCAGAACCTGGACGAAAGCCATCCCGCTGTCCTCACTGGAGATTTGAAGCCCGGCCATTACGTCTGCATCGCCATCACGGACTCCGGTCAGGGCATGTCCAGGCAGACCATGGAACGCATTTTTGAACCATTCTTCACCACCAAGCCTCGCGACAAGGGTACAGGCCTCGGCCTCGCCATGGTTTATGGCTTCGTCAAGCAGTCTGGCGGCACGGTGCGCGTCTATAGCGAACTCGGCCACGGAACCACCGTCTCGTTCTACCTGCCTTTGGCCGGCAATCTCCTGCATCCCGTTCCCGAGGACGCGCCCAAGCCCCTCAATGCCGACTTGGGCTGCACCGTTCTCGTGGTCGACGACGAAGAAGATCTGCTTGAAATCGCAGCCTCCTATCTCGCAGAAATGGGATTCGACTACTTTCAGGCCCCGGACGGCACCAGCGCGCTTGAAATCCTCAAGCAGCACAGTGAGATCGATCTGCTGGTCACAGACATCGTCATGCCGGGTGGAATGAACGGCGTCGAACTGGTGCAGAAGGCGCGCGCCCTTCGCCCCGATCTGAAGATCATTTACTCGTCTGGATTTCCAGCCGAGGCTCTTGCCGAGCGCAGCATGTCGCTCGTCGATGGCCCCCTGCTGCACAAGCCGTATCAGCGCAACGAGTTCACCGCAATCATTCACCGTGTCATGGACAACGAGTATGCCACTCCTGCGTAATAGACTCCCTCGGCTCTCAGTCACCGCCAAAAGGCGCACTCACCTGTTTCTCGCGGAGGAACAATGAACCGGTCGAAGAAGATAATGGTAATCGACGACAACATCGATGTGTGCGAATTCGTTTGTGCCGCAGCGGAAGGTCTGGGTTTCGAATGCTCCGCTGCCACCGATGCCGAGACTTTCCTTGAGATCCTCACGCCCGACACCAATCTCATCCTCCTCGATCTGGTCATGCCCGATATCGATGGTGTTGAATTGCTGAGGCTCCTCGCTCAGCAGAAGTGCCAGGCCGGCATCATCCTGATCAGCGGCACGGGCAAGCGCATCATCGAGTCGGCAAGCCAACTCGCGCAGGCTCTCGGCCTTTCCATTGTCGGCGATCTGCAAAAACCATTTCGCATCGCTGATCTCGAGAAAGCGCTCGCTCAACACACAAGTTCCGAGGTGGTGGCGACTGCGCGCCAGGACCACCGCATCGCCATCCGCAAAGAGGAGCTCCGCCGCGCAATCCTTCGCGATGAATTCGTGCTTCACTATCAGCCGCAAATCGACATCGTATCCGGCCGCGTGATTGGCGTGGAAGCGCTCGCCCGCTGGATGCATCCCGATCGCGGACTTATCTTCCCCGACAGCTTCATCTGCCGCATGGAGAAGCTCGGCCTCATCGACGAACTTGGCTGGATCGTTTTGAATCGCGGCATGAGCGAAGTGAGCCAATTTGCCGAAAAAGACGGTCGAGTTCCCATGCTGTCAGTCAATGAATCCGTGTATTCGCTGCACGATCTCAAGTTCCCCGACATCCTCGCCTCTCTCGCCGAGAAGCACGGCATTGCTCCCACCAATGTCACCATCGAAATCACCGAAAGCGGCCTGATCAAGGAGCTCTCGAATACCCTCGACATTCTCACCCGCCTGCGCATGAAAGGCTTCAAGCTTTCCATCGACGATTTTGGCACCGGGTATGCCATGATGCAGCAACTCAAAGTCGTTCCTGCAACCGAACTCAAAATTGACCGCTCCTTCATCTTCGACATGGACAAGAATGAAAGAGACCGCGTGATCGTCCAGAAGACCATTGAGATGGGCCACGAACTCGGTATCCATGTCATCGCGGAAGGCGTGGAAACCAGGGAGCAACTCGACTTTTTGCAGCTCAAAGGCTGCGATAGCGCACAGGGATACTTCTTCAGCCGCCCGCTGCCCGCCAACGAGATGGTTACGTGGCTCCGCGGCTACCGCGGCAAGCTGGAACTGCAACCGGCCCTGCAACCGGCGAACTGATTTCTTCCATCTCTTCCCTCACCCTCCCCACCGGTTACACTGGGGTCTGTGAAGGCCCATCTGTGAAACCAGGCTCTCAACCCGTCCAGCCCACCCGCAAAGAGTTCCTGGCGCTCGCCAGAGAACACACCCTCGTCCCCGTCTGCCGCACCCTGACCGCCGACCTCGAAACGCCGGTCTCCGCCTTCTTGCGCGCCGCCTGGCCTGAGCGCGAATGTTTCCTGCTGGAGTCGGTCGAGAACGGCGAACAGGTGGGTCGCTACACATTCATCGGCCTCGCTCCCTTCAAGCGCATCGTCTCCCGCGGCCGCGCCATCACCATCACTGAAGGCAAAAAAGTCACCCGCACTGAAGACGACATCTTCGCCGTTCTCCGCTCTGCCCTCGGCGGACACAAGCCGGCCCGCCTCAAAGGCCTGCCCCCATTTACCGCCGGAGCCGTCGGCTTTTTCTCCTACGACGCAGTCCGCCAGATCGAGCGCCTGCCCTCGCTCGCCAAAGACGAGCTTGGCGTTCCCGACGCCTGCCTGCTCTTCTTCGACGAAGTGCTGGCCTTCGACCACGTACGCAAGGAAATCTGGCTGGTGGTCACCGCCGACGTCACCCGCGGCAAGCCCGCCGACGCCTACGAAAATGCCGTCAACCGCCTCGACAAGCTGGAAAAACGTCTTGCCCGCCCGCTGCCCACGCTCGCCCGCCGCAAGCCCCGAGGCAAGTTACAAGCCAAGCTCGAAGTAAAGCACCGCACCAGCAAGAAAAACTTCCTTTCCGCCGTCACCCGCACCAAGGAATACATCTCCGCCGGCGACGTCTTTCAGACCGTCCTCTCGCAGCGCTTCGATGTCGAGCCCGGCGCTGACAGCTTCCAGGTCTATCGAGCACTGCGCACCGTCAACCCCAGCCCCTACATGTTCTTCCTGCGCTTCGCCCCTGACGGCGCTCTCGGCGGGCAATCGGCCCAGTCAAAGAAGCTATCCAAGAAATCAAAGGCGCCCACAGCGCTGGTGGAACTCGCAGGCTCCTCACCGGAGCTGCTAGTCCGCGTTCACGCCGGCAAGGTCGAGTACCGTCCCATCGCCGGGACCCGTCCGCGCGGCGCCACGGAAAAAGAAGACCAGGCCCTCGCCGACGAAATGTTGCACGACGAAAAGGAGCGCGCCGAGCACGTCATGCTGGTCGACCTCGGCCGCAACGACGTGGGCCGCGTCAGCGAATTCGGCAGCGTAAAGGTTGATCGCCTCATGTTCGTCGAGCGTTACTCGCACGTAATGCACATCGTCAGCACCATTGAGGGCCGCCTCAAGCCCGAGCTCACCGCCGTCGACGCCCTCCGCGCCTGTTTCCCCGCCGGCACGCTCAGTGGAGCACCGAAGGTGCGAGCCATGGAAATCATCGAAGAGCTCGAGCCCGCCCGCCGCGGCACCTACGGCGGCGCAGTCCTCTACGCAGACTTCTCCGGCAATCTCGACTCCTGCATAGCCATCCGTTCCATGCTGGCCACCGGCGGCAAGGGCTACGTGCAAGCCGGCGCAGGCATCGTCGCCGACTCCGTCCCCGAGCTTGAATACCAGGAATCCATCAACAAAGCCCAGGCAGTAATCCGCGCCATCCAGCGCGCACGCGAGCTGTAGGACAGATCACAGATTGCAGATGACAGTTGACAGGAGCTTTAGCCTTTGAAAGGGCACGATTTTAATCGTGCCATCAACGCACCGAAATAGCATCGGCTTCAGCCGCTGAGGGACTGATCTTCTTACCCGCTTTGAGCGTTTCGTTGCGAACGAAGCGTCATCCGTTTTACGCTCTCTACTCCGGCGCGAACAGATCGATTTCATTGATCAGCCCATTTTCGTTCCAACGAACCAAAAGACTTGCTCCGGATCTCCATTGAATCTCGATCAAATCGCCCTCGCCGTCATGGGTCTTAACAAATCGATTTCCATATATTCGAGATATCGAAGTTGTAAGGAGCTCCGAGTTCCAAGCCGCGTCCGGTCCTCCCCGTCACCCGGTCCGTCCCCTTCACCAAAACCACGGAAAAAGCCTCCCGCCGTTTGCGTTTGAATAAGGGATCGTCTGAAAAAATTGTCCTCGCCTCAATCATCACGCCCGGCTTATCCCATGCGTAGGACTTCTCGCCTACGGCGTCGCTCGTCTCGGCAGAGGTTTCATGCACGCTCGTCGGCTCTCCTAGCTTCCTGACAGCCTGCTCGACCGAAGTATGAAAGATATCTATTCCCGCAAGAAGATGTTCGTTGGTTCCACGCGCAAGTTTTGACTCAGGCAGTCCGTCTCCTGACGTGCAGGCTGTTCCGCAGAAACCCAGCAGGATTCCAAGCAACACGACTCTTTCCGGCGCGATCGAACGCATTCGGCTAAACCAGGTTCACTAAGCATTCTGCGACAGTCCGGCACATCCCGGTTCGTCCTTAGGGTGTATGCGAATGCGATCGATCTCTGCATTAATCTCGTCGTCGCTAACGTTGCTGTATCCAGCCTCCCCGGCCAATCGCCACCCCTCACGTAAGCTGGCCAACGCCATTGCCCGTCTGGTCTCCCGATCGTCATTCTCCACATCGTCCAGAGCTGTTCTGACCTCCGACGTTAATCTTCCGCCCCAAACAGCCGTCTGAAAAAGCGCACAAAGGCCGAGTGCTTCTTCTTCGCCTTCGGCGCCGCGGTCACCGCAGCTGGCGTCGCAGTCGCCGTTGTCGCATCTGCCTTTGCCGCGTCCGCAGCCGCCGGCGCATGCTCCGCGGCGTTATAACTCAGCGTCTCCGAGGTCTGCGCAGGCGTCCCACGTACGCCACTCGCGCTTGCAGCCGGCGCCGGCAGCGGCGCCAGCCCCTCGCTCTGCGCCAGCGGAAACTCGTTACTCTGCGCGGGCACCGGCGGCGGACAGCCGCACGGTTCTTTCTCCTGGTCCACCACCGCCGCCAAACTCCCGTGCTGGAACATCACCCGCTGCCCCGGCTGCACCCGGTACGCGCCGCCGTCAAACACGCTTGAAACCAGCACGTACGGCGCGTTCACGCCGGCATTATCCACGCAAGTATCGCCCTGCGCGCCCAGCCGCACCTTTACCTCTGCCGCGCCCGGCCCGGCAATCAAAATGCGGAAGTCCGGCGTCATCAGAATGTCGGAGTTGTGCACGTCGGCGAAGCTCATCTCCACCGCGCCGTGATCCATGGCCATCAGCAGCCCGGGGTTATCGCTCGCCTGCACGCTCGAGTCCGATGCCAGCTTGACCGTAGTCGAAGCGCACACCCGCAGCACGCCGCGGCGCGGCAGCGTCACCTGGGTCGTCTCAATTCCCGAAGTCACCGACCCGCTGGCCGCAATGATCGCTTTCCCATTCGCGACCTCCAGCGACCCCGTTACCTTGGCCGCCGCATCCGGATTCTTGTTGTTGATCGAAACAATCGCAATCGGTCCCGATTCAGCTTGACCAGCTTGAGCTGCCGGAACAGTCTGCGTTGCTGGCGATGTCTGCGCCGCCGGAGGCTCCTGCGCAATCAGTGGCGTCGCTGCCACAAAACCCGCAAGCGCCAATAAAAATCCGACGAGTAGAATGCGCCGCACCGGTCTCCCGCCGCGCCCTTCCACTCGATTCCGGATTCCTGCCTGCTCTTGCATAGCGGCTACATTTCCATGAAGTTCTTGATCATCTGCCGGCCGCCTTCGGTCAGCACGCTCTCAGGATGAAACTGCACGCCCTCAATCGGCAGCTTCCGATGCCGCAGCCCCATGATCACCGAACCGGCGCCATTCTCAGGCGTCCGCGCCGTGACTACCAATTCCCTGGGCAGCGATTTCTCCGCCACAATCAGCGAGTGATAGCGCGTGCATGTCAGCGGAGTCGGCAGTCCGGTAAACACGCCCTTGCCGTCGTGCTCCACTGCGCTGGTCTTGCCGTGCATCAGGTGCTCGGCGCGCACCACGTCGCCGCCAAACGCCTCACCGATGGCCTGATGTCCCAGGCAAACTCCCAGAATCGGCGCCTTGCCTGCCATGTGTCGTATCAGCGGCACCAGAATCCCCGCCTCATGCGGCGTGCACGGCCCCGGCGACAGCAGGATGCGCTCCGGCTTCAGTGCTTCCACCTGCTCCACCGTCAGCTCGTCGTTGCGATACACCTCGACCTTCGCCCCCAGCTCGCCCAGGTACTGGACCAGGTTGTAGGTAAACGAGTCGTAGTTGTCGAGAACGAAGACCATCGCACCTCCAGTGTAGCGTGAAGCCGGCCCAACGGAGGGAGCAGGGGCATTCATGCCGCTGAAAAGAGCGGCCGCCAGGCCGGCGTTCAAGCCCGGGTCTTCTTCGCTCTATTGAGCGTCCGGGTTGCGCGCCTGGCCCCAATCTGCAAAACTGGCCCTGAACGCACTCGATGACTAAAACCATGGTTCTTCATTTTCTGATTCAAGGCCGCGTCCAAGGCGTTGGCTTCCGCTGGTATGTTCACCGCGAGGCCAGCGAGCTTGATCTGCGAGGCTGGGTTCGCAATACCGAAGACGGCGACGTGGAAGTCGTCGCGTCTGGCGAAGAAGCCGATCTCGCCGAGCTCCGCGCCAGCCTCCGCCGAGGTCCCCGCGGCAGCCGCGTCGACCGCCTCATCGAACACTACCTCGACGAGAAGGAAGCCGAAGGCCTCGGCTCCTTCCGCATTGAAGGAGCGTGGTGAAAGCAGGTTCCAGGGATCAGGGTCCAGACGCTGTTCTAACCCCGCAAGATTGCAGAGCTGATCCTTCGGGCCTTTTCCGATCCCTGAAACCTGATCCCTGAACCCGGCCCTTCTATAATCATCCCATGCCCGAAGACAACAAACCTCTCAATGTGGATGCCATCAAGGCGCTGGTGCGCACGGTGCCCGATTTCCCCAAGCCGGGAATTCTCTTTTACGACATCACCACCGTGCTCAAGGACAAAACCTGCTTTGCGCAGCTCATTGACGCTCTCGCGGCCCATTACATCGCCCGCAAAATTGACCTCGTTCTCGGCATTGAAGCCCGCGGATTCATCTTTGGCCCGGCACTCGCCTATCGCCTCAACGCCGGCTTCGTCCCCGTGCGCAAGCCGCGCAAGTTACCCGCTCCGGTCGCTCGCGTCACTTACGACCTCGAGTACGGCTCCGACACTTTGGAGATTCACCTCGACGCGATCCAGCCTGGCCAGCGCGTGGTCCTGGTCGACGACCTGCTCGCCACCGGTGGCACCATGGAAGCCACCGTCAAGCTCGTGAAGCAGTTAGGCGGCGAAATCGCCGGCCTGGCCTTCGCCATCGAGCTCGACTTCCTCAAAGGCCGCGAGCGCTTCACCGAATACGACGTCTTCAGCCTGCTCCACTACGACGAATAACCGATAGCATCGACGCAACACTTGTGTCAGGGT
>Ga0116135_1001326_pt1 | contig 12633 bp, 7 predicted proteins | sample June2015DPH_20_1_FD_89738 | JGI IMG/M metagenome (GOLD analysis project Ga0116135, IMG submission 89738) | Peatland microbial communities from SPRUCE experiment site at the Marcell Experimental Forest, Minnesota, USA - June2015DPH_20_10 | ecosystem: Environmental > Terrestrial > Soil > Wetlands >... | reverse complement strand
TTCATCTGGTTGGGTTCTCACCGCATCCGGACGAGGCCATCCTTCGCGTCATCGACATGCGCTGCCGGGTATTTCTTATTACCCTTCTCACCTTAGAAGCGGCGATGCTGGCTTACGCCAGTTTGCGGACCTATGCGAAGCCGCTGCCGAAGTTTCTCCTAGCCGCTTCTCTCGCGTGCTGTTTTCTGTCGACGCGCTGGAGTGAAGAGATCTGGCAGCACGCGTCGTTTTTGTGGAGTATTCAGTTTCCCTGGCGCCTCAGCGGGCTGCTCTCAGTATTCGCTTTAGGCCTGTTCGCTTTGGCGCTTGGCGACGTGTGGGGTTTCCCCTCGCGCCGCAAGAAAATGTTAGTGGTGTGCGCCGGACTGTGGCTTGCTATCGGGGTCAGCAGTTACATTGCGCTGGATATCCGCGGTTATCTTGCTCAACCATTTTCCACAGAGGTCAAACTGAGACTTGAAACACCATATCCTGTTTACGCGAGCATCTCCCGGCTGCCAACACTGGACGAGTTGGGTCCAAGCGATGGGTTGGCTGACAAGGTGCTGTTGCTGGCGGGCGAGGGAACTGCCAGGCTCGAGACCCTTAGCCCACGGTATCTTCGACTCGATGCCGAGTGTCCCGGCGACTGCACGTTCCTTGTGAAGCTGGTCTACTATCCCTTTTGGCGGGCCCACGAAGCCTCGAACCAGCCGGTTGCGTTGCAGCCTTCCGAGCGTGCGGGGCTCACCGAGCTGACACTGGGTCCGGGCGCTCACGTCGTCGACCTGGAACTGCCGTTTGGACGGTCGGAGATTTGGGGCGCTGGGCTGAGTTTCATTTCCATAGTAGTTGTGGGATTACTTTTCTTCCGAGGCCGCGAAAAAAAAGTTTCCCAGCCGGTACGCGGATAAACCACTCGCGAGTCGGCGCAGTCAGCGGAATGCGGTTGAAGCCTAAGGATTGCAGCGAGTCGCGTAGACGTTAGTGTCATCTCCCACCCTGATCGGGACAGGATCCACTCGCTGGATATATTGCTGGTATTCCGGCACTCGCTGATTGGTGAATTTGGGACGTAACCGGGCCGCATCCTGGAAGACGACCATATCGGAATTGCTTATTTCGGCGAAGTCGTCCTGGATGGGTGCGCCCGACATAGCCTGGTACGCCAAAGTGCGAATTGAAGTTTGAGACGACGACAACTCAGAAGTCAGATTCATCAGAAATATATTGAGCGATGGGCTGTCGGTGGCAAGTAGGACGTTGTTCGCGTTGCATTGAGCAGCTTGGGCGAGGACCGCCTGGGCGCTGGCAAGGCTCTGCTGATAAGGCCGACTTCGCGTCGGCAACGCAGCCGCGGCGAGACCTAGAAGGACGAGACCGGCGACCAGCCCAGCCATTGGAGCAGGGGCCGAGTCCTCTTTGTTGGACAGGAGTATCGATACTAAGAACGGCAGCCCCACAATTACCGGGAATGCAAACCGAATTTCCTTGTTAGCGGAGGCGAACACAATTACGCCGTAACCAATCATGATTAGCACCGCGATGAAATCCGGGTGAAGCGGGCTGGGCCGCTTTTTCAGCGCAAGATAGATGCCTGCGGCGGCCAGCAGCGCTAGGGAAACCACTAAGCCCGGTGATTCGAGAATGTTATCTGCAAGGAATTGCCGCAGGGGAACATGGTAGAAGTCTGCAAGTCCTCCGAAGGATGCTGCTCTCCCCTCGGCGAAGGCAGAATGCCCGTATCGGAGAAAATAAACTGCTGTTGACGCTATCCCGCAGACAAACGCGATCAGCCATGCCATCGCGCTGCGAATTCCGCTGTAGTGAAACCTTATGAAAAGCAGCAAGGGAACAATAAGCCCCATGAAGTAAAAGAAACTCACTTTCGTTAGCGCCCCTAGAGAAAAGATTGCAGCGCATAGGATGCCGCGCACCACGGCACTTCTGATTGAGGGACAGGGCGTCCGCGCTTCATAGGGAATGAGCAGCACCGCCGCCAAAGTCACCCACGCAAAAAGGTTATCCGATAAGAATCGGGTCGCGAGATCATGCACATGGTTGGCATGCGCTCCGGCCTGGTAAGGGCCGAGCGAGGCACCCACACAAACGCCGGCAACAACCAGGAAGACCGGTTTCACCCCGATACGCAGCAACAGATAGAAACACAGGGCGGCCAAGAGCGCGATCACCGTAGCAAGTGTGACAAAGCAATCGCCTGGAGCATCGCTGGATGCCAAATGTCCCCAAGGCAAGCCCATGAAGGTCATGGCGGGAGTATGCCAGCTCACCATGGCTGCGCCGAGTCCATGCACATCTGCGGACCAAAAGGCCCGGTTGACCGCGATTGCTCGTAACAGGTAGTCCGAATCGTCCCAGCTAAATTCGTATGGCTTATAACTGATAAAGGTCGGCGCGACGCAAAGGGCAAAGCTTGCTGCTGCAACCAGCCACGTTGCCTTGCCGACAGTCTTACTTTCCATTTGCTGCCTCCAGATTATCGAGACGAGGATCACTATGACTATGACTAGAAGATCAATTGAAGATCAAAAGATAGGCACTCCCTCGCCCTCGCTGCCCTCGGGGCAGAAGCTGTGCGCCGGACCCATTCTTCCGAAGTAATCGAGAGCGGCACTGAAGTCCCCTAGATCCCAAACTTTCCGTCGGCGAAAATCGTAAACTCTCACATGTCCATATGTGTAAAACCTGTAGCGTCCGTAGATGCTGGTTTCAATGCCGTAGTCGTGCACCAGCAGTCGAGAATTGACGACATCACCGCTCAAGCTGGGGTCGCGGTAGAGCATTTGCACAGCACCACCCATGTCTTGATGACCCTCAAACACAATCCCGGGACCGATATAAGGACAGACTCCGTCCACAAGCAGCACGCTATTGGGTGACAGAGTCGGAATGTCTTGCTGTATGGAATTTAAGACCAACTCTTGCCGATCCGCCGCTGCCGCCCAATAAGATGCAATGGTGCTTGAGGCCAGCAATTCGCCGCTGCACAGCAAGGCGATCAACAACGACACCATGAACGAACCTCGAACTTTAACCCGGCCGCCTAACCAGATGGACACTCCGGAAAAGATGAACGCCATTCCCAGCGAGGATCCGATTGCTGTCCGATTCTCGAACCCAGTCGCCGTGAATCCCGTGGTTCCTTTGGTCGCAATGAAAATTGTCAGGGCAAAGGCGAAAATCAGGATGCCGAACGCAACCAGGCGAAGCGCGACGTTTGGGCTCGTCTCCGCACTGCCTATGCTGCGCTGAAGTCGCAAGAAGTAGTAGAAGACAAATACTCCAAACACCAATGCCATGAGGCTCAGCATCGGATCCCGATAGACGAAGATGACCTTCGCCGCAACGACCGGCAGCCGGAGTCCGAGTTTGTAGAAATGGACGAGAACCGCTTGGGTCACGACGTACCGAAGGCTTGCCACTTCATGAAGTCGGGTCGCGGTTCGCATCTTGAACAGAACCACCGCAAACAGCGCGGCCGCATTCGTTACGAACAGGAGCGCAAGGGAGCGAACCCGAAGTCTTTCACCGACAGGCTTGCGGCGCTGCAGGGTCCACACTACCAAAAGGTTCAGGGCAAACAACGGCAGGAGTATCTCGTAAAGCAGGACGCTAACGAGGATTGCAACCACGCTGGCGCACGTCCAGCCCATCGCGAGATTTTCTTTCGACGTGGCTTTGAGCAGCGCATAAAGATTGAGAAAGAAGAATGCCATGCTGAGCGCTGCCATAAAGGTACAAGGAACCAATCTGGCGGACGAGTAGTTTGGAAGCAGCACAAAGATGAGGGGAACCGTCAGGGCGACGAAGCGTTGTCGCAACACCAGGCGCAACGAGAAGTAAAAAAGTAGAACCGAAGCGAAGATCACAGCTACATTCACAACCTGATAACCGAGGTGGTGGACGCCAAACAGCCTATACAGCACCGCCAGGTAAAGATCCCCTGCGGGGCGGCCACGAGTACCGGGCAGCTTGTATAGCCTGTGGAAGTAATCTGCAATCGTAGTATCGTGATTGCTTTGAAAACGCCCCATGTTGCCCAAATCGTCGGCGTAGAGCCCCAGACGCCGAATGCTCAGAACGACGGGCAACAGAGTCGCGGCGAATAAAACGGCGCAGTCGCCGGCCGCTTCCGCGCTCTTCAGGCTGGAAGTCGGTTGCAGAAAACTCGACGAAGGCTGCGAGCTTTCGTCGCCCTTGCAATCCACATCCGAGTCCTTTCCAAGCAATCGCACACATCCTCTCTGGTTTATTGACTTCGCTGCGTCGAATCTTCTAAGCCATTTTCTGGAATGTGATACAGAAGAATTGTCTTGCCGACATGAGCGACCGGACGATACTTCTCTAGCCACGAAAGAGCATCGGGAGGATAGTCTTCATTCGGCGAACCTCGTCCATTTTGATAAATCCTAAATGACCCCGTCTTTAACGCACGGAGGCTGACCGCAACCCATCCGGCAACCGGCTTACGAGATGGCAGGATATCAAGCGTGGGGAGATCGATCAGCGCCAGGTCCGCGCTGGTGCAGACACCGATGCCGACGCGAGTGACCCCACGGGCGCGCAACTCTCGGCTTAATCGGAAGACATCTTGTCCGCAATCCAAATCACAACCCTTAACCAGCGCCTCGCTCGGGTCGGCGGGCGCGAGTTCATTGAAATAGGCGAGAAAGTCATTCTGCGCTCGGACGCTGGCCGTGATTTGCCATGTCAGCAGCAAACAGAGTGCCAGCCGCCCCCAGAGTGGTTTTACGCCGGGGACCTGCCACAGCCATGCAGCGCCGCAGCCCGCCAGCACGGAGAGAAGCGGTAACACGACGAGCACGTGGCGGGTTCCAACTCGAAGCGTCACAAACACTGTAGCAATGAAAATCGCGGCTACGGCCACTGCCGGCATCAAGCTTGACCAGCGGCCTAGGCGACCCAATCGGATGGTGTACACCAGGCCCACGATGGACAATATCGAGAACGGAAGAGGGGTTTTCAACGCCACCGCCAAAGGAAAAAAATACCACCAGCCTCCCGATCTTGCCTGCCCCAATAGATAGCTCTCGGGTTCGCGCTTGTTCTTAAGACGGGCTATTTCCATGCCTCGGAGCAGATCGGGGGCCGGGATGACAGGATCCGCCGAAAGAATTCTCTGGAAGATGCCCCTATCTCGAGCAAAAGAATGCCGGATGGAAAGTGCGGAAGTCGGCGACTCGGCGAGGGCTTCTGTGAGATGTCCAATAGAAAACGCGTAGCTGGCCCAAAGCAAAACCAGGGCGATACAGGCTGCCGCAACCAAGGGCACGGCTTGCTTTATTCCAAACTTTTCGCGCGCACGATCTGCCACCTGATAGCGCAAGAACAAAAGCCTGACGACCAGCATGGCCGCGCACGCGAGCGGGAGGAAAAGGAACGATGTGAATTTTGAGGAGAGCGCCAGCCCAGCGCCGATTCCCAGAAGAACGGTGGGCCCCGCGGTTGGTTTTTTCAGCCAGACGGCAAACGCAAAAATACAGGCAAACTGTGTGCACATGGTCGGAGAGTCTGTGTAAGCGAGGCTGGAAAATGCCAAAACGCTGGGAAGGGATAGGAATAAGAACGTAGCCATGCATCCCGCCAACTTCCCAAACTCCTGAGTGGCCCAGAAAAAGACCAGGAGCGCAGCCAGGCAAAGGAACGGGAGAACGCCGATGCGGGCAAGAAAAAGATTTCGCGTGTAGTGTCCGCCGTCAGACAAGATCGCATTCCCAAGTTCGGTGCAATAGCCCTGCAGGCTGGCCTCTTGCGCCAGCAATTTGGGAGAGCGCTCTCCGGAAATGAAGAGGGGAAGGGCGACAGCGTAACGAGCAAGGGGTGGATGGATAGCATCCAAAGTGTAATCGTGTTGATCCAGCCACTTGATCCCTGCGGCTATATGGCAAGGCTCATCGAAACCCTGCGGTACAGTTTCGTCGACGACGAGAATCCGCACGATCGCCACCAGAATAAATAGTGCAACCGCCATGCTGGGAATTACGCCGGGTATGGATCTGCGAACCAGAATCTCACCTCTATCAGCTCTTATATACCAGCGGCTCGGACGAAACCTGCGGCAAGTTTCGAAGGGGCGCGCGAGATTGGATTTCGGAGCCCTTCGTGCGACATGATCATCAACAGCGGAGTCTAGGACGATGCGCATGCGAGATGAAACGAACTTGCGCGCCGGATCTTTTTCAAGGTTGATTCGATACCGACCGACGCGCCAACTTGCACCGCCCTGCAACCTGAAACGAGTCCGAAACCCGCGATTCTACGGGTGTGGGAAGTATAAACGTATGACACGAGAATGAAATTCGTGTTAAATTCTTCCGCCGCCGATCTCGCACAAATCGAATCTGATCAGTCGTTGGAAATCGACACGAGTTGTTTCGATTACGGCGGCCAGAGTCATGTTTGGATTTCAAATTTCGGCCCGATGAGTTCATGGTGGAGCGGCGAAATGGAGCCCAGCACACCACGGACCCTCCGCCGGAAACTCCGGATTTAATATTCACGAAAAATTCATCATTCTGTCGCATTTCGTTAACGGAGTCTGCCCTAGACTTGTTCGCTGACTCGGACTTTGTCCCAAGAGAGATCCTAAGAACTCATGAAAGCACTGGGAGCGGTTTTGCTGATGTGTGTGATGATGCTGACCGCGTGTGGGGGCGGGAGTGATCCAACCAAGCAGACGGCGGATCTTTCTGGAAATTGGCAAATGACGCTGCAAAGCACAACTTTCGGTTCCACAGAGATGCAGTCCGGTTTTCTTCTTCAATCGGGAAACGCTGTGACGGGGAGCCTACTGCTTTCTGGCCAAACCGTTTCTGGCCTCACGAGTTGTGCCGGAGTTGGCTCTGCTCTGGGCCAAATGGCTGGCTCCAATCTGGCCCTGACGGAGAGCCCGGCCGGACAAACGGTGAATCTTACAGGGACTCCCGCAAACAACTTCACGTCCATGAGCGGAGATTACTCGATTCTGGCTGCCGGCTGCGGGCAAACAGATGTAGGGACGTGGACGGCAAATCAAGTGGACACGCTGAACGGCAGTTTTCAGGCTACTTTCAGTTCCAACGTGACTGGCGGCCTGGTGTTTCAGTTTACCGGCACGATTGCTCAAGGGCCGAACACAGGCGCAAGCACCGCGACACTGTCCGGGACCATGACGTCGACTAATTCACCGTGCTTCCAGACCGCGTCGATTGCTGGGGCAATCAGCGGGACATCGTTGGTTTTCAATGTGCTGAACCCGCAAGGGGAAGCGCTAGGTAAATATTCCGGAACAGTCACAACAGATGCCGGCTCCATAACCGGCGGCTATACTTTTTCGAACGCCGCTGACACTAGTTTACTGGCGGGATGTGGGGGCGGCGATCAGGGTAACGCAACGTTTACTGTTCAATCGTCTACGGCGAATTAGGGAATATTCGGAGAAAGCTTTGAGATTGTTGACGCTAACGTTGCTGTTATGCCTGGGACTCGCCAATCTGTCATGTGGCGGTAGTAGTAAATCTCCTGTATCGGCCGCCGCGCCACTATCCGGCAACTGGGAGATCACCCTGGTCCGGCACAACAACACTGACCAGTTCACGTTTACCGGATTCTTGCTGCAGTCAGGCAGTACTGTCACCGGAAGTTTCATTCTGAGTACGGGTGGACTGATAATTGGTTGTCCGGGAGTTGGGTCGGTAACGGGAACCTTTGACGGACAGAATCTTCAACTTACTGTTGGTGAATTCGGACAGGACTACAGCCTTAGCGCGAGCTTGCCATCGGGGAGCGCCTCCGACACGTCCATCGCGGGCCAGTTCTCCACTTTAGCCGGTGGGTGTGCAGGCTTCGCATCAACCGGTACGTGGACGGCGGTCCGCGTCCTGCCCCTGACGGGGCCGTTTCACGGCAGCTTTTCTTTCGGGACAGGCACAACGGCCACTACAATCGCGGTCACCGGAACGCTGACGCAAGGGTCAAATATTGGCGCCAGCAACGCGAGCCTCTCCGGGACCATCAATGAGACCGAGACGAATGCGTTCTGCCAATATCTGAACAGCGCGACGATCACCGGCCTGATCAGCGGCACTACGGCCAACTTTACTTTGTACGGTTTTGACGGCTCCCCGATTGGGCAAATTGCCTCCGCGACCGTCGCTCCCAACGCAACATCGCTGGCCAGCAACGGCGGTGTTACGCTCAATCAACTTTCAGGCGCCTGTGGCCCGCTTTCAGGGACAGTGACGCTAACCTTCCCCTAAGACGCCGATGCGGCGTTGGCGTTTTTCCACGCGGCGCAACCAGGCCTTAGTAACGCCAGCCGGAAAGCGCGAAAAAATTGTAAGGACTCGAGAAGACTACGCTTCTCACCCGAATCTCTGAAATTGTGATGAAAAGCATGATGCAAGCCAGCACAGCTACGGGTGAAATCCACTTCTGAAGTCCGCTTGTGAGTCGTTCCAAACCGATTGCGTAGAGAAGCACGAAAGGCAAGAGTGCACCGGAAATGATACGTCCGGAAACAAAGTATGGATAAAGTCGAGACGGATACTGGCAATCGTGGAAATCAAACGGTAGCGAGATCGCAGCCAGGAACAAAACAGAGCTGGCCACCAGGAAAAGTGCTTGAAAACCAATCAGCCTTTGAAGCGGCGAGATCGACTTCTGTCGCGCTAAAAAACCAACAGTGAAAAGGGCTAGCAAGACGGCGGACGAGATCACATAAAACCGATCCGCCACCAGGGATCGCATCGGCAGCCCGTGCCATACGTATTCTCCACGCCAAAAGGTTCGTGTCAGCTCCGCAAGGAAATACCCCGCGCCCTGGAACGAGAACAGTGGGTGGTGAAACATCTCCGCAAAGGGCTTCACAGTCCAGCCAAAATCGTGGGTTTTCGCTTTTCCGCCAGTCGCATCCCCGATAACCAGGTAGTTTCGCAACATCCAAAGTGATGGAAGCCCCCCAGCGGCCAATGCGCACGCGAAAGCAATCCACGTGTTACTGAGACTCGCTGCGGACTGGCGGCGTATCCAGACCCAAAGAGTGGATGCGAGCGCGCCATACAAGACGAAGTTGGACACACTCGACAAGAACGCCAGTCCCACCAGGAAGGAAGCAAGCACGAGGTCTCCATACTGGCCCGCGTTCTTGTGCAGGGCTCGCATCATCAGGAGGAGTGCGGCGGCGCTTAGGGGCGCAGAAAACACGTCTCGATTCATTCCGAAGAATACGTCCAGCGGAAAGACGGCGATCAGCGCCGGCACTGCAAGGTGCAGGAATGTGCGTTCGGGGTATACTTCGCGGACAAACTTGTAAGAAAACCAGGTCAGCAAGGCATACGCAATCGGGTTGAGAAGTCTAAGCCAATAGTCCAGCCTCCAATCCTTCATTCCAAAGGCTTCGCCTGCCTTGCACCACGCTGCAGCGACCAAATAATAGAAGGGGGCCGACTGCGCTTCATAGTTCGGCCTTCGCGCCCACTGTTCAAGCTTGTCGGCATAAAACTCGCCCGCCAAGGCCGAATCCCTCGCTTGGGGAGGAAGTCCGTAAAGGGGTCCGGTGATTCCGTTGCGATCCAGCGCCTCCTCGGAGTGGCCGTACTCCGGCGACCAGTAGAGAAGAAGGGTTCGTTCAAACTCAGGGTCGATTCGGGGGAGTTCCTTTCCTGGCGAGTGGCCGTCAGCGTACATCAGGATCGTCATCAAGTGAAATCGTTCGTCGAGGCTGTTGGTCAGGGGGAACGCAGTGGCAAAAACTAAAACGCGAATCGCTGCAAAAATGACAAGCACGACAACGATGCGATCGATGTGGGCGTGGACAAACCGATCAAAGCTGGAAGCCGGAGACACAGTCTGACCTACGATGGTGGTCATAGTGGTGGGCTCCGCGATTCGACGGAGCGAAACTGTCGCCTCAATGCTGCGAAGCCTTATCCAGGGGCGCCGCTTGCGCCGCATCGCGCGCTCCAGTGCCCTGGGTCGCAAGCGACGGAACCAGTTGTTGTTTGAGCCAGTCGAACATCTCTCCATTTTGTCCCACGGTCTTCATAAACTCTTTAGGGTTTGCGTAATGAACGAGTTTCGCATGCGCGGCCGCGGCCGCTTCCATGCGTAACCGCGCAGGCTTAGGAGTAACCGTATCCGTATCCAAATATTGCACTCTCACGCGCTGGGTCTTTAGCTCAGGCAAGTATTTAACGGGGTCGAGGTTTTCGACTTTCTTCAAGAATTCCGGTTTCAGATATTCGGTTCGCTCATCTTCGATTTGGATGAACTTCGAATAAGCGATCCAGTCGGGCCAGTCTCCCCAGGGATCGAACAGGTCCAGCGCCTTAATCCGCGGATCGACGGACGCAGCCATGATCGCGATGCTCGCCCCGGATCCATCCCCAAACATTCCGACGCGTGTCATGTCGAGATCGCCGCGCTTATCGAGATAGTTGAGAATCAATTGCACATCGTGCACGGAAGTGCCCAGCGCCTCCTGCAACTCGCTGACGAACCATTGCTTCATGGGCCGGTCATGAAAACGGTGTCCCGTCAGAGCCGAAACGAACCCTACGGCGGCGAATCCGTTCTTGGTGGCAGCTTCGGCGAACTCGTCCCCGCGAAAGCGATCAGTGTCGGAAGGAAAGCTATAAAGGTACAAAATCACCGGCGGGTTCTTCACTCCTTTTGGCTTTACCACGTAGAGGTCAATGATGTCCCAGGGGCGCCAGGTGACTTGCACAAATTCGCGGGTGAACCCCGGAAACTGGGATACCAAGGGCGGCATGGGATCGGCATAAACGATGTTGTCGGGAATTTTCAGCGTGTCCCAGTCCTCGAACAAGCCCGCGGAAGCCTTGCTGTCTTTGGTGTCGGGCTTTGAGTTGGCATAGCCCTGATTGGGAGCACCGGCCGCAGGTGCGGCACTGGACGACGGAGAGGATTGTCCCCATGCGCCTACAGAGTACAGACCTAGGAAGACTACGAAGGCGAGGGCCTTGCTGAATGCACTGAACGGGTTCATACGAACGAATCTCTTCTCCATGATGGAATGACTGCGAATCGAATTACGGCGAATTGAATCACCCTGAACAATTGCGAGGACGAATACTTTGTTGCACTTGCTCCGAATTTAAAAAGAGGCAGGTCCCGAACTGGCGACCCGCCTCTCATAGTTTTTACAACGGTCCGTGGTTAAATCGCAACTGCCTTACTGCGCACAACCAGTGTTGGCGGTTGCCTGAGCCGAGGCAGTAACAGTCTTGACCAGACCCGTCGCTACCGGTTCATACCTCACCTTGACCTGGCCGTCGTACAGGATGCGGGTGACTTGGAATACTCCGTTATCGTTGTTGTTGGCGCCCGTGAAGCCAGTTACGGCCAGCGACAAGCCGCTCGCAGGCGCGTTGCAGGTTCCAACCGTATTCCCGCAGTTCACGCCGGGCGTGGCAGCGATCGTTGCACCCGAGTTCTCCGCGTTCAGGAAACTGGAGACGCACGGTTGCCCCGTGAAACCAGCGCCACTACCAGGACCGCACACTCCGGTGAGTGCTTTCTGTCCAGGGGCGAGCGCGGTGTAGTTCAACTTCATCTTTTCGTAGTTGGTGCCGCCTCCGGTCTGTGGGTTCGTACCGAAAGCGCCCGTAACCGCGAGCACTTGGGGCACTTGGGCCGGGATGATGCAACCGCCAGCATCGCCGCCCGCTTCCGGATTGCCACCGGTTCCATTCGCCTGGTCGGCGTTCAGACCGTTCGGGAGAATGGAGAACGAAGGTGTGATGTGAGCATTGGGATACTGGTTGTTGGCAATGCCTACGCCGGAATTGAAGGCGTAGTGCGAACGGACGAATTCGGCGTCGCCGAAGCCGCCGACGGGGCCGAAGGAGCCGTCGTCGCTGAAGGGCAGGAAGTCAGCGACGGCTTTGCCTGGGTTCAGGCCGGTACCGTGGATGTCATCCTGAGCGAAAGCGATAATCGCTTCCGTTCCCACTGGATCCACGCTCTTGAGACAAGTCGCAGAGGCCGTATCGCAAATGGCTCGCAGAAGCGACCATGCACGATAGGTGCCGTTGACCAGGTTCGGGAAGTAGGCGCCAGCAGGCCAGACATCGCCTCTCAAGCAACCACCAGCACCACCGTTAAGAGCAGGGTTGCAGGTTGGCAGCGAACCACCCGCGTAGTTGGCAAAGATCGGGTCGACTCCATCCAACTGGAGGTAGCCGTAGCCCGGAATGGCCAGATTGGCAACGTTGCCGAAGCTGAAGAAGGTGTAACCGATGCTGTCCGCGATCAATCCGACGCCGGTTCCACCAGGCTTTCCGACTTCTTCACCGGTGCCGACCGCACGATACCGTTTTCCCAAGCCAGATCCCCCGAAATTGGTGCAGGGAGTGCCGGGAGGAACCGCAGCTTGCGGACCGCCCAGGGGGTTGATAGGGGCGTTGCCCGCGACGGCAACCAGGTTCGATTCTTGCGAGGTGGTGATGGCTACGTTAGAGTTGCTTACCGAAGAGCCTCCAGCCGCGCCACCTAAATTCCCGCCGTAGGAGCGGAACGAACTGAACTCAACCGTGTTCATGGTACCGGAAAGCGCTTCACGGAGGATGGGGTTAACTCCGAAATCCGAAGTGGATGGCGGCAGCCCTGGCG
>Ga0116135_1001322_pt1 | contig 12657 bp, 5 predicted proteins | sample June2015DPH_20_1_FD_89738 | JGI IMG/M metagenome (GOLD analysis project Ga0116135, IMG submission 89738) | Peatland microbial communities from SPRUCE experiment site at the Marcell Experimental Forest, Minnesota, USA - June2015DPH_20_10 | ecosystem: Environmental > Terrestrial > Soil > Wetlands >... | reverse complement strand
GAAGCCGAAGTTTGGGCGGCGGCGCTCAGGACCATCCCTGAGGCCAGCATGAGAACGAGTGCAAAAGTACGCTTCATTTGAATCGAAAACTCCTTCGGAATCCCTGTGTGGCTTCTGCCTTAGACGCAGAAAACGAGCCTTTGCCCCTTCGCGCATCCTCGCGGCTCATCTTTACCCCGGCTTTTACGGGAAACTCCGCGCCGGACGGCGCGAGGCTGGAAAAGACGCGAATGGAGACGTCAACAGGAACTAGAGGGATTATAGGGCAGGGACCGGGGAATAGGGAATAGGGGGAGCCAGTTGTCAGTTCACAGCTCCTGGTTCACAGTCTGTTGGCAGTTGTGCCGCCAACGTAACCGTGAACCAGGAATTGTGAACTACGAACTGAGAATCAGTGCGCTGCAGGTTGCGGCTGAGGCGCATCGAGGGCTCCCTGACTTGGAGCCGGCGCGGCGATGCCGGACTTGGCGTTATAGGCCTCGATGATCACCTTGGTGATGTCCATGGCAGGCACGGCGTAGAGGACGGTCTGCGTCTGCTGGTCTCCTTCGTCGAGCACCAGCGTGTAGCCGTGCTTGTCGGCGTATTCGCTCATGAGTTCGCCCACTTTGCCGGCCACATCGTTGATCACTTGTTGCATGTCGGCCTGGAAATCGCTCTGCGCATCCTGGGTATCGCGGTCCAGTTGCTTCTTCTTTTCATCGATAGTGCGGGCTTTGCTGGCGCGATCGGCTTCGCTCAACTGGGCGCCCTGATCCTGCAATTGCTTGGTCAGGGTGTCAATTTCGTCGCTCAGAGTCTTGATCTGCACGCGCCGGGGATCGTACTTCTTCTGCAGGGCGGCAACGTCGCGCTGGAACTCGTTGGTCTGGGTGACGGCGGCCTGAAAAGCGATGACCGCAACCTTGGCCATCGGCACGGGCGTGGCGGCGGCGGGCTTTTGCGCGGCCGGCGCAGCAGGCTTGGGAGCAGCCGAAGTTTGCCCGACGGCCATGATGGCTGATGCAAGGACCAGGAAAAGTGCGAATGAGGACAGACGCTTCATGTGTATCAAAGACTCCTTGGAGTTCCCGTGTGCGGACACCGTGCCTACGGCCATCCGTTCCACACTGCCTTTTGGACTCTCTCGAAGAGGTTCCAGCGCGCGGCATATTTCAACAACTGTGCGCACCGAGGCATCGCCGGGAACTAGTGGGGATTATAGGTTCCGGGGTACGGAGCGTCAAACGGCGAAGGACCGGGACCAAGGCACCAAGGGACCAAAGGGATCGAGCAGACCGGCCCAGCGTTGCCGGAAACGAGAAGGGCCGCTCGAATCGAGTGGCTCCTGGCTGAAACCTGACACCTGCTCCTTAGAACGTGGTGGAGATGGTGAGGCGGAAGGTCTTGCGCGGCTCGCGGAAGACATACTGCGAACCGTAGGACTGGATGGCTTCCTGGTAGGTGTAATCGCCCGCGCCACCCGTCGGGAACATGTCGCGGGTGATCAGCTCGGCCGAGCAGCTCTGTTGCTTTTGTCCCAGGATGACGTCGTTGCAATAGGGCCGCTCATAGAGTCGCAACGGGTTATACGCGTAGTAGAGCCGGAAGGGCGCGTTGATGATCGGCATGAGCACGGAAATCTCCGCGCCCGTGGACATGCGGGGCACGAAGTTGGTGCCGGAGACCGGCCGGATGTTTTGCCGGAATCCAACCAGGGAACCGGGGATCCCGCCCTGGCAGGAGCCGTTGTTATAGACCGGGCAGCCGTACAGGGGCGCGGTCAGCGAGGCAAAACCCTCGGGGCTCTGCTTCAACTGGTTGTGGTTGACCGCCGAATCGATGCCGAAATCGTCGAAGAGGTGAAAGTCGAAGGGCCCGACGACGGGAATGCGGTATTCGATGTTGGTGGTCAGCTGGGTGTCGCCACCGATGGAGGCGATGCCGTACACGGGCAGCGGCACCTGAATGCACTGGTTGTCCTGCGGATTGGTCGGGTCGCGCGGCACGCACTGGCCATCGGGATTGGTGAGCTGGAAGTTGACCCGCGTGGGCACGTAGCCGTACGGCGTGGCGGCACGCACATCGAAGCCGCGCAGCTCCAGTTCGCCGCCGGAGTAGAAACGGTTGTTAGGCGGGGCCACGTCGCCGGAGATGCCCTCGATGTAACCCAACTGCGCGCGAACTGCCAGCACATTTCGGCCCCCGGCGGTGGGGATCAGGTAGTGCATAGGGATGTAGCGCTTGTAGGCGCCCGCCATGTTGACGTAGCGCACATCGCCCCACAAGCCGGCAATCTGCATGAACCCTGTGTACTCCTTGCCTTCGTGCGGGCGCAGCGGGTTCGAGACCGTGTCGTAGGAGTAGCTGAGGCCGACGTTGCTATTGATAATCCCCGCCAGCGGGTTCGAACCCTGCACTCCGGAGCGGAATGCGATGGTTTGGAAGAAGGTCGATGAGGCCGTGCTGAACGCCGTGATCGTGGACTTGCTCCACGAATAGGTAACACCAACACGCTGGAACGCATGCCGCTTCAACGGGTACATGACGGAGAAATTGAAACCTTGGGAACCGACGTTGTAATTCTGCGTCAGCGACTTCTCCGCGGAAGACAGATTGAGGTCTGCGCCCGTCGTGGCCTGGTAGTTCTTGGCGGCGTTGTAATCCTGCTTCTGATTGAAGATCTGGAAGCCAACATTGATGGGGCGGTTGCGGATATAGGGCTGGGTAAAGCCGAACTGGAAGGTGCGGCTGATGGAACCCAGGTTGGCCTGCACGCTCAGGGTTTCGCCTAACCCCAGGAAGTTGTTGGTCTGGTAGTTGACACCCAGGAAAGCGCCGGAATAGCCGCTGACGCCGCCATTCATGCCGATCGAGTTCTTGCCCTTTTCCTTGACCTTGAGCAGCAGATCGACTGTGCCCGCATCCGGATCCTGGTGGGCCTCGGAGTCCTGGTCGACCTTCAGCGGATCGAAGTATTGCAACTGGTTCAGGCGCAGCAGGCTGTACTCCCACAACTGGGAGTTGTAGACCGAACCTTCGTCCAGCATCAGTTCGCGGCGGATGACTTTGTCGCGGGTGATGGTGTTGCCCTGGAACTCAATGCGGGACACGAAGAACTGCTTGCCCTCGTCAATGTCGATGACCATGGAGACAGTCTTCTTCTTGTCGTCGGTATCGATGTGGGGCACGACGCCGAAGTTGATGTAACCGAGACCGCCGTAGGCTTTCTTGAGGTTGTCCATTCCCTTGCCGATGGCGGTGGCATTGAACCAGTCGCCGTCCTTCATGGGAAACTGGGCGCGCAGGGCCTTGAGATTGGTGATCTGCTTGTTACCGGTGAAGGTAATGGTGCCCAGCCGGAAGCGGCCGCCTTCCTCGATGGTCATCTGGATGTCGATGCGCTTGCCCTTGCGCGGACGGAAGGTGAACCAGTTCAGTCCGCCTTCGTCGCGAATCTGGGTCTTCGGCTCCTCGACGGCGGCATTCGCATAGCCCTTGTCGCGGTAGGCCTGGCGGACGCGTTCCGTGTCTTCCTCGAGCTTGGAGGAGTCGTAGGTCTGGGCAAAAAGGTCCTCAAAGATGATGGAGTAGGGAATGCCGATGGGCTTCAGATTCTTCATGGACCGGCGCAGGTCAAGAGAGTTGATGTGCCGGTTGCCCACGAACTCGATTTTGCCCACCTTCACAACGGGGCCTTCCTTGATATTGAAGTTCACCTGCACCGAGGCTGGCGGAATGGTCTTGACGTCGGTCTTGATGGTGGCGAACTGGTGGCCGTGCTCGGCGAGCAACTGCTTGATGACGGTTTCAGCCTGCGTGATCTTGGTGGCGTCGTACTGGCTTTCGACCGAGAGAGGTACCTTCTCTTTTTTGAAGCGGTCGAGCACATCTGAAACCGAAACGCTGTTCAGGCCCTTGTAATTGATCTCGCGGATGCTGGGCTTCTCACGGACAAAGACGTTAAGAATGATGCCTTTTTCGGAGTCCTCGCGCTCGATGCGCAAATCCTCGAAATAACCCGTGTTCCAAAGCGAGTGGAAGTCGCGCTCGATCGAAATCGGATCGTAAGTATCGCCGGGATGCGTGAACATCCTCGCCAGGATGGTTTCTTTCGGGATGCGCCGGTTGCCGATGACCCTGATCTGGTCAATCGTGTCCGACGTCTGAGTCGGGGTCTGGGCCACGGCCGTGAAGGCAGCCGACACCAAAACCAGAACCACCGCAAAGCGTGCCATGCGCCGCGCAATGAAAACGGCGCGAGAAATGGAAGCGTGCTTGATCTTCACCGGGTTTGAGCCCTGCGCCGAGCACAAATACTCTTTCGTACAATAATTCTGCTTCACAGGAAGAATTTGCACACCCTCATTGCTGAAAATCTGGTCTTACCTTTAGGAAAGTTCGATTCTACAAGACCGCAGCCACCCCACCCAAACTTGGCGGCCTCCGGCGACAGATCCTTGTCGCAGAGGCGAATACTCGCCGGGTTGGCTTTTGGCTTTTGAGCCGTGTCCTTCCCACAACATCCCCGCCGCGCCAGGCGCCGGAAGCAGGGGTGAATCCCTCGTTGGAATCCATGTCCCAGTCTACCGGACTCAGACGGGTTGCGTCGGCTGCGCGTCCCTCAGGGTCCGCGAACCCTGGTTCCTGGCTTGATGACCCTTAGACGCACCGCTGCGGCACAGGGCACCTTAGGACCTGTGAATGCCATTTAGGACTGGAAAAGAAGCTGGCGCACTCCGTGACGAACGGGGCGAAAACCGAATCCTTTCCGCCTTTCAGGCCATCTCTATAACGGAACGCAGGTCACCGGACGGGATGTCTGTAACCGCCGTCATCGTCTTTGGCATTCAGCTACCTTATTATTCTCAAGTGGAACCTTGGCCGGGCTGCGCCGTCGCGCGTTCCGGCCGGAACCCGACGAGCCTGCGCGAACCGGTCCAAAACTGCATCTAACCCAACAAGGACCGAGGGTTACATGCAGTCCGGTTGCGGAAGTTGGCTGGATTAGAACGCCGGCCGAGGAGCGAAAACCAGCCTTATGATGTGGATTGTCCGGCTTGCGCTGAGGCGGCCTTATACTTTTGTCGTCTTTGCGCTGCTGATTTTGATCCTTGGCGTGTTCAGCATCGAATCGATGCCAACGGACATCTTTCCCAACATCGACATCCCGGTGGTGACGGTGGTGTGGAACTTTGACGGCCTGTCGGCGGATCAGATCGCCAACCGCATCGTGACCAACGCCGAGCGGGGCATGACCACGACGGTCAACGACATCGACCACATTGAATCGCAGTCTCTGGTAGGCGTCGGGGTCATCAAGATCTTCTTCCATCCTAATGTCAACATTGCCCAGGCTGTCGCCGAGGTCTCGGCTATCAGCCAGGTGCAATTGCGCCAGTTGCCGCCGGGCACGACCCCGCCGTTCATCATCCAGTACAACGCGTCGAGCGTGCCCGTGCTGCAACTGGGAATCTCCGGGCAGGGTTTGAACGAGCAGCAACTGAACGACATCGCGACCAACACCATCCGCCTTGATCTGGCCACTGTCGAGGGCGCACAGGCGCCTTTCCCCTACGGCGGAAAAATGCGTCAGATCGAGGTGGACCTCGACTTGAACGCCTTGCAGGCGCGCGGACTTTCACCGACCGACGTGGTCAATGCCATTACCGCACAGAACGTGATCGCACCCTCGGGGACCATCAAGCTCGACCGCTTTGAATACCAGGTGGAAACCAACTCCGCACCCTCCCTGGTAGACGCGCTGAACAACTTGCCGGTCAAAACCGTGAACGGGACGATTGTTTTTATTCACGACGTGGCGCACGTGCGCGACGGCAATCCCCCGCAGACCAATATCGTCCGTGTCGATGGCCACCGCGCCATCATGATGAGCATTTTCAAGACCGGCTCTTCCTCGACTCTCGACATAATCCAGGGCGTACGCGACATCCTTTCCAGCCCAAGCCTCAAAGGCCAGATGCCTCCGCAAGTGAAAATCGTGGCTCTTGCCGACCAATCGATCTTTGTGCGCAGCGCCATCAACGGCGTGGTCCGCGAGTGCATCATCGCGGCCTGCCTCACGGCCATCATGATCCTGATCTTCCTGGGCAGCTGGCGCTCCACCATCATCATCGCGGTCTCCATTCCTCTTTCGATCCTCTGCTCGCTGATTGTGCTTGACATGCTGCACGAGACCATCAACATCATGACCCTGGGCGGCATGGCGCTGGCCGTGGGCATTCTCGTCGACGACGCCACCGTCGCGATCGAGAACATCAACCGTTATCTGGAGACGGGCCGGGAGCTGGAGCAGGCCATTCTCGAAGGCTCGGCGCAGATTGCCACCCCCGCGCTGGTTTCCACGCTCGCCATTTGCATCGTGTTTGTGCCGATGTTCTTCCTCGGCGGGGTCGCGCATTACCTGTTTGTGCCCATGGCCGAGGCGGTGGTCTTCGCCATGCTCGCCAGCTACCTTCTGTCGCGCACGCTGGTGCCCACCATGGCCAAGTACCTGCTGCACGAACACGACGATGCGGCAGCGATCAGAAAGCGCGTGAGCAGGAATCCTTTCACCCGTTTCCAGGCTGCGTTTGAAAGCGGCTTCGAGAGCTTCCGCCGTGGTTACCTGGGCCTGCTCACCTTCTGCGTTGATCACGCAGGCGCGTTCCTCATCGTGTTTATTGTCTTTGCCCTGGCCTCGCTCGCGCTGGTTCCATCGCTGGGGCAGGACTTCTTCCCGTCGGTCGATTCGGGCCAGTTCATCATTCACGTGCGCGCCCACACGGGCACGCGCATTGAAGAGACGGCTGCGCTTTGTGATCACGTGGAGCAGACGATTCGCGAGCAGATTCCGGCCGATGAAGTAGTTACGATTCTCGACAACATCGGACTGCCCAACTCTCGTCTGAATCTCTCCTATTCGACCTCCGCGCCCATTGGCACTTCCGACGCCGATATCCAGGTGCAGCTGACGCACGATCATCATCCCAGCGAGCAATATATCGAGCGCCTGCGCGGTGTGCTGGCTCACGAGTATCCCGGCGTGACGTTTTACACCGTGCCGGTTGACATCGTGACCCAGATCCTCAACTTTGGACTGGCCGCGCCCATCGATATCCAGATCGTCGGGCCCAATCTGTATGCCAACCGCGCCCTCGCCGAGCGCATGTTGAACGAGGTGCGTTACGTTCCCGGCGCGGCCGATGTACGCATCCAGCAGCCCTTCAACGATCCCAATTTCACCGTGAATGTGGATCGCACACGAGCTGCCGCCACCGGGCTGACGCAGCAAAATGTGGCACAGAGCCTGCTGGTAGCGCTGAGTGGAAGCTTCCAGACCAGCCCGAACTTCTATCTCGACCCGCGCAACGGCGTTACGTACAACATCGCCATCCAGACCCCGCAGTACCGCATGGACACGCTGGCGCAGCTCAAAAGCCTGCCCATCACCGGGAGTGCGACGAGCCGTACGCCCGGCCCGGCGCCCTCCACCGCGGCGCCAGGGTCGGATGCAGCGGCCGCGCCGGGGGCAGCGCCGACCGCCGCGCCCGGAGCTCCCGCGCCCGAGCAGATTCTCGACAATTTGGCTTCGGTGGTGCCCGGTGCGGAACAGGGCGAGATCAGTCATTACAACGTGCAGCCCGTGATCGATATTTATGCCAACGTGGAAGGCACCGACCTGGGCAGCGTGACACGCGCCATGCAAAAGATCGTCGCCCGTCATGAAGCCGCGAAGGACCTGCCCCGCGGGTCGAGCTTCATCTTCCGCGGACAGAGCGATACCATGCACCGGTCCTACGTTGGCCTGCTCAGCGGCCTGGTGTTCTCCATCGTGCTGGTTTACCTGCTTATCGTGGTGAACTTCCAGTCCTGGCTCGACCCATTTCTCATCATTTCCGCACTGCCGGCGGCGCTGGCCGGGATTGTCTGGTTCCTGTTTCTGACCAACACGCGGCTCAGCGTGCCCGCGCTTACCGGCGCCATCATGTGCATGGGCGTGGCCACGGCCAATTCCATCCTGGTGGTAAGTTTCGCGCGCGAGCAGTTGGAAGTGCTGGTGGGCGACGCGCGGCGCGCCGCCTTGAACGCCGGCTTTGTCCGCCTGCGCCCGGTGCTGATGACCGCGCTGGCCATGATTATCGGCATGGTGCCGATGGCGCTCGGCCTGGGCGACGGCGGGGAGCAGAACGCTCCGCTGGGACGCGCAGTGATCGGCGGGCTGCTGTTGGCCACGGTGGCGACGCTCTTCTTTGTACCTGCCTTCTTTTCCTTCATCCACGGCCGCATCGAGCATGGACGCCAACACGAACCGCGTCGCGTCTCCAGCGGCTTCGATGAATTCGACGAGACACCGGAGTAATCGCTTATGAACCAAGAGCCCAATCCGAACCCACACCCCGCGGCGGAAAGCCACGAGAGTGCACCCGAGCAGAACGCGATCTCACCGCACAAGATTCTGACCGGCGCGGTCGTGGTCCTGCTGATCCTGACCGTGCTCGCCGTCGCCGGCATCCTACGCCGCATGCACGCTCATACGGTTCTGGCCGAACGCACCCACGACCTGGCTGCGCCCACGGTTACGCTGGCCCCGGCGCGGTCCGGCGCGCCGGTCGACAACTTTGTACTGCCTGGCAACGTGACCGCCTATACGGATGCGCCCATTTACGCGCGCACCGACGGCTACCTGGTTCATTGGTATTACGACATCGGCACGCACGTGGAGAAGGGCGCGTTGCTGGCCACCATCGACACCCCCGAACTCGATCGCCAGGTGGCGCAGGCCGAGGCCGACCTGTCCACCGCGCAGACCAATGCCGGGAACGCCAAGGTGCAGGCCGATCGCTACTCAGGGCTCGTCAAGTCCAACGCGGTTTCGCAGATTGACACCGACACATTCAACACGCAGGCCGCGTCCGCAGCCTCGGCCGTCAAGTCCGCACAGGCCAACCTGCAGCGGCTGAAAGAATTGCAATCCTTTGAAAAGGTCTACGCGCCGTTTGACGGCGTAGTCACCGCGCGCGAGGTGGATACCGGCCAGTTGATCAACCAGGGGTCGGGGGCCGAGCTCTTTCACATGCAGGCCATCGAAACTCTTCGCGTGTATGCGAATGTGCCGCAGGTTTATGCGCAGACGCTCAAGCGCGGCATGAAAATCGATCTGACCTTTGCCGAGCATCCGGGGAAGGTTTTTGTGGGAACGCTGGTGCGGACGGCCGACGCCATCGATCCCGCGAGCCGCACGCTGCTGGCCGAGATCGACATCAATAACCGTTCCGGCGATCTGTTGCCCGGCTCGCTGGCTCAGGTCCATTTTAAAACCCCCAACGCAGGCCCCACGTTTATTGTGCCCACGTCGGCGTTGATCTTCCGCCGCAACACCGAAATTGAGCTGGCCACGGTGGTGCACGGCGATGTAGCGCATCTGGTGCAGGTAGTGATTGGCGAGGACGATGGCGCTATGGTGCAGATCGTCAGCGGCCTGAACCCGGGCGACCAGATTATCCAGGATCCGCCCGACTCGCTGATCGACGGCGAAAAAGTGACTGTGGTGCAACCGGGGAGCATGCCCGCCCCCGCGGGAGGCTTGTAGCCATGCGAGAACGGCTGCAAAAGGCAGCAAAGTGGACCGGCGGGTTGCGCATACTGACTCGCGCCATCGGTCCCTTGCTCACTTGCTCCCTGCTTTTCACGGGCTGCAAACCGGTGGGCCCCAACTACAATCGACCGGGCTACAACGCACCCTCGGTATATAAGGAGACGGGCGCGTCCACAGTGACGCCGCCGCCGAATCCGACCGGGGGCGCATGGCAACCGGCCAATCCGTCGGACGGCTTGTTGAAAGGCAAATGGTGGGAGATCTACCAGGACCCGCAGCTCAACCAACTGGAAGAACGCATCGCCACCAATAATGTGCAGCTTAAGCAGGCGCTGGAGACGTACCTTGCAGCGCGAGACCAGGTGAGCGCTGCGCGCGCCAACCTGTATCCCACGCTTTCGGCCAGCGTAATCCCCGAGGGCGTGAAGAATTCGACGAATGCGCCGAATTGGAACAAATCCAGTTCCACTACTTACGCCGACCTGACCATTGCAGGGCAGGCCAGCTGGGAGCCGGACTTCTGGGGACGCATTCGGCGCACTGTGGAGCAGGCGCGGGCCAACGCGCAGGCCAGCGCGGCCGAGGCCGCGAACGTGGATCTTACCTTGCACGCGGAGTTGGCGACCGATTACTTTGCCTTGCGGGGCCTCGATTCCGAGATCAAGCTGTTGACGGAGACGGTCGCGGACCTCGAGCACCAGCTCGATCTGACCCAACGCCGGTTTTCCGGCGGCGTAGCCACGGCCGTGGATGTGGCTCAGGCGCGCACCCAGCTGGAAACCGTGCGCGCACAGCTTGTCGATCTCGGTGTGGCGCGTGCGCAGTACGAACACGCCATCGGGACCATCGCCAACTACGACTTGCCGGGCTTCAGCATCCCGGCGTCGCCGCTCGGGCAATCTCCGGAAATGGCGCTGCCCAAGGTTCCGCTGGGCGTGCCCTCGCAGTTGCTGGAGCGCCGTCCCGATATTGCCGAGGCAGAACGGCTGGCCGCCGCGGCCAACGAACAGATCGGCATCCAGATCAGCGCTTTTTATCCGACGATCGCGCTGGGCGCGTCGGGCGGCTTCCAAAGCACCAATCCCGGAACGTGGATCCAGGGACCGAGTTCGATGTGGATGCTGGGCGCTCAGGCTACGGAGTTGCTGTTCGACGCCGGGCAGCGCCACGCGCTCACCGATGCGGCGCGCCACACCTACGAAGCTCAGGCGGACGGCTACCGCAACACGGTCTTTCAGGCCTTCGAAGACGTAGAGGATCAGCTCGCGAGCCTGCGCATTCTGGAGCGAGAAGCCCAGGTAGAACAGGGCGCAGTGGATGCGGCGCAGCACTCCTTTGATCTCTCGAATGACCGCTACAAAGGCGGCGTGACCAGCTATCTCGAGGTCCTGACCGCCGAGCAGACCCTCCTCAATGACCAAGTCACCGCGATCAACATTGAGAGCCGGCAGTTTGCCGCCAGTGTGAGCCTAGTGCGCGCCCTGGGCGGCGGCTGGGACGTAACACAGCTGCCGAAATAGCTGAAAGATCAACGGCATTCACCGTGCTTCAGGGTTTTGTCTGTATAATTCGACACGCAAAGTAAATCGGTGATTTCGCCCTCGGAGCCCTTTCATGATCCTGTCGCGTTTTGTGCAAAGACTCTTCCCTGCCCTCACCTTTTTCGCCGCACTTGGCGTTTTAGCGATGGCGGCGAGCAGTGCTCCTGGCCAATCTCCGCGCGTGGTCATCGGCGGCTCAATGTCCAGAATCATCATGGTCCCGCAGGAGCCAGGGCCAGTACTCCGCGCCGCAAGAGACCTGCAGAGCGACTTCGCCAAAGTGTTCGGGCGCGCGCCAGCCATCGTGGACGGCCTTCAAGATACCGGTGCGACGGCAATTCTGATTGCGCAGAGCGATCACGTGCCCGCCGGCGTGGCGTGCACCAAGCCAACCGGCGCGGAGTCCTTCGCATTCTCTGTCGCGCGATTGGGAGATGCTTCGGCGGTGCCAAATATCGTCTGCCTGGTGGGCGCGGACATGCGCGGGACCATCTATGCGATCTACGAGTTCTCTCAAAAAGTGCTGGGCGTGGACCCGATGTACCTGTGGACCGATAAGCTGCCCGTGAAGCGCTCTTCCATCACGCTGCCCGCTGATTTCGCACATACCTATCCCAGTCCCGTCTTCAAGTACCGCGGCTTTTTTCCCAACGATGAAGACCTGCTGACCGGGTGGGTGACGCCGAAGAAAGGCGATCAGACGGGCATTGCGCTCTCCACCTGGGACATGATCTTTGAGACCACCCTGCGGCTCAAAGGAAACATGGTGGTGCCGGGGACGTGGATTTTCCCTGACGACGCGCAGGTGCACGCAGCCACGGAGCGCGGGCTGATCGTGAACCAGCATCATGCCATTCCGCTGGGCGTGAATGTTGCACGCTGGCCGCAGGATGTGCCCTACAACTACTCGACGCATCCCGAGATTCTGGAGCGCGCGTGGACCAACGCAGTGAACGATTACAAGCCGGACCAGGAGATTCTTTGGAGCGTGGGTCTGCGCGGTTTGTCCGACTCGAGCTACAGTTCACTGGATCCGAGCGTGCAGAACAACGACCCGCTGCTCGGGCAACGGATCAGCGAGGCGATTGTCGACCAGATGAAGATTGTGCGGGCAAAGTATCCGCATGCGCAGTTCGTGACGGACCTCTGGCAGGAGGGCGCGCGGCTGACGCAGGAGGGTTACCTGAAGATTCCGCCAGAAGTATCGCTGGTGTGGGCGGACACGGGTTACGGCGACATGCAGGACGGTGGAAAGGTGGCGGCCGGACAGGGCATGTACTTCCACGTGGCCATGATGAACGGCCAAGCCAATCAGCTTTCAGAGATGGTTTCGCTCAAGATCATTCAGTCCGAGATCGGGCGGTATATCAAGGCTGGAGCAACTTCTTACTTCCTGGTGAACACCAGCGACATTCGGCCGGTGGTGATGACCACGCGCGCGGTGATGGAGATGGCGTGGGGAGGAGTGCCGGCGACGACCGGCGGAGCCACAGGCGACGCAGATGCGGCGTATTACCGGAAGTGGGCGACGGAGGAGTT
>Ga0116135_1001321_pt1 | contig 12661 bp, 7 predicted proteins | sample June2015DPH_20_1_FD_89738 | JGI IMG/M metagenome (GOLD analysis project Ga0116135, IMG submission 89738) | Peatland microbial communities from SPRUCE experiment site at the Marcell Experimental Forest, Minnesota, USA - June2015DPH_20_10 | ecosystem: Environmental > Terrestrial > Soil > Wetlands >... | reverse complement strand
GGTAGCTGGTGGCTGGTTGCTGGTCACTGGTCAACGAGAGGGCCGACGCTTGGGGGCGCGGCGGTTGGTCAATTGCGTCAAGCGCAAAGCCCTGCTCAGGAGATCACGCAATGCGTCCGGGGACGCTCGCGACAGGCGGACTAGGATCCACGGGTATTTCAAATAATGATCGGTGATGTAGTAGGTGTCAGGATCGGCGGAGAGCATTTCTTCGCGTTCTTCAAACGTGGTGCCAACAACGAGTGAGTCTCCGTCTTCCTTCAAACGCGCTAGCAGTTTGCCGTTGGTCTTGAATGCTGCCGTTCCGTAGGAAGTGCTCTCCTCAACGTTCGGGAGTGCTAGCGCGATTTTGCGGACTTGTTCGAAGGTGATTTGGCTTACTCCTGCGGCAACGTGGCTGGCTTCGAGGGACCGAAATAAATTGAGTTGAACAATAGCTTGTAAGTGCCGTGGGGCTGGCCGCGGAAAGCGGCTTCTACGCAAAGTAGCAGCACTTTTCCTTCGCCTAGCGGGGCTTCGGCCGCGGCCACAGTCCCTTCAAGATAACCTTGTCCCCACGCCCAGCCGCTTCGTAATGGAGTAGCGTTCGGGAACCAGGCCACTGGCTTGACGCCTTTCAACTCGGCATCAGGAGCCATGCGGAAGACCGGGCTGTTCTCGAAGAATACATCCGCCACCGAGGGCATTCCGTAGGCGATGGGATTGGTACTGTCCACGCTCACTTGAAGGACGGAGCCGGGCACGTAGAATTTTTCATGCGGAAGCGGATGCTCTTTGCCGTCGGCAGTTCTTTCCACCAGGCCGTCGGAGAGCGGGAGCCCTAGGAATTGCGCCAACGACGTTGAATCGCCGATGGTGACGATGGTGCCGCCGGCTTCCACGAATTTGCGGAGTTGAGGTATGGTTTTCTCGGCGGTGACGCGGCCGAGCATTTTGCGGTACTCTTCGGGAGTTTCCTCGGGGCTTGGTTGACGACTGAAGGGAGTCACGGCGCGCGGCGCCGCGCCGCTGGGGAAGACCAGGACATCGAAGCGGCTGGCGAGATCACCTTGATCAAGCGTGGCTGGGTACACCACTTCGAACGGAAATTCGAATTGCTCGAAAATCCAACGCAGCCAGCCTGAGGTCATCGAACCGCCGTATTGATCCCATAAACCAATCCGCACGGGCTTGAGTTTGAATGCTGCGCCCGTGGGCCGGTGATCGACGGCTTGGACCGTAACACCGAGTTCGTTTGCGGCTTTCTGGATGACGGTGCTGGTTTCCGGGCGCGCCGGCACGAACATTGTTCCAGCGCCCAGATCGCGACCGGCCATCGTGACCGGTTGCTTGAGCCAATACACTTCGTCGCCGTTCTTGAGCAGCCGGTTCACCAGAATGAACGCGTCATTCTGCTGGTGATCGATGAGATAGCCAGCGCTGCCTGAGCCGAGAATCGCGGCCGCAGGCGGGCGCTGCAAACCGTTTACCTTCTCGAAGGGGCCATCGAAGGGATCCAAGATGCGGTCGAACTTCACGCCCATCTGGAAGGCCAGAGTGTATCCGGTGACATCATAAGGCGGGATGGGAGGGCCGCCGGGATAGCGGAAATCGTTGGGATGATCCTGCGGCTCGAACATATCGAGGACGTGCGGGCGGAAAGCTTGCGCGGTTTTGACCACCCAGGATCCGGCGGGATAATGTTTGCCCGCGACGTCGAAGCTTGCCGTAGCGCGATGGACGGTGATGCCGGTCTTGATCAGTGTGTTGATGAATTTAGTTGCCGTGGGAAAATCGGGTTGATCAGAGGGCAGGATGTAGCCGCGCGGATCGCGCAGTGGGGGGTTGTGTAGTTCGGAGCCGTAGAATTTGGCGGGAACTGCGCCCGCCGCGCGTTCCATGGCGGCGGTGGGAGTTTCTGTCGCCGGTGCGGTATTTTCGCCGCCCGCTGCGGTTGCGGCACGCTGCTGGCCCTCCTTGGGAGCCGTGTCTGCTTGCTTCGCAGCAGCTTCCTTGAGGGCTTCGATGCGTTTGGGCGTTACGGTCCAAGAATCCCGGCTGCCGCGCTGGATGGAGTTGCGGCCCATCTGATAAATGTTGAAGAGAAAATCTTCACGATATTTGGATGCCAGATCCAGAACGGCGCGATTCGCGGTCATGGAATATTCGATGGATTGGCGGAAATGCCAGGTTTGGGGCGGGACGGGAAAAGGTTCGTCGCCAGTTGGAAGCTGCCGCTGAGGCACCAGCGGAAGCTCGAAGGGCGTGGGACTCCCGATGGTCTCGGTGAGCAATCCCACCATGTTGTGGAAATAAGTTGTGGTTCGCAAGCCGCCGTTGTACCAGGTGGAATAGGGCGCGCCGCTGCGCATCACTGTTCCGGGTTTGCCTTCGGCGACGAAGCGGCTGTGCATGGCGGAGCCTACCAATTCGATGAGCGGCGGAATCAGCGGATCGAAATTGTAGTTGAATGGATCGCGGAAAGGCGGCGCGAACATTACGGCTCCAGCCGGTCCAGTTTGATGGTGGTTGTACATGATCTGTGGGAACCATTCGATGAAAAGCTGGCGATTGATATTGGTGGATTCCTGCATGTTGGACATGTAGAAATCGCGGTTATTATCGTGGCCGATGTATTTTTGCCAAAGCCGCGGGATGTACTGGAGAGAGCGCTTGGCCGGGTCTGACTGGCGCATATACCAGTTGGAAACCAGCTCCATGCCGTCGGGGTTGGCATGGGTGGCGAGAATGATGACATCGTTCAGAATGCGCACTGTTTCCGGATCGTTGCGCGACACCATTTCGTAGACGAGCTGCATCAACTGGTGCGCGCCCAGCACTTCGCTGGCATGCAATCCGCCATCGATCCACACCACGGCCTTGCCCTCATGCGCCAGAACGCGCGCCTGATCGTCGGTGAGTCCTTCAGCGAGAGCGAGCTTGCGGGCGATTTCTTTGTAGCGTGCCAGATGCTTTTGATTCTCGGGCGAAGTCAGGATGGCCATCCATTGGGGACGACCTTCTTCGCTCCTGCCGATTTCGACCAGCTTCATGCGGTCGGACTCGGTGGCGAGCTTCTGCCACCAGGCAGTCAATTGCGCGTAATTGGCCAGATGGTAATCGTCGCCGATATCGAATCCGAGCGCTTCCTGCGGCGTGGTGATGTGGCGCGTGGTCTGCGCAGGCAGTGCAAGGGCGAGCGTGAGGGTGAAGGCGCAAGCGGCGAGTTTCGACGATCGGGCGCGGGTTGCGATGGGTAGCATCCGGTTCTCCTGTCCTGTCATGATAGCGGTTTCGTATACTTCAAACCATGCGTACCGTTATTGCGTGTGCTATCGCGATGGTGTGGTTGAGTTCGTGCGGACCCGAGCCAAAGCCTGCGGTTTCGGAGCCTGCAAAGAAAGCGGAGGCGCCAAAACCCTCTGACGAATCGCAGCGATTCGCCTCCGCGAATCTAGTGAAGACAGAAGTGGTTGACAAGGAACTGATGGGTAAGCCGTTCATGCCCGGAGGAACGGTAGCGCACTACAAGAAAGGTAAGAGAGAGTACGAAATGTTTGTGGCGAAGTTACCAACCGCTACGGACGCGGCCATTCTGTTGCCGGACTGGCGTAAGGCGTTAACGGATTCCAAACTTGTGCCGTCGTTTGGTGGATACTTTGGTCAGGACGCGGGCCGGCCGGTGTTTGTGTTTGCGAAGAGCGCGTGGATCGCGGGGATTGTGGGGTTGGCGGAGAAGGATGCGGATGTCGAAGCGCGGGTGCTGGCGGCGCATTTGGATTGAGCCATTCGTCAAAAGCGTGCGATCGTTACGCTTGCTTCCGCGCGCGGCCTGGAAACAAAGCGCATGGGATTTCGGATTGCGTGGCTGAGCCGCGACCGGAAGGAAGCGAAACGACGACCGAGGCATTCGGTATACTTCTGCGAGGGGAATAACAACGTGAAACGGTTGGGCTTGGTTCTGGTGGCTGCTGCGTCAGTAGTGTGTGCGGAATCCTACGACGCGAAGATGTTCGGTGAGATGCGCTGGCGCTCTATCGGGCCGCTTCGTGGGGGGCGAACGCGAGCTTCGGCTGGAGTGCCAGGTCAACCGAACGTTTTCTACATTGGCGCAGTGAACGGCGGCGTGTGGAAAACCAACGACTACGGGCGCACCTGGACGCCGATCTTCGACGATCAGCCGACTGGATCGATCGGCGCCATCGCTATAGCGCCGTCGGACCCGAACATTATTTATGTGGGAAGCGGCGAAGGATTGCAGCGTCCCGATTTGTCGGTAGGCGATGGGATTTATAAATCCACTGATGCGGGGAAAACGTGGACTCATCTGGGGCTTCGCAACGGGCAGCAGATTCCGCAGATTGTGATCGATCCGCGCGATCCGAACCGGTTGTTCGTCGCCGTGCTCGGCCATCCCTATGGCCCGAACGAGGAGCGCGGGATTTTTCGGTCGACCGATGGCGGGCAGACATTCGAGAAGGTTCTATATAAGGATGAGAACACGGGCGCGAACGATGTGGAACTGGATCCCGCGAATCCCGATATTGTCTACGCGGCGATGTGGGAAGCACGGCAGGGTCCGTGGGAGAACGGGGCGTGGAGCGGGACCGGCGGCGGCATTTTCAAATCCGCGGACGGCGGGAAGACGTGGCGGCAATTAAGCAAGGGGCTGCCCGAGGAAGGCGTGGTGCAGGCGAATCTTGCGATTGCGCTCATCGATTCAAAGCGTATTTATTCTGCCGTTGCGACTGCGCGTGGCACGGGAATTTATCGATCGGATGACGCTGGGGAGAACTGGTTGCAAGCGACTACGGATGCGCGGCCGGCGGCGCGTATTGGCGGCGGCGATTGTCCGATGCTGGCAGTGGATCCCAAGAATCCGGACATTGTTTATAGCGCGAGCATAGTCACGTGGAAATCTACTGACGCAGGCAAGACCTGGACCGGAATTCGCGGCGCGCCTGGCGGCGACGATTATCAAAAGATCTGGATCAATCCGGAGCATCCGAGCATTTTTCTGATAACGGGCGATCAGGGTGCGATCATCACGGTGAACGGCGGTGACACGTGGAGCTCCTGGTATAACCAATCGACCGCGCAAATGTATCACGCGGCTGCGGACAACGCGTTTCCGTATCGCGTTTGCGGCGGACAGCAGGAGAGTGGATCGGCGTGCGTGGCCAGCCGCGGCAACGATGGCGAGATCACTTTTCGCGAGTGGCATCCGGTGGGCGTGGAAGAGTACGGCTACGCGGCGCCCGATCCGCTGGATCCCGACCTGGTGTATGGCGGCAAGCTGACGCGTTTCGACCGGCGCACGGGACAAGTGGAAAATATCGCGCCCAAGCCGATCCGACCCGGGGATTTTCGCGCGCTGCGCACGGCGCCGGTGATGTTTTCGCCCATCGATCCGCACGTGCTTTATTTCGCGGCGAATACTGTGTGGAAGACGCGCGACGGTGGACGCAATTGGCAGGAGATCAGTCCCGACCTTACGCGCAAGACATGGGACGCGCCGGCGAATATCGGGAAGTATCGCGACACGCCTACGGCTAAGCCGACTCAGCGTGGCGTGATTTATGCGCTGGCGCCCTCGCCGCTGGACATCAACCGCATTTGGGCGGGCACGGATGACGGGCTAATTCACGCGACGGTGGACGGAGGAGTCCACTGGCAGGATGTTACGCCGCCGCAATTGGTCCCGTTCGCGAAAGTTTCTATTCTCGACGCCGGCCACTTCGATGCGCAGACCGCTTACGCGGCGATTAACACCTTGCGCCTGGATGAAATGCGCCCGCACATCTTGCGGACGCATGATGGAGGCAAGACTTGGATCGAGATCGTCAATGGGATTCCCGACGGCGCACCCGTGGATGTGGTGCGCGAAGATCCCAAGCGCAAAGGGCTGTTGTACGCGGGCACCGAGCGGCAAGTGTATGTTTCGTTCGATGATGGGGATCACTGGCAATCGCTGCGATTGAACATGCCCGCAACTTCCATCCGTGATCTGATTATCAAGGATGACGATTTAGTTGTCGCGACGCACAGCCGCGGTTTCTGGATACTGGATAACGTCACACCGCTGCGACAGCTCACGCCTGCGGTGGCCGATGCCGAGGCGTTTTTGTTCAAGCCCGAGATTGCGATTCGAGTGCGGTGGGACATGAACACGGATACTCCCTTGCCGCCCGACGAACCGGCCGGGCAGAATCCTCCGGATGGTGCGGTCCTTGATTATGCGCTGGGGCCGTCGGCATCGGGAACGGTGACGCTCGAAGTTTTGGACAGCGCTGGTAAATTGGTGCGCCGTTATTCGAGCGACGATCCCGTAGAGACGGTGGATCTCAACACGCTTGCAATTCCGGCATATTGGGTGCGGTCGGCGCATCCGCTATCGAGTGCTCCGGGCATGCATCGCTTCCTGTGGGACATGCGTTTTACGCCGGTGCGTGAAGGACGGCCCAATTATGGGATGCAGGCTGTTTATCACGATACGCCGGCGTCGAATGAGGCGCCCTGGGTGATGCCGGGCACTTACACTGTAAGGCTCACGGTGAACGGGAAAAGTTACGCGCAGAAGCTGGAAGTGAAGATGGATCCGCGCGTCCGGACGCCGGTAGCGGATCTCGTGGAACAGTTCAAGGTATCGAAGCAGCTCTACGACGATATTCTGGTGGCTGCGAAATCTGTGGAGGAGGCTGGCTCGCTGCGTAAGCAAATCGCCCAGACGCGCGAGCGCGCTGGGCAGGGTGCGGCGGCAGATGCGTTGGACGCGTTCGACAAAAAGGTGGTGGCGATCGCGGGTGGTGGTGGGCGCGGTGGCGGTGGACGTTTTGCTCCGGCAGGTGGGCCGGACACCTTGGCAAGTGTTCAGGGTGCGCTTTCTGGACTGCTGCGCATAATTCAGGGCGCGGACGTGTCACCGACGCCGCAGGTTGTGGCTGCCGCTGAAGACCGGCGGAAAGAGTTGGCTACGTTGATGGAGCGATGGAAATCGCTGAAGCAGGATGCAGCGGGGTTGCCGGAATTGAAGCAGTAGAAAGTGGGCAAGTCGGAGACCGTCGGAGACTTGCCCCACGAGTCAAAAGATTATCGGGAGTTGGAAGATCTCCAACGTGTTTGCGTCGTCATCCACGGCGGCGAAGCGGATGCCGTTGAGGCCCAATGAAATCGCGAGGCCAAAGGCGCCGCCAGGTGCGCCGGGATCCACTTGGAACTGGGAAACGAACTGGCCGGTGGGTGTGAATTCCACCAACATGTTCTGGGTGCCGTTTGGACCAGGATTCACGGCGTCTCCGTTAGCCGTAATCAAATCGCCATTCGGCGCCAGGGCCAATCCCAGAGGTCCGTGCAGATGCGTGCTGTCTTGATAAATCAGCTTCCCGGTTCCATTGTCCTTGTTCGTGAAAAGAGGGTTCGGGATGGCGAAAATCGCGTTGTCGCCGGTGGAGGCAACATAGAGGACGTTGTGGAAGAGATCGAAGGCGAGGCCGGTTGGACCGACCACTAGAGCAGCAGGATCGGTGCGGTGCAGATAGCCCGATGCGATTTGGGTTTTTCTGTTTACGGTGAAGGTGTCGCCATCGAAATCCATGGTTACATCCAGCCGCGTCACCGTTCCGCTCAAAACGTTCGAGATAAATATTTGGGCGAAGAGGCCTTCGTCAACCAGCGTGAGATCCCAAGGTCCGGCGAGCAGCGCTGGATCGGAGAGAGTGGTGACCAGCTTCCCGTTTTTGTTTATCACGAGCAGCGAGGTCGGTTCAATGGTGGTTCCGCTGTTGATGGTAGGCAAGTTGCCGACCAGCACAAATCCGCGGCTCAAGACACCCAAAGCAGTGGTTAATCCAAGTCCGGGATTGCCCTGGAAGAAAACGGACAATTGACCGGTTTTCGATATCCGGACGATGGTGGAACCGGTGCCTTGAAAGTTTGCGATGCCGTTGAAATTCGAGACCAGGATGTCGCCTGGCTCGAGCGGACCGCCTGGCGCGAAAAAATCGGGTACGAATGCAACACCATATGGATTCTGGTCACCGTTAGGTGGAACGGTGGGCACTATTCTCTCGGAGCTGGTTGGCAACTGTCCGAGGATGGAACCGCTTTGGCCGTGCTTGTCGTCGGCGTTGGCATGGAATAACAGGAGCGTGGAGAGCGTAATGGTGGTGATTCCAAGTTTCATTGACTTTCCTTTCTCATGCATCCTCGCACCATGGACGCTCGAATCGGGTGAGGAAAATGTGAAACCTTTGTAAAAAGAAAAATGCCGCGAGAGTACTGGACCTGCTACTCCTGCCTTAGTGCAGCGGTGGGATCCATCTGAGCGGCACGCCGTGCGGGAATCCAGGCCGCTGCGGCGCCGGTTGAAATCAGGAGAAACGCAATCGCGGAAAACAGAGTGGAATCCCAAGGATTCACGCCGTTGGGAAGTAAATCGGTTAACGGTGCGATTGCGGCAAGCGCCAGTGAGAGCCCCAGAACAGCGCCGCAGCCAAGAACCGCGAGGCCATCTTTTATCGCAACCCATACAATTCGAGGTTGCGAGGCGCCGAGTGCAGATCGAATGCCCATTTCTCGGGTTCGCCGGCTGACGGCGTCGGAGACGGAAGCGTACAAACCTACCAGCGCCAATATCAATGCGAGGCTGCTCATCGAGCCTACGAATCCGGATGCAACACGAAGGGGGAATATGGCTCCGGAGGCTGCATCCTGCATCGGCCTAATCTGCAGAGCGGCGGTGGGATCCACTTGGCGGAGTGCGTTCCTCAACGGTTCAATCCATTGCGCCGAATTACCAGCCACACGGACAAGTAGCTGAGTGTTAAAATCCGGTCTGAAGAATGCCGGCTTATTGCCTTCGCCCAGCGTGCGCATTTTCGAATCCGCGGCTACGCCGACGATCTCCAGGTGCTCTTCGTTTTCGAGGCCGGCTAGCAAAACTCTGCCGATTGGCTCAGCCGCTCCGAAAAATTCACGCGCCAGCGTTTGGTTGACGAAGACAGGGGCCGGTTTGCGATCGCGATCCTGGATTTCAAAATCGCGGCCACGCAGGATGGGAATGCCGAGCGTGGTGAAGTAGCCTTCCCCAGCCCCGAGTACGTAGACATGTCGCGCAGTGGAGAGCGGCGCGCCCAGCTGGCGTAGCGTCGCATCCGGAATCTCTCCCATGAGCGGCAAGATTCCGGCGGACGTAACGCCGACTACGCCTGGCACCAGTTCCACGCGACGAACTAGCTGCGGCCGTAGGTCCGGCGAGCCCGGGAGCGCGTGCAGGGTAGCGATCAAAGTGTGGGTGACGTCGAATCCCGGGCCGTTCCGTGCGATATGCACGAGGCTTCTGGTGAAGATTGCGCCAAGCGTTAGCAATGCCATCGACAACGTTACCTGTAGAATCACGAAACCACTTCGCAAATTCCATCTCCGAATAGATAATGAGGGCTCAGCCTGCTTGAGTGCGAAACTGAGGTCGGCATGCGAGCCTCTGAGCACGGGGAGGAGGCAGGAAAAAAGAATCACCGCGAACGTTGCCAGTGAAGCATAGAGGAACAGCCCTTTGTCGTTGTGGAAATGAAATTCGAAGGACAAACCGTATGCGGTGGGCCAGCGCACTTCGCTAAGCCGGTCGCGCAGAAAGGCATCCAGAAGCAGGCCAAGCGTAGCGCCGCATATCACCAGCACCAACCCGTCCAAGAACAGGGGCAGCGCAATCTGAAAGCGATTGGCGCCGATGGCCTTGCGTATAGCTTGATCGCGGCGGCGATTGAGCGCCCGCACTAACAGCAGGCCCGCGACGTTCGAGCAGGCAATCAGCGCCAGCGTTCCCGCGACCACGAAGAGCATCGCGAAAAACAGGAAGAAGCGTCTCTCATCCGCGGCTCCCGCGGCATGGGCCCTCCAGCCGCTCATGGGTCGCAACTGAAGATTTCGCTGCTCCGCGTCGGTGCTTCCCAATCTCGCGAGCACAGCCTCGAATGCCTGGCGAGTTTGCTCGCGTGAAAATCCGTCGCGCATACGGCCGAAGAGTTGATACAAGTGATCGGCAGAATTGGCGTTTCCCGGATCGCTTAAGTAGATTTCGGGGGAGACTCCGTGCCCGTAGACGCTGCGATAATCGGCGGGAAGCACGCCAGTAACCGTGTAAAGCTTGCCGTTGAGTTCGATCGGCTGACCGATCACGTGAGGGTCAGAATGCAGACGCTTGCGCCAGAAGCCGTGGCTTACAACAGCGATTTCGTTTCCCGCGATTTCGTTTACTTGGTTGCGTTGGGAATAGAGCCGGCCCTTGGATGCGCGAATGTCGAGCACGTCGAAGAAGTTGGAGCTGGTGGTGAGGGTCCAAACGATGTCGTTGGTCTCCGCGCGCGAGATGCGCTCATGGATGCCGCGATGAAACGCCAAATCTTGAAACGCACCGGCGCTGCGCAGGTCCCGGTACAGGGAGTACGAGGCGTTGGTGCCGCTCACGAAAGCTAAGCGATCCGCGCGCCAGGCGCTCACGTCGTCCAGAATCATTTCGCGCACGACGCTGTAAGTTGTTACATTGGCGCCGATGCCCAGCGCTAACGAAGTGATGGCGACGGCCGCGAGAGCTGGAGATTTCGAGAGGCTGCGCACTGAGCGCCGCAGTTCGGTCCAGACGAAGAGCACCAATGAGGTGACGCCGCTTGTTACTGAAACGTGCAGGCCTCGCGGTCTCCGTTGAAACGGAATCGCGGGTGACTGGTCTAACGGTGGGAGGAGCTATTTCCATGTCACGTTTCTTGACCATACTCGCGTTGAGCGCTGTTGTGTTCGTTCCGCCATCCATCAGAGCCGACGACAAGCGCTATTATGACGCCGACCACAAGGACTATCATGTGTGGAACGCCCAGGAAGATACCGCTTACCGGCACTACCTGGAGGAGAAGCACATCGCGTATCATGATTGGAGTAAAGCATCGCGTCGCGAGCAGCGGGATTACTGGGCTTGGCGCCACCAGCATCCGGATTAGCCGTTGAGTAAAGGGGGCGGTCAGCCACGCGCGCGGGAAAGGTGGCTCATATACAATGGACCGCAGAGAAGCTCTGGGAGCGCTGGCAGCGATCGGATTGGCTGCTGGCGCCCAGACCAAATCAAATGGCATGATCTATCGCACTTTAGGTAAAACCGGCGAAAAAGTTTCGGCGATCGGGCTGGGCGGGTTTCACATCGGGAGCCCGAAAGACCCGAACGAAGGGATTCGCGTCGTCCGCGCGGCCGTGGACCACGGCATGAATTTCCTGGACAATTGCTGGGACTATCACGATGGCGAGAGCGAGCGCCGCATGGGACGGGCGCTGCGCGATGGCTACCGGCAAAAGGCGTTCCTGATGACCAAGTTCGATGGGCGAACCAGGAAAGCGACGGCGCAGCAGATTGATGAATCGCTGAAGCGGCTGGAGACGGATCACATCGACCTGATGCAATACCACGAGAATATTCGGATGGAAGATCCGGATCGATTCTTCGCGGCGGATGGGCCGCTCGAAGCGTTGATGGAAGCGAAGAAAGCCGGTAAGATCCGGTACATCGGATTCACGGGGCACAAGGATCCGGTGGTGCATCTTCGGATGCTGGAAGTGGCCGCGGAGCACAAATTCCATTTCGATAGCTGCCAGATGCCGCTGAATGTAATGGACGCGCATTTTCGCAGCTTCACGCATCAGGTGGTTCCGAAGCTGGTGGAGCAAGGCATTGGAGTGCTGGGGATGAAGCCGTTGGCGGAGGGCATTGCTCTGACAGCCGGTACGGGCGTGACGGCCATCGATTGCTTGCACTACGCGATGAGTCTGCCGACCTCTGTGGTGATTACGGGCTGCGAAACCATGGAGCGGCTGGAGCAGGCGATCCATGCTGCCGAAACTTTTCAGCCCATGAGTCACCAGCAAATGGAGGCGCTACTCGCGAAGACGAAAACTGCAGCGATGACTGGGAAGTTCGAGCCGTTTAAGACTACGACGGTGTTTGACGGGACGGCGCAGAATCCGCAGTGGATGGGTTAGCTGCGCCGTAGTTTTCTCCAGGCGAGGCGCGCGGGGAAGAATAGAACCGCGGCCCAGATCAGAAGGTTCGGACCGTAACTCAGCAGGAAAAGAATTACTGCAACCACGCCGTCTACCATGCTTTTGTAGCCTACGATTGCGGCGTTGCGACATCGGCCCAAGATGGAATCGGGAGCCATGTGGAGCTGCGCGTGATAGTCCTCCGTCAATCTCACTACCAGCGTTAGAAATTCCACGCGAGTCGTTAGCGTCTTTTTTTCCGCTTCCATTTGCTCGATCTCTCCGCGGACGCGGCTGATGGATTCTTCGACCGCCAGTACATCCGCCAGTTTCCCGGTTCGCTCGCGCAGCACTTCGGTGAGACGCTGCTCGGTATTGCGGGCGTTCGAGAGGCGCGCTTCCAGATCCACATACTTCGCGGTGACTTCTTCGCCGGTCTGGGATTCTGCTTCCACGCGGCCGAGCTTTTTGATTTCCGCGATGGCTGCGTCGCGTTGAGTGGCCGGGATGCGGAGGGTCGCGTCTAGCGTACGGCCGGCGCTGGGGGGAGCGTTGACGTTCAGTTGGCCGAGGTAGCCGGAGTGGCGTTTGAGGATGTCTTCGAGAGCGGTGCGGGCTTTGTCGAAATCGTTGGTGGTTAGGGTTAGCTCGGCGGTGCGGG
>Ga0116135_1001315_pt1 | contig 12702 bp, 14 predicted proteins | sample June2015DPH_20_1_FD_89738 | JGI IMG/M metagenome (GOLD analysis project Ga0116135, IMG submission 89738) | Peatland microbial communities from SPRUCE experiment site at the Marcell Experimental Forest, Minnesota, USA - June2015DPH_20_10 | ecosystem: Environmental > Terrestrial > Soil > Wetlands... | reverse complement strand
TCGACGAGGATTCGCGGCTGGGACGCGAGATGCTCTCCGGCGGCATTCGCTATTACGCGGAAAGTGTTCCCTCAGACGACCTGATTGCCGGAATGTACACGCGGGCAATTGAAAAGCTGCGACAGGCCGGCGTGGCCCAGTATGAAATCTCAAACTTCTGCCGCCCCGGCTTTGCCTCCCGTCATAACCTCCGCTACTGGCAGCGGCGGCCCTACCTGGGACTCGGTCTCGACGCATCCTCCGCGTTGTTTGCGCGCGAAGAGGATGGTGAACGCTTCCTGCTACGATCGAAAACCACCGATGACCTGACCGCGTTTCTTTCTGGCCCTGAACCAGTCGAAACAGCATGGCTCTCGCCGGCAGCCCAACACGAAGAGGCCTGGTTCCTCGGCCTGCGCCTTAACGCCGGCGTGGACGTGGCCGCCCTCAAGCGCGAATTCGGCGCAGAGCCCGTGGCGCAAGCAATGGACGAGGTCCGCAGGCTCGTTGAAGATGGCCTGCTGATTTCAGACGGCAAGCGAGTTCGGCTCACCGCGCAGGGACAGCTTCTCTCCAACGACGTCTTTCAGGAGTTCCTGGGCCTGCGGCCGGAAGTGGGCGCAACGGAGATCAAATCCCATGCGGGTTGAATAGGCGCGAGGCTCCTCAATCGAAACCTCCCGGTTCTACCATGCCAGCAGTTCGTCCCCCGAACTCGGAGACAGAAACGTAACCGGCGCCGCGGCAGGGTGAAGCGAGTCGCTGAAGCATTGAATCGACTCTGGGCCGGCTGCTTTGGCTTCATTCAACGCCTGCTCTGCCTCCCGCAGCACCACCACCGGCGACCGGCCGTTGCTCACAGCTATCCCAAAACACGCTGACAGCCGTATCGATTCCCCTTCCACATGAAAGGGCTCGCTGAATACATCCACGCGCAGCCGCTCGGCCATCAGGAAGGTGTTGGCCGGCGTACATCCCGGCAACGCAATCAGGAACTCATCTTTTCCCGGTCTACCGAGCAGGTCGTAGCTGCGCAGCAAGCGGCAGGTGCGCGCCACCACCTGGCAAAGCAGGTCGTCGCAGACCTCCGCGCCCAGCCGCGAGTTCCAATGCCCAAAATCGTCCACGTCAAACAGGATCAGGCTCATCGAACTCTGCATTCGCTGCACGCGGTCGGTCTCGCGAAACAGCATGGTAATCAGCGTCTCGCGGTTGAATACCCCGGTCAGCCGGTCAATCTGCGAATTCACCACTGCGGCCTCGCGCAACGTCTCCACTTCACGGGCGATGCTCGCGGTGCGCAGCAGGCTGTCGAGCCTTAGCCGCCAATACGCCGGCTCAGACGAGCGCAGAAGCACGTCGTCAATCACTCCTTCCACCTGGCGTGCCACGATCTCCTGCGTGATCGAATCGGCGATCAGAGCAATCGGCATCCGCCGCGCGCTCACGCTGGCGCGCACTGAGGTCAGCAGTTGGTCCATACTCCGGCCAGGATTCGCCTGTGCACCCAGCAGTTTCGCGTCCAGCAGGGCCAGCACCGGGGGATGAAACGCGGTCATCGTGGCAAACGCAGCCTCCGCCGTAAGCACAATCTCCGCGCGCGCACCCAGCGCGGCAATCACAGGCTCCATGGCAGCCATCAGGGCCGGCTCTTCTGAAGCCAGCAGGAAGGTGAATTGATTCTCGGCGAGCATCATTAGAAATCCCCAATAGAGGATGCATCGGCGAAGATTAGAAATTATTTAGGGTTGCCGAAGAGAAATATAAGTGGGTTTAAATGACTTTGGGAGTGAAAAGCCTCCCACCCGCTGAGCAATCTGAACTCGAAGGATGAGAGGCCCATCTCTGAACCGTTGCGAACTACCTTAGTCGACGAACTCGATCTCCGGCTTGATGGGTATAATCCCGCGCTCATAGCCCAGGTCGAGCAGCTTCACGATGGCCTGGCGGCCGTCGGGGCCGTAGTCCAGCGTGCGGTCGTTCACATACATGCTCACAAAGCGGTTGGCCAGCCTTGCGTCCAGGTCGCGGGCAAACTGCATCGCGTACTCCAGCGCCTGCTCGCGGTGGTCGAGCGCGTGTTGAATGCTGTCCTTTACCGCCTTGGTCACGACACGCATGGAGTCCTTGCCCAGTGAACGGCGGATCGCGTTGCCGCCCAGTGGAAGCACCAGCCCGGTAGTCTCCCGCCACCACACGCCGAGGTCGAGCACCTTGTAGAGGCCGCTCGACGAGTAGGTCAGCTGGCCTTCGTGGATAATGAGACCGGCATCGAAGTTGCCGGCCAGAATCTCCGGAATGATGCGGTCGAAGGGCACCACCGTGGTCTGAAGTTCAGGATTGAAGATCTTGAGCGCCAGAAAGGCCGTGGTCAGGGTGCCTGGGACGGCGATCTTGAGCTTGCCCAGGTCATCGGGCGTGATCGGCTTGCTGCTCACCACCATGGGCCCGTAGCCCTCGCCCACGCTGCCGCCGCAGCCCATCACCGCGTAATTGTCCTGCAGGTAGGGGTAGGCGTGAAAGCTGATCGCCGTCACGTCGTAGAAGGCTTCGTTCAAGGCGCGCTGGTTGAGCGTTTCAATGTCGCACAGGGTATGGTTGAAGCGATAGCCGGGCACGCGCACCTTGTTGGTGGCCAGCCCGTAGAACATGAAAGCGTCGTCGGAGTCCGGACTATGGGCTATGGAGATATCGATAAGGGCGGGGCTGGAAACTTCAGACTTGGAACTCACTGGGGGGTACTTCCTTTCAAGGCAACAGACTTCAACGACTCTTTGATGCGTTTTTCTGGGATTTCGTTAAGCGGCTTTCCGGCGCAGGCGTCTCGCTCCGAAAGCAAGCGCGGCGGCAGCAATCACCTTGAGCGCATCGCCTGCCAGGAACGGCAGCACGGCAAGTGTAAGCACTGATTTTGCAGGAATTTGAGCTTCGACGGCCAGCCAACTCGCTCCGCAGGTAAGAATGGCCAGGTCGCCCGCCGCCGCGCTGGCAATTCCAGCAGCAAAACCGCGGCCAGTCCGGCGCCAGAGTGCGGAAATCACGAATGCTGCCAGCGGATAGGCCAGCAAATACCCGCCGGTGGGGCCAAACAGGTGAGCAATCCCGGTCATTGCCGGGGTTGGCGTAAAGACCGGCAGCCCCAGCGCGCCCTCGGCCAGATAGGCAATTAGGGTGCTCGCGGCCAGGCGGGGCGAGAGCAGCAGTCCCAGCAGCAGCACCGCAAAGGGCTGCACCGTCAGCGGCACCGGCGTGAAGTAGAGGGGAATCGAGATGTGCGCGCAGGCGGCCACGAAGGCGCTGCCGGCCAGCACAATGCCGGTGTTGCGCAGCCAGGCGGGGGTGCGTGCGCCGGCCAGGGCCATCGAGTTCAGGGGTGCGGAGAGTTCTTTGCTCACGGCATTTCCTCAAAGGTTCCCAGGAATTTGAGATCCCGGGTTGGCGTTCTGATGTGGCGTTCAGTCATCGAGCTTCGAGTTTCAGCTCACGGTTCCACTTCAATGTCGATATCTTCAACAGAATCAATTGGCTCGCCAGCCGCAGGACCCGCGCCGCTGGTCGGCATGGTTCGCAATCTGCCGCGCCGCAACCAGATGTGACGAGCAACCCCCGCAGCCACAAAAAGGAGCCCGGCGAGCGAGACGAGAAGGCCAATCATTAACCAGCGCATGGCAGAAAAGAGCGGTTTTCCAATTTGTGCGGCCCTGTTTGGTCGAGCTTCCGGCGAACAGAAATTGGAAAACCGCTGAAGCCAAGAATATCAGACGGGGAGGGCCCTTGCCGGATGCCTCAGGAGCCTAGAAGGTTGGCGTTGAGCCAGTCCAGGTAGCCACGGCTCCCATGCTCAACCGTGAGCACCAGGAATTCCGGCGTCTGGTAGCTGTGCAGTGCATTCAGGCGCGCTTCCAGAGACGCAATCTGCGCCAGCCCCGTCTTCAGCAGCAGCAGCGTTTCCGTTGCCGATTCCACCTGACCCTCCCACCGGTAGATGGACTGGACCGACGGAATCAGCGTGGCGCAGGCCGCCAGCCGCTCCTCAACCAGCGTCCGCCCCAGCCGGCTTGCTTCGCCGGGGCTGGCGCAGGTGGTGAGGACGATGCGGGCTTCGATGTTGGCTCGCGGCTCGGTGTCGGTCATGGAAAAGCTCCACCGCCAGTGTACGAGCACCGGGCCTCCGAGAGCGCAGCTTGCTCAATCTCCGCCAGTTCGCTATGCTTCCCAGCACCCAATCCCAACGGCTATCAAGAGGGCTCCATGGAACGACGTTTGTTTCTCAAGGCTGTTGCCGCGGCTGCTCCAGCCGGCGGAATGCAAAGTTTTCTAACCACACAGGCGCTTTCCCAAGCTCCTGGAACAACGCCGCCTGCAACAACGCCCGTGGGGCCTCCGCACGTCGTCGCCGCCGGGCAGGACCGCTTCGGCCACCCCCACTCGCTGGGCATCAGCTCCATCCTCTTCAAGGTACCCGCCGGCGAAACCTCGGGCGGCCTGTTTGTCATGGAGCACACCCATCTGATGCCGGGCGGCCCGGCGCTCCACCTGCACCTCAATCAGGAGGAGTGGTTCTACGTCATCGAGGGGGAAGTCGCATTCCAGGTCGGTGACCAGAGGCTGCAACTGCGCGCGGGAGAATCCTTGCTGGCCCCGCGCCGCGTTCCGCATACGTTCTCCTCTGTCGGAGCCGCACCCAGCCGTATGCTGATCGCGTTTTGCCCCGCAGGCAAGATGGAACAGTACTTCCGCGATGCGGAAAAAGATCTGGCACATGCAGGGGACGCGGAGTTCATGCGGCGCTACGAGATGGAACTGGTCGGACCTTCGCCGTTTTGGAAATCGTAGCCAAATTTGGCGCAGACGCGCCGTTCACCACGGGTCGATTTCCTTGTCTACCAACCTAAGTTAATCGTCCGGCGGCAGCCGCTCTGGTTCTCCAGACGCGCCTGGATCTATTCGGCCACTTCAGCCCGCCTGATCCCTCCCACCGTGATACCGGTCAAGCTGGCCATTGCGCAGAACTTCACCTTCATCAGCCGCATCTGACGAACGCAGTAATATGATCTTTGCGGTTTGCACCGCCTTGCCGACGAGAGCCAGTCGCATGGGCCAGCGCGAGCCGTACTTGGAGAGACGACGATGAGCGCGAAAATCAAGTTTGGCACTTCCGGTTGGCGGTCGATTGTGGCCGAGGATTTCACTTTTGCCAATATTCGGCTGGCTGTGGCGGGTATTGCCGCTTACGTGAAGACCCAGCCGGAGCCGCATCGCGTGCTGGTTGGCCGCGATCCCCGCTTCCTGGGTGAGGCGTTTGTTGCCGAGGCGGCGCGGGTGCTGGCCGGCGCCGGCATCACGCCCATCGTGATTTCCCACGCCGCGCCGACGCCGGCGATTGCTTATGCCGTGCGTACGCTGAGGACTTCAGGCGCGATCAACTTTACCGCCTCACACAATCCGCCGGAGTACAACGGCATCAAGTTCTCCACGCACGACGGCGCGCCGGCCCTGCCCGAAGTCACCAAACAGATTGAAGCGGCCATCGACGGCCTGAGCGACGGATTCAAGATTGCCGACACCGGTACCGAAACCTTCGACACGGCCGACGTCAAGCCCGACTTCCTCAAACGCCTCGCCGAGTTGGTCGATCTGAAGGCGATCGCCAAGTCTGGCATCAAGGTGGTCTACGACCCCTTCTGGGGCGCGGGCCGCGGATATCCCTGCCACCTGCTGCGCGAAGCCGGCGTTACGGTGGAGACGGTGCACGACTATCGCGACGTGCTCTTCGGTGGCCACGCCCCTGAGCCCGATGACCACCTGCTGGGCGACTGCAAGGCCAAAATGAAAGAGATTGGCGCGGCGCTGGGCATTGCCACCGACGGCGACGCCGACCGCTTCGGCATTGTGGATGGCGACGGCACATTCATCCAGCCCAACTACATCATCGCGCTGCTCTTCGACTACCTGGTTGAAACCCGCGGCTGGAAGAACGGCGTAGCCAAAAGCGTGGCCACCACCAACCTCATCAACGCATTGGCTGAGCATCACAAGGTGCCGCTGTTTGAAACGCCGGTGGGCTTCAAGTACATCGGCGAGCTGATTATTGCGGACAAGATCGCGATCGGCGGCGAAGAGAGCGCAGGGCTGACCATTCGCGGCCACGTTCCGGAGAAGGATGGCGTTATTGCCGGCCTGCTGGTGGCGGAGATGGTGGCAGTCCGCGGCAAGAGCCTGGGCGTGCAATTGAAGGAGCTGTTTGGCAAGGTTGGTTCCTTCTATCCGGTTCGCGAGAACTTCCACTTGACCCCGGAGGTGAAGGCCGCGTTCACTGAAAAGATGAAGGCCGATCCCACTGAGCTGGGCGGCCGCAAAGTTACCGGCATAGTCCGCACCGACGGGCTCAAGGTGATCCTCGACGACGGCTCGTGGGTTTGCTATCGGCTCAGCGGCACAGAACCGGTAGTTCGCGCCTACACTGAAGCGCGCAACGAACACGACATGGAAGCACTCAAGGCCGCTGCGGAGAAGTTCGTTCTGTCGGCGTAGAGACAGAGACAAGGGACTTACGGACCAGGGCTGGACACGACTGAAGTCGTGTCCTTGAAGAACAGATTGGGACGGAATGGCGGACGAACAGACACAATCTCAAAAGCGCGCGGCATCCAAATCACCCGTGCCGCTCAGCACCCGCTTTGCGGAGTGGACCGTGCGCGCTTGGCGCCCAGCCGGCACTGCAGTGGCGGTAATACTCGCGCTGCTGCTCACCTGGCACGTCATCAACGGCAAAAATGGTCTGCAGGTCTGGCACAAGAAGCGCGCCGAAGACCAGCAGCTGCGCCGGGACATCCAGGACCTGCAGCAGGAAAACGCGCGTCTCAAGGACCGCATTGAAAAGCTCAAGTCCGACCCCGACGCCATCGAACACGAAGCGCGCGAGAAGCTCCACTACGCCAAACCCGGCGAGGTGATCTACGCGCTGCCCGCAACGCCGCCTGCGACTGAGGGCAAGTGACGAGAAGCAACTTCGAGCTGCTAGCCTCTAGCTTTCAGGCGTCGCAGAAGCTGGAGATGGGGAACCTGTAATGGAAAGCTCAGAGCTGAAAGCTGGCAGCGGCCTTCAGAAATCAATATGCGCCCTGAGCGATCCAACCCATACCGGCCCCCGGTCGCGGTTATAGCCCGGATTGTCGATGTGCTGGATATCCAGCGCATAAAACATCCCGCGCCAGGCGTGGTAGTTGTAGTAGCCCTCGACAATGTTCTCGCGGCCGTAGTTGAGCTTGCCGTCGCCGAGGAGAAAGCCAAGGCCACCCAGCTTCAGATACTCCTGGTGGTCGGCCTTGATAGCGTTCGAGACGACGGCCAGCCCCACCTTGTCGACTGGCCGGCGCCAGCGGGTTCCCGCATAGTCGGCGACGAGCTCGACCGTCTGATCCACTTCGGTATAGGCGAAGGACTCGTGCTGGCCTTCGTTCCAGCCAAACCGGCCACCGACGCGGAGATTCTCCGTGACTTCCTGTTCGGTGTTGTAACCTACGCCGTATTTGAGAGCGCCGAAGTGCTCGTGCAGCGTGATGGTGGGCACTTTGACGCCGTATTTCAGGGTGTCGGAGCCATTGAGAAAGTCCTCGACCGCCTCACGGTATGTGCCCATGTGGGCGTTGTTTGCGTAGAACAGGATGCGCGTAGTTCCCTTGCGTTTGGGCACCCAGCTATGCCGCAGTTCGAACTCGCCATTCTGCCCGTGGGCGCGGCTGAAGGCCCAATCGAGGTCGATTCCGTTGGCGATCACCGGCATGGCGAAGATGCCGTAGCGCACGCTCCAAATGCGGTCGTCATACTCGGCCATGCCGCCCACCGTGTACCCGCGCGTGTCGGCCGCGTAGTCCCACGCGCCGTTGTTGTCCACGGTCCAATTCAGGAACTGGAGGTGCGAGTCGGAGCCGACTTCGTTGAGGTCGATGAAATCGTTCGAGCCCATTTTGCCGATGCGAAACTCGAGGCGGCGGAGCGGGACGCTGGGCGCCAGCGCAAAGGGGCCCGGTTCCTGACTTGTGGTCTTGTTGGTAAATCCAAAGACCTGGTGAATCTGGTACCGGGAGACGTAAGGCAGCTTGCCCAGGTTTGGGTTGCGCACGACGTCCAGGTTGGTAAATCCAGCGAGGCCGAATGCCTCGCTGAGACCGCGGCCCTCGGCAGCTTCGACGTCGAGGATCAGGTCAGTGTTGTATCGAATGGAATGGGTGGGGCGCAAGGCGGTATACACCGTGCCGACCATAGAGGTCTTGTACTCGCCGCGGCCAATGAAGCTGTTTTTGCCCTGGTAAGGGGAGTGGAACGGCAGGTCGCCCTGGAGGATGATGTTGGCCTGGCCGGAGATCCACCAGGACTGGTTGTCGGGATGTGGGGCCATGGCGACGATGGGTGCATCGTTGGGCTCCTGTCCGACGGGGCTCATGTCGCCGGGCTTGCGGCCTATGCCGTCCTGCGCCTGCGGCGCATCCGGCTGGTTGGCGTTGGCCAGGGCGCACTGCTGCGGAAACTTAGGCTGCGGCGCGGGCTGCGGTGCGCTGGGAAGGGTCTCTGGAGCCTGGGCGCAAACCAGCGCAGTCGCCAGCGGGAAAGCCGAAGCGAGAGAAAAAGCAAGGGCGCGGGTTAAGCGGAAGAGCGCGAGCATCAGGGTGCCAGGGTTGGTTGAAATGGGGCTACAATGGGAGCGCAAGGATACCCCCACCTAGTATGTACCATACCGGGGATGGGTACTGTCAAGAGGAGGATGCCGGCGATGTCGCACCAGGAACGGGAAAAGGTCAAGCTGTTGCAACGGTTGAGAAAGCTCCGTGGGCAGTTGGATGCAGTGGAGCGGTCTCTGACTGCCGACGAGGATTGCGGCGGACAACTCATGCTGCTTGCGGCGGTGCGCGGAGGCATCAACGGGCTGATGGGCGAGGTGCTGGAGACGCATATCCGCTTCCACCTGGTGGATGGCGTCAAGGAGCAGATCGCGCCTGAGCTGGCCGAGGACCTGATCGACCTTGTCCGCGCCTATCTGAAGTGAGTTTGCTGTGAATGCGTCCATGCTCAGCCCGATCGTTTCGCCGCGGTGACTTCTGTTCATCGTAGAGTGCGGACCGAGCGTGGATTGTTAAGGTTTGGCGAAGACGAAAGCGCAGGGAAGGAGTTTCAGGGAATGGAAACCCGTATCAGCTGGTTTAGCCATCTGTTCTCACACGCCGAGTGTGCCAGGCGGACATCTGTTCTCGGTCCACGGCCCGAATCTGCGGTCCCGTGATTGCAGGATCAGAACGCCGGTCGCCTGGTTTATCGGACTAGCTTTTTGGAGGCGGAACCTTCAGGCCCTCTTTTCGGGCTTCTGAAAGCCCAATGGCGATAGCCTGTTTTGGATTGGTCACGCGCTTGCCGCTGCGGCCGCTTTTGAGCTGCCCTTTCTTCATTGCCTTCATCTCGGTTTCAACCTTCTTGCCGGCAGCGGGTGAATACTGCCTCGGGGACTTCTTTGCTGCGGATTCTGTCGCCATGCCATCCTCCAACAACGTCAGATGGCTGACGCTTGTGCGCCGGTTGCATGGCCGCTTTCAAGTTGGTTGAGCAGCGTGGCCCGCGTCGCCTCATCGATGAAAGCCGCACGCAGAGCCTCGCGGTTGCAGGCACGCAACTCGTCGTCGCTCCACGCAAAGTGCTCGCGCAGCCGCGAGTACTCCTGCTCCAGCGTCACGTTGGTAATAGTGCGCGCATCGGTGTTGATGCTCAGCGAAACGCCCGCGCGATAGAGCCTGTCCACCGCGTGCTCCTTGTAGCTGAGCGTGGTGCGAGTCTGTACGTTGCTCGACGGACACACCTCAAGATGAATGCGTTCGCGCCCCAGATGCTCAACCAGCGACGGGTCTTCAATGCTGCGCACGCCATGGCCAATGCGCGACGGCGCGAAGGCCTTGAGCGTTTCCCATACGCTGGCCGCGCCGCTGGCTTCCCCGGCGTGGGCCGTGCGATCAAGGCCGTGGTCCTGCGCATATTGGAAGGCAGCCACGTGCGCATCGATCGGGAAGCCCGCCTCGTCTCCCGCAATATCGAGCGCCGCTACGCGCGAGCCCTTGAACTGCTCCACCAGCCGCGCCGTCAACAGGCTCTGCGCCTGGTCGTAATGCCGCAGCGTGCACAGAATCAGGCGCGCCTCAATTCCCGTTGCCTTGATGCACGCTTCGGTTGCGCGGTCCACGCTCGCAACAACCGCTTCCGGCGTAAGGCCATTGAGCAAATGCAGCAGTGGCGCGAAGCGAATCTCGGCATAGATCACGCCGTCGCGGGCGAGTTGCTGAAACAAATCCTCCGTGACAATGCGCAGCGCATCCTCGGTCTGCATGAGCTGAAAGCCGCGCGGGGCGCGGGTAAGAAAATCGGCCAGGCTAGCACACTGCGGCGGGGCAACGAACTCCGCGTCATACTCTTCGCGCGAAATGGAAGGCGCAAGTTGTGCGACCGCGCCGTAGCTCAGAGAGCAATCAAGATGCAGATGAAGTTCGACTTTGGCCAGTTGGGACATATGTCAATTCTTGTCAAATGGGCTATTTTGTCGCGCGAACCGGGCGCAGCACTGGCTTTTCAGGAATCACTTTGATCTCGAAAAGTTTGGGCCAGAGCTTGCCCGTAACAAAGAGGCGGTCGTGTTGTGCGTCGTAAGCAATCCCATTGAGCACAGCTTCGGGATCGCTGCGCTGGCTCGCTGGAAGAAGGCCGCTGAGGTCGATCCATCCAAGCACTTTTCCGGTCGCCGGAGAGATGCGTGCAATGCGATCGGTGTGCCAGATGTTGGCGTAAACCTGGCCGTGAATATATTCGAGTTCATTGATCTGTGTCACGGGCTTGCCGTGGTCAGTAACCGTAACCCGGCGGACGACGCGAAAAGTTTCGGGATCGAGAAAGCGCAGGCTGGCCGTGCCGTCGGAAAGGATGAGATTCTTGCCGTCCTGCGTCAGCCCCCAGCCTTCCCCTGTGTACGAGAACGTGTGCAGAAAGTGAAAGGTGGCGCGATCGTAGACCAGCGCGATGTGGTTCTGCCAGGTGAGCTGAATCAGCGTGTTGCCCCAGTTGGTAAGGCCTTCGGCAAAGTATTGGCTGGGCACATCCTGAAACTTGAGAATGCTGCCGGTCTCAAGATCCTCCATGCGCAGCGACGAGCGGCCCTGCAACCCAGTGCTCTCGTAGAGATGGCCATCGAGATAGATGAGTCCCTGCGTGTAGGCCTGCGCGTCGTGCGGGTAGGTATGGATCACCTGGTAGCTGTCGGCGGCATACGCTGTCGCGACCGCGAGAAGACTGAGCGACAGGGCAAAAGCGAAGGCGCGCCGTAAGGTTTTTCTCGGAGAGTTCAGGACTGGTTTCCTCCATGGAAGCGCCCAAAGTGACGGGCCATCATGACGGACATGAGAACAAACCCTGCGCCGACTGTCAGCACATGGCAGGTGTTTTGCAGGCTGAAAGTTCCAACTCGAAAAATAAGCAGGTAAGCTACGGCGAGGTTGAAGCATCCCCAGAGAACGTTGACGGTGGATGAGGACAAGCCTTCACCGGGCGGCTTGGCGAATGGGCTTTGAAACGGGCGGCCTGAGATGCCGTTGCCAAGATGAGGCAGAGTGTTGGACAGGAATGCGCCACCGAAGAAGTACGAAACGTAGTGGTACCAGGGCACGGTTGTTTATCTCCCGCGTACAAGCGAACTGCCTGCAGTTATTTTAACTTGCGCCGAGGTAGATGAAGCGCGCGAGGAAAAGTGCGGCGAGGATGTAGAGCAGCCAGTCCTGTTTGCGGACCTGGCCCGTAGCCAGATGCAGCACCGCCCAGGCGATGATGCCGAATCCCAGCCCGTTGGCGATGGAATAAGTCAGCGGAATCAGAATCAGCGTGAGAAACGACGGAACCGCAACCAGCGGATCGGTCCAGCGAATCTCCGTAATGGTCGCCAGCATCAGCGAGCCCACCAGAATCAACGCGGGCGCGGTGGCTGCGGGCGGAACGATCCCCACAAACGGCGCCGCCACAATGGCCCCCAGAAACAGCAAGCCAGTCACGATGGCAGTGACGCCGCTGCGGCCTCCGGCAGCCACGCCCGCCGTTGACTCAACGTAACTGGTTACGGTCGAGGTCCCGGTCAGCGAGCCGAAGACGGTAGCTGTGGCGTCGGCCAGCAGGATGCGGTCGAGGCGCGGAATGGAATGGTCCGCAGCGATAAGGCCGGCGCGCTTGGTCACGGCGACCAGGGTGCCCAGATTGTCAAAAAGATCGACGAAGAAAAAGACGAAGACGATTTCGAGAAGGCCTTTGTTGAGTGCGCCTCGAATGTCGAGTTGAAAGGCAGTTGCGGCGAGAGCATGAAGTCCGCCGGGTGCCGGTGTCCAGTGCACCAGGCTCTGGGCCCATGCGGTGGATGTGCCGGCGTCCGCTGCGGCAGCCGGACCGGCGGCATGCAGAATGGCGAAGGCAAGCGCCCACGCGCATGCAGTCGTAGTGAGCACGCCAAGCAGGATTGCACCTTTCACCTTCTTCACTTCAAGGGCCACCATCAGAATCAGGCCAAAGAGGGCGAGAAAGGTGGTGGGATTGCGCAGATTGCCCAGGCCGACCAGCGTTGCCGGATCGCCGATTACCAGCCCCGCGTTACGAAAGCCGATGAACGCGATAAACAGCCCGATGCCGCTCGCCACCGCTGCGTAAAGCTCG
>Ga0116135_1001313_pt1 | contig 12717 bp, 10 predicted proteins | sample June2015DPH_20_1_FD_89738 | JGI IMG/M metagenome (GOLD analysis project Ga0116135, IMG submission 89738) | Peatland microbial communities from SPRUCE experiment site at the Marcell Experimental Forest, Minnesota, USA - June2015DPH_20_10 | ecosystem: Environmental > Terrestrial > Soil > Wetlands... | reverse complement strand
GACGCGCTGGTGGCGAAGCACCACCTGCTGAAGCACCCCTTCTACAAGGCCTGGACGGAAGGGCAACTCTCCAAGGCGGAGCTTGGTCTCTACGCGGAGCAGTATTATCAGCACGTGCGCTCGTTTCCCGAGAATTTGAAGCAATTGGCTGCGCGGACCAAGGGCGATCGCAATTTGAATTCGTTGCTGAAAGAGAATCTGGCAGAGGAGCTGGACGCTACGGCGCCGCATCCATTGCTTTGGCGGCAGTTTGCGCAATCGTTGGGAGTGAGCGACGCTACTCTGGAAGCTGCGCGAGCTTTGCCGGGGATTGCAGCACTGCTGGACACTTATGACGAAGTGGCGGCGCAGGGATCCATGACGCAAGCAGTGGCGGCGTTCTATGTTTACGAGGCGCAGGTTCCGGAGATTGCCAGCCAAAAGATTTCGGGTCTGCGGCGATTTTATGGAATCAGTGAGCCGCGCGCCTTGGCCTATTTTGCGGTGCATGAAGAAGCCGATGTGCGGCATCGAGCGGCTTGGCGGGAATGGCTGGGGCAACAGAAGAATGTGGATACGGTTGGGGTGTTGTGCGCCGCCGAACGCAGCTTAAAAGCTTTGTGGGGCGCGTTGGACGCCGTGTATCCGCAAGCGTGCGTTTCGAAGAACTAAATCGCTCGCTGCAGATTTTCCAGTGGGGGGCTAAAGTTCCGCCATTCCAGCTGCAAGCTTTCGTCTCGCGGATTTTATTTTTCCTTCTTCAATACTTTCACTCCGTTACTTCCGGCTATAAACGCTTCCGTCGCTACTTTCAGAAACAGGCCGTGCTCGATCAGGCCGACGACGTGGTCCAGGTGATGGGCTGTTTCTTTGGGGTCGTCCATCGCGCCGAAGGCGCAATTCAGAATGTAGTGACCACCGTCCGTCAGGAAAGGCTTTTGGTCCGCGCCGAGACGCAATGTAGGTTTTCCTCCCAGCTCCGCTAGTCTCCTGGCGGTCACTTGCCAGCCGAAGGGCACAACTTCCACCGGAACGGAAACCAGCTCGCCCAGACGGGTGACGAGTTTAGTGTCGTCCGCGACGACCGCCATGCGCTTGCTTGCAGATGCGACGATCTTCTCGCGCAGCAGCGCGCCGCCGTGGCCTTTTATGAGGTAGAGCGGACCGGGCAGCACTTCATCGGCGCCGTCAATGGTTAGGTCGATTTGGGTGTGCTCGGCGAAAGTGGTGAGCGGGATTTTTTGGGTACGGGCCTGCTCCGCAGTGCGGTCCGAAGTGGGAATTCCCAGGATGCGCAGGCCTTCTTGTGCGACCCTGCGTCCGATGGCGGCGATGGCAAACGTCGCCGTCGAGCCCGTTCCGAGGCCGACCACCATGCCGTCTTCGACCAGCTTTGCAGCAGCGTCGCCCGCTTCTTTCTTCCATTGATCTTGCTGCGAGAGTTCCATCGGTCCGTCCAGCGCGAGGTTTGCAACGGCGCTCATCATAGCCGGAGACACAGTCCTTGCCAACCTCCTGCTGCTACGTCGTTATTTGAATCCGGCGTCGGATGCCGCAAATGTATCGCGAGCGTGTTCGAAGCCTCCGGGGGCTACGCGCACGGCGCCGCGGAACGGGCGGTCAATATCCGCTATGGCGACGAGGGCGAGCGCGAGCAGGAGCGAGAGAGAAAATACCTGGATGGCGTGAAGTTTGAAATTATCGGTGCCAAACATGCAGGCGGACATGGTCGTAATAATCCCTCCAACGATCAGGACAGTCCACAATATGCCAGGGAGCTTGGTCTTGCTTTGTAATTCACGGAGGCGGCGATATTCCGTCATCTTGGTGAGTTCATTGAGGACGTGATTGAAACTTGTTTGTTCGGAAAGGCTCGCGGGCTTGGACTGCATCGTGGTCGCCCAGAGCTGTTGCATGATGTGATGTCCACTGGCGCTGAGGTTGCCTTCACTCATAGCGGGCCACTCGTCGTTCAGCATGGCATCAGTGTAGTCGCGCGCGAGCTTCTGAATCTGATCGCGCTCGGCGGGAGCCAGACCCTCGGAAAGGCGGTAAACACTGACGAGCGAGTTAGCTTCGGAGTCGGCGGTCATCTCGGCAGAATTAAAATCGGTCCACACCGCGTACAGCATGAAGCCCATGATGACGGCGTAGGTGGTGCCGAGGACGCTCACTTGCCAGCCGATGATTTCATTGTGTTCACGGCGCTGGCTCGAAGGCCAGAACCGGCGCATGAGCAAGAGAAAAGTGAGAGTGAGAATGATGCAGAGCAGAACCACGAAAACGCTCTGAGTTGCGGTCAACATACTTGATTTCCTCGCTTGCAGGCGTGCTGCGCGCTGCCAGTTTCGCGCTGCGGAGACCGCAGCGCCGGGCATTCTAGTCGACGGGGCGCAGCTTAACAGAAAAATTTCGGTGAGACGATACGTGATTGAATGAGGGATCCTTAATGCATTCGCGACATGAGTTGAGGCCTATGGAAACTCAGGTTAGTCGTCGAGGAGACTGCTTCCAGGAGCAGGTGCAGCGTTTGGTTTATCGTTGCCGCCGAGGGAAACGAGCAGGCGGCGAAGCTTGGCGCGGTCTTCCAGATTCATGCCGACCATTTCGAATCCAGCCTGATGCGAGCGAACGAAGCGCACCACCGCCTGCATGCTAATAGAGCGTAGGCCCGCCGGGATTTTCAGCGTGGCTTCAGTGCCGACGGGAAGCTGCAGTTCACCGCTGAGGAGGCCGCCGTCCAGGCTGAGGACGCTAATGGCCGAAGAGTATTTTCCTTTTGCCGACGTGACCACGGCGGGCACGTTGCGCGGCAGGCGCACGCGACGATAGCGACGATGACGCACGAAATCGCGCTCGGGGATGGCATCGAGCGGAGCCAGCTGGAAAACTTTCGCATCCAGTCCGGATTCCGGCAGGAAGTTTTGAATCCAGTCGGGATCGAGTTTCACGAGCGCCTGAGCTGCGGCCATGCGAATTTCGTCCGGATAAACCCAGCCAAAGGTTTTGCGTTCTTCGACAATGCGACGGAGGTGGCCGGCAGCGGCAGGCGCGCGCATCCGGCCCAGCGCTTCGATGGCCTTCACGCGCAGGTAGTCGGGACCTTGCGGCATTATTTCGCCTTCCGCTAAACGCAGAAGTTTAGTTGCGGTATCGCCGTCGCCGCACATGCCAATCTCGTCGAGGGCCAGCGGCAGAATCATGACGTCGAACATTTCTAGTGAATCGGATAACAGCTTGCCGCGTTCCGGCGCGCCTGCGGTAGAGAGCTGGCGCACCACGGCATCGTGGAAACCCCGGCCGCCGTCGCGGAGGCGGCGAGGCAGAAGCTCGTCCACGGCGGCAGGATCCAGGCGGCTAAGCAGGCCGATTACGGTGGCGGCCTTCGCAGGAGCATCGTTTTTAAGTGATTCCTTGAGGTAACGCACGCAGGGCGCGCCCACGGCCTTGGCCAGATTGACGACGCTTTCGCGTTCGGTGCGCCGCGAAGTTCGCGCCAGGCGCACGGAAAGATGTTCGGCCGCGCCTTGCGGCACGCGCATCAGCACTCCGACAAGGCCGTCCGGCATGGCTTCGGCAACCATGGCCTCTTCGATGAATTCCGGAATGCGATTATCCACGCCGATGCGAGGACGCAAGGTTTGCACCCAGCTGGGGCGAGAGCCTTCCAGGTCCGCGAGCGAATCGAGAGCTTGCTGCACGGCGCGATAGTAACGGCGCGCGGCGGATTCCTGGCTGAGGCGAACAAAGGCGGCGCTGAGGAGTGTTTGCAGTTCAGTATCTTTTTCCGCGGCCATGGCTAGCCCGATTTTGGCGAGAGTGTCTTGCAGGCGCTGGCTGGCAGCCTTGCTGTAGAGTTCGGCGAGTTGTCCCAGGCCAATCGCGGCTTTCTTGCGCGCCTCGGCATCGGCGTTACCGACACAGGAGGCGTAATGCAACAGGATATCCCCCGCGGCATCTGATTCGCCGCGGCCCATGAGTTCTTCGACATACTGCTGAACGTTGCGCGGAGGAATGCACCACGCTTCGGAAGACATCAGCACGCTTTTCTTGCCGGAGTCCGGTACAGCGGCCCAGAACTGGCGATCGAGGACGTCGGCGTGTGATTCCACGGACATGCCGGCGTGGGCCATTTTTTCTTCGCGCGATTTCAGCAGTTTGCGAAGGGTGGTGAGCTCGCTGCCCATGCGGTCCAGCATCTGGCGGACGGCGTTGACCTTCACTTCGCCGCGCTGGAAACGGTCGATTGCGAACCGGATAGCGAGATCTTCGGCGAGGCGCAACATCGTGTTCTCGTCAAGTTTCGTCGAGGGCGATTGCGCGGCGACGGTGGCGAGCGCCTGCTGCAGAGTCACTTGCGCATTTTGCGGCAGTGCCGAGAATTTTAGCCGCCACGACAATGCGTCGAGGTCAGGATTCTTGGCCGATTGTGCTTCGCCGAACTGGTCGAGCAGTCTGAGCAGGCTGTGCAGTTCGGCTTCTTCAAGTTGGCCGATTCCGCCTGCGAGGCCGGAGACGCCGCCTCCGCCAGTTCCCGTTCCAGCGCCAGCTCCGGAGCCGAGTCCCGCGGTGCCGAACTTTCCGGTGCCAAAACCTCCGACGGTTCCCTGACTAGATCCTACGCCAGTGCCCGCGCCAGATTCCGTGCCGGTGCCGGCGCCTGAGCCACTCCCTCCTGCGTAGAACGAACCGGGGACTGTTCCGCCGCTGCCGCCGGGTCCCGGCCCGCCCGGGCCACCATGTTCGCCTTCGGCGGCGGCAATCAGCTGAATCATTTTTTCGGGGCTGCGGAACCATTCCTGGATGCGGTCGGCATCGGCGCCGAGGGTCTTGGCGGTGAGAGTGGCGGCCACACGCGCGTCGGAAAATCCAGCGTCCTCGGCGACGAAGCGGATCTCATTGACGCGGATTCCGGCATAGCCGCGATTGGTGAAAAAGACAGCGAGGCGATCAGAGAGGCTTCCTGCCTTCGGGCCCGTTTCCATGAAGCATTTTACGAGATTGGAGAATTCTTCGCGCTCGACGCGGGGGAGGAAACCGATGCTCGCCACGCCCGAGGCGTTCAGGAAATCAGCGAAGCTGCGTTCGGCGGGGCTGGATTCCAGGGGAACGCCATCTAGCAGGAGTTGGGAGCCAGAGGCACCAAGGAGCAGGCCAGTTGGTCCGGCGGCGATTACGGCTGCCTGCAGTTCCTCCCAGGCGGAATCGAATTGGCCAGCAGAGCGGGAATGCTCTAAGCCATAGAGCCTAGCGTACTTAAGCAGCACGTTGAGGCTGCGGACGAAGGCCCGGGCGTTCGGGATTGTTGGCTCGCTCTGCATCATTAACCCGCGAGGTACAGGTGCCATATGGTTCGACTCGTACCTATTGTACTAGGACGACTGATTGTGGAAATAGTACCGACGGTCTAAAGTCGCGCACTAACCAATAGGGGCGGCAGGCGTTAGGAGGCGAGGCGGATTTCGACGTCCTGACCTTCAAGCGCGGGTCGGATGCGGCGAATGACCTCGCTGGCCCAAAGCTTCTCACTGAGCAGTACGAGCGAGCCATCTTCGAAATTGCAGATGGCACAGAACGCGTATTTCGAGAATGCGGCATGGTAGGCGTCGACTCCACGCCGCGCGAGGTCGCCTTCGAGAGTGGGATCACCTTCTGCGAGGGGGGCGCCAGCGCGGGCACCGAATGTCTCACCCTGAAAGCGATCGAGCAGGGGTTCGAGGACGGCAAGTTCGGGCGCGGGCACGACTACCGAGTGTTTGGTGGCGTCGCGGTAGGGAATCTGATGGCGCTCGCAATAGTCGCGCAGAGGGTCGAGGTGACTGAAAAAATCGAGCACCCAATTTTCGGAAGCGGCGATGGCGGGCAGCACGCGCGACCAAATGCGCGCGGCGTCGGCGCCGCGGATAGGCTCGCGATTTTCATCGGCTTCGGTGAGCTCCAGGCCCATGGCGCGTACGTCAGAACCGAGATCGAGCGGTTCGATTTCGAGGAGGTACACGGATTTATTCTTCCGCGGCGCCGAGGGCATCCGCTTCCAGCCCGGGAATGGGGAATTTGCTCTTAAACTCGGGAGATTGTTTGCGAACCTCCAGCCAATCGAAGAAGGCGTCGGGCGTTTCCAGCCAGATTGCGAACCAGTGAGCGATTTCTTCTTTTTGGGCGCGCTTGCTGGCGTCCACTTTATGGTTGCGCGAAATCATTTCAGCGCGGCGCCGGCCGAGGCGCGCGACTTCGCGAACGCGTTCGGCGGCAGCCTGTTCGTGTTCGAGCAAGAATTTCCGAAGCAGCTCATCCAGGCGCACCAGGCACATTTCGGCTTCTTCGAGCGTGGAAAAATGGAGCAGGTCAGTGAATTCCTCTTCGTAACGGCCGTCCGTATCGGAACGTGTGGACCACACCACGCGCAAGCCCGCTTCTTCGAGCACGCTGACGATATAGTCCGGCGAGGTTTTTCCCGTCGCGCCGAGCTGGGCGATCAGTTGGCGGCGAATCTGTTCGATTTCGGCAGGGGTATAGCGCGGCTTCCCCAATCCTTCCGCGACTTCGAGGATCAGCGCCTTCTTGGTAGGCGATCCGCCTTCGTGATGCGCGTCTGAGCGAGCGGGACTCACGACGGTCCTCGATGCGCGGATTGCTTTTGTTCGGCGACAGGTTGCGCGTCGCGGGAAAGCAGGCTGCGATAGCGCGCGACGTTGCGATTGTGCTCGGCGAGCGTCTTGCTGAAGAAATGCCCGCCGCTATCGTTGGCGACGAAGTATAGGTAGTCCGTGGTGGCGGGCGCTAGGGCGGCGCGCAGCGACGCTTCGCCGGGATTAGCGATTGGGCCAGGAGGCAAGCCGGGGTTCCTGTACGTGTTGTACGGCGAATCGATCTGCAGATCCTTGGAGTGCACTACTTTTACTGGGTGACCTGCAAGTTCCAAGGCGTATGCGACGGTGGGATCGCACTGGAGAGGGCCGCCGCGTTTGATGCGATTGTAAAACACGCCGGCAACGAGAGGCCGCTCTTCCTTGCGAGGGGTTTCACGTTCCACCAAGGATGCCAGCGTGACCACTTGGTCGGCCGTAAGCCCGGCGGGAAGAATCGCGGTGCCGGAGGGATTCAGAGATTCCCATACGGCACGGAAGTTCTGCACCATGCGTTTGGCAGCCTGCTCGCAGGTGGTGCGATGCGTAAATTCATAGGTGGAGGGGAACAGATAACCCTCGAGGTTTTGGGCTTGCGGCGCCAACTCTGAAATCAGGCTCGTATCTTTGGCGGCGTCGAGGAAGCCTTCGCGGCTGCACACTCCCTGGCGGTCCAGCTCAGCGGCAATATCGAACATCGTCCAGCCTTCCGGAATGGTGACGGTGTGCACGAAAATTCTGCCCTGGGCGATCTGCCAGAAAACCTCACGCGAAGTGACTGGATGATCGAAATAATATTCGCCGGCTTCCATGGGCGTGCGCAGGTGCCAGAAGCTGAAAAGAGCGAAGGCGAGGCGATCGCGGATTATATCGTTCTGACGCAGGATTCCTGCAATGGCCCAGCGCGATTTGCCGTGCGGGACATCCACAAATACCTTTTCGGGTCGGTGACCGCGGTAAGGCCGGCTGATTTGTGAATCGAGCCAACCGGCGCCCGCGCCGATTGCAGCGATCACAAGAAGAGCCAGGAGGCCGAGCCGTCGCATCGCCGGTTATTCCTTCTCGCCCGCAACAGGCTGCAGGCGGCCACGATTGCGTTCGAGGTACTCGCGCAGGAAAATAGCGGCGGCTACGTCGTCGAGGGACGATTCCTTTCCCCGGCCGGATGATCCGCTTTCTGCGATCAACTGCGCTGCCTCCCAACTGGTGAGCCGCTCGTCCACGAGATGCACTTCGATTCCCAGCTCCTTGCGCAGGCGCGCGGCGAATCGCGCGGCTTCCTCCGCCATTTCGCCCGCTTCGCCGCTGATATGCAGCGGGTGGCCCACGAGGATACGCGCTACGCCCTGTTTTCTGCAAATATCGCGCAAGCGGCGCAGATCCTCGCGGCGATTTACCCGCTTGAAGACCTGGAGCGGCTGCGCCGTCAGTTGCAACTCATCGGAGAGCGCCAGACCGATTCTCTTGCGGCCATAGTCGATGGCCAAAATCCTGCATGGCTTGGACTCCTGCGAGGCGGCAGAGCTATCCCGAACCATTGCACGCGAGCTGGTGGTCATGTCCTTCTGCATAGTATACGCGAAGCGCGCAACTGCGAGCACCGCAGGAACAGCGGGTGAACCACGTGAAGGTAGAGCCTCGCTTGCTAGAACTAGGGCTCGCGGCCTCGAACGCTTTTTTCCCATAACTGCCAGAATCCCGCTTCCTGCATTTCTTTGTCGAGGCCACTATCGCGCAGCAACTGCTCGACTTCGGCACGAGATTGCCGCCGACCGATACGCTGTTCGGCGTCGGCTACGGCGAATGCGGTGACCGCGGCGATTCCGGCATGGCGCTTCAGCGCGGCGATATCTACTTTGTCGAAGGTATCGGACGCGGCGTGATAGTTCAGCATGTAGTTCGCGGGTTCTTGATTGGCGACGAGCGTGGGGATGCCTTCGATGAGGAAATCGAAGTTATCGGTGTCCATTCCGGCGTCCATCGTGAAATCTTTCACACCGAGCGAGGCGATCGGCTCGAGCGCTGCGCGAACGGGTGCGACGATATCTTTGCGGCCACCCAGCGCATAGCCCGTCACTTTTCCGACTCCTGAATCAAAAATAATTGCGGCGACCATGTTGTCCAGTTCGGCGCGGTGCGCGTGGGCGTAAGCCGCCGAGCCGAGCAGGCCTTGTTCTTCGCCGGTGAAGAGGATGAAGCGGATCGAACGGCGCGGGATGGTGCCGGAGGCATGAATGATACGGGCAGCGTCAATCACCATCGCGGAGTTGCAGCCGTTGTCGAGCGCGCCAGTGCCGAGGTCCCAGGAATCCAGGTGTGCGCCGAGGACCACGAACTCATCGGGTTTTTCGCGGCCACGAATTTCCGCGACGACGTTTTCGGAATCGACCGGACCGGTGAGGCGATTCGGCATTTCGAAATGCACGCGGACTTTTTGTGCGACGGCCAGGAAACGGGCCATGCGTTCGGCGTCTTCCCGCGCCACCACGGCCTGCGGCATTTTTTCCACTTCGCCATTGACGGCAAGTGTGTGGCGATACAGAAGCAGATTGGGGCGCGAGGACATCCATAGGACGGCCACCGCGCCCGCTTTCAGCGCTCGATCAAGGATTGCTGGTCCGATGGTGTATTCGTTGGTCAGGTCATCCCAGGTGACCAGGAAGTTTGAATGAATGAGGACGATTGCATCTTTCGCGGCGGCGCCTGCTTTGGCGAAGCCAGCATCATCGCCCATGCCGGCGTCTACTACGTCCGCAGTGCTGCCGCCTTCGGGGGTGGGGGGCGACCAGCCGATGGAGACCAGACGAACTGGAAAGGGCGCGGGGGACAGAACTTCTAGATGCGTGTGACCCTCTGACCAGCCGACGGGAATCGTGAATTTCTCGGTATGCACGTCGTCAACGCCCGCGTGACGAAAAGCTTGCACCCCCCAATCCGCAGCCCGGTCGGCGGAAGCCGTGCCGGTGACTCGGCCACCGATGGTGTCGCTGAGGTAGCGGAGGTTCTCTTCGAGCGGCGAGGGACCGAGGGCGGACTGGATCATAGTAGGCGCTAGCTCTGCGCAGGATTTCTGTACCGAGCAGGCTCCGGAGCCCTGGGGTACTTGCTGCGAGAGCGGGGCAGGCTTGATGGGAGGGATTTGCGCGGCGACTGCGAATGACAGAAGCAGCAGGCTGTGTGCGACGACGGCGACTTTGAAGGCTCGATGCAAGGCTTCGGCTCCTCGGGGAAGTATTTCCGCCGTAGGATTGTAAGATAAGAGAGGAGTGTAACTCGAAAGCAATTTCCGTAAACGGATTCGTGTTGCAGAAGCGATCGGGATGGAACGGTGCGAGGGCGGCTGTAGTTGTGAAGAACCTGTGGATAACTTGTGCGCACGGAAGAATTTGCAACGCTTGAGCACTTTCTACCTATGAATATCTGGCTGTCCAGCGAACCGAATCGCACATCTTTCTCATTTTGAGCCACTTAAATAAGTTTCTGTTTGGCAAAGAGCCTGCCACGGCCAAGTGCCGGGTTTGAAAGTGACCGTTACTTTCACAATGGGGAAGTTGGAGCGGCCGATCCTGATCGGCGCGGCCCGGTTTGCGTAAGAGATTGGTCTTGAATGAGATGTGGACTTACCGTAGGGCAACGCAAGATTGCAAATTGGCTCACAAATCCTAAGGCTTCGCCGCGTGCAGTCCTGGGCAAGCAGACGGAAGGCTCACTTTGAAGAAAGTTCGCGTTTTTCCAAAACTCGTTGCCCGCGAAAATAAACAAGAAGCGAACCACCCGAACCTATTCCTCTTTTGCGAATCTTCCAGCGGAACAGCGCAGTTTCGCGCTACGGGCGGCGGAGATCTGGAGTGCACCGTCGAGCGTATAGCCGGGTTGCTGGCGATGCAGTGTCTGGTGCGCGGGCAGAATCCGGCGGAGTTTCAAGTCCTGGTGCCCGCGGAGCAGTCCTTGGTGGCGCGACTGATATCGCGGACCGAGGAGTTGCTCAAAGAAGGGCGCGCGATCGCTTGCCCGGCGTCGTTGAGCGCGCGGCAGAGAGAAGTGCTGGACGCGGTGGTGAGCAACCGCGCGAACAAGGAAATTGCGTCGCGGCTGAATATTACCGTGCGCACCGTGAAATTCCATGTGTCTTCGTTGCTGAGCAAATTCGGAGTGGAGACGCGCGCGGAACTGGCGCGCCGAGCTGCCGGATTCATGAGGCCGACGCTGCTGGAGAACGACGCAAGGACTCCCGCGCAATCGAACAAGGCAACCCGCAGTCTAGTGCCCGAGCAAGCCATGCAGAAGACGGCGCTCGCGATTGCAAATGGATCGCGCAGCGTGCGGTTCCCTGGCCGGGTACTCACCGCCTAGCCCACCTAGCACATTAAGAAGGAATAACAGGCCGCTAGCTTTTGGGAGGCCTTCGTTTCGAATCAGCGATCGCATGACCGGAAGAGTCGCGGTTCTCATAATGTTTCTGGTAGTAAGTTACATATTACCCGCCGCGAACTCCTGCGATCCACTCCGTATTGGCGCGATACCACTCAACCGTTTGGCGCAAGCCGTCTTCCAGAGAGATGGTGGGTTTCCAGCCGAGCTCCCGCTCGATTTTGTCGCAAGTGAGCGCGTAGCGGCGGTCGTGGCCGGGACGGTCTTGTACGTGCGACAGTAACGCTTCCGTTTTGCCGGTGGCGCGGAGCACACGGCGCGCCATCGTGAGATTTTCGACCACGTCTAAGCCGCCGATGTTGTAAACCTCGCCGATACGCCCGCGCTCCAAGGCCGCCAAAATTCCCCGGCAATGATCCGTAACGTGGAGCCAGTTGCGCTCTTGCTTGCCGTCGCCATAAATCGGGAGGAGTTCGCCGTCCAGCGCGCTGGTAATCATGAGCGGCAGAAATTTTTCCGGGAATTGGAAAGGCCCATAATTGTTGGAGGCGCGTGTGATGACGGCCGGGAAGTCGAAGGTGCGAACGTAAGAACTGACGATCAAATCCGAGCTGGCTTTCGAGGCAGAATATGGGCTACTCGGCCGGAGCGGCGAATCTTCGTCGGCAAACGTGCCGGGCGCCAGATCGCCATAGACTTCATCGGTGGATATGTGCACGAATTTCTTGATGTTGAGCTTGCGCGCGATCTGCAGAAGCACGAACGTGCCGGAGATGTTCGTTTCGATCGCCGGCCCCGGCTCATAGATGCTGCGGTCCACGTGAGACTCGGCCGCGAAGTGCACGACCGCTTCGCACTCGGCCATGGCAGGTTCGACCGCGGCGGGATCGCAAATATCGCCCTTGATAAAGGTGTATCTCGGATCGTCCGCGACTGCAGCCAGATTCGCTAGGTTTCCGGCATAAGTCAATTTGTCGTAGTTAACGACGGAATATTCTTGGGCCAGGCCCAAAACGTGCGTGATGAAATTCGAGCCGATGAAACCCGCTCCGCCGGTGACAAAAATCTTCATCGGGCGACTTCCTGGTAACCGGCAGCGCAGCATTTCAAGTGCGCAACATCTCTTTTGGAGAGGGGCATGCCGTTCATCTTCGCCTCGATACTTCTGGTCTCATTCGTTCCTGCATTCGTACCGTGCCGGTGGTTGATCATTGCCGGGAACGAATCGAATCGCAATTGAACTATTGGTGCGGCCATCAGCGGGAGACTGCTGGGCCTCTGATGAGTTGGTGCGCAGGCAATTCCGCGCGTCGAAGCGAAGATCGGTAACACAGCCTGGTTCGATGTTTAGGTTAGTCCCGCAGGAGAAACGAGCGGTCGCTATTGACCCACAGGAAGCTCCCGACGGCGAGAAGCAGAGAGAGTCCGAGATACTTGGGAGAGAACGAACGACCGCTGGTAGAGACCAAAATCCACTCCAGGAGCGCGGCGGGAATCAGGAATGCAGACGCGAGCCAGAAGTTGGCGGCGCCTCGAGGAGGAGGTAGATTTCTCGCCGCCATACCGAGAACAGCTCCCGGAAGGCAGAAAATCAGAGCGTAGTAGATATAGCTGTACCCCTCAAGTTCGCCCGATTTGACGCGACGGACAAGTTTCGCCAGAGCGGTTCCGGGTCCTAGTCTATAGGTTAGCGCCTGCTCTTTGCCGTCAATGAAGAGGGAGAGATTCGAGCCATCGTATG
>Ga0116135_1001311_pt1 | contig 12722 bp, 9 predicted proteins | sample June2015DPH_20_1_FD_89738 | JGI IMG/M metagenome (GOLD analysis project Ga0116135, IMG submission 89738) | Peatland microbial communities from SPRUCE experiment site at the Marcell Experimental Forest, Minnesota, USA - June2015DPH_20_10 | ecosystem: Environmental > Terrestrial > Soil > Wetlands >... | reverse complement strand
GGTTGCAACTAGGAGTACTGTGGTTGACGCACGCATTCGTAAGGCGTGTCGTGGCCTTCACCGCGCTCATGCTGGCGAACGGTATCTGGCTGCGATCACGATCACAGCATAAGTCCAATGATTGGCGAAATGGTGAGTGACTGAGATGCAGGGGCTGGCGAAGACAATTCTTTCGGTACAAGGGTTAACAGTAAACTTGGATGGGCGCAGCATCCTATCGGGTCTGAGTTTTGAGCTCCATGCGGGGGAGATGCTGGCTATCATCGGCCCCAACGGTGCAGGAAAGACGGTGCTGCTGAAAACCCTTCTGCACCTCCTCCCGTACCAAGGGGAGATTCACTGGGTGGAGAGTGCACGCATCGGTTATGTCCCGCAAAGGGTGGCCGCTGACCGGCAACTGCCACTGTCGGCGAGTGACTTGCTGAATGCCGAGGCCCGTTTCCTTAAATTGAGCCAGGCGGACATAGAGCGGGCGGCCACGGTGACCAATCTTACCGCTGAACTGCTGAGCGCGAACATCGGCATCCTGTCGGGTGGGCAGTTTCAAAAAATACTGATTGCCGCCGCACTTTTAGGGCGACCGAACGTGATCCTGTTCGACGAACCGACAGCCAGCCTCGACGAACTCACCGAGGAGCGCATCTATGAATTGCTCAACCGCATTAAAGAAGAGCAGGGCATAACCGTAGTTCTTGTCTCACACGACCTGAGTGTCGTCTACCGCTACGCCACAACGGTCCTGTGCATTGGCAAGGGGAAGCCTTGTTTTGGCCCACCGAAAGAAGTGCTCACTCCCGAGGCATTGGAGGCCCTTTACTCAGCTCCACCCAAGTTCTATCGGCACCTCCAGGACCACCACGGAGTCTGATTCCGACAACTTTATGTCATGGCTATCTCACACCAGCGCCGGTTACTCGATAATGCTCGCCCTTCTCTTCGCCGTGGCAGCCGGCCTGGTCGGAAGTTTTGCCTTGATGAAACGCATGCTTCTTGCTGGAGACGTCATTTCTCATTTGGCCCTCCCCGGATTCGGACTGGCGTTCTTGCTGAAGATCAATCCGCTGCTTGGCGCCGCGACGACACTTTTTCTAGGAACGCTGTTGATATGGCAACTGCAGAAGAAAACGGGGCTGGCAACTGAGAGCGCGATCGGCGTTGTATTCGCAGCGGCGCTTGGAATTGGGGCTGCCATAACACCTGGCGATGAGTTGATCGAGGCTCTGTTCGGGGAAAATCATGCGACTTCGCTGCTTGGCTTTCTTCTGGGTGCTTTCGCAGTGGCTTTCATCATTGCCGCGATCTGGAAACTGCGAGACCAACTCGTGTTGACTCTGTTCTCTCCGGAACTGGCAATGGCGACTGGAGTAAAGGTCGATCGCGTCGACCTCTTCTTCCTCTTGCTCTTCAGCTTGACCATACTCGTGGGATTGCGCTTCATGGGGGCACTCCTGGCAGGTTCCTTGATTATCCTGCCGGCAGCCATTGGACGCCGTCTGACCAACAAGATGTCCCACTTTCTGATTGCTTCGTCAGTCGCGAGCGCCGTGTCGGTTGGGGCTGGGTTACTGCTGAACGCTATGGTTCCGAAATTTGGTGCTGGACCATCGATCGTCATGGTAGCGGCTTTATTGTTCGCGATCTGCCTGTTTAAGTGACCTTAGAAGTCTGGGCTCGACGCGTCTGCGCTGTTCGCAAAGCAGTTCCAATAAGGGTCCACGAACTGTTTCCGAGGGTCATTAAAACGTTTCTGTAGCGCCATCCGTGCCGCGTGTTTTCAGTTAGTTACGGTTGAAGATTTCGCTGTCACGGCAGAGGCCTGCGGTTTGCGCCTGATCAGAATCAACAATGACCGGGTAGGAATTAGTCCTAACAATAATAATGAGTATTAAGCATCAGGTTGCTGCGCTACGTCGAATGCGCGCAGCAACAACCAACTTGGTGACAGTGCGATTAAAGGAGTCTTCTGCTAACCGGTTGAAATTAATGAAGATGCTGCGTTGCTGGGATGTTAGGGCAGCGTTCTAACCAACTGAACTACGTCCCCACTCGCCAACCCAGTTATCGTAACAGCTTCTTGGGGCAATAGGAAAGCGAGTGTACTCGTCGGGTGATGTCAAGCGGCTTGTGTAAATAGGTTGAGGGTGCGGGATTTCCATTCCAGGTTAAATCGCTGGAAGATGGAGTAGATGATACGGTCTACGCTTTCTACATTCACAAAGCACACCATGGGGCGGGTTCGGCGGCGCACTTCTACGAAGCAGCGCTCGATTACATTGGTGGTGCGCAGCTTCCGCCACAAGTGACGGGGAAAGGCGAAGACCGAAAGGAGTTCCGGGAGATCGCGTTGCAGTCGTCGCACCATCGGCCAGGTAAATTGCCTGCGCGCCGGTTTTCACTTCGTCGTAGTCGCGCTTCTGCACTTTTTCCAGAATATTGCGCATCTTATGCACCCAGCAGCGCTGATGCCGCACGCGCGGATACACCGTCGGAATCGCCGCCGCCAGCCCGGCACAACCGTCGGTGACGATCAGGCCGAGTTGCTTGCCTTCGAGCCCACGCCGGTAGAGATCGCCGAGCAGGCCTTCCCAGTCGGCCTGGCTCTCGCCCTGGCTGCGCATAAATGCCAGCAGATGGCGCGTGCCGTCGCGGCGCACCCCGTAGGCCACCAGCATGTGCACCCGCTTGCGCCCCGCCGGACGCCGCACTCGCAGGCTCACTCCGTCGAGAAATAAATACGCGTAGTCGTCGCTGAGCCGCGCCTGATGAAACTGCTTCACCGCGTCGTCCAGGTCGCGCGTCAGCTTCGACACCGTCTGCGCACTCACCACTTCGCCCGTCAGCGTGGCCACCACCCGTCCCACCTGCCGCGTGGAGATGCCGCGCAGAAAGGTTTCCCGGATCAGCATGGCAATGTCTTCGGCCCGCCGCTGAACGCCAAGCACCTGATGAGGGCGCACGGTGTTGTAGATTCTTTCCCACTGTCGCAGTTCACGATTGAGTTTTTTCATTTCCAGCGAGCAGGCAGTGACCTGATAGAACTCCTCGGTATGGGTGTGGTTGGCGCGCTCGACGGCACCGTTGAGTTTGGGGGAGCGGGGCGGCAGCACGAACAGATGCAGACCCCGCTGCCGGCACGCCTGTTCGAACTCGGCGGCGAATTCCGATCCGCCGTCGACCTGTACGGCGCGAATGGGAAAGGGCATGCGGTGCTGCAAGGTGTCGAGGAATTCCGTGGTGGTAAACGCGGTGGCGCGGGTGTGGGCTTGGATCACATCCCAACGCGAGACTACGTCGCGAGCGGTGAACTGTTTGAAGACCACGCCGGGCACTGGACGCACGTCCACAGTATCGACCTCGACCAAGTCGCCCGGCTCCAACACCGCGTCCTGCTTGGGCTTTCGCACCGCATAGGGGCGCGGCGGAGAGCACGGCGCGATCCCGGAACGCCAGTGCGCGGCGCTTCCACGAGCCGGCCCTGCCGCTTGAGTTGAGCCAGAATGCGGCCCACCATTGAAGTTGAAACCGGCATTTGCTGACGACGCAGAAGAACCGCCAGTTTGGCCTTGCCCCAACGCGGAAACTGCAGCCGCAAAGTCAAAACCTTTCCTTCTAAGAGAAAAGACCAAGTGGGATGACGTCGTCGCCGGGGACAATGACTGCGCTCTTCCAGCCTCGTCAAATCCAGTGGCTCATAGCGCTTGAGCCAGCGATAGAAGGTCTGCCGGCTGATGCCAAAGTGACGGCAGGTGTGGGCCACATTGCCGCAGCCTCGATAGAAGTCCATCCAGGCCCAATCGCACCCGCGCTTCCCGACTCAGCTCCACTCCGGTCTTAGACAGTCGGCCCGAACTGGGCGGCTTCCCCCTGCAAATTTGCATTTCGACACTCTATTCGAGTGTCACTAATCATTCTGAACGAGAGCAGCCACACCGGTTTCAAGCGAGACTTAACCAGTCTGACGGGGCCTTGCGCGTCTGGTTGTCGCTGCGCTATCACCATTTTCTGGCTTCTTAATCGGGCGTCTGGGGGAAAAATCCAGATCGCTTTGGGTCCGCGCATGCCTGGCACAGTCAAACGCCTCTGAAGAGCCTCTTGCATGCTGGCGGTCATCATGGCAACCTCTTGGTACGGGGTGGCCACCAAGTTAGCTACTGCTTTCCCGCAGCAATCTATTTGCGGGCTCCAGAGCGTACAGTAACAGCAGAATGAATCTGGCCGGTTTCAGAATTCACGATAAGGAGATTCAAAAATGAGGAAGTTAATGATTTGCCTGCTGGCAATGACTTTTGCGACCAGTTTGAGCGCTTTTGCCCAGCAAGACAACAATATGGCGCAAACCCAGGCCGATCAAGGCGCGGCGAAAGCTCCGCTGATGACGCTGAAAGGCACTGTGAAAATGGATGGCGACAAGTATACGTTCGTCAATGACAAGGACGGCAAGAGCTGGGATGTGATGAACCCTGAAGAGTTGAAGGGACACGAGGGACATCACGTGCAGCTCAGCGCACACGTTTATGCCGATAAGAACTCGATCCACATTATGAGCGTGAAGATGCTCAAGGGCGGATCGATGAGCAATGACAGCATGAGCAAGTAGGCGTTGTAGACCTGGTGGAGCGGCCCGGGGCCGCTCCGCCTTTCGGAGTCTTCCAGTCCTCTTCAAACAGGAAGTCCCTCTGAAATGGCGCTTTCCGTGGCATTCGTTCGGATGCGCAGCCGGCTTTTGTTTATACTGAACCCTTTCCGGTTCCTCGCTATCCAACACTCTTTTATGAAACTGGTTTTGCTAATGGCGCACCATGGGTACGCCTTGACGTTTGGCTTGCTGCTGGCCGAAGCGATTGGGCTTCCTTTCCCCGCTGCAATCGCACTGGTGGCGGCCGGAGCGGCGGTGGCTGGGCACGCGCTCTGGGGGCCGTATGTGGTTTTCGCAGCGGTCACGGCGCTGCTGCTGGGGGATGCGGTTCAATACTGGCTGGGACGATATATGGGCTGGGCACTGCTCGGCTTTCTGTGCCGGGTTTCGATTAATCCTGAAACCTGCATTTTGCGCTCCGCGGAGTCGTTCTATAAACGTGGAAAGATCACGCTAGTGATCGCTAAGTTTATCCCCGGCGTCAATACCATGGCCGCGCCGCTGGCGGGCAGTATGAAGATGCGCTTCTGGCAATTTTTGCGGTTGGATTTCCTTGGCGCCAACCTCTATGCGCTCACTTATCTAGCGGTCGGTTATCTCTCCCGCGATTTTCTGGCGGCAGTTCTGCGCGGCTTTCATGCCGCCGGAAAGGCCATGGAGGCGGTGGTCATCGCTACGCTGATTGTCTATGCGATTTACCGCGTGATGCAATATCAGAAGAACAAGCCCTACAGCATAGTGCCGCGCGTGCAAGTGGAGGAACTCGCTCGCCGCTTGGCCTCGCAAGATGCCAGCCACGTGTTGATCGTCGATGTCCGCAGCCATGGCTATTACGATTCTGGAGCGGCTCGCATCAAGAATTCTATCCGCATCGAGCCGAACAACCTTGAGGAGGAGATCAAGAACCTTCCCAAAGATAAGGACATCTATCTCTACTGCACTTGAGCGCGCGAAGCGACCAGCGCCCGGGTGGCGCACCTGCTGCGGGAAAAAGGATTCAACACGTTTGTGATCGTTGGGGGATTGACGGCGTGGCGCAAGGCCGGAGAACCGGTAGAAGTGGTTCCGCAGGATGATCTGGTGAAGCTGCCTACGTTTAGTTAGTCCTTTGTCGTTCGTCCTTGGTCGGTCGTTGTTAGTCGTTCGTCGTCGGTTGTTGGTCATTCGTCGTTTTGCGCTGTCTTACGCTGCTCCTCTTACACTTCCCTTGATGGCTTCAAAGAGAGAAATCGAGGTCAAGTTTCGGGTTGACGATCTCCGCACGCTCACGCGAAAACTGCGCCAGGCAGGGTTTCGGCTCGATACGCGGCGGACCCACGAGATGAACACTCTGTACGACCTTCCCGGCCAGGTTCTGCGCAAACGGAAACAATTGCTGCGCCTGCGGGAATACGGTGGGAAGTGGACGCTGACCCACAAGTCGGGGAAGAAGACGGGCCGCCATAGCAGCCGCGAGGAGCTAGAGACGGTGGTGGAGGATGGAGAGCACATGGAGTTGATTCTGCGGGCGCTGGGATATGCGCCGTCGTTTCGCTACGAGAAATTTCGCGCCGAGTGGACCGATGGCGAGGGGCAGGTTGTTGTGGACGAGACTCCGATTGGGAATTTTTGCGAGATCGAGGGCTCGCCGCGGTGGATTGATGCCACGGCGAAGAAGTTAGGCGTGGGCCGAGTGGAATACATTATGAAGAATTATGCGACGCTGTTTCAGGATTGGAAGCAAGAAACCGGGAGCCGCGCCGAGGAGATGACGTTCAAAGCGGCGAAATAACAGGTTCGGCGTGGAATAAGCTGAGTCCGAGGGTCGAAACCCCAGTCGCAAAGCGACGGCATTCATTAGCCCCCCACGTGACAGGCGCGCGCGGATGAAATGAACCGCCGGGAAAACCTCGTTACGCCCCGTGGCACTTCTTAAATTTCTTCCCCGACCCGCAAGGGCAAGGATCGTTGCGCCCCACTTTTTCTTGTGAGCGCACGACTTGCTGCACGGGTTGCACATCGCCGGCTCCGGCCATGCGCGCCTGCTCGAGTTCTCGGCGCTTGCGGCGCATGAAGGCTTCTTCTAAATCGTCGGCGGAAGTAGCAACGAGGCGCGGGGGATGGTGGCCGTTGCCGCCGCTTCCCTGCTGCGCAGGAACTCCGGCACTTTCGCGTTCCGCTGCCGCCTGAGGAGGGCCCGCATCTGGCGGACGTTCCAAGATCTGCATCAGGTACAAATACTTGACTGTGTCTTCCTGAAAGCGCTGCAGCATGGCTTCGAACATTTCGAAGGATTCTTTTTTGTACTCCACCAAAGGATCGTGCTGGCCGTAGCCGCGCAGGCCAATGCCCTCCTTCAGGTGATCCATGCCGAGAAGATGGTCTTTCCACTGCGAATCGAGCACGCTCAGCATGATCATGCGCTCATGATGGCGCATGGCCTCGGGTCCTATCAGCTTCTCCTTCGCTTCGTAGCGCTCTTTGAGCTTTTCGAAAATCGCGTCGCCAAGTTCCTGCCGGTTCAGCGCTTCCGGCTTTACGCCTTCCGCGAGAAAATCCACGCCAAAGCGCGTGAAGACGGCGTCCTTCAGGCCCCTGATATTCCAGTCGTCGGCGTGTCCCTTGGGCGGACAGTACTCATCCATCAAATCGCCGAGAATGGATGAGACGTAATCTTCCAGGATCAGATCCTTCTGCTCCATGCCCTCGAGCAAGCGCCGCCGCAAGCCGTAGACAGCTTCGCGCTGCTTGTTCATCACGTCGTCGTATTCGAGAAGGTGTTTGCGCGATTCGAAGTGCTGCCCTTCGACCGCTTTCTGCGCGGTCTCGATGCGCCGGCTGATGAGCTTGGACTCGATCGGCACACCTTCTTCCATGCCGAGACGCTCGAGCAGCTTGGAAACCCACTCCTTGGCGAAGATGCGCATCAGGTCATCTTCGAGAGCGAGATAGAATCGCGAGGAACCGGGATCGCCCTGCCGGCCTGCGCGCCCACGAAGCTGATTATCGATGCGGCGGGACTCGTGGCGTTCCGTGCCGAGAATATGCAGACCACCCACTGCAGTCACTTCGTCGTGCTCTACGTCGGTCTGCGCCTTATAGCGATTGAACGCGTCGGTCCACTTGTCGGTGGGGACGAGATATTCATTCCCGTTGTAATAGAAAATGGAAGTTGAGCCGTCTTCCTGCGGGCCTTCGATCTTGCCTTGCGCTACGCGTAACTGCTGCGCGATCCCCTTCTTCACCATCTCCTGCTTGGCCATGAATTCGGGATTGCCGCCCAGCAAAATGTCGGTGCCGCGCCCGGCCATGTTGGTGGCGATGGTAATGGCTCCCTTGCGCCCCGCCTGCGCCACGATTTCGGCTTCGCGCTCGTGAAACTTGGCGTTCAGCACAACGTGATTCTTGATTCCCTTTTTCTTCAGGATCTGATCGAGACGCTCTGACTTCTCCACCGATGTAGTACCGACGAGGACGGGCTGCCCTTTTTCGGCGAGCTTCTCGATTTCATCGGCAACCGCGAAATATTTTTCTTTCTCCGTGCGGAAGACAACGTCAGGATTTTCCAGCCGCAACATCTGCTTGTTTGTCGGGATGACAATCACATCCAACTTGTAGATGTTGTCGAACTCTGCCGCTTCGGTCTCCGCGGTGCCGGTCATACCCGCAAGTTTTTTGAACATGCGGAAATAATTTTGGAAGGTGATCGTGGCCAGGGTTTGATTCTCGCGTTCGATCTTCACGCCTTCCTTGGCTTCAATGGCCTGATGCAAACCATCGGACCAGCGGCGCCCCGGCATCATGCGTCCCGTGAACTCGTCGACGATGATGACTTCGCCATCTTTAATCACGTATTCGACGTCGCGACGGTAGAGCGCGTGCGCCTTGATCGCGGTCTCAACGTGATGCTTGAGCGGCCAGTTCTCCGGGTCGGCGATATTGCCGATGCCAAGAAGCTTTTCGACCTTTTCCCAACCTTCATCCGTAACCGTGATGTTGCGATGCTTTTCATCGATTGCATAATCGCCGGTGAGAATTTTTCTCGTTGGGTCGTCGCCAACATCGTTCAGTTCCCGAATGAGCGCGTCCCGCCTCGCGGGAGGAATCTTGTCTCCTTCGAGCGCCTGACGCAACTCCTGCGGAGACAACTCCTCGCCTTTGTCGAGCTTGGGGATGATGCGGTTCACGATGTAGTACTTGTCGGTAGATTCCTCGCTCGCGCCAGAAATGATGAGCGGCGTTCTTGCCTCGTCGATCAGAATGGAATCGACTTCGTCGACGATCGCGAAGTTGTGCCCGCGCTGCACGCAATCTTTCAGGTCGAACTTCATGTTGTCGCGCAGGTAGTCGAAGCCGAACTCGTTGTTGGTTCCGTAGGTTACGTCGGCAGCGTAAGCGGCGCGGCGTTGTTCGTCGTCGAGATCGTGGACAATTACGCCGACTGTGAGTCCTAAGAAGCGATAGAGTTTGCCCATCCACTCCGAGTCGCGCTTGGCCAGATAATCGTTGACCGTAACTACATGCACGCCGCGGCCGCTAAGCGCATTCAGATACACGGGCAAAGTTGCAACCAGAGTCTTGCCCTCACCTGTCTTCATTTCGGAAATCTTGCCGGCGTGCTGCACCATGCCGCCGATCAGCTGCACGTCGAAGTGCCGCATGTTCAGTACGCGCCGTCCAGCCTCGCGGACCACGGCAAAGGCTTCGACCAGAATTTCGTCGAGCGCCTCCTGCAGCGCCTCGTATTGCTCCTTCTCAATCCGCTTCAGGCGGTCGGGGCTATTTTCAGATTCGGAGCCTTCAGCCTCGGAGGCAGGCGCAGCGCCACCGTTCCCTTGGCTGAGTCGCTCCTGGATGCGCTGCCGGAACTCGTCCGTCTTGGCGCGCAGTTCGGCGTCGCTGAGCTTCTGCATCTGCGGCTCAAGCGCATTGATGGCCGCGACATTGGGCATCGTGGACTTAACGAAACGCTCGTTCTTGGTCCCAAAAACCTTACCGATGAGTGTATTGATCAAACGCTGAAATCCTTCGCCGGGCGGGAGCTGCCCAAGATTATCCCTTTTAGCCTAGCATAATTAGATGTAAGGAACTGACATTGGGGACCAAGGATTCCATACATTAACGCCGAGAGGCGGAGATCGCCGAGATCACAGAAATTAATTTCTTTATCCGCTTTCGGCGACCTAGGCGCGCTCGGCGGTAAATGCATTTTTCGTGTATATTCCCCACGACCCATGCCCACTTTCTATGACCGCTTTGTGGAGTGCGAAGAACGCTGGCCAAACAACATCGCAGTCGAACTGCAACGCCATAATCAGCTTGAGAGTTACACCTACGCCGAGCTTCGGCGCATGGCGGAATCCGTGGGGCGATGGATTACCGATCAAGGCTTAACGCACGGCAGCCGGCTGGCTCTTGTGGCGGATAACCATCCCCGGTGGGTGGCCGTATATCTGGGCATCAGTGCCGCGGGCTGCACCATCGTGCCGCTCGATACTGCGCTGCATGCCGATCAACTCGCCAAACTACTAAAAGACAGCGGCAGCTCCACGCTTTTCTGCGATTCCAAACATGCCAAGGCCGCGCGAGAAGGGGTCGCGGGCACGAACGTCGGGCTCGTGCTCATGGATCCTGAGCAGATAACGCAAGAGTCCGGCGAGCGCTGGTTAGGAAACATGCCGGCAATCTTAGCGGCAGGGCCGGGAGGTTTTCGACCAGCGCTATCCGCGGCGGAAGACATCGCTTCCCTGCTTTACACTTCCGGAACGACCGCCGATCCCAAAGGGGTGGTGCTGACTCACGCCAATTTCCTGGGTGAAGTGGAAGCAGTATTCAACTGGGTGGAACTCGGGCCGGAAGACGCGCTGCTGGGCGTGCTACCTATGTTTCATGTGCTGGCACAAATGGCCAATCTCCTTCTGCCGCTGGTAAACGGCTCGCGGGTTGTGTACCTGGAGACTCTCAACACAACAGAGCTTCTGCGCGCGCTGCGCGAGCGTAACATCACGGCGTTCGCTGTCGTGCCGCAATTCTTCTATCTGATTCATGGCCGACTTTTTGAGGAAATCAAGAAACGCGGAGCAATGACGCAAAAAGTTTTCCACGTCCTCTTGGCGACGAATCGGACCCTTCGCAAAATTGGAATCAACCTGGGACCGATTGTTTTTAAAAAGGTTCACGAGACCTTAGGCACGAGAATGCGCTACCTCGTTACCGGAGGATCGCGCTTCGATCGAGCGATCGCAGATGATTTCTACAGCCTTGGGATCGATGTGTTACAGGCTTACGGTCTCACGGAGACGACAGCCGCTGTGTTTGCAAATTCCCCGGGAGATAACGTGATTGGCTCCGTGGGTAAAGCGATGAAGGGAGTGGAGGCGAAAATTGTCGACGCACAATCACGAGACGATGGCGGCCCTCCCGCAGGCGAAATCGTGCTGCGTGGCGCCGTCGTCATGAAAGGCTACTGGAATCGTCCTGATGCGACTGAGGCCGTGCTGCGTGATGGCTGGCTCTACACCGGCGATCTCGGCTACTTCGATTCTGACGGCAAGCTGTTCCTCACCGGCCGCAAGAAAGAAGTCATCGTCCTAAGCAACGGCAAAAATATCTATCCGGAAGAAGTCGAGGCGCACTATTTGAAGTCGCCATACATCAAGGAACTTGCGGTGATCGGGCTGGATGGAAAAGCGGGCGAAGGCGACCGTCTGCACGCCGTTGTCGTGCCTAACTTCGACGTGCTGCGGCAGAAGAAAATTGTGAACGCGAAAGAAGTGATTCGCTTCGATATCGAAAGCTTGTCGCAGCAGATCGCTTCCACCAAGCGGATCGGCAGCTATGAGATTTGGCAGGAAGACTTGCCACGCACCACCACGCGCAAGATCAAACGCTTCGAAGTGGAAAAGCGCGTAACGACGCAACAGGCTCAAACAATTGGAAGCGATTCCGAAATTACCGCGCAGCAACCGCTGACCGCCGAAGAGAAAGAATGGCTGGATCAGCCGGACGTGCGGCGAGCGCTGGCGATCATAAGCGACTCGGCGCCAGCCGCACCGCCGAATTTGCGTCCGACTCACAACCTGGAACTCGATCTGGGCCTCGATTCCATGCAGCGCGTCGAACTGCTCAGCCGGATCGAACAGGAGTTGGGAGGACATGTAGATGAATCGCAACTGGCAGGAATTTATACCGTGCGCGAACTTGTGGATGCGGTTCTGCAAAGCGCAGCCAGCGGAGCAGGCACGGCTAAGGCCCACGACGCGTTTGCCGGCTGGAAAGCTATTCTGGCGGAAGAACCGGCTGCCGATGACGTTATTTCTCTCGTGCGGCCGCAACGCATCAGCGCGACGTTCTGGTACCTGTTGTCTCGGATGCTCCAGGTAATTGCGCTCGACCGCTTTCATCTGCGCGTGCGTGGCCTTGAGAAGCTGCCGAAGACCGGCGCGTACATTATTTCGTCCAATCACCAGAGTTATCTCGATCCGGGGATTCTCGCGAGCGTCCTTCCAGGCGAGGTTTTCAGGAAGGTATTCGCGGTGGGAACCAGCGAGATTTTTGGCGAGGGATTCATGCTGCGGCTCGCGCGATCCTTGCGAGTTGTGGTCGTCGATCCGGATGCAAATTTGATTCCAGCCATGCGCGCCGGCGCATTCGGACTGCGGCAGGGACGTCCACTGATTCTTTATCCCGAGGGTGAGCGTTCCTTCGATGGCACTCCACGGACCTTCAAGAAGGGTGCGGCCGTCTTATCTATTCATTTACAAGTCCCAATCGTGCCGGTTGCCATTGAGGGGTTTTACGACGCATGGCCTAGGAGCAAGCCGTTCTTCCGTTTTGCCTCGCTGAGCATGAAGCTCGGCGACCCGATTTTTCCGCCGCCGGAGAGCGAGGCATCGGAAGAAGCTTACACGAAACTAACTGAGGAATTAAAGCGGCACGTGGTCGAAATGTGGGAGCAGTTGCGTGGCGCCGGCGTCTCACCACCAAGCCGGCCATAGATTCTTCCTCGATCAGCACGCCGCTGCTGGGATTCGTGGCACTACTTCGCCCTTGGATGAGTTTCGTCGTAAACCTGGAGCACATACTTCATCGATAGCTGAGTGTAGCG
>Ga0116135_1001309_pt1 | contig 12729 bp, 12 predicted proteins | sample June2015DPH_20_1_FD_89738 | JGI IMG/M metagenome (GOLD analysis project Ga0116135, IMG submission 89738) | Peatland microbial communities from SPRUCE experiment site at the Marcell Experimental Forest, Minnesota, USA - June2015DPH_20_10 | ecosystem: Environmental > Terrestrial > Soil > Wetlands... | reverse complement strand
CGGATCGGCCTCGATCTTGCGCCGAATGCGACTGACCAGCACATCGATGCTGCGCTCGAACGAGCCGGCGTTGCGGCCCTGGGTGAGATCGAGCAGGCTGTCGCGCGACAGCACCCGGCCCGGCCGTTCGCAGAAGGTCCGCAGCAGGTCGAACTCGGCGCTGGTCATCGCCACCCGCGCGCCCGCCGGATTGCGCAGCTCCCGAAGTCTGAAATCGATGCGCCAGCCCAGAAAGGTGAGGGCGGTCGCGCCGTTGATGGCGGTCGCCGTCTGGGCGGCGGCATGGCGGCGCAGCACCGCGTTGATCCGCGCCAGCAACTCGCGCGGATTGAACGGCTTGGCCAGGTAGTCGTCCGCGCCCATTTCCAGTCCGAGAATGCGATCGACGTCCTCGCCGCGCGCGGTGAGCATGATGATCGGTATCTGCGATTCCGCGCGGATCTTGCGGCACAGGCTGAGGCCGTCCTCGCCCGGCAGCATCACGTCGAGGATGACGAGGTCGACGCGATGATCGGTCATCGTCCGGGCCATCTCGCGGCCGTCGTTTGCCGTCATCACGTTGCAGGCGTTGCTGCGCAGGTATTTCGCGATCAGCGCCCGCGTCTCGCGGTCGTCTTCAACGACAAGAATGTTCGATGCTGCCGTGGCCATGCGGAGTCTTTGCCTGAGATTCGTGGCAACTGACGATAGATTTGTTTCCGAATGTTTCTGAAGTTAACCACGCAACACCGGGCAACAGGCCCAGGGGTGCGATAAGAAGAATTCGTTAACAACATTAACCTTAATGTCGCGGCGCAGGGCAAGAACCTTGGGAGCCATCATGACCTCAATCTCCGCGACCTCCAACAATAATTACCTGTCGCCGCTGCAGCAGCTGGAGAATCAGCTGCAGACCGAAGTCTCCTCCGGCACCATCAGTTCGTCCGACCAGAGCGCGTTGTCTTCCGCGCTGACGGATATCAATTCCGCGCTGCAAGGCGGCAGCAGCAGCGCCAGCAGTTCAAGCTCCTCCAGCAGCACGAATTCGTCTCCCGGCGATCTGCAGTCGAAGATCAACACCCTGATCGCCGGCGAAGTTGCCAGCGGTAAGTTGACCAGCGCGCAGGCCACCGAATTGCAAGGCGTGTTCACGGCGGCGTTCGCCAACGGCGCCGGCGCGCCACCTCCGCCCGACGGTGCGAATGCGGCATCCGCTCTCACCGCTGCGGCTCAGACCGGCAGTTCGGACAGCACCGGTTCGGTCCACCACGGCCATCACCATGGCGGCCATGGCGGGACGACGTCGACAAACAGTTCGTCATCGACGAGCAGCACCAGCAGTACCAGCAGCTCATCGAGCAGCAGCTCCACTGACAATGTCCTGCAGCAGTTTCTCCAATCGCTGCAGGATTCGCTGTCGTCCTCGTCGTCCTCATCCTATGGCGCGAGCGGATCCGCCGCCGCCGGCAGCATTTCCTCGATTTCGCTTCTGATCAACTACCAGACCTGACCCAAAGAGCTGATCCAAAGACCTGATACCGGTCAGCGCATCAAACGGCGGCAGCAAACCGCAGAACGCATGCTCGATACCATTATTCTTCTTGCGGGTGCGGCTGAGCGATCGGTATTGCGGTCGCTATTGCAGGCGCACAATCCGCTGCTGACGGTGATCGCGGTCGAGACCCGCGACGATCTGGCCGCGCTCAGTCTGGATCAGCTGGCGCGGGGGCGGCTGGTCGCGTTCGTGACGCCCGAAATCGTGCCCGCCAGCATTCTCGCCCGGCTTGGCTACGGCGCATTCAATTTTCATCCCGGTCCGCCGAGCTATCCCGGTTGGGCGCCCGCGCATTTCGCGCTTTACGATCAGGTCACGGAATTCGGCGTCACCGCCCATGTCATGGTCGAACAGGTCGATGCGGGCCCGATCATCGACGTCGCGCTGTTTCCGATCCCGGCCGGTATCTCGGTGCTTGGCCTGGAGGGGCTGGCCTATGCGCATCTCGCGCATTTGTTCTGGCGCCTGTCGAAATGGCTGGTCACCAATCCGGAACCGCCGCCGACGCGTCCGATCAAATGGGGCGCCACGAAATATTCCCGCCGCGCCTATCGCGCGATCTGCGACATTCCCCTCGACATTTCGAAGCCTGAGCTCGACCGGCGCATCAAGGTGTTTGGCGGCAATCATTTCGGTATCGCGCCAACGATCAATCTGCACGGCATCGAGTTTCGCGCGGTATCGCCCCAGCCGCGGTAGGCCGCCCGGGCGCCGGGCCTATGACGGCCGCGCTGGAACCGGAAGGCGGCTGACGCGTTGGTTCCGCTCATCAACCCGGAGGGAGGGTGATGATGACCGACCTCAAGACAAGATCGCACCAGCTGATTGCCAGCGACCGCGTCGAAGGTACCGCGGTGCGAAGGCCAAACGGCGAAAGAATCGGCCATATCGAGCGGCTGATGATCGACAAGATCAGCGGCAAGGTATCCTACGCCATCCTCAGTTTCGGCGGCTTCCTTGGCATGGGAACCAATCTGCTGCCGCTGCCCTGGGCGCGCCTCACCTACAACACCAGGTTCGAAGCCTACCAGCTCGACATCGACGATGACGAACTGCGGCGCGCGCCGTCGTTCCGCGCCGATGCGGACTTTGACTGGGGCGATCGTTCGCAGGAAACCGAACTGCATCGCTACTACGGCATCCCGCCCTATTGGGGCGGCTTCTGATCGAACATCGTGCCAAGGCCCTGATGTGTTCCACGGAACCAGGTCGATGCGAGACCTTGTTGATCATCTGCAGCGCAGCAATCGAAAAGCGCGACAAATTGGAACGGCATGTGTGGTGACGTGTTCTCTCCAGACCATTTGATATCAGGGAGAAAACATATGTCGGTAAAATATATTCCGGTCGCTTTGGCCGCGTCGGTGTTGCTTGCGTCCGTTGCGTTTGCGCAAACTCCGACCGCGACCACCGACCGCAGCAACATGGCGCCCTCGACGATGTCTTCCTCGTTCCAGGGCGACTGGCGCGCGTCTAAGCTGGTCGGCCTTTATGTCTATAACGACAACAATCAGAACGTCGGCTCGATCAACGATCTGCTCACCGACAGGAGCGGGAACATCAAGGCGGTGGTGATCGGCGTCGGCGGTATTCTCGGCGTCGGCGAGCATTTGGTCGCGATACCCTTCGAGAAGATCAAATTCGTCAACGAGCCGGTCGCCTATACCGGTACGGCCGGAAACAACAGCCAGCCGATGTCGACGACAACGACGGGCTCTGCGGCCACGGCGACGGCATCGAAGCCCAGTCCGTGGTATCCGGATCATGCTCTGTTCAACGCGACCAGGGATGAGCTGAAGGCGATGCCTGAGTTCAAATATTCGATGTAAGCCGCGTTCAATCGATCGGGTTCAAGAGCGCGTCCGGCCTCGCCGGGCGCGCTTTGCCTTGCCGGATTGCGCCTTTCAGCGCTGGTATCGCGATGTTACGCTTGCCGCCGGCAGGCGCACCTGCGTCCTGCCTAATACCGAACGGGAGGACGATATGGCTGATAGCGTTTACAAGGTTATCGAGCTGATAGGCACCAGCAAGGAATCCTGGGAAAAGGCGTCCGCGGCGGCCGTCAACCGGGCCGGAAAATCTCTCCGCGAGCTGCGCGTGGCCGAGGTGGTCCAGCTCGATCTGCAATTGGATGCCAAGGGAAAGATAGAAGCCTACCGCGCCAAATTAAAAGTCTCGTTCAAATTCGAGGGAGCCTGAGCCGAAGTCGGGGCAGGATTTATCACGACCTGATCCCCGCGTAACGGCTTCGCCGTTATCGCGGGAGGAGCGCGCATGGCGGCGTCTCGAAGCATGGCAAAAAGTACCAGCCGTAGCCCGCATGAGCGCAGCGATATGCGGGACCAGCAGAAAGACCCCGGATATCGCTTCGCTCATCCGGGCTACGCGTGCTTCTGAAATAAAAGCGCGTCCGGTTTTGCCGGGCGCGCTTTTATTGATGCGAACAACTGTCTTCACCTCTCCCCGCAAGCGGGGAGAGGGAGATATTTCTCAATTCGTCTTGACCAGCGGGCAGCCACCCTTGTCGAGCGGACGGAAGGCTTCGTCGCCGGGGACGGTGGCGAGCAGCTTGTAGAGATCCCATTCGTTCTTCGACTCCTCGGGCTTCTTGACCTCGAACAGATACATGTCGTGGACCATGCGGCCGTCGATGCGGATCTTGCCGTCCTTGGCAAAGAAATCGTTGATCGGCGTGGCCCGCATCTGCGCCATCACCTTCGGGGCTTCGTCGGTGCCAATGGCCTCGATCGCCTTCAGATAATGCATGGTCGCGGAGTACAGGCCGGCCTGGATCATGGTGGGCATGTGGCCGACCTTCTCGTTGAAGCGTTTCGAGAAGGCGCGGGTCTCGTCGTTCATGTCCCAGTAGAACGCGTCGGTAACGATCAGGCCCTGGGTTTCCCGGGCGCCGAGCGAATGGGTATCGGTGATCTCCTGCAGCAGGGCGATCATCTTCTGGCCGCCCTTGGTGATGCCGAATTCCGACGCCTGCTTCAGCGCATTGGTGGTATCGCCGCCGGCATTGGCCAGCGCGATCACCTTCGCCTTGGAGGCCTGGGCCTGCAGCAGGAACGACGAGAAATCGGACGAGTTCAGGGGATGGCGGACATCGCCCAGCACCTTGCCGCCGCTCTCCTTGACGACGTTGGCGGCATCGCGCTCGAGCGCCATGCCGAAGGCGTAGTCGGCGGTGACGAAGAACCAGGTATCCTCGCCGCGCTTGACCATCGCCTTGCCGGCGACATTGGACAGCGCATAGGTGTCGTAGGTCCAGTGCACGGTATTGGGCGAACAGGCGACGCCGGTGATATCGGAGCTGCCGCCGCCGGAATTGATGTTGATCTTGTTCTTCTCGCGGGTCAGCGCCGAGACCGGCAGCGCAACCGACGAAGTCGGGACATCGAAGATCGCGTCGACCTTCTCGTTGTCGTACCAGTTGCGGGCGATATTGACGCCGACGTCGGGCTTGTTCTGATGATCGGCGACGATCACCTCAATGGGCTTGCCTTTCACCTTGCCGCCATAATCGGCGACAGCCATCTGGACGGCGACCAGCGAGCCCTTGCCCGTCGAGTCGGCATAGAGGCTGGACATGTCGGTCAGCACGCCGATCTTGACGACGTCGTCGGAAATTTGCGCGGTCGCCGCACTGCCGGACACGGCAAAAGCAAGGCCGGCCACCAGAATGGCTGCAAGCGATTTCATGGTCTCATCTCCCTTGGTTCTTGTTGAGGCTTGGCTCTTGTTGAGGCTTATGGCTGTCTTTTACCCGGCTTCAGAGCGGCCGGCAAAGCCGAAGGCGGCGAGGGAACGCGCCGGGCTGATTAAAATGCGGGCGGGCCCGTACTCAACCTTTTGTTGGATGCCGGCTGAAGCAGAACAGGTTGGTCACAGCCCCGGCAGCGCGGTGATGGTGACATTGATGGCGCCCGCGGCCTCCGCGATCACGCGCAGCGTCCTGGAATCGAAGGCGATGTCGGCGAGGTTCAGGCTGGTGATGTCGGCCGCTATCCGCACGCCGTCCTCGTTCTTCTGGAAATCCGCGATCGCGGTTGCGATCTTCTTTTGCGCACTGCCGATCAACGGCTTGAGGTCGATGGTCGCCTTTTCCCCCAGCGCTTTTTGCAGATGCGGCATGGCGGCGCGTGCCGCGGCGCCGAGCAGCCCGAACGCGGCTTCGGATTCGACCGCGAGTTCGAAATTGGTCAGCCGCAGTGTCTGCTGCGCCTGATCGAGCACCGGCCGGCCCCAGATATGCACGGTGGCTTCGCCGCCGAAGCCGAACAAGCTCTTTTTCTCCCTGGCGTTGACCAAGAGCGAGATCAATAGCCGGTTGCCCGACGCCGCCACCGATGCGCGCTTCACGACGACGTCGACCGAGCCCGAGCCGTCCTCCGGAAAGGTGCGGCCGGCGAGCTGCGCCTCCAGGGTCTTGCTGATGTCGCTAAAAGGTATGTCGATCGGGATGCCGACGCTGACCCCTGATGACATCGGCGGCACGATCGATATCTTCTCCGGGAACGGACAGTCGGGCCTGGTCTGCGTCGGCGTGATGCGGGTTTCCGCCTCGATGCCGAGTGTCAGCGTGACCGCTGATGCATCGACGCGTGGCTGCGCCGCGATGGCGCGGGTCGGCCGCAGTTCCAGCCACAGCGCCGGCAAGGATGAGGAGGCGGCGGTGCCCTGCAGGGGAATCGAGCGACACGCCTTGGCCCATTGCAGCCGCGCATTGCGCTCGAACGCGGCATCGTTGTGAATTCGCGCGCCGGCCGCGGCCAGTTGATCGGCGACGCTCTTGTCGATCAGCGGCTTGACCTGCGCCGGGACGTTGACGCGGGCGCCTGCCACCGTCAGGCTGCTGTCACTGAGCGTCACCTGGCCGGCCAAATTCGGCTCGATGCGCCAGGCCGCGGCAAGCCTTGGCCGCGAGGTGATGGTGATATTGCCCTTGATCTCGGCGCTGGCATTGAGCGCCTTGATGTTCACGCTGCCGATTTGCTTGGCGACGTTGCCGCCGAGCAGGCCGCCGAGGGCGTCGCCGACCGCGCCCGTCGCCTTCGACGACAGCGATCCGGTCACGTTCAGCTTTCCCGTCAGCGGTGTCGTCAGCGACAACACATCCTGCGCCCCGGTGGCCGCGATCGGCCCCCGCGACGCGGTCCAGCCGATGTCGGCGTTCTGCAGAATCTGCGACACCGGGTTGTCGGCTTTGCCTGCGAAGTTGCGCGGCGCGCCGCGGTCGGCGGCATCGCGAATCGCTGCTATCGAAACCGAGACCGTTGCAATGATGCTGGAGATGCGGGGCGCCGGTGGCAGCGGCGCCAATTCGGCAAGCACCGGCGCTGCTACCGTGCCACGCCCCGACAGCCAGTCCATCGCCTTCAGGCTGACGAAAAACGAGGCCGCGACCACCACGGTCGCAAGCAGAATTATCCTAAGCCGCATCGGCAGACGCATCGTCCCCCCGGACTGATTTGAACCGGCGAGTCTACAGGGCGGGGTCAGGCGACGCCAGAGCGGGGCGATCCCGGTAAATTGAAGGGCCGGCGAATGTCGGGACGATGCCGGCGTTTGTTTCCTGCCAGACACAAAAACGGCGCGATCAACACGCCGTTTTCATTGATGAGTCTGTTCTGTGGCGGGCTTGCGGAATCAGCTCGGCTTGCGGTCCGCGTTGTCGGCGCGGCGATCCATCGGCAGCACGATCACCTTGGTGCCGACGTTGACCCGCGCATAGAGATCAGTGACGTCCTGATTGGTGAGACGGATGCAACCGGACGACACGTGGGTGCCGATGGTCCCCGGCGCGTTGGTGCCGTGAATGCGATACACGGTGCCGCCGAGATACATGGCGCGGGCGCCGAGCGGATTGCCGGGACCGCCCGCCATCTGGCGCGGCAGATAGGGCTGGCGCGCGATCATTTCCGGTGGCGGCGTCCAATCCGGCCACTCAGCCTTTTTGGTGATCGACTGGGTGCCGGACCAGGTGAAGCCGTCGCGGCCGACGCCGATGCCATAGCGGACCGCCTGACCGCCGCCCAGCACATAATAGAGATAGGTGTTGGGCGTATCGATGATGATGGTGCCGGGCGCCTCGCGCGTGGCGTAGCTGACGATCTGGCGCTTCAGCCGTGCCGGCAATTCGGCGCTGGCGGTGTCATCTTCTATTGGAGCCGACTGCACCGCCGGCGGGGCCGATGGAGCCGACGGCTCCATGAAGAACGGAAACAGCGGCAATGGCGCGGCCGTGGCGGCGCCGCAAACCATGATGGCGCCGATCGCCAGTGCCCCGAAGGCGGCGGCACGGCGGCAATTCAGCCGGATGGTCCTGGGATTGAACATCTGATGGCCCCTGTTTGACAGCCCTGTTGGATCGCTCGCGCACCCATTCGGTGCATCGTTAACCTCGACCACTACAGCAGAAACATTTCGGGACATTTGCCCCAAAAGGCCAAAATGGTTTGGTCGGATTCAGGAATTGTTTCATTCCTGTGTCACCGGGACACGAAAATTGGCACCGCCGTTGTGAAAAGGAGGCCTGCGGCGTCCATGACGTCACACGTTTGAAATATCCTTGGCACAACGTCGGGAAATTAAGAATCAGTAACGCTCCTGGATTCCCCGATGCGGATTTTAATCGCGACCGATGCTTGGCACCCGCAGGTGAACGGCGTGGTGCGTACCCTGACCTCGCTGGCGCGTAGCGCCGCCACGCTCGGGGCCGACATTGAATTCCTGACCCCCGACGGGTTTCCGTCCGTCGGCCTTCCGACCTATCCGGGGCTGCGCATCGCCTTGCCGAACCGGCGCAAGATCGCAGCCAGGATAGAGGCGGCGGCGCCGGACGCCATTCACATCGCGACCGAGGGGCCGATTGGATGGTCGGTGCGGGCCTATTGCCGCCGCCACGGACTGGCGTTCACGACGTCCTATACGACGCGCTTTCCTGAATACATCGCGGTGCGCTCGATCATCCCGGCCTCGTTCAGCTACGCGGTGCTGCGGCATTTTCACGCCGCCGCCGCCATGACCATGATCGCCACACCCTCGCTGCGGCAGGAACTCAGCGCCAAGGGTTTCAGGAAGCTCGGGTTCTGGGGACGCGGGGTCGACACCCAGCTGTTCGTGCCCGACGAGCCTGCGAAGCTCGATCTGCCGCGGCCCATTTTCATGACCATGGGCCGGGTCGCGGTGGAAAAAAATATCGAGGCATTTCTTTCGCTTGATCTGCCGGGCTCCAAGGTCGTGGTCGGCGATGGACCGCAGCGCGCGGAGTTGCAGCGCCGCTATCCGAAGGCCAGGTTTCTCGGCGAGAAAACCGGCAAGGATCTGACGGCGCATCTGGCGGCGGCGGACGTCTTTGTGTTTCCGAGCCGCACCGACACGTTCGGCGTCGTGCAGCTCGAGGCGCTGGCCTGCGGGACGCCGGTCGCGGCGTTTCCGGTGACGGGCCCGCTGGACGTGATCGCGGATCATCCCGTCGGCGCGCTCGACGAAGACCTGCGCCGCGCCTGCATCCGCGCGCTCGGCATGTCCCGCGAAACCTGCCGGAATTTCGCGCTGGAACGCTCCTGGGAAAACAGCGCCAGGCAGTTCATCGGCAATCTGTCGGCGTAGCAGCCGAGCCGCTCGCTGCGGCCGGCTCACCGTCTGGCCGGCAGAAGCGCCGTGCAGGGCTAGCGTGCAAAGTCAACGTACAAGGCTAACGTGCAAGGCCAAGGTTCAAGACTGACATTCAGACCACTTGCAGACCAATCGGATCACCTGGAATAGCGAGCGAAGGATATCATGGCAGAGATCATCAAACTTGACGGAACCACACCGCTGGACTTCGACCGCGAGATGGTCGAGACCGCCTATGACCGCTGGGCCCCGATCTATGACCTCGTGTTCGGCGGGGTGTTCAGCAAGGGCCGGCGGGCGGCCATCGCCGCGACCAACCATATCGGCGGCCGCGTGCTCGAGGTCGGCGTCGGCACCGGGATTTCGTTGCCGCAATACGCGCCCAATTTGCGCATCTTCGGCACCGACATTTCGGAGGGCATGCTGCGCAAGGCCAAGGCGCGGGTTTCCGAGCTTCGCCTCAAGAATGTCGAGGGTCTCGCGGTGATGGATGCGGAGAAGCTCGAATTTCCCGACAATTCCTTCGACGTCGTGATGGCGCAATATGTCGTGACCGCGGTGCCGAATCCGGAAGCGGCGATGGACGAATTCGCGCGGGTGCTGCGGCCGGGCGGCGAGATCATCCTGCTCAGCCGGGTCAGCGCGGATGCGGGGATGCGTCACTTCATCGAGAAACGGCTGCAGCCGGTGGTTCGCCAGCTCGGCTTCCGGACCGATTTCGCGTGGTCGCGTTACACCCAATGGGCGGCCGGGGCGCATGGGGTGGAACTGGTCGAGCGTCGCCCGGTGCCGCCGTTCGGTCACTTCTCGCTGATCCGTTTCCGCAAGCTTCCACCGGCGGTCGCCGCCTAGTCCGGGCAGCGCCGCTCGTATCCGCGTCGTTGCGAAACGTCATATGTCATTATGATGATGTCACATGCCGTACATCGAATCGCTGTAAACCATTAACGACCACCTTTTTTGGGGGAAAGCATGATCAAGGAATTCCGCGAACAATTGCGAACCCAGCGCTGGGACGACCATCGCTTTTATCATCACAGCCGGATCAACCAGAGCCTGCACTTCGTCAGTGCGGCGAGTTTCCTGGTCGGCTATGTGATGATCTTTTTCGATCCGGTGATCGCCGCGCTGATCGGCTGGCTGGTCTCCATGACCTCGCGCCAGGCCGGCCATTTCTTCTTCGAGCCCAAGGGATATGACCACGTCAACCAGGCGACCCATGAGCACAAGGAAGAGATCAAGGTCGGCTACAACCTGCAGCGCAAGGTGGTGCTGATGGCGATCTGGGCGCTGTCGCCGCTGGTGCTGTATGTCGACCCGACGCTGTTCGGAATCTTCACGCCCTGGGCCTCACCGGCCGATTTCATGCGCCAGGTCGCCAAGATCTGGCTCGCGATCGGTATCGGCGGGCTGTTGTTCCGCACCGTCCATCTGTTTTTCATCCGCGACGTCGAGACCGGTCTGGTCTGGATGACGAAAATCCTGACCGACCCGTTCAGCGATCTCAGGCTCTACTACAAGGCGCCGCTGTTCCTGCTGAAGGGCGAACTGATCGATCCCGGCCTCGAGAAGCACGTCGAACACGCCTAAAACGTATCCGGTCGAAAGATGGCTGCGGTCAGGCTTGCCGCAGCCATTTTCTTTTCAGCATCTCTTTGAGGATTCGCCGGCGGATGTTCTTGTTGGTGAGCGAGGCGTCGTGCCACCACCAGCCGTCTTGTTTCATCTTTACGGCCGCGGCGACAAAGCGGTTGGCGACCTCGGCGAAATCGGCGTCGGTGTAGTTCAGGCTGAAGATCAGGCGGCCGGTCCCGACCCAGCTCAGCGCCAGCTGTTCGGCCCGCAGATAATACTGAAACATCCAGTTGTAGCGCGACGGCTCGGTATAATGGACACTCCAGATCGACGACAAATTGGCGACCCGGACCGGCAGATCCTGCGCGGCCAGCATCTCGTTCAATTGCTTCGCGCGCGCGTTCCAGGTGTCGTCGAGTCCGTCATAGACCGCGCGGAAATTGGGGCTGGCGAGCCGGCCGAGGAATTCATCCATCGCGGTCATGACGTAGGGATGCGAATTGAAGGTGCCGCGGGCAAAGCAGATATCGACCGGGTGATCCTCGCGAAAACGCCGCATCAGGTCCTTCCGCCCGCAGACCGCGCCGACCGGCAGCCCGCCGGCGAGGCTCTTGCCATAGGTCACCATGTCGGCGCGCACGCCGAAATATTCCTGCGCCCCGCCGGCGGCGAGCCGAAAGCCGACGAACACCTCGTCGAAGATCAGCACGATGTTGCGCTCGGTGCAGACTTCCCGCAGCGCTTTCAGCCATTGCGTATACGCCGCGCGATCGAAACGGGCGGCGCGCGAACTGTCGGCCAGCGCGGAATCGGCGGGCGCTCCGGCGTTGGGATGCAGCGCCTGCAGCGGATTGACCAGCACGCAGGCGATATCGCGCCGGGTCCGCAGCACATGCAGCGTGCGCTCCGACATTTCGGCGAGGGTGTAGGTTTCGTGCGGCGAAATCGGGTTGCCGACGCCGGGCTGCACGTCGCCCCACCAGCCGTGATAGGCGCCGGCGAACCGCACCAGATGGCTGCGGCGTGTGTGATAGCGCGCGAGCCGCACCGCCTGCATCACGGCCTCGGTGCCGGACATGTGGAACGAGACTTCGTCGAGCCCGGAAATCTCGCACAACCGGGTGACATTGTCGGTGATGACGGGGTGGTAGGATCCGAGCACCGGCCCGAGCGCCTGGGCGCGCTCTTGCGCCTTGGCGATACATTCCTTGTAGAAGTCGTTGCCGAAGATGTTGACGCCATACGAGCCGGTCAGGTCGTAGAACACATTGCCGTCGGGATCGGTCAGCGTGACCCCCGCCGAGGATTCCATGAACGCGCCGGTTCCCAGGTGCTCGCGCACCAGCCGGCTGTACTGGAACGGGACCCGGTAGGCTTCAGTGAATTGCAGGTCGGAGATGTGCGCCGCGGCCTGCTGTGTCATCTGCCGGCTGCGGGCGAAGCGGTCCTGGTAGATGCCGGCGAGCCGGAAGAAGGCGTCATGACGCTGGGTGGCGACGGCGTCGGGCGCGCCGTCGGAACGGAAGAAATCATGGTCGTCGAATTCATAGAACGGGATCAGCCGCGCCACCCGCCTCGACATCTTGGAATGTCCGGCCAGCGAGCGGTGCTTGGCCCGCGACAGCGCCAGGCGCGCCTGCAGTTTCGGAAACACGACGGCCGCGCCGGCGACCGCCGCGGCGGATAAAGACAGAATCGGGAGAGACGAATCCATGCCACCAGCGCTAGCCGGTCCATCTAACAGAATCATGACAGTCCGGGGTCTGATCGCCGCCCTGACGCAACAGGAAGACCTCAACTTCCTGTTGACCAACCGGATCCCGCGGGCGGCGCTGACGCGGTTCATGGGCTGGTTCAGCAAGATCGAGAATCCGCTGGTGCGCGACGCCTCGATCGCCTGCTGGCGGATGTTTTCCGATCTCGATCTGTCCGAGGCCAAAAAGACCGAATTCAAGAGCCTGCACGACTGTTTTACGCGCGAACTGAAACCGGGCCTG
>Ga0116135_1001307_pt1 | contig 12752 bp, 9 predicted proteins | sample June2015DPH_20_1_FD_89738 | JGI IMG/M metagenome (GOLD analysis project Ga0116135, IMG submission 89738) | Peatland microbial communities from SPRUCE experiment site at the Marcell Experimental Forest, Minnesota, USA - June2015DPH_20_10 | ecosystem: Environmental > Terrestrial > Soil > Wetlands >... | reverse complement strand
CGGCCTGCGCTTCCTGGTCCTTGGTCGGCCGGGCGGCCGTCCCTCTGCGACCGCCGTTGAAGCTGACGCGCACAGCGTTGCCGTCAGCGGTCACCGCCTGATCGTAGACGTTCGCGATGTCGAGCGATCCAAGGTTGTTCGCGGCGCGATTGTAAGAGAACGCGCCATTTTCCCAGCGACCGCCTTGATAGCTGCCACCCGTGTAACCGTAGCCATAGTCGATCCCGCCGTAGAAACCGACCTGCTCCGCCCAGTAGCCGCCGTGAAAGGCATAGCCGCCGTCAACCCGGCTCCAATAGGGCGGCGTCCACAGCAATCCGGGCTGCGGTGGCAGCACCCAGGTTCCAGGCACCCAGAAATAGTCCGGCACCGATTTGCGCCAGGCCCAGAACCCGGGCGCCCACAGATAGCCTTGCGCAGGGATCGCGGGCTGCTCGTAGGATGGCAGCGGCGGCGGAGCTTCGTTAACCTTGTCGATGTCTGCGGCGATCACCCGGCGCGGCTGAAAATGCGGTGGCAGTGGCCTGTATCCGCTGGGCGGGAAACTGGAGGGGGAATCTGGTTCGGCGGCGTTGCTGCTGTCTTTGGCCGCGATGTTGCTGTTCTGCGCGAAAGCGCAGGGTCCGCACAACATCAAGGATAGAAATGCCAGACCGGCGATCAGCTTTTGCATGCTTTGTCCGATCGTTATTGGCGCCGCTGTCTCGTTCAGCGGCCTCGCGACCCGATCAGTAAAACTACCTTTGTCGAATCGCTGCGTTGATCGCTTGATAAGCGACGTGACGCGATGAAAGTTCCACACTCTAGGGCAGGATCCGCGCGATCAATCCTAAAATAATTATTAGACGATGGAGTAGCGACGGAAGCTGCCTCCTGTAAATCTGATGCGCGACCCGATCGCGCTAAACATTTCTTTAATTCAGCTTATTCAAAGCCAGGCGTACAATTTGGTACCGGCGGGATATCCAGCGCATCGAACCATCGCCCCCAAGCCGCAACCCTTCGTTTGAAGAAAGGGAGTGGTTCTTGTTGGTTCTGAATGTGCGACGTTTCCGGCTGGTAGCATCCCTTGCGGCGAGGTGCCGTGCTCTGTTGCGCGCGAGCCCTCGCCGTACTGGGGCTGCCCTAGCCAAGGCGCGGCCTCTGCGGTGTCCATCCCACATGACAAACGATGAGGTTGAAGACGTCGTTCGGGCGCTGAGCGCGGTTGCGGACAATCTCGAGGCCGGCGCTGCGAAACAATCGATGCAGGAGGCATTCACGCAAGTGCGAGCCTATGGCGGTGAAGTGTCGGTGCCCGCGATGGAACGGCCGCCCCGGCAAAGGGGCCGGGGTTAAACCTTGCTAAGGACCCTCTAACGAACCCGGTCGTCGGAGCTATTGCCGCCATGCTCGACGAAATACTTCTCACTCCACGGCAGAATGGATGACACGTCTGCCACCTTCAGAAGCTGGATAAGTTCGTGGCAGTTCGAGCATTCGAAAATGTCACGACCGAGCTTTGAGCGCGCCATGGGTCGTACACAGTTTGGACAATTCGGGCACATGGGTTTCCCTGGTGCGCACCAAGTCTGGCTTGAAACTATCGTTCCGCTGTCGGCGTCACAAAGGCGAGATCAAGCCAACCGATTGCTACGGGCGCATACCGCAAATGGGTAAATCTTGATCCATCGCATCGTCTGTCCCGAAACCGACAGCGGGCATGGACCGCGTCGCAAAGTGAAGGGGCCAGCGGGGCGTGTCGAGGGAGTTTCAAAGAGCTCACCGGCGCGCCGTTGACCTATTTTGGTCTGCGAACCAGCAGAATGACGAAGCGGTTATGATTCCAGAGCTCTATGTCGGAATCGCTTACCAGCCGTTTTGCCCTGGCGATAGCTTCATCATCGTCACGGCAAATCATCTCGGTACACCCGGTAAATCCGCCATCGTTCCCGACGGCATATGCGCGATACCCGAATCCGGTCCTTTCGGAAACCCGGGGCTCGCCCGTGCCGCCGTCGCTGATTGACTTCACCGCCCGATCTGGATCGCTCGGGCATTTTGGGTGGGTCATGGGTTTGATCTCACGGACGTCACCGGGGCGGAGGCCTCCCCCGATGAAACGTCGGATTGAGAGTTCGGCGGTATGTCCGGGCGGGATAACCTGTCGAACCGCTGCGACAGCTGCGTGATGGGGTAGCGCCGTTACCCAATGCGATTTGAAACCGTCGGGCGCGACGACTTCCACCGTAGATGTTGCGATGCGAACCATTGCCGAAATTATGTCCCGCGGCCCCGACGATGAAAACTTAATAATTTCTTAGGATTCGTTTTGACGTCGCGGCCAAACGGCCAAAACCGTGCCGAATCGCGAAATCCGGTCCCCCGGGAATAAAGCCCGAACCGGTCGAGTCTCCCGTGTACCAGCGCAATTCAGCGCCATTTGGGGCGGTTCGGCCCCGCAAGGGAGATACGATATGGCTAAAAAGGGCCTTGACGATCACGGGCAGGGCGTAGGCCGCCGTGAAGTGCTGGAATGCATGGTCTGGGCGGGGACCGGGGTGCTGTGGGCCATCAACGGCGGCGTGCCTCACTCCGTGGGCCTGATCGGCGAAGCGGCTGCCGCGGAATCCGGCGGATTCACCTTCCTGCAAATGAGCGACAGCCATATCGGCTTCGACAAGAAGGCGAACCCGGATGCGCTGGGCACATTGCGCGAAGCCATCGCCAAGGTGAAGGCGATGCCGATCAAGCCGTCCTTCATCATTCACACCGGCGACATCACGCATCTTTCCAAGCCGGAAGAATTCGACAATGCCGACAAGGTTTATGGCGAGGCCGGCGTCCAGCTTCATTATGTGCCGGGCGAACACGACATGATCGATGAAGGCCAGGGCAAGGCCTATCTGGAACGCTACGGCAAGGGCTCGAAGGGCGCAGGCTGGTACAGCTTCGACGATCACGGCGTCCATTTCATCGGTCTGGTCAACGTCGTCGATCTGAAGGCCGGTGGCCTCGGCAACCTCGGCGCCGAGCAACTCGCCTGGCTCGAGGCCGACCTCAAGGGCAAGTCGAACTCGACGCCGATCGTGGTGTTCGCGCACATCCCGCTGCAGGTTCTCTACAGGGAATGGGGCTGGGGCACCGAAGACGGAACGCAGGCGCTGGCGCTGCTTAAGCGCTTCGGCTCGGTCACCATCCTCAACGGGCACATCCATCAGCTGGCGCAGAAGGTCGAGGGCAACATGACCTTCCACACCGCGCTGTCGACGGCCTTTCCACAGCCGGCGCCCGGCAGCGCGCCTTCGCCGGGTCCGATGGTGGTCCCCGCCGACCAGCTCCGCTCCATGCTCGGGCTTTCGACCGTCACCGTGGTGCAGGGCAACAAGCCGCTCGCCTTCGTCGACAAGACGCTGGCAGGCTGATCGGAGATTTGGACATGCCATATCTGAACAGCCCTCTGCACGCCGCGGCGGCTCGATTTGCCTCCCGTCGCGCCCTGATCGCGGCCATGCTTCTGGGTCCCGTCATCGGAGCAATGCTGGCGTTCGGCGCGGTCGCGGCGCAGGACGCCAATGTTGTCACGATCGACAACTTCACCTTCGCGCCGAAGGAATTGACGATCGCGGTGGGAACGACGGTCAAGTTCGTCAACCACGACGACATTCCCCACACGGTGGTGGAGAAGAAGCTCTCGTTCCGGTCGAAGCCGCTCGATACCGACGATTCGTATTCCTACACGTTCGCGACTGCCGGTTCGTTCGATTATTTCTGCAGCCTGCATCCGCACATGGTCGGAAAAATCGTCGTGAAGTAGTTGGAGCGCGTTGAGAATCGTGGCAGCCATGACGACATCGCTATCGGTACACCGGACGGATTTCCGGTGTACCGAACCAGGAAATGCCGTGTTAAAAGATCGGCCGGAAGGCTCAGATCGGTTGTCTGGCCAGCAGCAAACGCCGGTCCCAATTGTGCAAAACGAGGATGAACGCGCCGCCTTCGATGAAGTCTTTCTGCCGCACATGGCCGAGGCCTATCGTCTGGCACAATGGCTGACCGGCAATGCGTCCGACGCCGAAGACATTGTCCAGGATGCGGCGTTGCGAGCGTATCGCGGCATCAAGAGCTTCGGCGCCATCAATGCGCGCGCATGGTCCCTGACCATTGTGCGCAACACGGCCTATAGCTGGCTGATGAAGAACAGGCCGAAGACGGTCGTGTTCACCAACGATCTGAGTGCCACAGAGCAACAGCAACTCGAACATGAGAATGCGCTGGGAACGAGGGCGGAGACTCCGGAGGAGATCGTTCTTTTCAAAGCGGATGCCGAGCAGATTCAGAAAGCGCTGGCACAATTGCCACCGCAATTTCGCGAAGTCATAGTCTTGCGGGAAATCAATCAGATGAACTATCGCGATATCGCGGAGATCACCAACGTTCCAATCGGGACCGTGATGTCCCGTCTATCCCGGGGCCGGCAGCTTCTGATCGCGCTTCTGGGAGACCGAAAGTAGACCATGGTTGCATCCCTGACAGACAATGACGAATTGCAGTTGAACGCCTATTGCGACGGCGAGCTCGATCTGGCCGCGGCGGCTGCGTTCGAGCGCCGGCTGGCCGACGACAAGTTGTTGCGGGCTCAATATGTCAGGCTGATGTCGTTGCGGCAGGCCTTTCGTTCGTTGCCGCAATCCGACGTGCCCGCGGGGCTGCAGGCCCGGATCCAGTCGAGATTGGACGCGGAGCGTCCGGCCCAGATCACGAGTGAGGCCGGGAGCAAGGTCAGGGTGTTGCGGCAACGAAGCTGGTCGTTTCAGGCCTTGGCCGCGGCCGTGGTGTTCGGCGCGGTGATCTCAACTTCCGTGATGATGACGATCGGGCATTTCGAGCAACGCGAAGAGGTTGCCAGCCAGGTCGTCGCCGGCCATATCCGCAGTTTGCTGGCGCCCCAGCCGTTCGATATTGCATCTTCCGACCGCCATACCGTGAAGCCCTGGTTCACGGCGCGGCTGCCGGAATCGCCCCAGGTGCCTGATCTGGCGGCGCGAGGTTTTGCGCTGCTGGGCGGCCGCGTCGATGTCATCGGCCACGATCCGGTGGCGACGATCGTCTACAAGCATGCCGCCCATACCGTCAGCCTGACCACGCTGCGGCCCGGTCAATCGGTCCCCGACCAGGCGATCGCGGGCTACAATATTCGAAGCTGGCGCGATGCGGATTTCACCTACGTCGCGGTTTCGGACCTGCCGGCCGCGGATCTTGCAACCTTCGAGCGCGTGTTTTCGACAGGATCGCCGGCGCCGGAAGTCAAATAAGCGCTTCCAGATAGGCGCTTCCAAATAATTGCCTCAGTGAACCGCGGCGTACATGATTTTCTCTTCGGTCGCCTCCAGCGCCGAGAATTCCTCGACCACCTTGCCCTGTCGCGACACCAGAATGCGGTCCGACAACGCCATGATCTCGGGCAAATAGGACGAGATCACCACCACCGCCTTGCCCTCGTCCGCCAGCCGCTGAATCAGATCGTGAATCTCGACGATCGCGCCGACGTCGACGCCGCGCGTCGGCTCGTCGAAGATAATGAGATCGGGTTCCTGCACCAGGGATTTGGCGATCACCACCTTCTGCTGGTTACCACCCGATAGTTCGACAACCTTCATATCGTTGCCGGTCGAGCGAACCTTGAGCTTGTCGACCCAGGATTTGCCGATCCTGTCGGCTTCGCGCCCGGACAGGAAGAAGCGCCCGCCCGGGAGCTTGGCCAGCAGTCCGAGATAGATGTTGCGGGAAACCGACATGGTTTCGAAGAAGCCTTCGACCTTGCGGTCTTCCGTGACATAGGCGATGCCGGCCCGCACCGCCGGCGCGGGGACGCGATAACGTACCGGTCTGTCGTGCAGCAGCACTTCGCCGCCATGAAAGAAATCCCGCTTGAGAATGCCGGCGACGACCTTGAAGGTCTCGGTGCGGCCGGCGCCGACCAGCCCGAACACGCCGGTGATCTGTCCGGCGAACACCGACAGCGAATTATTCTTCACCATCGGCGCCATTTTCAGGTTCTGCACGGTCAGGACCCGCGCCCCGGCAGGCCGCACGGTGGTCTTGCGCGTACCATAGAGCGTGTTCGACAGGTCGCGTCCGACCATGGCCTGCACGATCCGCGCCCGGTCGAAATTCACGGCATCGTCGGTCACGACATGCTTGCCGTCGCGCAGGATCGTGATCCGGTCCGCCAGTATCAGCGCTTCCTCGAGCGCGTGCGAGATGAACACGATCGACACGCCGCGGCGCTTGAGGTCGCGGACCAGATCGAAGAAGTACTTCTTTTCCTCCGGCGTCAGCGAGGCGGTCGGCTCGTCGAAGATGATGACCTTGGCCTCATGCAGAACCGCGCGCGCGATTTCGACCATCTGCTTCTTGGCGGCGCCGAGCAGGCCGACCGTCGCGGTCGGCGTGACGTCGAAATTGAGCGATTGCAGGAATTGCTGGGCCGCGATGTAGATGCCCCGCAGGCGATTGTAGAACCGCTCCTGTCCCAGAAACAGGTTCTGCGCGACCGTCATGGTCGGAACCAGGCTGTTCTCCTGGAACACCATCGCGACGCCGAGATGGCGCGCCTCGAGCGGCGTTCTCGGCATCACCTCGACGCCGTCGATCAGCATCGTGCCGGAGGTCAGTGTCACGACCCCGGCCATCACCTTGGTCAAGGTCGATTTGCCGGCGCCGTTCTCTCCGACCAGGGCATGAATCTCCCCGCGCCGCAGTTCGAAATCGACGTTCTCGATCGCAGGAGTGCCGGCGTAGAGTTTTGTCGCCTGGCGCAGCGCGAGGATGATATCGCTCATGCGCGCAATTCCTCTTCGATCGTGCCAAGCGGGATGCGCAACAGGCGGCCGGGTCCCTTGGCGAGAGCGAACAATACGCCGTCGATTTCGACCGCGGCCACCACACCGTGGTTGATGCCGTCGACCCGGCTATGCAGCGCGTAAAGCGGTACTCCGCTGGCGCCGAGCCGGATCACGAGGCCGTAGGAGCGCGGCGGCGCCCATGGTTTGACGACGCCCATGGTCTTGATGTGCGCGCCCTGCATCGGTTCGAGAAACGACTGGCCGGATCTCAGTTTCGGAGCGATCCAGTATTCCGGATCGATTTCCGCCATCATGCGGCGCCGGTACGCATTTTCCCGCAGCACGAATTCGACCAACTGGGTGCGTGCCGCGAAGGCCGTCAGCCAGAAGCCGCCGGAGGCTGATGGAACGAGGCGCGACGGATAGACCGGCAGATTGTCCAGCACCGCGCGCCGGCTGCCGTCGGGGGCGATGGCGATCACACGATGCTGCCAGCTTTCGCTGACAAAGATACCATCGCCCGCGGCGCAGGCCCCGAACGCATAATGCAGTCCCGAGGCGATGGTGCGGATGCGCCCGCTCCCAATGTCGAGCACTAGCACCCGGCCGGTGCGGCCGCGTTCCATCAAATCATACACCCATTGCCCGCAGGGGCGCGCGGTCGAGCCGTCCGTTGCGACCAGCGTTCCAGCGGCGCCCGGCGCAAGCGCGTTGATCGCATTCATCGTGGGGTCGGTGAAGGTCATGGCGGCATCCGGTGCCGCCGGCGTTGCGAATATCAGCACTTCGCGTCCGTCCAGCGCGACCGCGATGCCGCCGCCGGGCAGGCAACACAGCGCGGTGATGGGGCGGTCAAACCGCCTGACTTCCGTGGTGGCGGCGGAGGCGGCGTCGAGGCGCAGAATGGCTGTGCCGTCGGCGATGTAGAGCGCGTGGCCGTCGGTGGCGAGATCCTCGGGTGCCTCGAACTGCCCGATGGTCTCGGCTTTTTCCAGGATCTGATTGGGTTTCAACGCGCCGTCGAACGACGGAACCGTAATGGTCGCCTCGCCCCGTCCCAGCAACCGGTCGGCGAAAGCCCTGAACGCGGCGATCACTTGCTTTTCCCCCAGCGCCGATCGTACTGAATAAAGTCCGGATCGGCGCCCGCGAGCTTGTAGCGTCCGATGCGATTGTTGGCGATGCCGCCGAGATAGAGATAACCACGATGCTCGCGCATCGATGTGATCATCGGATGGTTGACGCCGCGCAGGTCCCAGAGCGAATCGAGCACTTCGCCGCGTTCGTTGAATTTGATCACGCATCCGGTGTTGATGTTCGGGAACAGCCATTCGTCGATCGGAACCCGCTTGCCCATCCGCTTGCGGAAGCCGGGCATGCGCCACGCCAGATCGAGCGCGGGACTGCGCATGCCCACCATCGCCAGCCAGTAGTTTCCGTCCGAAGCCAGATTGATGTTGTCGGGATAGCCCGGCAGATTGTCCATCACGGTCTCGATCTTCCCGGTATCCGGGCCGTCGAACCAGTAGCGCTTGATCGAGCAGCCGAAGGTTTCGGCGAACAGGATCGACTTTCCGTCGCTTGCGATGCAGATGCCGTTGGGAAATTTCAACCCCCGCAGCACGGTGTGCGTCGTTCCTTTGTTCGGATCGTAGCAAATGATCCGGCCGTTGCCGCGGGCTTCCAGCCCATCGACCGGCCATTCGTGCATTTCGTATCGGACGGTGGCTTCCGAAAAGAAGATCCGGCCGTCGTCGGCGATGTCGAGATCGTCGGCCAGCCGCAGCCGGCTGTCGTCGTTGACCGAATAAAGGCTGCGGTTGGTTTCGTCCGTGACCTTCTCGACCTTGCGGTCCGGCGTGATGCGATAGAGGCCCATCCCGCCGATGCACACATAGAGATTATCCTGGCGGTCGAAAGCCATGCCGAGCGGCTGGCCGCCGATATGGGCGAACACCTCCATCTCCTGGTAGTCGGGCGCCTTGAAACGGATGATGTCGCCGTGGCGTGAGCCGGCATAGAGATTGTCGTTGCGGTCGAGGATAACGTCTTCCGGGGCTTCGATGCGGCCAAGGCCGATCAATGAGACATCGCGCAGCTTGTCGTTCTGCGCGAACGGGCCGCTGCCCGGCGCGGTCGAGATCGCCGCCGCCAGTCCATGAAAGGTCGGACTGACATAGACCTTGCTGATGATGCGGGTGCGGTTTTTCAGCCAGCGAATGTCGATGGTGGCGGCGACCAGCAGCACGCCGGCCAGCACCATGCGGTTGACGCCGCCGCTCACCGACAGCGTGGTGAGGCCGTTGATCACGAACAACACGATCAGCGTGCCGACCAGCGCCTTTGTCACCGAGCCCTTGCCGCCGCCGAGGCTGATGCCGCCGAGCACGGTCGCGGTCAACACCGTCACTTCAAGTCCGACGCCGACATCGCCGCCGACGGTGCCGAGCCGGGCTGCGAAAAACAGCGCGCCGATCGCGGTCAGCACCCCGCTGGCGGTGTAGCAGAGCGCGATCGTGCGCCGCACCGGAATGCCGGAATTATAGGCCGAGCGGCGCGAGCCGCCGATCGCGGTGACATGCCATCCCGGCCGCAACCGGGTCAGGAACACATGTCCGAATATGGCGACCACGACATAGACCAGCACGACGCTGGGAACGCCGGCGACGACGCCGCCACCCACGAAATTCCAGGACGGAAAATCGGGGAAGGCGGCCGCGATCTTGTTGGAGTAGTCGAACAGCAGCAGGTCATAAGCGGAGCGGTAGATAATCAGCGTGATCAGCGTCGTGATGAAGGCCCGCAGCCGCAGATACCCGATCAGCAGGCCGTTGACGGCGCCGAGCACCGCGCCGCATGCTACCGTCGCGACAATCACCGCCGGTACCGGCCAGTCCAGCACGTTGAGACAGAACAGGGCACAGAAGTCGCACAGGGCGAACATCGATCCCACCGACAGGTCGATGCCGCCGACGATGACGACAAGGGCCATCCCGAGCACGACGAAGCCGATCTCGCCGGCCTGTCGTCCGGTATCGGCGAGGCCGCCGACGGACAGAAAGCCCGGGATCGAGCGGCTCAGCAAGATGGTGATGATCAGGAGAACGATGACCGGGATCGCGGTCTCGGTCCAGCGCTTGGACAGGATTTCGCCCAGAAGATGGTCCGGCCAGTAGCGATATCTCAAACGGAGAAGGACGTCTTGCATCGGTTGTCCGGGGTGAACGGAGGAATGTGATGGGTGCGCGGCGAGCCGCGTTTAGTTGGGACGAGCGGCCACGTGACTTCGTGGCCGCTCGCAGCGTCACCGTCGGATGATCTACTTCTTGAGGTCGCTGAGATTCCAGCAGGCGGTATCGCTCGCGGCGTTCTCCTTGGTGATCGGGATCAGCGTCGTATACATCGATCCCTTGATCGAGCCGGCCTTGACGCCGGAGGAGACCAGCCACTTGACCATGCCCGCCATCTGCTCGGCCTGGGTCGGCACGTCGTAGCTCAAATTGAGGTCGAAGGCGCCCGACTTGACGAGTTCGCACGCGCCCCTTCGCTCGCCGCCGCCGGAGGTCGCGACGAAGACCTTGCCGGTGAGGCCGGCTTCCTTCACCGCGGCCGCGGTTCCGATATCCATGCCGTCCCAGAAGCCGACGATCCCGCACAAATCGGGATTCTGCTTCAGTACGGTCTGGGTGATCGCCTTGGCCTTGGCGGCATCCCAATCGGCGGCCTGGCTGGAGACCACCTTGATATCCGGATTCTTCGCCAGCACGTTTTCGACGCCCTTGAGGGTGTAGGCGCTGGCGGCGGCCGACAAGGCGCCCTGGATGATCGCGATCTTGTTGGATTTGCCCTGGCAGGCCTTCACCACCGCTTCGGTGTCGCGCTCGCCGATCTCGATCCAGTTGGCGCCGACAAAGGCGGAACTGCGATAGCTCGAGCCCATATTGATCTGGATGACATAAATGCCCTCGCTCTCGGCGCGCTGCAGCAGCTTGGCATAGGTCTGCACGTCGGGATTGTGGATGACCATCACGGCCGGCTTTTCGGAGATCAGCGTCGTCACCGCTTGGGCGCCGGCGTTGGTGCTCCAGTTCGGATCGCGCACGATCACCTTGACGCCGTAGGGTTCGAGTTCCTTCTTGAGGCCGGCGAACCAGCCCTCGGTCAGATCGAAGTTCATCGCGACCGGCACGTAGGCCACGGTCTTGCCGGCCAGCGATTCCTTGAAGGCTCCCTGAAACGGCTCGTCGAGGCCTTTCTGCGCCAGCGCTGGCGAGGCTGCCGCGCCGGCCAGCCCGATTCCCACCAATAATGTCCTAAGCGTCGACCATCTGGATATTGTCATGTCATCCTCCCGATTGTTGTTTGCTTGTTACGTTACGCCAGCGTTTAGATGTCGCCTTGTTGCGCCGTCTCCTCGTTGCGCGGATTCAGGAAAGAATCCGTGATGACCGCGATCAGCAGCACCACCCCCTTGATGAGGTTCTGGCCGGAATAGGAGATGTCCATGATGGTCATCCCGTTCAGCATGGTGCCGATCAGAAGCGTTCCGATAATGACGTTGACGACGCCGCCGCGCCCGCCCGACAATCCGATGCCGCCAAGCACGACCACCAGGATCACGTCGTAAATCAGCGTTGAATTGAAGATCCGCGTCGGCATGCTGTTGACCGACGCCGCGAGGATCAGGCCGGCGGCACAGCCGATCATCGCCGCCAGAACATATTGCAGCACGATGATCGGGCGGGTCGGAATGCCCGTGACCCGCGCGCCATAGGGGTTGTCGCCGATCGCATAGATGTAGGCGCCGATCCGCGTTCGCCGCAGCAGGAACGCGACCGCGATGCAGGAGATCGCGAACATCACGATCGGCATCGGTATGCCGAGCAGATTGCCCTGTCCGAGGCGTTCGAAGCCGTCGAGCCCCGGACTCCACTGCACGACATCGAGCTTGAACAGCGCCGCCTGGCCGAGGCCGGCCAGAAACAGTCCGGTGGCCAGCGTCGTGAACAGCGAGGGCACTTCGGCATAGGCGATCAGCCACCCGTTCACGAGACCGAATGCCGCTGTCAGGGCAAACGCCGCGGCAAGCGAGATCGGAAGCGCGTGACCGTCCTGGACCATCTGCAGCACCAGCCCCGGGGGCACGGCCAGGGCTGCGATCAGCGAAATATCGATGCCGCGACCGATCACGACGATCGCCATCGCCAGACCGAGGATGCCCAGCACCGCCACGCTTTGCAGCAGTGTCAACATATTCGAGGTGGTAAGAAAACCAGGCAGTGTGAGCGCGAATACGACAAACAGTGCCGTGAAAACCGCAAACACGATCCCCTGCTGTCCGACGCTCCTGATCCCCATCCCGGCTTCTCTTAGTTGATTTGACATCGATGTTGGCTCGCTTTGATCGCGAATGCAACCTTGTCAGGGTTGTGCCTCCAAAATTACCATGGCGGCGGTGATCAGCCGTTCGGAGCAAACCGGTGGTTTCGGCTCGTTCTTGAGCAAGCTATGGTGCTGTCTCGCGCGTGCATTCTCGGGTATCAAGCGGCTCGCCCCACGGCCGGCATTCGCGGCGGCGATGCCCCCGACCGGCGGGTGCGGCAAGACGACCTGTCAAGACGATCCGTCAAGACAGCGGATGAGGACGCCATGGACCTGACCCTTTTTCTTGTCATTCTGCTGGCCTTCTATGCCCTGGTTTCGCTTCGCGTGCTGAGGCAGTACGAGCGCGGCGTGGTGTTCCTGCTCGGCAAATTCGCAGGTGTGCGCGGGCCGGGGCTGACGCTGATCTTTGTTCCGATCCAGCAGATGGTGCGGGTGTCGCTGCGCACCGTCACCATGCAGATCCCATCGCAAAAGATCATTACCAAGGACAACGTGTCGATCGATATCGCGGCTGTTGCCTATTATCATATTACCGATCCG
>Ga0116135_1001306_pt1 | contig 12754 bp, 8 predicted proteins | sample June2015DPH_20_1_FD_89738 | JGI IMG/M metagenome (GOLD analysis project Ga0116135, IMG submission 89738) | Peatland microbial communities from SPRUCE experiment site at the Marcell Experimental Forest, Minnesota, USA - June2015DPH_20_10 | ecosystem: Environmental > Terrestrial > Soil > Wetlands >... | reverse complement strand
GGACCTGAACTCGGTGGGAGCCTACCTCGAACGAACCTTCTCCAAAGACGATGCCAATATGTTCTTTTCCCTTGCTCGTCCGAGTCTCGCCGGCGACATGCTCGGACCTCCTGTGAAGGGATTCATGACCGGAATGATGCTGCTGGCAGGACTTATTCTGCTAGCAGCGTGCGCCAACCTGGGTAGCCTGTTCGCCGCACGTGCCGCTGACCGGTCCCGCGAGGTTGCATTGCGCCTTGCGCTTGGTTCGAGCCGGAGGCGCATTCTCCGTGGAGTTTTCACTGAAGCTATTCTGATCTCGCTCGTCGGAGGCGCCTTTGGATTATTGGGCAGCATCGCGCTGTTGAGAGAGTTGAGCGTTTGGCGCCCAATTCCCGAATATCCCATCTTTGTCCCTGTGAACCCGGACGCAAAGGTTTATCTGGTGGCTCTCTTCCTGGCTTTGGCCAGCGGATTTCTTTTCGGCGCAGTGCCAGTGAGGCAGATTCTTCGCACCAATCCCTATGAGGTGGTCAAGGCAGGAACAAGCGGCATTATTGCAGGGAACTCCGGAAAGCGGTTTACGCTTCGAGATCTTCTGCTGGTGTTGCAGATCGCCATTTGCGCCGTGCTGGTGACTTCTTCGCTGGTTGCCGTGCGCGGGCTGGTGCGCTCAATGCATAGCAACTTCGGATTCGATCCGGAGAACGCGATGCTGATGGATACAACGCTCAGCATGGCCGGTTACAGCGGCGACAGGATACCAGCCATGGATCGGCGGATGATCGATGCGCTGAAGACAATTCCCGGGGTGGACACAGTGGGATTGGTCAGTCAAATCCCGCTGGGCGGCGGAGGAAGTTCCGCCGATGTCTTTACCGACCAGACGACAGACCTCAGGACTTCCAACGCCGCAGCCAACTCATCCCGATTCGAGATATCTCCTGAATACTTCCACGCGGCGGGCACAACACTGCTGCAAGGCAGAGCTTTCACCTGGGATGACGACAAGGATGCGCCGCGCGTGGCAGTGGTCAACCAACTGTTTGCGCGCAGAGTCTTCGGTTCAGTCGACAACGCCATCGGAAGGTATTTCAAGATGGAAGATGGAACCCGCATACAGGTAGTCGGCATTGCAGAAGACGGAAAGTATTATCAGCTGACCGAGGATCCAAAACCGGCAATGTTTCTGCCATTCCTGCAAATGTCCTCGAGCCTGACCTGCCTGGTGGTGCGCTCGAAGCGTGATCCGCAGCAGCTTGCCGGCGCCATCAGGAAGGCAATGCTTGACCTGGATGCGGGTTTGCCTGTCAACATCCAGACGTGGGCTCAGGGGATGGACGTCGCGCTGTTCCCCTCGCACGTGGCGACGGTGGCTCTCGGCGTGCTTGGTGGAATGGGCGGAATGCTCGCCATCACGGGCATCTTCGGCATGGCAGCCTACTCGGTCAGCAAGCGGCTGCGCGAGCTGGGTATTCGCATTGCACTGGGCGCTCAGCGAAAAGAAGTATTGCATGCAGCTTTGGGACGGCCCCTCAAGCTGCTGGCCTTTGGCTCGACTGCGGGATTGGTGCTCGGACTTCTTGCAGAGCGCATTCTGGCATACATCGTGTATCAGGCAAACCCGCGCGATCCGCTCGTGCTGGGCGGCGTTGTACTGGTGATGCTGTTGCTTGGGCTCTTCGCAACATGGATTCCAGCGCAACGTGCACTCTCAGTGAATCCGCTGACTCTTCTGCGCGAAGAGTAACTTTATCTGGCTAACACAGCGCTCGTGAGCGCCCGCTGAATTGGCGGTGTGCCTTCGTCGCGCACGATGATTACATGTAGAAAGCGCGGACCATGCACACCTTTGATCCGGGTCATCTCGATGTCCGCGGTTGCGCTGGGCCCTGAGATCCAGGTGATCAGCGCCGGCGCTTTTGGGAAACGGTCGAAGTACTCCGGCAGCGTTTCGACCACTTGACTCGCCCGCACGATGCACAGGTGCCAATCAGGAAGCAACGAAATAACGCGACGTCCTTCGGCTGGCGAGTGATGGAGCACGATGGTTCCGGAGTCGGCGACGGCGCATGACGCGGCAGTGACAACTCCTTCCGTCAGCTCGATGTCCGCAGAAGAAAGCTGGTGGTCAATCTTCCAGTCAAAGCCGGGAGCAAGCCACTGTTTGGGCAGGCCTGCAGGCGCGGCAAAGACACGCTTGCCGGTAGTTGCGAGTTGATCGGCAATTGCGGCCGGTAGCTCATCTGGCGAGGCTACGACAACTTCCGCGTCGTACTCGCGAAGGCGCTCAATCAATAATTCGAGGCAGGTCTCGCGAGTAAGTTTGCCCTTGCGAACATAGGTGCGTGCAACGGCTACGTACGCTTCATCGAGATGTCCGGCGGGCGCTGCCACGGCCTGGGTTGCGGTGCAGATGCGGCCCAGGATGCGTTGACGAGATTGAACCGGTCCGTTCATTTGGTCCCCTTTGCGCGTTCCGCCCACCACTCGTGGAAGGTCTGCTTGGGTAGGCCACGCAGATCGCGGTTCTGCGTCCATCGGCCGCCAATGCTGGGCAGCCACTTGATCCATCCATCCTTGTCGGTAAACACGCCGAGCCCAATGCGGCCGAACCATTGCGTCGTGTGGAAGATCCATGGTCTGGAAAATAGTGCGTTTGCGACGCGCAATCCGACATACATCAAGTCGAAGGCTCGCTTCATCTGTTTGCGCTCAATCTTAACCACATCCGCACGCAGGTCGAGCAACACTGCAGGAATATCGATCTTCACCGGGCAGACTTCAAAACACGCGCCGCAAAGCGAGGAGGCGAAGGGCAATGTTTGAGCGTGCTCCATGCGCATCAGCTGCGGAGTAAGAATGGCGCCAATGGGTCCGGGATAGCACGATCCGTATGCGTGACCGCCAGTCTGGCGATAGACCGGGCAGTGATTCATGCACGCTGCGCAGCGGATGCACCTAAGTGTCTGGCGCTCTTTGGGACGAGCAAGAATGGATGTGCGTTCATTGTCCAGCAAGACAACATGGAAACGCTGCGGGCCATCGCCCTGCGTGACGCCTGTCCACAAAGAAGTGTACGGATTCATGCGTTCGCCAGTAGCGGAGCGCGCCAGTATCTGAAGCATCACTTCAAGATCCTGGAAGCGAGGTAGCACTTTCTCAACACCCACAATCGTGATCATCGTCCGGGGTAAAGTGAGGCACATCCGACCGTTGCCTTCCGACTCGACTATTGCCACCGAGCCCGTTTCAGCGATCAGGAAGTTGGCGCCGCTGATGGCCGTTGGAACGCGAAGGAATTTCTCGCGCAGATAGTGACGCGCAGCCGCGGTCAGAGCCTTTGGGTCGTCGGAGAGGTCTTTCAGATGCATGGTGCGAGAGAAAATCTCGCGCACCTGGCTCCGATTGATGTGCAATGCAGGAACGACGATATGAGAAGGTTCTTCCTTCCCCAGTTGAAGAATGATCTCGGCCAGGTCGGTCTCATGAGCCTTGACTCCCGCTTTCTCAAGGTACGGGTTCAACTGGATTTCAGCCGAGGTCATGGTCTTGATTTTGATCGCTTCGGTGGCGTTCTCCTGCCGCAAGAGATCGAGAATGATCGCGCGCGCTTCATCCGCATTGGATGCCCAGTGAACAACGCCTCCGGCGGCGGTGCAACGTTCTTCAAACTGTTCAAGATAAGCACCGAGGTTTTCAATCACGTGTGTGCGTATAGCGGACGCCGCTGCGCGAAGTTCTTGCCAGTCTGCCTTTTCGGCCAGGAGTTTGGCACGCTTGCTTTGGATGACCTGGGTGGCGTGGGCTACGTTCTTGCGCAGCATGGGATTGCGCAGAACCGGCAACACGGCGTCGCGGAAAGGAGGGGCATGCTTGGGATCGAGAATTACGGTGCTCATGCCAATGCCTCCGCTGGACAGTCTTCCGTGCTCGCCAGAATCTCGGCCATGTGGATGGTGCGCATGGCAGCATACTGGCGATGCATCGCCCCGCCCAGGTGCATCAGGCAGCTGTTGTCGAGAGCGGTGCAAAATTCGGCTTTGGTTGAGAGAATGTCGTGCAGCTTCACGGTCAGCATGGCCTGCGAGATCTCAGCATTCTTCACTGAGAACGTTCCGCCGAAACCGCAACAGCGATCAATATTTTCAAGCGGGACAAAATCAATACCGCGAACCTTCGACAACAGGCGGAATGGCCGATCTCCAAGATACAGTCCGCGCAGTCCATGGCAGCTTGCGTGGTAGGTGACGCGATGTGGGAAGTAGGCGCCGACATCTTCCACCTGCAGCCTATCGATGAGAAACTCACTCAACTCATAGACCTTGGGCAGAAACTCAGCGAGTTCCTGGCGCTGCGATTCGCTTCCCATTTCCTGGAAAATTCCCGGATATTGCTCGCGCATCATCGCGACACAGGACGAGCCAGGAACCACGACGGTCTCGTCCCTCTCGTAAAGCCGGACCAGTCGCTTAGCCTGCGAAAAGGCCTCGGCGCGAAAGCCGGAGTTGGCGTGCATCTGTCCGCAGCAAGTCTGACCGGGATGGAAATCGACTTCAACGCCTAGACGCTCGAGCAGGCGCGTTACCGCTCTGCCCGTCTCCGGAAAAAGAGTGTCGTTATAACAAGCGATAAACAGTGAAGCTCGCATTTTAGTGATCCTAGAAAGATTGATTCTTCACTCAGAGAGATTCGTGCATTCCTTCTCGCAGCGAAGGGCAGCCAGAATATCCGGCTGCCCTTTGCGCTGCATTACCGCAGTGCTTTGCAGCCTAAGGCAGGAAGTAGCGCAAACTGGTGAAGACCATGCTCTCAACGCCCTTTGCGCCGATGCCGTCCGCGCCCGACCAGCCCTCGCGTACTGCATAGCTGTACTGGATGCCCTGGCGCAGGCGGCCGTGATCGCCTTTGTAGATGTCATACCAGTAACCGCCGGTGGCTTCCTGCACATCGCGGGTTTGCGCGCCGCAGGATGCGCCGGTGTAGTAGCCGGTGGAGCTGCCGTTGTAGCCCGGTGCTGTGGTGGTGTTGCAGCCTGAGTTGCTCAAAAGGCGCGAACCGTAGCCGACAGCAGCGAGCGAGGGAGCCTTCCAGGTACCGCCCCATTCGCCGCTGGTTGTATTTTGCGCGGCCGAGGGTGCGCCGAGTGTGCTGGCGCCAGAGTTAGCCTCATCTTCACGGCCGGCATAATCGCCGCCGTAGTAGAAGTAGAGCTGCAGACGAGGGCTGGGGCTGACTTCGGCAGTCAACAATCCAGAGAGGTTGTGAATAGCAACCAGTTCACCATTGGAGTTTGAGGTCGCATCAGAGAGCGTGGAGGCGCCGAAATGTCCCACGCCTGGCCCGAACAGGCCCTTCGCGCCGAATGTGAACTTGTTGGCGATGATGGGAAGACGCATGCTTCCGCCAACGCCCCCGAGGGTAATGCTGTTGGAGTATGCACCGTCAGTAGTGAGCGAAGGTGCAACGACGAGGCCGCTGACGATGTCCTTGAAGCCGCCGTAGAGGTTGCTGTTCGTTGTTTCACCGGGATAGATCGTTTCATGAAAGAAGCGGGCGATTCCGAAGACTTCATAGTGACCGAAGCCGGGATCGAATGCGGCCTTGACCAGCATGTCAGGCGCTTCGTTGAACGAGATGTTGGCTAAGTTGGCGCAGGAGTTGACGGTCTTGTAGGTAGGCACTGCGACATTGACTGTGTTCCCTACTGAGTCGGTATACGCCTTGTTGGTGTAGTTGACGATCGAGGTCGAGGGCGAGCAGGCGCTGATGGTCTGGTTGAGCAGGCTGGCGCTCAGCCCTGCGCTACCGACCACTGCATAGGGCGTATTGCCCGCCAGCGTCGCGGTGTAGAGGAGCTGCGGATTTTCAGCCGAGATGGCGAAAGCCGCCTTACTGAAGCTCTTGGTCAGACGGAAATACCCCATGCGCGCCCAAACGAGTCCGGCAACGTAATTCGGATCGATCATCGTCGGTAACGCCACGTTTGCTGCAGCCGTTGTAATGCCTGATTTGTTTTCAGCCGCAAGGGTCCAACCCTGTCCGCCGGAGAATGTCCAGTGGTTGTTAGTCTCTGCTTCGGCCGATGCGATGCGCTGGCGGAAGATGTAGCTGGTCGACTGGTTGTCATTGGAAGTCGTGCCGACGCCGAGGAAGTCGCCTTCAAGAGTCGCGCGGATCGTGCCCCAGCTGACTTTGCCTTCCATATTCAAGCCAATGCGTGACTGGCGGCCAGTGAGCATCATCTCGCTCATCGAATAAGAATCGGCGTGTTCATACGGGAGCGAACTCCAAGGCGTTGCTTCTTCGCCGCCGGTGGCATGTGTCCGGTAGACAGACTCACCATTGAAGAACCCATAAGGAACGAGCGTGATTCCCTTGAAATGAAGAACCGTGGGATTCTCAATCTGCGTCTTGATCTTCGCTGTCTCGCTCGAGACGGTGACGGCTAGAGAAGTCTGATTGGCCTTGAGTCCTGTGACCGCGCCCTCCAGCGTCGTCACGGCAGCTGCGTTGTCAGCAACTGCCTGGTTCTGAGTTGCAGCGGCTGCCTGCGCCCTGGAGGCTGCGGCTTCGGCGTCGGATGCAGCCTGCTCGGCCTTCTTCAAGCGCGCATCCTTCTCGGCGAGATCGCTCTTAAGGTTATTGATCTGAGCGCCCTGGGACTCCAATGCCTGGCGCAGCGTCTGGAGCTGGTCTTCGACCGACGGCTTGGCGGGTGCCTTGGCCTTCTTGGTTACCGGGTGTTTCTTCACCGGCGGTGGTGCATCGCTGGCAAAAGCGTACGAGGCAATCAGACTGGCAGTCAGGATTGCAGCTGCGAAAATGTTGCACTTGAGTTTCATTGGGCCTCTCATCTCTTTTCCTATCGGGTTGGATCGTGAGAATCTCATTGAATTCATCAGCCTCCAAGCCGCCGATTTCACCAACCACTTCGGACACTGCGATCAGCAAATAGACAAAGTTGTCAGACAAGTTGGTAATCAGACATTCTGATTGCGCGGGAACACTTGGCAGTGATTGTGATCACCTTTGTGCAGTTGGTTGTTGTGCGGAAAATCACAGACACTTGCGTTTGCTCAAAGTCAAACTCACGGTCACATTCGACAAGCCGCTTCTTTCAAACCATTGCGATGAAGACGGGGCGTCAATTCCTTCGCGAGGTTTCGATGACGACTGTTTCAACTCAACCCAAAAAGGACAGTGCCGCGCCTCCCGTTCGCGCGAACTCTTCCTCCATCCTGGGATTCACACTGACGATTGCCGGCGTGCTAGCCCTTGTCACTTGTGCGACTTACCTGATCAAGACAAACCCCCACACCGGCTCGTGGCTGCAAGGCTATGACCCCACGGGCATCTGGTGGCTCTCCACTCTGTTTGCCTCGCTCCCGGTGGTCGCGCTGCTCGGCGCGATGGCCATCTTCCGCCTCAAGGCACACACCGCGGCAGTGATCGGGTTGCTGACCGCGCTCGCCATAGCGATCATCGTCTACCACATGCCGGTACGATTGGCACTGACGACTACGGTGTATGGCGCCGGTTACGGATTGTTCCCGATCTGCTGGATCATTCTTCCAGTGATTTTTCTCTATCAGCTGACGGTGAAGACGGGACGGTTCACCGCGTTGCAGGAGAGCCTGACTAACATTACCGAGGACGGCAGACTGCAATTACTGCTGATCGCTTTCGCGCTGGGCGCCTTCTTTGAAGGAACATCGGGATTTGGCACGCCGGTTGCGGTTTGCGGAGCCATTCTGATCAGCCTCGGCTTCAGGCCAATCCAAGCGGCGGGGCTTTCATTAATTGCCAATACTGCGCCGGTCGCCTTTGGCGCACTGGGCATCCCCATCATCACGCTCTCCGCGGTGACAGGACTTGATGTAATTCAACTGACAAAGATGACGGCCATCATCCTGGTGCCTTTCTGCCTTCTCGTACCGTTCTGGCTCATCTGGGTGTACGCGGGCTTCAAACGGATGATCGAAATCTGGCCGGCAATTCTGGTTGCGGCCGTTACGTTTTCTGGCACGCAATACCTGATGGCTGCCAATTTTGGACCTTCACTGGTGGCCATTGTGGCGGCGGCCTCAACCATCGTCGTGCTGATTGCTTTCCTCCGCTTCTGGAAGCCGAAGCAGATTCTGAACGCGCAAGGAGTGGACATTACCAGTCAGGCGCGGAAGCGGTTCAACCATAGCGGCGCTCACACATTCAAAGCATGGCTGCCATGGCTGGTGCTGAGCGTGGTGGTGTTTGCCTGGGGAATCCCGCAATTCTCAAAGCCGATGGACAAAGCGACCACGGTTTCGATTCCCGTGGCCGGCCTGGACAAGGTCGTCCAGCGAATTCCGCCTGTGGTCGCTAAACCAACTGCAGAGGCAGCAGTCTACAAGCTGAATTGGGCTGCGGCAACCGGCACCGGTATCCTGATTGCAGCAGTTCTTTCCGGCTTCTTGATGGGCCTGGGGCCGATGTCCTTGGCGCAGACATTTTTCAAGACGATCTTCAACATTCGATTTACGGTGATCACGATTTCAGCCATGCTTGCGCTGGGCTTCATCACTCGATACTGCGGGCTCGATGCAACCATGGGGCTTGCGTTTGCGCGCACCGGCGCACTCTATCCCTTCTTCGGCACGCTGATCGGCTGGTTGGGAACGGCGACGACAGGCTCCGACACCTCGTCGAATGTGCTTTTCGGAAGCCTACAGAAGTTGACCGCGCAGCAGATTGGCGTTTCTCCCGTCCTGATGGCGTCAGCGAACTCAGCCGGAGGCGTGATGGGCAAGATGATCGATGCGCAGAGCATCGTCGTGGCGTCGACCGCGACTCAGCAATACGGACAAGAAGGATCCATTCTGCGCTTTGTCTTCTGGCATAGCCTCGGACTGGCCTGCATGGCCGGCGCAGTGGTCTATATGCTCGCATACGTTTATCCAATCAGCACGCTGGTTGCACACTAGAAGATCAACGGTTGCTTGAGTATGAACTCCATCCTGACCGCGAGGGCACTCTCGCGGTCAGGATGGACTTTCTTCTGAGGTGGATATATTTCAGACTTGTTCCTGGCTTCCCGCAAGTCATCCGGAAGAATTATTGAGGACTCTGAAAGAGAACCTTGTAGCCGCGCTGGAACGCGCGCAAGTGGGTGCGCATAGCCTTGCGCGCCAGAGCCGGGTTGCGCTGCTTTAATACATCCAGGAGTGCGCGGTGTTGCTGATAGGCGAGATCCATGCCAGCTGACAGGTGAAGGCTTTTGTCGATCAGTTCCTGCAATCTCTCCCGGATGTGCTTGAGCAATTCGGACAGGATCTTGTTCTTACAGGCGGAAGCGATTGCCATATGAAAACTGAGATCAAGATCGCCGAAATCTTCGCCGCCTGCATCAATTGAGCTTTTCATTTCGCGCACCAGCTTCTCAAGCGTCCTGAAGTCCTGCAGAGTTGCTCTCTGCGCACATAGGCCCGCAACTTCTGTTTCAATAAGCAGTCGAGCCTCGCACAAATCATTGACATCCTTTTCGGTGTTCAGGACTCCCTTGGCCAACAGCAGCGGACCTTCCATATACTTTGAGCGCTTGTCAGCGACGTAGCTCCCCCCACCGGCCCGCATGTGGATCACTCCGATGAAGGAGAGCGATTTCAACGCTTCCCTCAGTGTCGACCGCCCCACGTTGAAGACCTTGCATAATTCGGCTTCGGATGGGAGCTTTTCACCAGGCATCCAGCGTTTAGACTCCAGTTCGTTTGCAAGCTGGACAGCAACTTGTTCGCTTAGGGTGGTTCGCGAAACTGGCTTGAGTGTTGCGGGCGTGCGGCTCACGGAACTCTCTCCTGGCAGGCCGCGGAAAGAGAATGATTTGCCACTCTACCTCGTCCTGCGCCTGAAACAATTCGTCAGCATAGCGGGCAAATACCTTGTTCGCAGTGATGGCCCGCACGGTAAATGAAAGATACAAATACCATATGCAAGTCACGATCAATTTCCAACGCCGTAACCACCTTCCGAGTTTTTTCAATGTGAGATTGGAGCCTGCTTCCGGTATATTCCTTCTTAGTCACCACGCAACCCCCATACCCCTGTTCAATCAGTGCCCCTATTCCCGCGGAGGTCGTCGATGCTGTCTCGTATGAGAGCTCTTGCTTTCGTTGCAGCCCTGTTCACACTACAAGCCTGTTTCGCCCTTCAACCCGCAGTGCACCATCCTCTGGATGCGCTTACTCCGGACGAGTATTGGAAGGTCTACAACACCCTTAATGCCGCCGGCAAATTGCGAGAGAAGACACTTTTCGCCAGCATCCTGCTTCAAGATCCGCCAAAGGCCCAGGTACTGGCGTGGAAGCCGGGCGATCCCATTGACCGCAAAGTGGACGTGGTTCTCTACGACGAAGGCAAGTCCTACGCGGCAGTTTTGGACATCACTGCGGGCAAGATCGAGTCTTATTCCGAACTCACCAAAGACCAGGCACCAGTTGCCCCAGCCGAGAGGCACAGCATGAGCGACGATCTGAAGAAAGATCCGCGCGTGCAAGCGGCGCTCAAGGCCCGGGGCATTACCGACATGCGCCTGGTGGAGTGTTCTGTCGAGCCAGCCGGTTTTGTGGGCCTGCCCGAGCAAACTGAAGGACGGCGCATCGGTTGGGGAGGTTGTGGCTACAGCGCCAATGCCGTATACGATTGGGATCGTGAAATCGCTGGTATTTTTTTCGTGGTCGACATGAAAGAGAAGAAGATCACGCGATTTTCTGACTTCGGCGCGGTGCCCATGCCTGCGCCAACCAGCTACTACGACACTGACGGAGGTCCTGCTCTGCCCGGAACCAAGCCGATTATGACCTCTGAGCCTGAGGGACCGAGCTTCTCCATCAAGGACGGTGAGGTCAGTTGGCAGAACTGGCACTTCCGCTTCCGACTCGATCCGCGCCTCGGCCCGATCGTCAACCTCGTCAGCTACGAAGATGCCGGCAAACGCCGCTCTGTGCTCTACGAGGGATCGCTCTCCGAGATGTACGTTCCCTACCAGGACCCCGACGAGAGTTGGAACAAGAACGTCTACCTGGATGCGGGCGAGTACTTTATGAACACAGGATCGGGCGGCATCATCAAGCCGCTGCAAGCTGGAATTGATTGCCCGGCGTATGCCACTTTCTTCAGCGGAACTTTCTTCCACGACAACGGCACACCATACGTTCGTCCGCAGCTCGCTTGCCTTTTCGAGCGCGTCACCGGCGACCCGGTATGGCGTCACTATGAAAATGCAACTGCAGCGGTTGTCGGGAGACCCACGCGCGAGCTCGTCTTCCGCACGGTGGCCACCGTGGGCAACTACGACTACGTCTTCGACTGGCGGTTTGAGCAGGATGCTTCAATCACAGTCGGCGTGGGCGCGACAGGCATCCTCGAAGTGAAAGCGGTGAAGGATCAGCGCGCGGATGTGCCGCAGACTGAAGCGATGGCAGCAAAGGATCCGGATGGCCAGGAGCTGCAGTTCGGGCAGTTGATTGCGCCGGGAATTTCCGCGGTGGATCATGACCACTTCTTCAGCTTCCGGCTCGACCTGGATGTAGATGGTGTAAACAACACGCTGATGGCGGACAAGCTGGTGCCCTACAAGCTGCCGGACTCGGCGCTCGGGCGGCATTGGATCTGGGCCATGAAGCCGGAGATGGTGAAGACCGAGGGGGACGCCAAATTCAATGTTTCGGTGGAGCATCCAGCCATGTGGCGCTTCGTAAACGAGAGCGTGAAGAATTCTCTTGGCCAGCCCACCAGCTTTGCCATCATGCCTGGTGAAACCGGGATCAGCCTTTTGCCTGGGAGCGAGTGGCCGCAGAAGCGCGCCGGTTTCTCGGAACACAATTTGTGGGTTACTCCATACGATCCCACGGAGCGCTATGCGTCCGGCGTTTACGTGATGGGCAGCAAAGGCGAGGACAGCCTGCCAGAGTGGACCAAGCAGAATCGCAACATCATGAACACGGATATTGTGGCCTGGTACACGATGGGTTTCCACCATGTACCGCGCCCCGAGGATTGGCCGCAGATGCCGATCATGTGGCATACGTTCACGCTGCTGCCTTACCAGTTCCTGCCCAAGAATCCAACGATGGATCTGCCGATGGTCCCATGACGGGCAGAGGCATCGTCGGCACCAAGCTTTTGCAATGTCGGCCCGGCGATATACTCGAAGTCATGCGTAGCTTGAATTTGACGGGCTTGACTTTCTCGTGTCTCTTGCTGGCTTGTCCCCTTCCGGGAACGGCTCAAAGCACATCGGGGGCGATTCCGGTCTCGGAGATATCGGCGGATCTTGGCGCCTGCTCCGCGACCATTGGTGTGACTGGCGCTGACTCAAAACCGCTCTACGCCGCAAAGGTCAACACGCGCATCCGATACGGCGTATTGGGGGTGAAAAGGCTGGACCTTGAGGCCTTCACAGGCGCCGATGGACAGCTCAAGATCACAAATTTGCCGGAAACCCTGAAGAAGCCGATGTATATCTACATCAGCAAGGACAGCAAGCAGGAAATGGTGGAATTCCGGCCCGATTTGCGCTGCCACGCCACATTCAATGTCCAACTTAAGTAGAGCGACTCAGGCTGTGGTTTATTTTGGACTTCTAGAAGCGGTCAACTTTCGGCAACAAATCTATGTATGGTGGAGGCGGCGGGAGTCGAACCCGCGTCCGAAATCGCTGTCAGCCAGGAGAGTTCATGCTTTGTCCGCTTCCTTTTGGTTTCGCCCCCGCAACTCAGAACGGACAAGATGCGACGGG
>Ga0116135_1001303_pt1 | contig 12786 bp, 8 predicted proteins | sample June2015DPH_20_1_FD_89738 | JGI IMG/M metagenome (GOLD analysis project Ga0116135, IMG submission 89738) | Peatland microbial communities from SPRUCE experiment site at the Marcell Experimental Forest, Minnesota, USA - June2015DPH_20_10 | ecosystem: Environmental > Terrestrial > Soil > Wetlands >... | reverse complement strand
TAAATCTTCGAAGGCAGCCGCGGATCGACCAGGATGGTCATCTCCGACTGGCCGAGCATGTCAATGAAGCCGGGCGCGACCACCTTGCCCGCGGCATCAATGGTCTTCTTGCGCGGCGCGTCCGCAATGTTGCCGATGGCTGCGATGCGACCGCTGCGAATGCCTACGTCGCCTGAGTACCAGGGCGAGCCGGTTCCGTCGATGATGTGTCCGTGGACGATGACTAAATCGAAGGGCTGCGGGGACTGAGCCTGCACACAAACACCCGTCAACACGCAGAGGACAAGACACACCACACCGCTGATTGTGTTCCGATTCATTCAGGCGTCTCCCATTTCCGCAATTCTAGTAGTGCAAAGCTGGATATTTCGCGGATATTATTTTCGTGTGGGCCCGCGCAACGGCTAATACTGTTGTCTTTGTTGGCTCCCGGCGTTGGTTGCGATTGTTGGCATTGGTCGTTTCACGGGGTGCAGCCTTAGAATAGCGGGGACGAAGCTTTTTGGCGGACCGCGGCGGGCGAGAGCTCGATTTGCGGCCTCCTGAAGCCGCCGGAGGGCGATTGCCGGCGGTTTACGTCATTCAAATTTTTTCGGGTCCCTGGCAATGGCCCTGCCTTGGCATCCCCACGTCCTTATTTGGACAGAAAAGGAAATACCTTGAGCGCAATGTGGAAACCTACCCAAACCGGATCGATCAACCCCACTCCCACCCCCGAACCCATCCGCCCCGTGCCCTCCGCCGCGCCGGCTCCTGAGCCGGTCAGGGTTGCTGCTCCACCGGTCGCAAGCGGTGAGCAGGCCACCATCGGCAAGGGCCTGTTTATCAAGGGCGAGATTACCGGCTCCGAGTCGCTGTACATCGACGGCAAGGTCGAGGGCAGCGTCAACCTGCCCGGGAACCGCGTCACCGTTGGCCGCAATGGCCAGGTGGCTGCCAGCATTACGGCGCGCGAGATCGTGGTGCTGGGCAAGGTGCGCGGCAACATGTCGGCCACTGACCGCGTGGATATCCGCGCCGAGGGCTCGCTGAGCGGAGACGTGGCCGCGGCCCGCATCAGCATTGAAGACGGCGCGTTCTTCAAGGGCGGTATCGACATCAAGAAGCCGGAGGCCAAGCCGGCAGTTCCGGGAACGCCGGTAGCGGTTGCAGCGCCTGAAGCGCCCAAGCCGGTGCAAGCGTAAGAATCCAAGGCTGATGGCCGCAGCACACGAGCCTCTGCGCCAGCAGGGGCTCTTGTGTCTGCAGGGAATTGTGTTGAGCAAGTCTCGCCAAAACAACTTGAAAATAAAAGACAAGCAAAGCGACGTAAGATAAAGAATCAAATAGAGATAGTTGAAAAATTAATCGAAAAAGCGTCCTGAATATGACTTAGGCCAGCCGCAGCCTTTTCATCATCACCCTGGGCAGGGCCGAGCCAGCTTTCTCCAGGATGAACTTGGTCAGCAAGACCCAAAGCGCCGATCCGAGCGCCAGAAATACCAGGTCGGTCCAGCGCAGTTGAGCGGCCAGATGCGAGCCCTGTGCCGCGTGCAGCAAGCGATGCGCAAGGCTGGTGAGCCCCCAAATCGACATCCAGACGCCCGCGCCGCTTACGATGGCGGCGAGCAGGCAGCGGCCCAGTTCGACGTAGTCCAGGCTGGCCAGTGAAACCATGCGGCGCTGGTGCAGCAGGACCGCGATGGTCCCGGTCTGGAGCGCGATACCGAGGTCGGAGGCGATGGCCAGGCCCATGGCTCCATGCGCGTGGTAGAGCGCAGCGTACAGGGGCCAGGAGACCAGCGTAACTACGGTTCCGGCGGCCATGGGGACGAAGGTGTTGCCCGCGGCATAGAAGGCGCGCGCGTAGATCGCCTGTGCCGACCACAGAAACATGGAGACGGAGAAGACCGCGAAGTAGGCGGCGCACTCGCGCGAGTCGGCTGAGGAGAAGCGCCCGCCGAGGAAGAGCAGTTCGACCAGCGGCGCGGCCAGGGCCACCATGCCCGAGGCTGCAAGCAGGCCCAGCGCCGCTACGCGGGAGACTGAGTCGGCCACCTGGGTGGCGAATTCAAAGCGGCGCTCCTGCGACCAGAGGCTGGCGAAGAAGGGCATGGAAGCCGCTCCCGCGGCCTGCGCCAGTACCGCCATGGGCGCGGTAAAGAGCTGCTTGGCGTAGCTCATGAGCGAGACGGCGCCGCTGGTGGCCGAGGCAAAGTGGGCGATGATCCAGCTGTCGGCGGTGACCAGCGAGACGCCAACCATCAGCGGCAGCGACAGCCGCACCCACTCGCGCAACCCGGCGTCGTGCCAATCGAGAATGGGCTGGTAGCGCGTGCCGTTGCGGCGGGCGAAGATGTAGTTCAGCAGAAACGGGCCGAAGAACGCCCCCGCGACCGTGCCCACGGCCAGCGAAGACACGCCCATCTTGTGGACCAGCAGCACGCCGCCGACGATGGTGCCGAGCCCGTAGATGAGCGGCGCAACCGCCTGCACGCTGAACTGCTTGCGCACCAGCAGCACCGCACCAAAGACGCCTCCTGCAAAGAAGCAAAGCTGCGCGGGCAGCAGGATGCGGGTGAGATGCACGCAGAGCGTTGCCTTGTCCGCGTCAAAGCCGGGAAACCACCAGTGGATATACCAGGGCGCAACGATCTCAGCCAGCAGAATAGCAGTGCCCAGCACCAGGTACATGGTGGTGAGGATGACGGAAAGCGAGCGCTCACCTTCAGCTTCTCGGCCCGTATCGCGGTAGCGGGTGAGGATGGTGACAAAGGTGATGGAAGCCGCGCCACCGACCAGAAAATACGAGATCATGTCGGGCAGTACAAAGGCGCCGTTGAGTGCGTCGGCGGCCATGCCGCTGCCGAAGAGCCAGACAATGTACTTAACGCGCACCAGGCCGATGATGCGGGAGAGGAACGTGGACACCATCAGCAGGATGGTGGCCGAAAAAGCCGAGTGCGCATGCGATGGGCGCAGCTGGCTCAAAACGCGCGTCCACCTTGAAGATGCGCGCGAGGATGAGTGCGCCGGCTTTACCTCCTCAGCGGGCTTCAGGTCGAGGGAGGGTTGAGTTGGTTCCGTTCCAGACACTCCCTTGATTCTACCGGCGTTGTGGGTTCAAGCGTCTGCGCACTGCGCAGGAAGCGGGGCATTTCAGGCGGGAAAGCACCACGTGCGTCACTCCGCCCGGTATCCTATCCGCATGAAGCATTGCATGCAGCGGACTCTTGGAGTTGTGATTCTGGCAACCAGCGGCGGCCTGGGAGTGTGGGCCCAGGCCATTCACGGGCGGGACGGAATTACGCTGCCGCCGCCGCCGGAGGTGGAAAAGATTCCGGTCACCGACGACTACTTCGGGACCAAAATCATTGACAACTACCGCTGGCTCGAAGACGGCAAGAGCACCGAGACGCGCGCATTTATCGATGCGGAGAATGCTTACACGGCGCGCTACATGAAACAGGCGCACATCCGCGCGGACGTTGCCGACGACCTGGACCCGCTTGAGAACGTTTCGGAGGCCGAGGTGCCGATTGCACGCGGAGACAGCTATTTCTTCCGCAAGCGCCTGGCGGGCGAGCAGCAGTTCTCAATTTACTTGCGTCATGGATTGGCCGCGCCAGGCCAGGTGAATAAGGACGAGCGGCTGATCGATCCGGCCAAGCTGAGCCGCGATCCCAACACCTCCCTCCGGCTCAATGACGTTTCGCGCGATGGATCGATGGTGGCTTATGGAGTGCAGGAGGGCGGCGCGGACGAGACCACAATTCACATATTCAACGTGAAGTCGGCAAAAACACTTGAGGATGAGCTGCCGTCGGCGCGCTACTTCAGCGTGAACTTTTCTCCGGACGGAAAGACCCTCTATTACACGCGCAACGACCAAAAGGGGACGCTGCTCTTTGAGCATGTGCTGGGGACGCGCAATTCAAGGGACACGCTGCTCTTCGGGCACGAGTTTTACGGCGAACTGTTGACCGGCGACGATCTTTTCTCAACCGTTGTGACCGACGACGGCCATTATCTGGTGATCCAGATCGACCGCGGCGTCCCGGCTAAGCGCGTGGACATTGTGTATCGCGATTTGACCAAACCGGGTTCTCCGTTTGAAGTGCTGGTATGGGGTTTGGACGCGCGCTTCAACGCTATCTATGTCAAAAGCGCGGGGGCCAAAGGCGCGTGGTACGTGAAGACCGATTACAAGGCGCCAAAGGGCGCGATTCTGAGGGCCGATCCAGGCATTATGCCGGACGATTGGAAGACCATTGTGCCCGAAGGCCAGGACGTGATCGACGGCTGGTCGATTGTGGGCGGCAAGATCTACGTGAACCGGTTGAAGGATGTGAAGACGGAAACCACGGTCTACACGCTGCTCGGCAAACCGGCGGGGAAGATGGAGTACGACGGAATCGGCTCGGCAAGCGTGATGCAGGGCTTGACGACTGACCGCAACGGTTTCTTCCGGTTTGAATCGTTCATTGCTCCGCCAGCCATCTACCGCGTGGACACGGTGACCGGCAAGCGCGAAGTATTCTTCCAGACCAGGACTCCCTTCGACTCGAGCCAGTACGAGCTGACTCAGGTGTTTTTCAAATCGAAGGATGGAACCAGGGTGCCGATGTTCATTGCCGGAAAGAAGGGCCTGAAGCGGGATGGAACTGAGCGGCTGTTGATGACCGGATATGGCGGTTTCCAGGTGAATTACACGCCGGAGTGGGACCCGGCCTACGCCTGGTGGCTTGAACAGGGAGGGTGGTTTGCCTTGCCGAACCTGCGCGGCGGCGCTGAGTATGGCGAAAGCTGGCACCAGCAGGGAATGTTTGAGAAGAAGCAGAATGTCTTCGACGACTTTTTTGCGGCGGCCGAATATCTGATCGCCAACAAGTACACCTCGCCCGATCATTTTGCGATCGACGGAACATCGAACGGCGGCCTGCTGATGGGCGCGGCGATTACGCAGCATCCGGAGTTGTTTGCCGCGGTGCGCTGCGGTTATCCGCTCATGGACATGCTGCGCTTCCAGAAGTTCCTGGTGGGCTCGTACTGGGTCACGGAGTACGGATCTTCGGACAATGAAAAGCAGTTCCCGTACATCTTGAAGTACTCGCCTTACCAGAACGTGAAGGCGGGCACAGCGTATCCGGCGGTCATATTCTTCACCGGCGACAGCGATACGCGTGTGGCGCCGCTGCATGCGCGCAAAATGACTGCGCTGCTGCAGGCGTCGTCGTCAAGCGGGCGGCCGATCCTGTTGCACTACAGCCTGGCCGGCGGACACAGCGGCGGCATGGGCGTGGACCAGCAGGTGCAGGAAGACGCCGACTGGCTGACGTTCCTGTGGACCGAAACCGGACAGGCCCGCGCCGGGAAGTAGTCTGCGGGCGGTACCTGCCCGGTACTCAAGGACAATGCGCCTGCGTAGCCTCATGTCCCGGCGTCTCCCTTCCGATAAGAGAGATGCGAGTCTGTGAGCACAGGTGTTCGTCGCTGAAGCGCCGGACCGGAGTCGAAATGCCTGGAGTGCAGTTGGAGACCGAGAGAATCGATCAACAGTTGGAGACTGCGCGTATGGCGGCGCTGATTTCGACGGGGATTCTCGATACCGAACCGGAGCCCAGCTTCGATGCGATTACGCGGCTCGCAGCGGAGTATTTCCGCGTGGACGCGGCCGGGCTCGGCTTTGCCGATGAGGGACGGATCTGGATTAAGTCCTGCTGGGGTCCGCCCATTCGCGAACTGCCTCGGAAGAATTCGATCTTCGAGATGGTGCTCGCGGAGGACGGGCCGGTTGTGGTCGCCGGCGTCTCTGGAATTCCACATTTCAAAGACAGCAGGCTCTTCTTCCGGGTGGTCGACGCCGATTTCTTCGCAGGCGTTCCGGTCCGCTCATTCGACGGACAGATTCTGGGAGTGTTGACCATCTTCAGCCGTGCCCATCGTTCCGTGTTGACGGCGGACGAGTTGCGCATGCTGGAGAGCCTTGCCGACATGGTGGCCAGCCAATTGGAACTGCGCCGGATGCGTGGGAGTTTTGCGAAGACCCGGCAGCAGCGGACCAGGCCCGCGGGCAAGCAGGTAAGCTGGCCGAGCCGCAAAGATCTGCGCCGCGCGCTGGACCAGAACCAGTTTGTTCTGCATTATCAGCCCGAGGTTGAATTGGCTACTCGCAAGATCGTGGGGCTGGAGGCGTTGATCCGCTGGAATCACCCGGAGCGCGGGCTGATTCCGCCAATGGACTTTATTCCTCTGGCGGAGAGGTGCGGGCTCATTCTGCCTATCGGCGACTGGGGAATGGCCGAGACCTGCAACCAGATTCAAAAGTGGTGCAGCGAGGACCCGGCCAATGGTTCGCTGCGGGTGTGCGTGAACCTTTCCGCGCGGCAGTTTTCACGCGAGGGGCTGGCCGATCATGTGGAGGCGCTGCTGGTGCAATCTGGAATTTCAAGCCGCCAGCTGGGGCTCGAAATGACCGAGTCCAGCCTGATTCCTAACCTGCGCACCGCGATTCGCGTGCTCGGCAGCCTGCGCAAGCTGGGCGTTTCGCTGTTGGTGGACGATTTCGGCACCGGCTACAGTTCGCTCAATCATCTGCATTCGTTCCCCTTCGACGTGCTCAAGATAGACCGGTCGTTTGTAGGCCGGATGACGGAAGGCGACCAGCCGCTGCAGATTGTGCGCACCATCATCGAGCTGGCGCGGGTCATGGGGATGGACGTGGTGGCAGAGGGAATTGAAACGCCGGAGCAGTATCGGCTGCTTCGGCAGATGGGCTGCCGCTTCGGCCAGGGGTTTCTGTTTGCGCGGCCCCTGAGTGTCGAGGCGGCGAGCGAGCTGTTGCGGCTGCCTGGACGGATCCTGCCCGACCCGGAACTCGAGGAGGCGATTGCCGGCTGATCGGTCCGGCTTGCGTATCGAATAATACATCGCCGGTTCCAAATTGGGAGAAGCGCGGAGACTTCGCTCTTTTTGGAATTGCAGAGGCGTCTGTGGCGGCAATTGCGCGGGCCGCTCGCCGATAGGCGCGGTATGCTCCTTGGCATGCAACAGGCGGCACAAACCGTCGCCCCGTCCATCCCGGGTGGATTTGCGGGCATTCTGGCGGGTTTATCGGGGCCGGCGCTGAAGAATGTGCCAGCGTGGAACGATGAAGGCCTCCAGGAAGACGTAGCCACTCTGACCTATGAGCGCGCCTTGCGCACCCATGCGCGATACCGTCCAGCGGACGGTGAGGATCATCCCTCCGCTCTCCCGCCCCACTCTCTCGCGCCTCCGGCTTTGGCGGCTGAGGCTGCTTGCAGCCGAGAGGTGATCCAGCCCGGAGCAGACGACGAAACCCAGGCCGCCCTCCCTGCGAGGAAGGCGGTGGAATGGAATCGAAAGCGGGCCAGTGTGACGGTGCGATTGAGTGAAGACGAGAGCGCTCAGCTGCGCAAGCGGGCCGGTGAGGCAGGCCTCACGGTGTCAGCTTATCTGCGCTCGTGCACGTTTGAGGTAGACGCGTTGCGGGCGCAGGTGAAGGAGGCGCTGGCGGAGTTGCGTGCTGCCGGATCAAAGCCAATTGAGGCTGCTTTGAAGCCAGTGAGGCAGACCCTGTCTCGGCGGATTCTGCGGTCTTTTCTTTTTTGGCACAGAAACGAGCACACAGCCGAAGCATGACGCGCTCAGTCTTTAGTCAGCTTGCAGGATCAGGCATTTCAGATATTCGGTCTCTGGCAGATTGAGCACAACAGGGTGATCGGGCGCTGCGCCGCGCCGTGCCAGCAATCGCACGCGGCGGCCGGCATCTGCGGCGGCTGAAGCGACTGCCCCTTCGAGATCAGTCCAACTCACGTGGTGCGAGCAGGAGCAGGTCACCAGCAGCCCGCCTGGAGTGAGCATCTTGAGGGCGCGCAGGTTCAGCTCCTTGTAGCCGCGCAGTGCGCCTTCAACGGCGCGTTGGCTCTTGGCGAAGGCGGGCGGATCAAGCACGATGGTGTCGAATTTTTCGCCGGAGTCAGACCAGTCGCGCAGGATCTGGAAGGCATCAGCCGCGATCCAATCGACCTCGGCGCTGAGCTGATCGCGGTTGGCTTCGAGGTTGCGCTCGGCCACTTCGAGCGAGGCGTGCGACGCATCAATTCCAGTGACACGCTTGCAAACTCGGGCCAGGTGCAGCGCGAATCCACCCTGGTAGGTGCAGACGTCAAGCGCTCGGCCGCCGGGCGTAAGAGACCACGCCCAGTGCTGTGCGGCGGCATAGTTGCCGTGCTGGTCAAGGAAGGCGCCGGTCTTCTGGCCGGAATTTGCGTCGCAATGGAAGCTCAAGCCGTTGATGTGAAACTGCGTGCTGGTGAGCGGTTCGGCTTGATTTTTTGCCCAAAGCGGCGCCGCATCCGCCGCGGGCAGGTTTTCAAGTTCGCGGATGCGCGGATCGGGGCGCTCAAGAATCGTTACCGGCTTCAACAAATCGCGCAGAACCCTTACGCAAGCTTCAGCCACACCCGGTGCATACAAACCCCTGGCCAGCCTCTGCACGATGATCAAGTCACTGTATTTATCGATGACCAGGCCGGGCAACTCGTCGGCCTCGCTAAAGCAAAGACGGCAGGAATCAGTTTCATTATTCTTGGCCTTGAGCCGGGGAATGCGCCGTTCGATGGATTCGCGGAGGCGCGATTCGATCAATTCCAACCACACATCTTCATCGATGGCTTCCCGCGAAACCATCCGCAGAGCGATCTGCGAGGAAGGGCTGTAGAGAGCCGTGCCCAGCAGCAGGCCGCGGTTGTCGGCCACAGGCAGAAGGGCCGGCGGATTGCTGGAGTTGGGCAGATTCACCGATTCGATGTCGGAGGCGTACACCCAGAGATAGCCATTGCGCAGCCGGTCGGCGGCGCGGCCCCTGATCAAGGCGCCAGTGACCAAACTGCCCGAAACGGCTGGCTTCTGACTCGACGGTCGGACATCAGCTCGCTTCGGTCCAGATAGTCTTGGTCCGGAAGCTTTGGGGCCGCTGTGCTTTCGTGGTCCGGCCTCGCCTTTCGAAGACAACGGCGGCTCGGAGTCGCGGGCTTCTCGGCGCTGGGCCGGAGGAGGGTTCTCGTGATTCCGCGCGAAAGGCGCCGCGGGTTTTGAGCCCCAGGGCGCCTTCTGGCTTGAAACGGGTTGGGGTTTGCGCGGCTTCATTCAGTGCTCCCTTACTTTTCCAGCCGGGAGCGAATGGGCCGCCGGCCCCTATTTCACCTGCAAAGATTCTACGTAGCGGCTCAAATTGCTGATTCTGAGCAGCCTGTCCTGGGTGTTGCCCTGGCTCATCTTACCAAGGATCGGTCCCCAAACGGGCATTTGAGCGGTTCCGTGTGACGGGATTTCAATCCCGTTCAGAAGCACAGCCGCGACATGGGAGTCAGGGTATTTGCCGTGGTTGTTCTTCGTAAGCACGGTCAAATCGGTCGGTGGCACCTTGAGCACGGGGGCATAGCTGCCATTTCCGCGGCCATCCACGCCATGGCATGGCGCGCAATAACTGGTATACATTTGCTTGCCGCTGGTGGCTGTGGTTCTGTTTACCGGAATGGTTACTTTGGCGGTAGGTTGGTTGGCATAAGCCATGCCTGTTGCCAATGCAGCAGTCATGGCGATCACTAATAGGCGTCTCATCACAAGTTCCTCGGTTCTGGACCTCCAGAGCAGTTCTCCAATTCGCATGACTTAACGGGCGACTCACCGTATGACTTCCGTCCACGCGGATTGGAGAAACGTTCGAGTCCGAAGGGGACTTTACGCCTCCTCTGTAGTAGTCCGGATGTGATGGCCAGCACACTCGATCAGGCCCGTAAACACCGACGAACCAATACAGGAAAGGCTAAGATTGAAAGGCATTGATCGTATTGTTAATGCTTGTAATCAGCCCGTCCATTTCTATTACATGCAACCTAGTTTTTGTGGCAATTGTGGATTTTACAAAGCGCCTCTGTCTAGATAGGAAGAAATCGTTCGTTGTTATGCTTTCCGCATCCGAGTTTTGAACTGAGTATTCATATAAATCTACTGTGAATAGGTTGAATATCCTTGACGAGCTATTCGATTGGAGTCACGAACTTGAAGGAAGCTTGCGGCGGCTTCAAGAGTTTCTGTTCATCCTCTGCGGACCATTTGCAGGAAGCGACGAGCCCGCGTTGATGGCTGCTGAACACATCCAGCCTATAATGAAGCATGGCGACTGTCCGGCAAGCCATTCCGGCAGATGTTCAGGGCGAGCCCCCGACTTCTCAGGGGGAAGCGCATGTTTCTGCGCGCAACGCCGATCCCGCCACCCGCCAGATCCAGATCAACGAGCGCTTTGAAGGGCTGCTCCGGCAGGTCCAGGCCAACCGTCCCAGCGAAGATGTTTCCCTGATTCGCAAGGCGTGGGAGTTCTGCGTCAAGCACCACGAAGGGCAGATGCGCGCCTCCGGCGAGCCGTACATCATTCACCCGCTTGAAGTGGCCGAGGTGCTGGCGGAGATGAAGATGGACGCGACGGCCATTGCCGCTGGCCTGCTGCACGATGCGGTCGAAGATACGCCGGCTACCAACGAGGAGATTGAAACCGAGTTTGGCGACCAGGTGGCGCACATTGTCGAGGGCGTTACCAAGATCGACAAAATCCAGTTTGCCAACCGCGAAGACCGCCAGGCTGAGAACGTGCGCAAAATGCTGCTGGCCATGGTCTCCGATGTGCGTGTAGTCCTGATCAAACTGGCAGACCGTCTGCACAACATGCGCACCCTCGAGCACCTGAAGCCCGATCGCCAGGAGGCAATTGCACGAGAGACGCAGGAGATTTACGCTCCGCTGGCGCACCGGCTGGGCATGGGCAAAGTACGCGGCGAGCTTGAGGACCTGGCCTTCCGCTACACCGACCCGGTGAGCTACGAGCAGTTGGCGGCGCAGGTGGAGGCGCGGCGCGTGGAGGGCGAACAGTTTTTGCGCAGCGTGGAAGACACGCTGGTGGAGCAGTTGCGCGAGAACAACATTGACGCCCGCGTGGAGTGGCGAATCAAGCGCCTCTATTCCATCCACCAGAAGATTGAGCGGTCAAAGGTTTCATTCGACCAGGTGTACGACCTGCTGGCGGTGCGCGTCATAACCCAGGACGTGGCGGCCTGCTATGCGGTTTTCGGCCTCATTCACACGCTGTGGCGGCCGGTGCCGGGGCGCATCAAGGATTTCATCGCCATTCCGCGCGCCAATCGCTACCAATCGCTGCACACCACGGTGATGGGCGACGGTGGCCACCAGTTTGAGGTCCAGATCCGCACTGAAGAGATGCACCGCATCGCCGAGGAAGGCATTGCGGCGCACTGGAAGTACAAGACGGTTGGCTCCGTGGTCACCGCGCGTGATGAAGAACGGCTCAACTGGATTCGCCAGCTGGTCGAGTGGCAAAAGGAGATGACCGACCCCAACGAATTCCTCTCCAGCTTAAAGATGGACCTCTACCCCGACGAGGTTTACACCTTCACGCCGAAGGGGAAGGTTGTTGTGGTGCCGGCGGACGCCACGCCGGTGGATTTTGCGTACACCATTCACACGGAGGTGGGGCACACGTGCGTCGGCGCCAAGGTGAATGGGCGCATGGTGCCGCTGCGCTCGAAGCTGCGCACCGGCGACATCGTCGAGATCGTTACGCAGAAAGATCACAAGCCCAGCCGCGACTGGCTCACGTTTGTCAAAAGCCCAAGGGCGCGCAACAAGATCAAGCACTGGCTCAATGAAGACCAGCGTGCCCGCGCGGTGGAAATTGGGCGCAAGCTGCTGGAGCGCGAAGCGAAGAAGTTCAAGGTGCCGATGAGCCAGGTCACCGATCAGGACCTGGGCCGCATAGCCGGCGAATACGGTGTAGCCACGGCCGCCGATCTGCTGGCCACGCTCGGCCAGGGCAAGCACTCCGCGCACCAGGTGCTGACCAAGCTGGCGCCGGGCTTCGATGGCGCCGGCGACGCCGAGGGCGTTCCAGAGGCTAAGCCGGGCGACGGGGGAATGTCCGATGCGGTGCGCAAGCTGCACCTCACCGGTTCCGACTCGCTCCAAGTCGAAGGCCAGAACGATCTACTGGTGTACCGGGCGCGCTGTTGTAATCCCATTCGCGGCGAAGAGATTATCGGCTACGTTACGCGCGGCAAGGGAGTCGCAGTGCACGCGCGGAGTTGTCCCAACGTTCAGAATCTGCTGTACGAGAGCGACCGGCGCATCAACGTGGAGTGGGGACGCGTGGGCGACCAGTCGACCGGACGGCCGCAACGCTACCCGGTGAAGATCACTGTCTTCTGCGACGACCGCACCGGCATGTTGAAGGAAATGACGGCGTTGATCGCCGACAACAACACCAACATTCGCAGCGTGGAAACGCGGCGCAGCGAGAACGACGAAGCAATCGTGGAGTTCGTGGTGGAAGCCGAAGATGTGCACCACCTGAACCGCATGGTGCTCGGCCTCAGGCGCGTGCCCGGCGTGCGCGCGGTGCAGAGGACGCAAAAGCTCTAAAAGCAGCTTCTAGCTATTTGCTTTTAGCTTGTGCATGCAGGCTTTGGACTTTTCGGTTTTAGCGGACAGGCTCGCTGCCTACTCACATTTTCGATCTTTCCACTTGATTGTCACGGCGACGTTGGGCTCGACCTTTGTGTTCCGCCTTACATTGTCCAAAACATGACTGAAGATCTGCACGGACACGTTCTCATAATTGAGAAGCTTGGTCATCCCACCGCCATCCCCATCAGTTCGGTCGAACTCGTCCTTTGGACCCCTTTTGTCGGCAGGTGCGAGCTCGTCAACGATCTC
>Ga0116135_1001300_pt1 | contig 12807 bp, 11 predicted proteins | sample June2015DPH_20_1_FD_89738 | JGI IMG/M metagenome (GOLD analysis project Ga0116135, IMG submission 89738) | Peatland microbial communities from SPRUCE experiment site at the Marcell Experimental Forest, Minnesota, USA - June2015DPH_20_10 | ecosystem: Environmental > Terrestrial > Soil > Wetlands... | reverse complement strand
TTGGTCTGGCTGATTGCCGCCGTCGCGAAGGGCGATGAGGTCGCTTTTGAGCGCCTTTACGCCGCCACGCGGGCGAAACTCTTTGGCGTGGTGCTCCGTATCTTGCGGCGACAGGACCTCGCGGAGGAGGTCATTCAGGAAGCTTACGTCAAGATTTGGAACAGCGCCGGGCAGTTCAATCCCGGCCTGTCCTCGCCGATCACGTGGATGGCGTCGATCGCCCGTAACCGTGCCATCGACGTCGTGCGCAAACGCAGTGAAGTGTCGATCGAAGAGGAGCCGGCGGCGATGGAAGTGGCCGCCGACACGCCGGATCCGCTGGCGCGCCGGGAGATGACGGAAGAACTGAAGCGGATGCTGGAATGCGTTGGCCGTCTGGAGCCCGATCGGCAAAAGCTGGTGTTGCTGGCCTATTACAATGGCTGGAGCCGCGAGCAATTGGCGGCGAAGTTCGAGACGCCGGTGAATACGGTGAAGACCTGGCTGCGCCGCAGCATGATGGATATCAGGGAGTGCCTCGGACTTTAGATGGCCTACAGCGAAGACCATATCGCGCTCGCCGCGGAATACGCACTCGGCACTCTCGATGTCGATGAGCGCGCGCAGGTTGAAACCATGATGTCCGTCGACAAGGACTTCACGGCGATGGTCGAGGCGTGGGAGCACAAGCTCGGCGTCCTCAACCAGATGGTCGGATCGGTCGAGCCGAGGCCCGAGGTCTGGGAAAAGATAAAGGCCGCGGTGGGACATTCCGAACCGCAAGCGCCGATCGTGCTTCCGGAGACCTCGCCGCCGGCTGTCCATCAGATCGAAGAATCCGCCGCCGTGCTGGAGCGCTCCAATGTGATCCAGCTGTCGGGCAGTGTCAGGCGCTGGCGCAGCGTTGCGACCTTCACCTCGGCGATCGCGGCGGCTCTGGTCGCGCTGATCGGGATTCAGCTGTTTCAGCCGGATTGGCTTCCCGAAGGCATGCGTCCCGCGCCGCGCACGCAGCGGGTCGAGGCCAGGGCCCCGGCCGCTCCGGCGCCATCGGCGCAATATGTCGCCGTGCTGCAGAAGGACGGCGGGTCGCCGGCGTTCATTCTCACGGTTGACGGGGCGACCAGGAATTTCACGGTTCGCAAGGTCGGTGCCGCCGCCGACCCCGGCAAAAGCTTCGAACTGTGGCTGATCTCGGACAGGCTACCGCGGCCGCGCTCACTGGGCGTGATCGGCGGCGGCGACTTCACCGCGCGTGCGGTGCTGGCGTCCTACGATACCGACATCGTCAATGCGGCGACCTATGCGGTGACGGTCGAGCAGGCCGGCGGCTCGCCGGACGGCAACCCGCATTCGGCACCGGTCTTTACCGGCAAACTGGTCGAGGCCGTTCCGTCGGCCGCGCCGCCGCGTGCACCGGCCCGCTGAGCGCTGCCTGCATCGCTGCCAAATACCCCCCAAAAAGTGAAAACGCCCGTGGGGAGCGGGCGTTTTCGGTAGTCGACTTGGGGGTAGTTACTTGGGGTAGTTACTTGGGGTAGTTGCGTCTTCTACATACTCACATGGCGACTTTGGGGGCTGGTAAAGCGCCGCGTGAATTCACAAAATCATTAGCGCACCACCGAGGCGTTCGAACTGGTGACTGTCACCGGCTTGCCGGCCTTGATCACGCGCGCGGTCTGCGTATAGCCGTCGTCCGAACTGGTACGAGCCGAGATGCCGAAGCCCGCCACCGCGATACCTGCAACGAGCGCGACCACCACGATCTTGAGGTGGGTCGAGCGATCTGCGCTGTAGATCGAATGGTTCATGGAAGCCTCCTGCCGCCTGCCACTTGCGGATTTGTCTCGTCCGTCCGCCGGCCGGTTCAACATCTCAGGACAGGAAACGTGGGGATTCGCCTTTAGGTTCCGAAGAGGCGATCACAAGGCAGTGAAAAGACTTGATCGCCCGCGATTGGGTTTTTCAGCCGGCAGGCTAGAATCCAGAATAATTCAATAGTTTCATAATGTTATTAGTTAGTGCGTTTCGCAGCGCAAAATGGCCGCCAATCCCGCCGGACCAATAAATCGTTTGCCTGTGGCGAAAAGGCACCGCGCTTCGGTTGCGCCTTAGAGCGTTTTCAAGCCAACGGGTCGCGCGAATGTGCGCCCGATGACAGGCTCCGTGGATACCGGTTCGCGTGAAGAAAACGCGTCAAAACAAGAGATTGGAGCCTCGGTTCTGATTCAATCAGAACCGAGGCTCTAAACGCTTCCGACCGTCTTCAGCCGCGCCCGGGGATGGATTTCGGCCTGCGACAGCACCGTGGTTTGCGACCTGAAGCGCTCGACCAGCGAGCGTACGAAGGGACGGATGGCCGCCGAGGTTACCAATACCGGCGCCTCGCCTTCGCGGGCCGCCTGTTCGAACCGTTCGCGCACCACGGTCATGAACTCCGACAGCTTGGAAGGCTGCATCGCGAGGCTGCGTTCGTCGCCCTGACCGATCAGCGACTCGGCAAAGGCCTGCTCCCATTTCGCGGATAGCGCGATCAGCGGCAGATAGCCGTTGTGGGAGGTATTCTGCGCGCAAATCTGGCGCGCCAGCCGGGCGCGAACATGTTCGACCACGGTCGCGGGGTTGCGCGAGAATGCCAGCGCGTCGGCGATGCCTTCGAGAATGGTCGAGAGATCGCGGATCGAGATGCGCTCGGCCAGCAACAGCTGAAGCACGCGCTGGATACCGGAGATCGTGACCTGGGCCGGCACGATGTCCTTGATCAGTTCGCCCTGTTCCTTCGGCAGGTCCTTCAGGAGCTTCTGCACCTCGCCATAGGACAACAGGTCCGACATGTTGTTCTTGAGCAGCTCGGTGAGGTGGGTCGAAAGCACGGTCGCGGCGTCGACCACGGTATAGCCCTTCAGCGAGGCTTCCTCCTTCAGGCTGGCGTCGACCCAGGTCGCCGGCAGTCCGAAGGTCGGTTCGATGGTGTGAATGCCGGGCACGGAGACCTGGCTGCCGCCGGGGTCCATGACCATGAACTGGTTCGGCCAGATCCGGCCGGTGCCCGCATCGACTTCCTTGATCTTGATGATGTAGGTGTTCGCCTCGAGCTGCACATTGTCGAGAATGCGCACCGCCGGCATCACGAAGCCCATCTCGATCGCCAGCGAGCGGCGCAGGGCCTTGATCTGTTCGGTCAGGCGGTCGGTCCCGTCAGGGCCATTCACCAGCGGCAGCAGGGCGTAACCGAGTTCGATCTTGAGGTCGTCGATCTTCAGCGCCGTCGAGATCGGCTCTTCCGCCGAGGCGCTGGCTGCCGCGGCTGCAGCGGCAGGAGCGGCCGCCGCATGGGCCGCCGCCGCTGTGGTCGCGCGTTTTTGCTTGCGGGCTGAAATCGCCAGCGCGGCGGCGCCGCCGCCCAGCAACAGAAAGGGCAGCATCGGAATGCCCGGCAGCATCGCCAACACCAGCATCACGCCGGCCGACATGCCCAGCGCCTGCGGATAGCCGGAAAGCTGCTTCATCAGCGCCTTGTCGGCGGCGCCGCTGACGCCGGCCTTCGAGACCAAGAGGCCCGCGGCGGTGGAGACGATCAGCGCCGGAATTTGAGTGACCAGGCCGTCGCCGACGGTCAGCAGGGTGTAGGTGCGCGCGGCTTCGCCGAAACTCAGGCCCTGCTGGGCGACGCCGATGATGATTCCGCCGATGATATTGATGAACACGACCAGGAGGCCCGCGACCGCGTCGCCGCGCACGAACTTCGAGGCACCGTCCATGGCGCCGAAGAAGCCGCTTTCGTCTTCCAGCGCCTTGCGCCGTTCCTTGGCGGCTTTCTCGTCGATCAGGCCGGCCGAGAGATCGGCGTCGATCGCCATCTGCTTGCCCGGCATGGCGTCGAGGTGGAAGCGGGCCGCGACTTCCGCGATGCGCCCCGAACCCTTGGTGATGACGACGAAATTCACGATCACGAGGATCGCGAACACGATAATTCCGATCACGAAATTGCCGCCCATCACGAAATTGCCGAAGGCTTCGATGACGTGGCCGGCGGCGTCGGTGCCCTCATGGCCGCGCGACAGGATCAACCGCGTGGAGGCGAGGTTGAGCGACAGCCGCAGCATGGTCGAGATCAACAGGATGGTCGGGAACGAGGAGAATTCCAGCGGCGCCTGGATGAACAGCGACGTCATCAGGATCAGGATCGACAGCGTGATCGAGATCGCCAGAAATAGATCGAGCACGATCGAGGGCAGGGGCAGGATCAGCACCACCAGAATGGTGAGGATGCCGAACGCCAGCCCGAGATCGCCGCGCATCAGGATATTGCCGATTTCCTTTAAACTCGGAAACCCGCTTCCAGGCGCCCCTGCGCCCTGACCTGCCGTGACGTCGACCATGCTTACTGCTTCCCCCCGCGAATGCCGGTCACGGGCGCCAAACGACTGCGCGGCGGCCGATAGACCACCGTTTCGAAAGTGAGGCACCGCACTGGCGTCCACGGGTACTCCCCCGTTTTACGCGGCTGACGACACTCAACTTTGTCACTGGGCAAATTTTGCCCGGTTTATGGTTAGTAAAGGGTTAACGCGCGATCGCGGCTGCAGCTGCGGGCGTTTTCCTTGGGGTACGCGCCGGCGCGAAGGCGGAATAACGCTGCGTTGCACCCAGGTTCGGTTGCACTGCATCTGCATGCCCAATATCGCGCCATGTTGCTTGACCGCGGAGCTGCGGGCGAGGAAGTTGCCGCCGTGCACGCTCCCTCCAACACCCAGGAATCAGCGCCATTCACGCCCGACTCCGGTCAGGCCTGGGTGAGGCTTGCGCTCGCGCTGCTGATCGGCTCGGTCGGCGGCGCCGGGATGTGGACGGTCGTGGTCGTGCTTCCGGTGGTCCAGGCCGAATTCGGCGCGACGCGCGGGGCGATATCGCTGGCCTTCACGCTCACCATGCTCGGCTTCGGCCTTGGCAGCGTCGTCACCGGCAAGATCACCGATCGCCTCGGGATCGTGGCGGCGATCGGACTCAGCATCGCCTTTCTCGGCGTCGGTTATGTCGTTGCGGGATTGTCGACCACGCTGTGGCAATTCATCGCGGTGTATTTCCTGATCGGGGTCGGGACGTCGGCGACCTTCGCGCCCTTGATGACGGAGGCCTCGTACTGGTTCGAACGCTATCGCGGCCTGGCGGTGGCCATTGTCGCCAGCGGCAATTACGTCGCCGGCACGATTTGGCCGCCGCTGGTCAATTGGGGCGTGCAGCGGGCCGGTTGGCGAACCACCCATATCGCGATTGGCCTGTTCTGCGCGGGAGCAATGACGCTGTTGCTGTGGCTGCTGCGCACGCGGATGGGCGGCGCCAAGGCGCGCAGTCACGCCAACGCGCCGCCGCCGCGGGTCGATCTGCGGCTCTCGACCAACACGCTGACGGTGATGCTGTGCATCGCCAGCATCTCCTGCTGCGTGGCGATGGCGATGCCGCAGGTCCACATCGTCGCCTATTGCGGCGATCTCGGCTACGGCGTGGCGCGGGGCGCGGAAATGCTGTCGCTGATGATGGCGTTCGGTATCGTCAGCCGCATCGGGTCGGGATTTCTCGCCGACCGGATCGGCGGCATCCGCACGCTGCTGATCGGCTCGGCCGCGCAGGGATTCGCGCTGCTGTTCTATTTGTTCTTCGACGGCCTCTCGTCGCTCTACATCATCTCGGCGATGTTCGGCCTGTTCCAGGGCGGCATCGTGCCGAGCTACGCCATCATCGTGCGTGAATCGATGCCGGCGGCGCAGGCCGCGACCCGCGTCGGTCTGGTGATTTTGGCCTCGGTGTTCGGCATGTCGTTTGGCGGCTTTGTGTCCGGCGTGATCTTCGATTCCACCGGCTCCTACGCCGCCGCGTTCGTCAACGGGCTGGCGTGGAATGCGCTCAATGTCACGATCATGGTCGGGCTGTTGATCCGCTCGAGGCTACGGCTGGCGCTGGCGTGAATTTTATACTCCCTGGCCCGTCTTGAGCAGGACGCAGCCGCTGATCCTGATGCTGCCGTCGGGCTCCAGCTCCAGCGTATACAGCGCCTCCCAGGGCACGCCGTCGGCGTCGACGATGTGAACCTGCTGGGCGATCTTGCCGTCGATGGCGCGGGCCTCGCCGAATTCGAAACTCTTGTGGCGATAGACCGGCGCATAGTTGCGCTGGACCATGCCCAGGAAGATATCGGCCTGCGGGAACATGCCTTGAATCGCGGGCGCCGCGTAGGAATAGGCCGTCGCGGCGTCGTCACGGCTGAACGCTTCGACCTGGGAACGGATGATGCCTTGCGCGGTGGCGACATCGTCCGCCGCACGCGCGGGCGAAGCGAGGCTGAGCAGCAATGCGGCTAGCACAACGAAGGCGCGCATGAAGGGCTCCGTGGTTGGCTGTACTAATGACGGGTGCGCTCTGTTGCCTTCGGCTCGATCGGCGCACTACTCTTCTCGAGCAACGTGATGGATATACAATATCTCAATCATGCGGCCGGTGTTCCGATAAAACACTTTGTAGGGATATCGGATGAGTGGCACGACCCGCACACCCGGCCGTTCCGCAACTTCTTGGGCGCTGTCGGGCCAGTCGCCAATGCGGTGAACGACCGATCGTAAGCGTCTCTGAAACCCTTCATACGCCGTCGGATAATTGGACGCGATGTAGCCAAGAATTCCGTCGAGGTTTTCGAGCGCCTCGTCGGTATAAACGACCCTCATGCAGGACGATGTTTTTTAAAGGCTCGATCAACTTGATCGTCCGTAGCAAACCGTCCTTCTCGCGCCGCTTTCAGGCCGCGATCCACGCCCGCGAGTTCTTCCGGACTCGCATGGTAGATACCGCCTTCAAGTCCAGCGTCGATTTCAAGCACGATCTGCGCAAGCTCGGTCTGGGCCTGTTCCGGCCAAGTCTCCACGCGCCGCATGACTTCTTTGAGTATTTTTGCTGTCATGGAAACGACTATACCAAAACTACCCCTTTATTACAGTCAAAAGGTTGTAAGACGCGCCGTGCCCATCACTTTCGCATTCCCCGCAAATTCTGCTTTGCCTCGGGATTGCCCAGCGCGGCGGCTTTTTCGAACCATTGCCGGGCGACTTTGACGTCGCGGCGAACGCCGTCGCCGTCATTGTAGATGGCGCCCAGTCCGTTCATGCAGGCGGCGCAGCCCAGCGCCGCGCCTTGTTCGAACAGGCGGCGCGCTTCGTCGTAATCGCGGGCAACGCCTTTGCCGCCCATATAAAGCAGGCCGAGATTGTTCATGCCTGCCGGCACGCCGGCCTTGGCGGCCGCCTCGTATAACCGAACGGCCTCGGCATAATCCTTGGACACGCCATGGCCGGTTTCATACTGCCAGCCGAGATCGATCATCGCGATCGGCTCGCCCGCTGCCGCGGCTTTGCCGTACCAGCGTGCCGCCTCGTTGTAATTCATGGCAACGCCCGAGCCACCCTCGTACATGGCGCCGATATTGTTCATCGCCATGGCGTAGCCGTCGGCGGCGGCTTTTTCGTAGAGCCGCCGCGCCTCGGCGTAGTCTTTCCGCGCCATCGCCACGCGCCCCGCCTCGAATGTGAATCGTATCACGTCGGGATATTGCGCGATCGCGTCGTTGCAGGCCCTGGCGGCCGCGGCGACATCGATCTTGTCGACTTCGATTCCCGGCAGGCCCGGCGCGTGTCCGGTGTCGTAGGGCATCCCGGCCAGCCGGTCACAATCGGTGATGAGATCGCGGCGCCAATTATCGTCTGACGGCGACAGCCGCGCTTCCACGATGGGAGCCGTGGTGCCGGGGGGGCCCGCGACTTGCGTGCTGGCGGCAGGGGCGGGCTTGCCGGCGAAATAGAAATTGCCCGCGATCGGCGAGGACGACACCCACGGCAATTGCGAGCCGCCGGTCGCCTTCTCCACGGCCAGCCCGACTTCGTTGAAGGTCTTGAACAGGCCATAGCCGGGGCGCTGCATGGTGTCGGCCAGCGCCTTGGTATAGGGGCTGTGACCGTCGTCGCCATCCAGCGAGACGCTGCGCGGCTGGGTCGCAAACGAAATCAACGTCCCGGGCGGGGCCTGCATTTGCGCAAGGCCGCCGGCCTTCGATTTCCCCCCGATATCCTTGAACGGGTCATCGCGGCAGGCATCGAGCAGGACGAGGTTGATCTTGGTGCCGGATTTTTCCATCTGGTCGAGAATGCCGGCGGTGCCGATCGCCTGCGCAAAGATGTCGCCCTCGTCGAGCGGATGGGCGTCGACCGGGACCAGATAATTGAGGCTGTGGGTCTCCACGCCATGGCCGGCATAATAGAACAGCGCGACGTCGGCGCCGGCCAGTTGCTGGCCGAACTGCTGCAGGGCGTTGTCGAAACCGGCCTTGTCGAGATCGAGCTGGGCGCCGCCGCCGACCACGAAAAAGCCGAGCGACAATAGCGTGTCCGACATCAGTCTGGCGTCGGCGGTGGGATTTGGCAGCGCGGGAACGGCGCGGTAGGCCGAATTGCCGACCACCAGCGCCACGCGTTTTTCGGCATGCGCCGCCGAGCCCATGCCGGCGCACATCAGAAATGCCGAGACAATCAATCGCGACACGATGGCGATCCGGCCAGCCATGACAACGCCCTCCGTCGGCGGAGCCCATTGCCGCCACCCTTTTGGTCTCGCCGGCCCGGCGTTTGGTTCGACGGCTGCGGCGGCGACCCGGCCGGCGCGTGCGCCGGACCCTGCCGCCGATGCGGGTCATGGGCCGGCGCGTGGGGGACAGCCGACGGTTGGGATAGGCGAAAGCAACGAATCAGTTAGACTCGCGCAACTTGTCCATGCCCAGACGGTCCATGAACGCAACACCAGAGACCCCAGATCTAGAAATCATCCTGCGGTTTCTGCACAGATTTGCGGACCTCATGTCGACCGGCTCCAACGCCGAGCACTTGCTGCGCGCGGCAACGTTGCTCGAAGCGAATGTGCGGCGGGCCAACGAAGCCGAAGAGCAGCTTCGGCAGGCGCGGGCGCACAGCGCCAGCTTCGAGCAGCAACTGGTGACGCTGTCCCGGGATGGCCATGTTCCAGTCCCGGTTTCCATACTGCGGCTCGCCGCGTCCCAATTCCAGGCACTCGCCCATGCCTTCGAGCGTTCCGGCAACGTTGTCTCGCAGGCGATGTGCGCCGCCAGCGCGTCGACATTGGACAGCGTTCTTGAAGCCCATTCGCCGCAACTGTCGCTGCAGAGAAGCGAGCAGGCAGGCGGCTAGGCTGGCGGTCTTGCGTGGCTGCGCTACGCGTGTGGCTTGCCCGGCCGTAGCTCGCGGGCCCAGCCCGCCTTCGCCCTGTGGGGCTTCGGCGCGGCAGCCTTCGTCGCTTCGCTAAGAACGAGTTGGGTTTGGCTTGCCGAGCCGTAGCTCGCGAAGCGAGCGAAGGCTGGTGGGCCCGGCAGGACTCGAACCTGCAACCAGACCGTTATGAGCGGCAGAATATCGATCAGCTTCGTTGATTTTGCTGTCTTTTCGTTCGGATTCAGTCGTGTTCGTTGCGTTTCGGTCAGGTCGTTTCTGGTGCGAAACTGGTGCGATTATCCATTCCACGCCCATCGACCTTTCCTCCAGTTCTTGCGCTAATTTCTCTTGAAAATGGCCTTCTCCGCCGTCACCGCGTTGACCATGCAGTCGATCACAGCTCTGACGCATGCGAGTCGATGAAGATCGGCATGAGTGACGATCCAACAGGTTCGATCGAAGCTCACCGAGGGCAAGACGGCCTTTCATCCCGGATCTCGCTGGGCAGCATAATCGTGCAGGAATCCGATGCCGGCCTCCCAACAAATGGCAGGCCCCGTACCGTGCGCCGGGACCGCGGTGCTCGCTCCATGGGCATGTCGCCGCAAAAACAGCCGCGCTTTGGCTCATCTTTAAACTTGCTATAAGATATTGCTATTTGATATAGCTATATGGATCAAGATCAGGATCAGGATTGGCGCGATGCAGCGCAGGGACGTCAGCGACGAGATGGTGACTACCTCGGAGCGCACAGCTCGGGCGGCTGCGGTCGTTGGCGTCGAGCCGAGCACCCGCCGGGAGTGCGACGTCCTCTGCGGCTCGCTCCTCACCATCCAGGGCCACAAGGTTCTCAAGATCGGACCCAAGGCGGCGCACTCCGCCTCGAAGGGCGCGTTCTGCTGCATCGGATCCATTTCGCAACAAGCGATCGGGTGAACCATGGACACCGTGCCGCTGCTCATTTTCCAGTGCCTGAACGGCGTCGTGTGGGGATTGATCTTTGCAATGATCGTGCTTGGCCTCAGTCTGACGTTCGGGCTGATGAACCTGATGAACGTCGCGCATGGCTCGTTCTACATGCTGGGCGCCATGCTGACCGCGACCTTCGTCAGCGTTCACGGCCTCAATTTCGTTCTCAGCGTCGTGCTGTCGGTCGCCATCGTGACCGTGGTCGGCATCATCATCAACCGCTTGGTGCTCGACCGCGTGGTCGGTGCCGAACCGTTGATCGGATTGTTGGCAACGGCTGGCCTCTTGCTCGTGATCGACAGTTGTGCCCTGGCGCTGTTCGGATCGGCCTCGATCTCGGTCGACGACCCTCTCTCGGCCTCGATCGAGATTTTTGGCACATTCTACCCGGTCTATCGCCTCGTGGTCGCGGGTTGCGCGATCGCCGCCATCACGGGCGTGTTCTGCTTCCTGCGCTTCACCAAGCAGGGGTTGTGGATGCGGGCGGTACCGGAATCGCGTGATCTGTCGCTGATGGCCGGCGTGTCGCCGAAGCGCGTGAACCGGACCACGATCATTCTGGGCAGCTTCCTCGCCGCACTGGCCGGCGCGCTGGTGACGCCGATCGCCAGTGCCCAGTTCCAGATGGGGCTCGCCATTCTCGGCACCGGCTTCATCGTAGTCGTGGTGGGCGGCGCCAAGAACCTGTTGGGCACCGTGACCGTTGCCATCGCCCTCGGCGTGGTGCGCGGGATCGCCGCGACGTTTGTGGCGCCGACCGAAGCTGAAGTGATCTCACTTGTCGTGCTTCTGCCACTGCTAGTGATCTGGCCGAACGGAATCTTCGGAGGACGGCATGCGTAGACACGCGTGGGCCGGCCAGCTCGGAACTGGCATCGGTATTCTCATGCTCGGCGCCCTGGCGCTGCTGCCGGCCCTCGCAAGCCGCTACAGCTTGTTTGTGGCCGCGCAGATGCTAGCCTTTCTCTACATCGCACTGGCGCTCGAGATCAGTCACAGCTTCGGCCGTGTTCTGTCGTTCTGCACCGGAACGTTCTTTGCGCTTGGGGCGTATTGCGCGTTCTATCTGTGCCAGCACGTAACGTCGGAACTGACGCTGGTGTTGCTAGGCAGCGCGGCGGTCTGCGCGGTCGCGGGGCTGGTGACGGCGATTCCCGTCGTCCGGATGAAAGGCGCACACTCGGCGGTGGTCGGAACCCTGGCGATCGGCGCCATCAGCCTTTTGATCGCCGGTTCGCTTACGACTTATACCGGCGGCGAGGACGGCCTCACGCTCCGGCACACGGTCTCGCTGTTTGGCGCGCCGGCCGCCATCGGGGTGAGTGTTGCGACCTACTATCTCGTGCTGGTTCCGGCAGCGTTGTATCTGCTGACTTACCTGCTGCTTCGTACCACGCCGTTCGGGACCGTCATGCGGGCGATCGGTGAGAACGAAATTCGCAGCGCGCAACTCGGCTTTAATGTCGAATTGAGGCGCATCTTCATCTTTGCGGCATCGACGGCGGTCAGCGGTTTCGGCGGCGCGGCGTACTGCATTCTCGTCGGACACGTCTCGACGGCACTGTTCGATCCGCTGCTGTCCCTCAATGCCGTGTTGTGGGCGACGGTCGGTGGCTTGGGATCGCCGTTCGGCGCGCTGATCGGGATCATCGTCATTTATCCGACCGTCGAGTTCGCCTCCGGTGTCATCCGTTATGTGGACGCGCTGGTCGGCGCGCTGCTGATCGGAACCGCGCTGCTGTGTCCGCACGGCGTGATGGGCCTGTTCGGCCGCCTGGCCGATACGGACCAGAGCGCTGCCGACGCGCCCTCCGAATCTTTTGAATCCCGCGACAAGACCGTCGCTTTATCCCCAGGAGAGTAACCAATGACACGAAGTGCATCGCTCACGTCGCGCCGCTCTTTCCTCAATGCCGTCGCCGGCGTCGGCCTCGCGGCGGGCCTGTCCTCCCGTGTCTTTGCGGCTAGCGATACCGCAAACCCGATTGTCCTCGGCATTCAGGGCGACCTGACCGGTGCGCTCGCCCATGACGGGTTGTGGGAGCAGCGCGCCGTGGTCGCAGCCGCCAACTGGCACAACAAGCGCGGCGGCATCTCCGGCCGGCCGATCAAGGTGGTCAGCGTCGACACCGAGACCAGGACCGATGTCGGCATTCGCCGTCTGCAGCAATTGATCGAGGAGGACGGTTGCGATTTCGTGGTTGGCTCGGGATCAGGCGGCATCGGCGTTGCCAGCGTGCCGATCGCGCGCGACGCCGGCGTGGTCTACCTGCCGCTGTCGCGCACCGACTCGATCACCACCGAGATGGCCAATCCCTATCTCTATCGCTTCGTGGCCAATAGTTCGATGGCCGCGCGGGCGTCGCAGAAGTGGATGATCGACAAGATCGGAAAGAAATGGAGCATTGTGATTTCCGATATTGCGTTTGGCCACTCGCAGCGTGACGCATTTGCCGCCGCGCTGAAGGCGGCCGGCGGGGAAGTCGTGCAGTCGATCGCGTTGCCGCCGAACGCCTCCGATCCGCTGCCGTTCCTGTTGAAGCTGGACCGGTCGGTCGACGGCATTCTGACGGCGTTGTGGGGCCCGGATTCCGTG
>Ga0116135_1001292_pt1 | contig 12833 bp, 9 predicted proteins | sample June2015DPH_20_1_FD_89738 | JGI IMG/M metagenome (GOLD analysis project Ga0116135, IMG submission 89738) | Peatland microbial communities from SPRUCE experiment site at the Marcell Experimental Forest, Minnesota, USA - June2015DPH_20_10 | ecosystem: Environmental > Terrestrial > Soil > Wetlands >... | reverse complement strand
GGAAACGCCGGCGCTGGTTTCCTGAATTTTACAGCTTCGGGTTGGGGGGCATGACGACAACGCTCCTTCTCCGCCTGGCGGGGAGGGAGCGTTTGTCGTTATGGCGAACGAATTTCACTTCTGACATTTCGGGCACCAGAAGGTCGAACGGCCGTTCTGGGTGAACCGCCGCACGATGCCGCCACAGCCGGCGGTCTGGCACTTTTCACCCTCGCGGTCGTAGACCTGAAACGAATGCTGGAAATAGCCGAGTTCGCCGGAGGTCTGGCGATGATCGCGCAGCGACGAGCCGCCGGCCTTGATGGCCTGGTTGAGCACCGAGTGAATGGCACCGACCAGGCGCTTGGCGTGATCGGTCGGTTGGCCTTTTTTGTCCGCCAGCGTCGCGGCCAATCTTCGCGGCGACAGATGCGAACGATACAGCGCCTCGCAGACATAGATATTGCCAAGCCCCGCCACCACCCGCTGGTCGAGCAGCGCCGCTTTCAGACTGGTCTTCTTGTTGGCGCATGACTGCGCCAGCATTGTTGCATCGAATTCGTTGCCGAGCGGTTCCGGACCGAGACCCCTGAGCAGCGGCTCGTCGTCGAGCGCCCTGCGGGCGATGATCTTCATGTAGCCGAACCGGCGCGGATCGTTGAAGACCACAGCCGCGCCCGACGACATGTGAAACACCACATGATCATGGGCGCGGTCCTCATGGCGCGGATGGTGGAACTGGCCCGGCACTGTCTTGTCCTCATCCGTGACGACGCGGAACGAGCCCGACATGCCCAGATGCATCAGCAGCACATCCCCCGATTCAAGGTCGGCCATCAGGTATTTGGCGCGACGGCCAAGTCCGGTCACGGTCTGGCCCTGCAGCCGCGCGACAAAGTCTTTCTGAAATGGAAATCGCAGGTCTTTGCGCCGGATTTCGGCCTTGACGATTTTTGAACCCTCCATGACAGGCTGCAGGCCACGGCGGACGGTCTCAACTTCGGGTAATTCGGGCATGCGCGGCATTCACCTTGAGGGGCTGACGTGATAGCGCCATTGCGGCTGGCGCGCTATGGTCCGGCCGTCGCGAGTATGAGGGCGTAAAGACATGAATCAGCCGGACGAAACCACGCATTTCGGCTTTCGGGAGGTGCCGCTAGGGGACAAGCAGACGCTGGTCAACGACGTCTTCCGCAGCGTGGCCCAGCGTTACGACCTGATGAACGATCTGATGTCGGCCGGCCTGCACCGGGTCTGGAAAGACCTGATGATCAACGCGCTCAACCCGCCGCGCGGCGACACCCCCTTTGCGCTGCTCGACGTTGCCGGCGGCACCGGCGATATCGCATTCCGCGCCGCCAAGGCGGCGGGCGTGGGCTTTCAGGCCACCGTCTGCGACATCAATGCCGACATGCTTCAGGTTGGCCGCGAGCGCGCGGCGTCGCGGCATCTCGACGACCGGGTGTCGTTCGTCGAGGGCAACGCCGAACAGCTCGCTTTCCCCAACAACGCCTTTGACGCCTACACCATCGCGTTCGGCATCCGCAACGTACCGCGGATCGATCTCGCCTTGAGCGAAGCCTTTCGCGTGCTCAAGCCCGGCAGCAGATTCCTGTGCCTGGAATTCTCCGCCGTCGACGTGCCCGGATTAGACCGCATTTACGATCTGTTTTCGTTCAAGATAATCCCGCCGCTCGGCCGCGCCGTCACCGGCGATGCCGATTCATACCGGTATCTCGTCGAATCGATCCGGAAGTTTCCCAAGCCCGCTGCGTTCGCCGACATGATCCGCGCCGCCGGCTTCTCCCGCGTCGCCTGGCAAAGCTTTTCCGGTGGCATCGTGGCGTTGCATTCGGGCTGGCGTCTGTGATTTCAGCACTGACCCACATCGCGCGGCTGACCCGCGCCGGTTTCGTGTTCGCACGCGAAGGCGTGTTCGGCGTGGTCGATCCGAGCCTGGTGCCTCCGCCCGGCCAGCTCGCGCTGCGTCTGGCGCGGATTATCGAGCGCCCCGGCGCCAAATCCGGTCCGCGCCTGTCGCGCGCGCTGACCCGGCTCGGACCGGCCTATCTCAAGCTCGGACAGTTTCTCGCGACCAGGCCCGACGTGGTCGGGGCCGTGATGGCGCGCGACCTGGAAAGCCTGCAGGACCGGCTGCCGCCCTTTTCGCAAAGCGAAGCCGAAGCGGTGATCGCGACGTCGCTGGAACGCCCGGTGGCGCAGGCGTTTGTGAGCCTCGGTCCCGCGGTCGCGGCCGCCTCGATCGCGCAGGTGCATCGCGGCGTAGTCGAGCGCGACGGCGTCCGTCAAGCGGTCGCCGTCAAGGTGCTGCGGCCCAATGTCGGCGCGCGCTTCCGCCGCGACCTCGGCGATTTCTTCTTTGTCGCGCACAAGGCCGAGGCCTATTCGGCCGAGGCGCGGCGGCTGCGCCTGATCGAGGTCATCAATACGATGTCGCGCTCGGTGGCGATGGAGATGGATCTGCGGCTGGAAGCGGCCGCGCTCTCCGAAATGGCCGAGAACACCAAAGACGATCCGGATTTTCGCGTCCCTACCGTCGACTGGGATCGCACCTCCCATAACGTGTTGACGATGGAATGGATCGACGGCATCGCGCTCAGCGACCATGCGCGTCTGGAGCAATCGCAGGTCGATCTGCCTGAACTCGGACGCAAGGTGATCCAGAGCTTTCTGCGCCACGCGCTGCGCGACGGCTTCTTTCATGCCGACATGCACCCCGGCAATCTGTTCCTCGACGATGCCGGCCGGCTTGTCGCGGTCGATTTCGGCATCATGGGCCGGCTCGGCATGAAAGAGCGGCGCTTCCTCGCCGAGATTCTGCTGGGCTTCATCACCCGCAATTATCGCCGCGTCGCCGAGGTGCATTTCGAGGCCGGCTATGTACCGGGGCACCACTCGGTCGAGAATTTTGCGCAGGCGATCCGCGCCATCGGCGAGCCGATCCACAATCGCACCGCCGAGGAAATCTCGATGGCGAAATTGTTGACGCTGCTGCTGGAGGTCACCGGCCTGTTCGACATGCGCACCCGCCCCGAACTGATTCTGCTGCAAAAGACCATGGTGGTGGTCGAAGGCGTGGCGCGCGGTTTCGATCCCAAGCTCGACATCTGGAAGGTCGCCGATCCCGTGGTGCGCGAATGGATCGAGCGCAATTTAGGCCCGGTGGGACGGATCCAGGGGGCGATGTCCGGCGCGGGAGAACTCGGCCGGGTGTTCGCGGGCCTTCCGGCGCTCGCGACCCGGGCGGTGGCCGTGATCGAACAGTTGGAGACCATGACCCGGGAAGGCTTGACGCTGTCGCCGGAGACGATCGCGGCGATGGGGCGAACCGAGGGCCGCAAGAGCCGCTGGCGCACCCTGGCGCTGTGGATCATCGCCGCCACCTTTATCGGGATTCTGATAGCCGTCCGACAGCTGTGATTGCAATGCTATCATAGTATGATAGCATTGCCTTCATTCTGAAGCAGGGCATCCTCATGGCCAGCCTGACCATCCGAAAACTGGACGACGCCATCCGGGACGAGCTGCGGCTGCGCGCGGCCCGCAACGGCCGCTCGGTTGAGGACGAGGTGCGGGTGATCCTGCGCGACGCCTCGCAGAACAGCCGCGCATTCCCCCCACCGGCCGCGCCAGCGACCGTCCAGGGCCACGCCACGCGATTGGCGCGCAACCCTGTCGTCGACCAGCCACGCGTGACCCTGATCATCGGTGGCGGCATTGCCGCCTACAAGGCGCTGGACCTGATCCGGCGGCTGAAGGAAAGGCACATTCGCGTCCGCTGCGTGCTGACCCGGGCCGCGCAGCAGTTCGTCACGCCGCTGACCGCCAGCGCGCTGTCGAACGAGCGCTGTTACACCGACCTGTTCGATCCCGAGAGCGAATTCGATGCCGGTCACATCCGCCTGGCGCGCGACTGCGACCTGATCGTGGTGGCGCCGGCGACCGCGGATCTGATGGCGAAGATGGCGCATGGCCATGCCGACGATCTTGCCACCGCCATCCTGCTCGCGGCGGGCGGACCGATCCTGCTGGCGCCCGCGATGAACCCGCTGATGTGGAACAATGCCGCGACCCGCCGCAATGTCGCGCAGCTCGCACGCGATGGCGTGGCCATGATCGGCCCCAATGCCGGTGAAATGGCCGAAGCCGGCGAGGCCGGTGTGGGCCGGATGGCCGAGCCCACGGAAATAGCCGATGCGGCCGAGCGCGCTTTGCGCCCGGCCCAACCGCGCCCGCTCGCCGGCCAGCGCGTCCTCATTACCGCGGGTCCGACGCATGAGCCGATCGATCCGGTGCGCTACATCGCCAACCGATCCTCGGGCAAGCAGGGCTATGCCATCGCCGCTGCGGCGCAGGCTGCCGGCGCTGACGTCACCTTGATCTCGGGCCCGGTCGAGCTCGTTGAGCCTCCCGGCGTCTCGGTGATTTCAGTGGAATCCGCGCGCGACATGCTGCGGCAGGTGGAAGCCGCGCTTCCGGCCGATATCGCAATCTTCGCCGCCGCCGTCGCCGACTGGCGCGTCGCCAATGCCGGCGAGCAGAAACTGAAAAAGACCTCCGCCGGCATGCCGCCGCTGCAGCTGGTGGAAAACCCCGATATCCTGGCCACGATTTCAAAATTGCCGAACACGCGGCCGAAACTTGTGATCGGCTTCGCCGCCGAGACCGAAAACCTGATCGACAATGCCAAGGCCAAACTGGCGCGCAAGGGCTGCGACTGGATCGTCGCCAATGATGTCTCGCCGGCGTCGGGCGTGATGGGCGGCGACCGCAACACCGTTCATCTGCTGACCCGGGAGACCCATGGCATCGATGTCAAAGTCGAATCCTGGCCGGTGATGACGAAGGAAGAAGTCGCCATCGCACTGGTGGCGCGTATCGCCGAGAGCTTGACCAGCAAGACCGTGGAGAAGACTTCGTGAGCACTTCCGTCAAAGTCGATATCAGGCAATTGCCGCATGGCGAAGGCCTCGCTTTGCCCGCCTATCAAAGCGCCCACGCCGCCGGGCTCGACCTGCTGGCCGCGGTTCCGGAAGACACGCCGATGATCCTCGCGCCCGGTAAACATGCGCTCATTCCCACCGGCCTGACGATCGCGCTGCCTCCCGGCTATGAGGCCCAGGTCCGCCCCCGCTCCGGTCTGGCGGCCAAGCACGGCGTCACCGTGCTGAATGCACCGGGCACAGTGGATGCGGATTATCGCGGCGAGATCGGCGTCCTCCTGATCAACCACGGCGATGCGCCGTTTCCGATCCGGCGCGGCGAGCGTATCGCGCAGATGGTGATTGCGTCGGTGATCCAGGCGGAACTTGTTCCCGCGGCATCGCTCACAGCGACCGACCGCGGCAGCGGCGGCTTCGGTTCGACCGGACGCTGATCCGCGCCAAGAACCCGCCAAGAACGCGCCAAGAAGCGGATTCATCTTGATAAAAATTGCTCCGAAAATTTAATACCGGCTTTTTTAGCGACCGGGTTTTGCGTTCACGGTCTGGACTCTTACCCGTCGAGTCCCGTTGGGGATATTGTCATTCGATTCGCGAACGGCGGGGGTAAGCGCCGGGCGTGGAATCGTGCGGTTTGGGGCAAACCATGTCGGGCGTGATCGCGGCGATGCGTCGGACCCTGCTGTCGTGCACATCACTGGCGCGCAACGGCCTGATTACCCTTGGCCTGTCAGCACTGGTCTCGATCCGGCCGGCTCACGCCGCCGACCTGCCCCTGCTGGATGCCATCACCACCTTTTTTGAGATGAACCACCAGGAAATCGCGGCGCTGACGACGGCGTTTGCACTGCTCGGCTTTTCGGTGGTGGCGGCGATCCTGCTGATGCGCACCCGCCTGCGCGCGGCGAGCAACGAGGCGCGGTTGCGCGCCGATATTCAGGGCCTGCAAGGCGAGGCCGATCGCTTCCGCGCGCTGTTGTTCGCCGAGCCCCAGATCCTGATATCCTGGGCCGCCGGCGACAATCGTCCGCAAATCAGCGGCGATACCTCGCTGCTGATGCCGCAGGATGCCCAGCACCAATCCCCGCAGCGCATTCTGGCGTTCGGAACCTGGCTGCCGCCGGAACCGGCGCTGCAGATGGACCATGCGGTCGACGCCTTGCGCGAGGCCGGCGAGGGTTTCCTGCTCAATCTGGCGACGTCGAATGGACACGCCGTGGAAGCCATGGGCCGCGCCATCGGCGGCCAGGCCATTGTGCGGATTCGCGAACTCAATGGACTGCGCCGGGAACTGGCCGAAACCAACCTCCGGCACAAGGCGCTGCTGGAAGAAACCGAGATGCTGCGCGGCTTTGCCGCCGCGGCACCCTGGCCGATCTGGACCAAGCACGCCAAGGGCGGCCTCAGCTACGCCAACGCCGCCTATGCGCGGGCCGCCGATGCCGCCAGCGTCGCCGATGCGCTCGGGCGCGACCTGGAATTGCTCGACAGCGGCGATCGCATCGACATGGACCGCGCCTTGAATGGCGGAGCGGCCTTCACCGCGCGGCTGCCGATCGTGGCCGGCGGCGAGCGACGGTTTTACGATGTGCATGCGATCAATGTCGGTGGCGGAAGCGTCGGCATCGCCATCGACGCCTCCGAGGCCACCGCGCTCAGCGCCGCGCTGGTGCGGATGGCGGAGGCCCATCGCCGCACGCTCGACCAATTGTCGTCCGGCGTCGCCGTATTCGACGGCCAGCGGCGGCTGGCCTTCTACAACGATTCCTATCGCCGCCTGTGGGACCTCGACCGGGTATTTCTCGACAGCAATCCAGACGATTCGAGCGTGCTCGACCGGCTCCGCGCCGCCCGCAAATTGCCGGAGCAGCCGGATTTCCGGGCCTGGAAGGCCAAGCTGCACGAGGCCTATCGCGCCGTCGAGACCGAAAAGGATACCTGGTATCTGCCCGACGGACGCGCGTTGAGCGTCGTCACCACACCAAATCCGGAAGGCGGCGTCACCTATCTGTTCGACGACGTCACCGAAAGCCTGGAGCTGGCGCGGCGCTTCGACGGCCTGATCCGCGTGCAGCGGGAAACGCTCGACAATCTCGCCGAAGCCGTCGCCGTGTTCGGCAGCAATGGCCGCGCCGAGCTGTTCAACCCGGCCTTCGCCAGAATGTGGAAGCTGTCGCCGGAGGCGCTGCAGGAGCGGCCGCATATCGAGACGGTAGAGGCCTGGTGCAAGCCGCTGTTCGACGATGCGACGACGTGGCGCGCGCTGCGCGAAGCCATCACCGCGATCGAGAACCGGGTCGAGGTGCCGCTGAAGCTGGAGCGCAAGGATGGCAGTGTGCTCGACTGCATGACCATGCCGCTGCCCGACGGCGCCACCATGCTGACATTCCAGGACATCACCGACACCGAGAATGTCGAGCGGGCGCTGCGCGAACGCAACGAGGCCCTGGAGACCGCCGACCAGATGAAGGTCGATTTCGTCCACCACGTGTCCTACGAATTGCGCTCACCGCTGACCACCATTATCGGCTTCGCGCATCTTTTGAACGATCCCACCACCGGGCCGCTGGTGCCCAAGCAGGCCGAATACCTCAACTACATCACGACCTCGACCAATTCGCTGTTCGCCCTCATCAACAACATTCTCGATCTCGCCACCATCGATGCCGGCGCTATGACGCTCGAACTCGGCCCGGTCGATATCCGCAAGACCATCGACAATGCCGCGGAAGGAATCCAGGACCGGCTGGCCCGCGACCGGATCGAACTCAAGGTCGACGTCGACCCCAACATCGGCAGTTTCATCGGTGACGGCAGCCGCGTGGTACAGGTGCTGTATAATCTTCTCGCCAACGCCGTTGGATTTTCGCCGCAGGATTCCACCATCACGCTGAGCGCCAAACGCACCGAGCATAATGTGGTGTTCGCGGTCACCGACCGCGGACCCGGCATTCCCGCCGACGTCAAGGACAAGGTGTTCGACTGGTTCGAGAGTCATTCCAACGGGTCACGGCATCGCGGCGCCGGGCTCGGCCTGCCGCTGGTGAAGTCGTTTGTCGAACTGCATGGCGGCAGGGTGCGCGTCGATTCGATCGTCGGCAAAGGCACGACCGTTACGTGCGACTTTCCGACCGATCAGGCGGCGCATCGCAACGCCGCGGAATGAGCGATCCCACGACATTCTCGCTGGCGCTCGCGAACGAGACGGCGACCGCGCATTTGATGGCCGATCTGGCGCTCCTGATCGGCCCCGGCGACGTCATCACCCTTTCAGGCGACCTCGGCGCCGGCAAAACCGCCGCCGCGCGCGCCATGATCCGCTATCTCGCCGGCGACGATGCGGTCGAGGTTCCAAGCCCGACCTTCACGCTGGCGCAGACTTACGACCTGCCGCCATTTCCGCTGATTCACGCGGATCTCTATCGCGTCAACGATCCCCTGGAACTGGAAGAGATCGGCCTGTCGCCCTTGCCCGAGGGCACCGTGGCGCTGATCGAATGGCCCGAGCGCGCCCCCGCGGCGCTTCCGAAGGACCGGATCGATATTGCGCTGAACCATCGCGCGGCGCTGGGATCGACCGCGCGCGCCGCTGAAATAACCGGCTACGGCAGAGCCGCGGCCCAGGTCGCCAGACTGAAGGCGCTGCGGCAGTTTCTCAGCCAGGCCGGCTTCGCCGACGCCAAGCGCCAGCGGATGGCCGGCGATGCATCGACGCGTTCCTATGCGCGGCTGATCCGTGACGATGGGGTCGTGATCCTGATGAACTCGCCGCGGCGGCCCGACGGGCCGGCGGTCTATGACGGCAAATCCTACAGCGCGGCCGTGCATCTGGCCGAAGACGTCAAGCCGTTCGTTGCCATCGCAGCCGGCCTGCGCGAGCGTGGCTTCTCGGCGCCAGTCATCCATCATGCCGACCTCGATAGCGGATTCCTGATCACCGAGGATTTCGGCAGCGCGGGTTTTATCGAGGGCGATCCACCCCGCCCGGTCGCGGAGCGTTATGAAGCCGCGGTCGATATGCTGGCCGCGCTGCACCGCGAGGCTTTGCCCGAGGTACTGCCGCTGGCGCCGCAAATCACCTATGCCGTGCCCTCCTTCGACATCGACGCCATGCTGGTCGAGATCGGATTGATGCTCGAATGGTATCTGCCGGATCGCGGCGCCGAACCGACCAACAATCTGCGCGCCGAATTCGTCATGATGTGGCGCGATCTGCTCGGCAAGCTTGCCGCGGTTCACAAGGCTTGGGACAAGACGTGGGTCTTGCGGGACTTTCATTCCCCCAATCTGATCTGGCTCGGCGATCGATCGGGGACGTCCCGAGTCGGCATCATCGACTTTCAGGACGCCGTGCTGGGTCCCGCCGCCTATGATTTGGTATCGCTGCTGCAGGATGCGCGGATCGACGTGCCCGAGCAGCTCGAGCTTGTGCTCCTGACGCGCTACATCAAGGCCAGGCGCGCGGCCGACGAGACCTTCGATCCGGCTGGTTTCGCCGAGACTTATGCGCTGATGTCGGCGCAGCGCAACACTCGGCTGCTCGGCACCTTTGCGCGCCTCAACCGGCGCGACGGCAAGCCGCAATATCTGCGCCATCAGCCCCGAATCTGGGCCTATCTCACCCGTTCGCTGGCGCACCCCGCTTTGTCGGGCATTCGGGAATGGTATTCCGCTAACGTCCCGCCGCCGGTTCCGTAAATTTACCGGTCGTTAGCCCGTTTTCCCCTAATCTGCTCTGGACTCCTGCCTTGGAGCGGGGGCGGCTGCTTGAGGGCGGAGCTTGGTCATGGCGACAGAACGGCGAAAGGGCGAGCGCGTTACATTCGAGCGCGGGATATCAGCGCATATGATGGGCATCGACGGCACCTGGCGTCGCGAGTGCACGATGGAAGATATTTCCGAGACCGGTGCCAAGCTCACCGTCGAGGGTTCCGTCGAGGGACTGCATCTCAAGGAATTCTTCCTGCTGCTGTCGTCGACCGGCCTGGCCTACCGCCGCTGCGAGCTGGCCTGGGTTAACGGCGACCAGATCGGGGTCAATTTTCTTAAAACCGGTGACAAGAAGAAAAAGGCCCGGCGCCCGCAGTCCGCCGAGGCTTGAACGCCATGATCGCCGCCGTCGTACAGCCGTCATGTCAGGCCATTATCGCATTCAACCAATGGTGCAGCGCCGGAATCGCATGATATGATTCGCGGTGCGCACGATCTGCGTGCAAAATAGCGGTTCGAGAAATTTCCGAGATGTCCGTCAAGCCCACCAAAGCCATGGTCCTCGCCGCCGGCCTTGGCCTGCGCATGCGCCCTTTGACGGATCAGATGCCAAAGCCTCTGGTGCAGGTGGCGGGCCGCGCGCTGCTCGATCATGTGCTCGACAAGCTCGGCAGCGCCGGCGTCAGCGAAGCTGTCGTCAACGTCCATTATCTGCCCGACCAGATCATCGACCACGTCGCGACGCGCACGATCCCGCGCGTAATCATCTCGGATGAGCGAGACCAGGTGCTCGGCACCGGCGGCGGCGTTGTCAAGGCGTTGCCTTTGCTGGGCGACGACCCGTTCTTCCATGTCAATGCGGACACCATGTGGATCGACGGCGTGCGGCCCAACCTGGCGCGGCTGGCCGACGCCTTCGATCCCGCGCGCATGGATATTCTGTTGCTGATGGCGCCGACCACCAGCAGCATCGGCTATGGCGGGCGCGGCGATTACGCGATGCTGCCGGATGGCGCGCTGCGCAAGCGTAAAGAGCATCAAGTGGTGCCGTTCGTCTATGCCGGCGCCGCGATCATGTCGCCTCCTCTGTTCGCCGATGCGCCCTCGGGCGAATTCTCGCTGACAAGGATGTTCGACCGCGCCAACGAGCAGGAGCGGCTGTTCGGCCTGCGGCTGGACGGCGTGTGGATGCATGTCGGAACGCCCGACGCGGTTCACGCCGCGGAAGAGGCTTTTCTGGAAAGCGTGGCGTAGATCGCGACGAAACCTTGGTATCAATAGGTCGTCATGCCCCGCGAAGGCGGGGCATCCAGTACGCCGCGGCCTCTCGATTTTGCCACTCTTGCTCTGGAATACTGGATCACCCGCTTTCGCGGGTGATGACGGTGAGGTGGTTGCGCGCGCCTATCGAATTAAAAATCGCACCCGAAATAGCCCCATGCCATGATGCAGCCTGATCTCGAATCAGGAAGCCGATGCGCGTTTTCAACGTCCCCACATCCGTGCCCTTTCTGCGCAGCGTCATCGCCGCGCTGGTCGACGGCCAACTGGTCGACGGCTTTGAGGCCCGTGCGCGTCCGGAACGACTGACGCAGGCCACGCTTTACCTTCCGACCCGCCGCGCCGGACGCATGGCGCGGGAAATCTTTCTCGACGAGTTGAACACCGACGCCGTGCTGCTGCCGCGCATCGTGGCACTCGGCGACATCGACGAAGACGAGCTGGCGTTCGCGGAAGAACCCGGGCCGTATGGGGGAGCGGCGCCGCTGGAGATTCCGCCGAAGCTTGGCGACCTCGAGCGCAGGCTGACGCTGGCCAGGCTGGTGGCGATGTGGGCGAAGAGTCCGGTTTCGGCGCCGCTTGTCGTCGGTGGCCCGGCATCGACGCTGGCGCTGGCCGGTGATCTGGCGCGCCTGATGGACGACATGGTCACGCGCGGTGTCGGCTGGGATGCGCTTGACGGACTGGTGCCGGATCAGCTCGACAAATATTGGCAATACTCGCTCGAATTCCTCCGGATTGCGCGGCTGGCCTGGCCCGCTCATCTCGAGGAAATCCGCAAGATCGAGCCGGCGGCGCGGCGCGATCTCCTGATCGAGGCCGAAGCCAAACGCCTGACCGCGCATCATGACGGCCCGGTGATCGCGGCAGGCTCGACCGGATCGATGCCGGCGACCGCGAAATTCCTGCAGGCCATTGCCGCCCTTCCGCAGGGCGCGGTGGTGCTGCCGGGGCTCGATACTGATTTGGACGACGATGCCTGGCAGATGATCGGCGGCGTCAGGGACATCCAAGGCCAATTCACCACGCCTCCGGCATCGAACCATCCGCAGTTCGCGATGCACGCTCTGCTGCAACGACTGGGAATCAGGCGCGGCGACGTTGAAATCGTGAGGACGCCGGCGGCGCATGGGCGCGACGTGCTGGTTTCCGAGGCGATGCGGCCCTCCAACGCGACCGCGCAATGGCACCGGCGGCTGTCTGAGCCCGCAATTGCCGACAAGATTTCGCGCGGCATGACAAACCTCGCCGTCATCGCCGCGGATAATTCCGAGATGGAGGCGCTCGCGATCGCGGTGGCGATGCGCGAGGCGCGGCATCTTAATAAATCAGCCGCGCTGGTGACGCCGGATCGCGCGCTGGCGCGGCGGGTGATCGCTGCCCTCGGCCGCTGGAATCTCGCCTTCGACGATTCCGGCGGCGATGCGCTGATGGATATTGCGGCGGGAATTTTCGCGCGGCTCGCCGCGGAAACCGTAGCCAATGAGCTTGAGCCGCCGACCCTGCTGGCGCTGCTGAAACATCCGCTGTGCCGGCTGGGCGGGGCGCAAGACTCGTTTGGGGGCGCGGTCGAGGTGCTCGAACTGGCATTGCTGCGCGGTACACGTCCGCAGGCGGGAAGCAGTGGTCTGGCGCGCGATTTCGTTCGTTTCCGTGTTGAGCTGGCCAAGCTGCGGGCTGGCGAGATCTCCTCGCTGCATCGCTCCGAGCCGCGCGCGCGGCTGACAGACCCGGAACTCGATCGCGCGGGTCTGCTGATTGCGCAATTACAAGCGGCCCTCGCGCCGCTCGAAAGTCTCAACGCCTCGAAACCCCATGATTTTGCCGAACTCGCTGAGCGCCATCGCAGCGTTTTGACAGAACTGTCGCGCGACCAGCATGGCGTCGCGGCTGCATTCG
>Ga0116135_1001291_pt1 | contig 12842 bp, 12 predicted proteins | sample June2015DPH_20_1_FD_89738 | JGI IMG/M metagenome (GOLD analysis project Ga0116135, IMG submission 89738) | Peatland microbial communities from SPRUCE experiment site at the Marcell Experimental Forest, Minnesota, USA - June2015DPH_20_10 | ecosystem: Environmental > Terrestrial > Soil > Wetlands... | reverse complement strand
GCGCTTCTCATGACTGCCGAAGCCGCCTGTCACGCTGCCGATAAAGTAGAAAAAGACGATCGGCATGATGAACGTCCAAAGCCACGTCTCGCGGCGCTGAAGCAGGTAGAGCAGGTCGCGGTAAGCCAAGTAGAGCGCGTCTCTCAGCATACGGTCCTCCGTACGCGCCATCCCACCACCAACCACCCCGCCACGACGAACAAAATTACCGCGCCGAACGCGGCCGGTGTCACCATGGCGCCATCCAGGATTTTCTGAAGCTCGGTGACGGACCAGCCGTTCGGCGTCAGGCGTCCGATCTGCGCGAATCCTTTCGGCATCAAATCGAAGGGAAAAAAGCTTCCGCCCAGCATGGTGAGAGGCAGCAAGACAAAGTTGCTCAGCATGCTGGCAACGCGCTCTGTCGAAGCCAGCGACTGCAACAGCATCATGAACAGATAGAGGCCGCAGCCCGAGACCGCAATCCACAAAACTGCCAGCGGGAAGTTCGCGACTCGCAAATCCGCGAGAAAATGCGCCACGGTTAGCCCGAATACGCCAACCAGCAAAAGCACCAAAAATGTAGCGATCAGCTTGCCGGCCAAAAATGCTCCGAAACTAGCGGGCGTCGTGGCCACGCGCCGCAGGGCTCCGAAAGTTCGTTCGCGCCACAAGTCGGTGGCAAGCCCACCGGCGATAAAGAAAACCGCCATATAGAGCATGCCAGGCAGCATCAACGCCGCGAATCCACCCGGCTTGTCTGTTTTTTCCTCAATCACTTTTGTCTCTAGTTGAATCAAAGGCGGCATCAGCAATTTGCGCGTACCTATAACAGCCTGGTTGAACTTCACCGAGATCCCGGCGATGCTGCTGTCCGTCGGCGCTGTCATCGCGGCGGCCTCACGAAGTTGGGGACCGGCCACCATCTGTACATAAAACGCAGCGTCCGTAAGCATGGAGAGCACTTCTTCAATGATGTCCGGTAGGATTCGCTGCGCCGGATTGCGGACCAGTTGAAGATTGGCTGCCTTTCCTTCCAGTAGCGCAATCGAAAAGTTCTTAGGGATGATCAGAAGAGCGGACGCATCTCCCTTATTGATGCGGCGCCGTCCATCTTCGCGCTCCACCTTTTCGATGCTGATCATATTGCTCAGCGCGCCCTGGCTGAAAGCGCCGGCCAGCAGCGTGGCTCCGATCCCCTGATCTTCATCCACGATCAGCAGCTTTCCGTTCGGCCGCGCGTCTCCACGTCCGAAAATAACCACCAGGATGATCGCAATAAAGGTCGGGATGCCGAGCCAGGTCAGAAGCGTCACCGGATCGCGCCGAATGCGGCGGAGATCCTTGACCGTGCTGGTAAGAACGAAACGCATGTTTATTCCCTCAGCTCCTTGCCCGTCAGCTTGATGAACAGGCTTTCGAGACTCGGTTGCGTGAGTGTGGTGCCGCGGACTTCGCCGGCGGTATTGATGGCCGCAAAAAGCAATGGCAGGCGATGTGAAGCGTCGTTCACAGAAAGAGAAAGCTGGGTTTCGTCGGACTGAATAATCTCCACGCCCTCCAGCCGCGCCAGCGCTTCCCGGATGGCGTCAGGACGAAACACGCCTGTGAGCCGCAGCAGGTCACGTTCGGCCAGCAGAGCGCGTAGCTCTGCAAGCGTGCCTTGCGCGATGATATCGCCGTGATCGATGATCGCCAGCCGATCGCAGAGACTCTGAGCTTCCTCCATGTAGTGCGTAGTGTAGAGGACGCAGGCGCCACATTTTGCTTGTTCGTGAACCAGCTCCAGCAGGCGCACCCGGCTCTGCGGATCCACGCCCACCGTGGGTTCATCCAGCAACAGGACCTTGGGTTGATGCACAATACCGCACGCGAAATTCAGACGCCGCTTCATTCCGCCGCTAAATCGCTTGATAGGTTCCTTGGCTCGATCAAGGAGTCCCGTGAGTTCCAGCACCTCGGTGATGCGGTCGCGTAGTAGGGCGCCACGAAGACCTTGCGCACCACCCCAGTAGCTCAAGTTCTCGCACGCCGAGAGATCGTCGTAGAGTGCGATCTCTTGCGGCACCACTCCAATGCTTCGCCGCGCAGCCACTCCATCGCGGACCACATCGTGACCCATCACTCGAATGTGGCCGGCAGTAGGAGTGAGCAAACTCGAAATACATCCGATCGTGGTCGTCTTGCCCGCGCCATTCGGCCCGAGCAGCCCGAAGATCTCGCCCGGTTTTGCGGTGAACGTCACATCCTTCACCGCGATGACGTCACCGTACTGCTTTCGAAGTTGTTGGACCTCGATCATGTCCCTCTTAGAATAGATCCACTTGCTGTAGGGTGCGAAACAAATCGGACGAAAGGTCGATTGCACCGGATGAGCCGCGACCAGAAGGGAGCGATTAGGTAGCGTTCAGGATGGCGTCCACCAATCCATCCATCGTGAACTGCTTGGCTTCTACATCCACTTTGAGCCCATGCTCGCGCACAGTCTCCGACGTCACCGGACCGATGGATGCAATCCGAATCCCCTCCAATACATCCCGGCCGGCCATTGCAAGAAAGTTCTTTACAGTCGATGAGCTGGTAAACGTAATCCAATCCGGTTTCTTCGCCGCCGAAAAAATGTCATGCGCCCGGGCAGCGGCGTCCTCAGGAATCACATTACGATACGCCTCCACCACTTCTATATGCGCCCCTAGCCTTTCGAGCTCAGTAGGAATCACATCTCTCGCGACAGCCGCGCGCGGCAGCAGCACACGCTTCCCCTGCAGCCGTTCAGACCGAAAAGCTTCCACCAGGCTCTCAGCCACGTACTCCTTCGGCATCAGATCCACCTTCAAATGCAGATTCTCGATGGCTTGCCGCGTGGCCGGTCCAATGGCGCAAATCCGGGCCTTGAACGATCTCAGATCGTGATCGGACCGGTCCAGCCGATCCATGAAATATTGGACGCCATTCACGCTGGTGAAGATCAGCCAATCGTAAAGGGTGAGGTGCCCGATGGCCCGATCGAGCGGTCCGGGATCCTCTGGCGGCTGAATGGAGATGACGGGCAATTCGACGGCGTCCGCGCCGAGCGAGCGCAGGCGTTCTGAAAAGTCGCCGGCCTGATCGTGCGCGCGCGTTACAACAATCTGTTTTCCAAACAGCGGCAGCTTCTCAAACCAAGCCAGCTTCGAATGCAATCCCGCCACTTCGCCGATGATCACCGTCGCCGGCGGCTTCAGATGGACTTTCTCGATTTCGTCGGCAATAGTCGCCAGTGTACCCGTCACGGTTTCCTGATTCGGCCGCGTGCCCCATCGCACCGCGATCGCGGGAGTGTCCCCAGCGCGTCCATGCGACATGATCTCTTTCGCGATTTCCCGAATAGCAGCAATGCCCATGAACACGACCAGCGTTTCCGATTGACCGATTTTTCCCCAGTCGATAGCGGGCACATCGTGGCCAGTCACGAAGGTCACCACCTTGGTATGATCCCGATGTGTCAGCGGCACACCACTGTAGGCGGCAATGCCCAGAGGCGATGTCACGCCGGGCACCACTTCGTACGGAATACCCGCCTCCACCAGCGCTTCCAGCTCTTCACCGCCGCGGCCGAAAATAAATGGATCGCCCCCTTTGAGACGAACCACGGTGAGCCCGCGCCGAGCCCGCTCGATCATCATGGCGCAGATTTCTTCCTGCGGATAGGCGTGCACGGCTTTCTTTTTGCCGACGTAGATCCGCTCGCAATCTTTACGCGTGAGATCCAGCAGATGATCGTTAGCCAGATGATCGTAGAGCACGGCATCGGCGAGCGCCAGCAGCTTGCGCCCTTTCCACGTAATCAGGTCTGGATCCCCAGGCCCCGCCCCAACCAGATAGACCCTACTCATGTCCGCGTGGCGCAGGCACTCTTGCCTGCAGCGTTCACACTCGTGTGAACGCCTGCGGTGTTGCTATCCAAACATGTGTTCGCAGGAGTGCGAACACGGCACGCAAGAGTGCGTGCGCCACGTATTCTCATGCTGTGCCGTAAACAGCTTCTAGAATCTGCCGCCCACCCTGCGCCAGCAGCTCTTCTCCAAGCGCGCGGCCGATAACAGCGGCATCGCGCGAAGCGCCGCCGGCCCGCTTCCGAATAATTTCCGTCCCGTCCGGCGACACAATAATCGCACGAATCTGCACCACTTCGCCATCCACCGTCGCGTAAGCACCGATCGGGACCTGGCACCCACCACCCAATGCTGCGAGCACCGCCCGCTCGGCCGTCACCGCAATTCTGCTTTCCCGATGATCCAGCCGCTTGGCGAGCAGCTCGGCTTCACCACCATCCGCCCGAGTCTCCACAGCCAGCGCCCCTTGCCCAACAGCCGGGCACATTATTTCAGGATCTAGCAGTTCCGTGATACGATTCTCCCAGCCCAATCGCCGCAAGCCGGCCGACGCCAGAACAATGGCGTCGTATTGCCCCTCATCCAGTTTGCGGAGCCGCGTATCCAGATTGCCCCGGATATTTTCGATCTCGAGATCCGGCCGCTTAGCCCGGAGCTGCGCAGCACGCCGCAATGAGCTGGTGCCAACCTTGGCTTTGGACGCCAGCGCGTCCAGACTGCGTCCAACCATCGCGTCCCGTGGATCTTCGCGCTCCGGGATGGCCGCGAGCATAAGACCGTCCGGCAGCTCAGTCGGCATATCCTTCAAACTATGCACCGCGAGATCGATCGCCCTACTCAGCAGCGCTTCTTCGATTTCCTTGGTAAACAGCCCCTTGGTACCCACCTTCGAAAGCGCGACGTCGGTGATCTTGTCGCCTGTGGTATGGATGATTTCGAGGCGCGTTTCCACACCGAAGCTTTGAATGCGCGCCTGAATCCAACGCGCCTGCCACAACGCTAGTTGCGAACCTCGCGAGCCGATTGTCAACATGCTAGTCGCCCAGGCGGAAAACCTTTCGGATCGTAGTGATGAAGTAATGGCCATCCGGCAGCGAGGCTTGTCGCCGCAGCTCCGAAATGGGTCCGTGCGCGACTTTGTTGATGATGCTCTTGGTAAGCGCGTCCAGAGCCTGCTCCTGTTCCGGCGTCAGCGTTCCGAACTTGCCGCGCATGCGTGCCAGTTCCGAAGTGCGGACATGTTCCAGCTGCTCCTGCAGACTGACGATGGTGGGAACCACTTCGCGCGCCTTCAGCCGCGCCATCATCTTTTCCATTTCTTCGTGGATGATGGCTTCCGCCTCTTCCGCCGAATGTTGCCGTCCCTCCAGGTTGGTAGCCACTACTTTTTGAAGGTCGTCGATATCGTACAGAAAGACGTTGTCCAGCTTGTTAACGGACGGTTCGATGTTGCGCGGGACCGCGATATCGATCAAAAACATCGGCCGGTTCTTGCGCGCCTCGATGACTTTCTTCATGTCGTCCCGCACGATGATGTAGTGCGGCGCACCGCTAGACGCAATCACGATGTCCACTTCGGGTAAGAAAGCGATAAATTGCGTGTAGTCGACGATCTTGCCATCGAAGAGCTGCGCCATCTCCACCGCGCGATCGTGCGTGCGGTTGGTGACGAAAATGTGAGTGGCGCCGCTGCGCCGCAGATGGCGGGCAGCCAGTTCCGACATTTTACCTGCGCCCACAATCATGACTTTCTTGTCGCTCAGCGTCCCAAAGATTTCGCGTGCCAGCTCCACCGCCGCGTAGCTAACCGAGACGGCGTTGGCCCCGATTTCAGTCTCCGTGCGCACGCGCTTAGCAACACTGAAAGCGCGCGTGAGTAAAGTATCCAGAAATCCGTTGACTGCGCCATGCTGCTTGGCCAATGCGTAGGCGGTCTTCAGTTGACCCAGAATCTGCGGCTCGCCCACCACCATGGAGTCCAGGCTGGCGGCCACGCGAAACAGATGCAGAATCGCTTCGTTGTCTTCGTAGCGGTAGAGATAGGGCGTCACCCAGTCGCGCGCGACATGGCGGGTGTCGGCCAGGAACTGATCCACGGCCACTCCGGATGCGACGCCGTCCTCGCAGGTCAGCGCTATTTCCACTCGATTGCAAGTAGAAAGAATCATCCCTTCGCAAAAGCCCGGACGCCGTTTCAGCTCAAGCAGCGCTTCCGGAAGCGAGTTCTCATCAAAGGCCAAGCGCTCGCGCACCTCCACCGGCGCACTTTTGTGATTCACGCCTGTGATGGAAAATTTCATCTGGCTAGCATCTCTCTCAAGCCCACATGCGCGGCCCAGGTGAGCGCCGAACAGCATAGCACCGCGACCGCCATGAGCGCGGCTTTGCGGCCTCTCCATCCCGCGGTGGCACGCAGGAAGACCATGGCGAGATAGAATCCCCATGTAATGAACGCGAGCGCGATGCGCGGATCTTTTATCCACGCCGTGCCCGATTCGATGGACGCCCAGGTGCTTCCCGCAACTACGCCCAGCGTAATAAACACAAATCCGAACCCCATGGAATTGGTAATCAGATTATCCAGCGTGCCGAGCGGAGGCAAGCGCGAGAACAGCTTGACGCCCTTCTTCATTTTGAGCTGCCGTTCCTGGATCAGGTAAAAGACAGATGCCACAGCGGTCAACAAGAGCGCCGCATAACCGGAAAGAATCATCATGACGTGCAGCAGCAGCCACGCGCTTCGCACGCTGGGATTCGGCCAGGAAAGCATCGGCGTCTGGATGGCGCCCACCTGGGTCAATACAAATACCAGTGGAAAAATGCAGACGCTGAGGCTGGCGAAATCGTAGCGCCAATAGACGAACAAAAACAAAACAGCAATAAGAAATGCACAAACTGTTGCGCACTCAAAGAAATTGTCGACGGGCAGATGCCCGATTTCCATGGTCAGCTCGACAATCGCAACCAGGTGGACAACCACTCCGGCCTGGAACGCCAGGAGCGCATACTTGAGAAATCCGGACTTGCGCCGCAGCAGCACCGCCATGGCGTGCAGCAACCCCACCCCATATAGCACAGTGGCCACGCGGAGCCAAAAAATGCCCATATCATGCATTAAGCTCCAGTATAGCGGGGGAGGAGAATCCAGGAGTCAGGAGCCAGAATCCAGAAGTCGGAAGGAGCTAACTTCTGGCTCCTGAATTCTGGCTTCTGGATTCACATCTTCGTCTTAATTACTTCAATCAGCTCCTTCACCGCCGCCGCACTCTTGTCTAGCGCTACTTGCTCGTCCGGCTGGAGCTTGATCTCGTAGATCTTCTCGATCCCGCGCGAACCCAGCTTCACTGGCACGCCGACAAACAAATCCTGGATGCCGTATTCGCCTGCCAGATACGCTGCGCAGGGTAGAACCTTCTTCTGATCCTTCAGAATCGACTCCACCATTTCTACCGCAGCCGCGGACGGTGCGTAGTACGCGCTGCCGGTCTTCAAATATTTCACAATCTCCGCGCCGCCGTTGCGCGCGCGATCCACCAGACGGTCGATCGCGGCTTGATCCAGCAATTCACTCAGCGGAATACCGGAAACATTGGTCAATCGCGAAATCGGGACCATCGTATCGCCATGGCCGCCCAGCACCAGCGCCGTCACATTCGATACCGAAACGCCCAGCTCCTGCGCGATGAATGTCCGAAAGCGCGCCGTGTCCAGAACCCCCGCCATCCCGATCACCCGGTTCTTCGAAAACTTGGAAATCTGGAACGCAGTCCAGCACATCGCGTCCAGCGGATTCGTCACCAATACCAGAATCGAGTTTGGCGAGTGTTTGACGGCCTGCTCCGTCGCCGTTTTGACGATTTCGTAGTTTGCCAGCAGCAGATCGTCGCGGCTCATGCCGGGTTTGCGCGGAAATCCGGCCGTGATCACCACAATGTCGGAGTTCGCCGTCGCCTCGTAATCGTTGGCGCCAATCACATTGACGTCGTAACCCTCCACGGGACCGGATTCGAGAATATCGAGTCCCTTGCCCTGGGGCACGCCTTCCACGATGTCCACCAGAACGACATCCGCCAGTTCTTTGCCGGCAATCCGAAGGGCGCAATTGGCCCCGACGTTGCCAGCTCCAACAACCGTTACCTTTTTTCGCATAGAATTCTCAAGGTAGGACAGCGAGCCGCGTCTGTCAAGATCTGGAGGCATCCAAATGGCCGATCACCCCGTCGTCTCCCATGAAGAATGGGAAGCCGCACGCAAGAAATTACTCGAAAAAGAGAAGGAGTCTTCGAAGCTCCGCGAAGAGTTGACAACGCTGCGCCAGAACCTGCCGTGGGAGAAAGTCGAGAAGGAGTACACTTTCGACGGGCCTAACGGCCAAGAGACGTTGGCCGAACTCTTCGAGGGCAAGAGCCAGCTCATCGTTTATCACTTTTTGTTCGATCCCGATTGGAAGGAAGGCTGCAAGTCGTGCTCGATTATTGCTGATCACTACAACCCCTCCATCATCCACCTAAATCATCGGGACGTCGCCATGGTCACAGTTTCACGAGCGCCACTTGAGAAGCTGGAAGCCTACAAGAAACGGATGGGTTGGAGCTTAAAATGGCTCTCGTCGTTCGGTAGCGACTTCAATTTCGACTACCACGTGTCGTTTACCCCCGAACAAGCAGAGAAGCGCGAGACGTATTATAACTACCGCATGGAAAACTCTGCCGGCGGCGAGCGTCCGGGTATCAGCGTGTTCGGTAAGAATGCCGGCGGCGAGGTGTTCCACACCTATTCGTCCTTCGGCCGCGGACTTGAGAATTTCATCGGAGCGTACAATCTGCTGGACATCGTGCCGAAAGGCCGTGACGAGAGCGCGCTCAAGAACGGCATGGACTGGGTGAGGCGTCATGACCAATACTAGGGAGGCAGCGCTTGAGCCTGCACTTTGAGGATTTTGTTATAGACCACGTCAGCACCTCACGCGGCAGAACCGTGACGGAAGCCGACATCGTGAACTTCGCCGGCCTCTCGGGCGACTTCGTCGAGCTGCACATGAACGAGGTGGTTGCCGCGCAGGGACCGTTCGGCAAGCGCATCGCGCACGGCGCGCTGATTTTCAGCATCTCCACTGGCCTGAGCGTCCAGATGAATCAGATTCAGGACACAGTGGTAGCTTTCTATGGCGTCGATAAGCTGCGTTTCACGCGCCCCGTATTTATTGGAGACACCATCCACGTAGTAAAGAAAGTCACTGGCCGGGATCAGAAAGGCCCCGGCCGCGGAGTGGTGACATTCGAAACCACCGTCCTCAATCAAAATGGCGAGCCGGTCTTAGTTTACAGCGACAAAGTTCTGGTAAAGGCGCGGGCGTGAGCGTTCTCCAAGGCATTGTGGTTCTGGATCTCACACGCCTTCTCCCTGGCGCCGTTGCCACACAGCAACTGGCCGACTGGGGAGCAGAAGTAGTCAAGATCGAGGAACCGCGTGCCGGCGATTATGCGCGGGATATGAACCCAGCCGTCTTCGCTCGCACCAACAGCGGCAAGAAGAGCGTGTCCATCGATCTGAAACATCCCCGCGGCCGCGAGATATTTTTCTCGCTCGCTCGCAAAGCTGACGTGCTGATCGAAGGCAACCGGCCTAGAGCAATGGCGCGCCTCGGGCTGGGCTACGACGAGCTGCGCGCAGTGAATCCCCGATTGATTTACCTGAGCCTCACCGGTTATGGACAACAAGGCCCTTACGCGCAGCTAGCCGGGCACGATGTAAATTACATGGCGCTGGGCGGCGTCCTCAGCCTAAATCTTCCGGTGATCCCGGGCGTTCAAATCGCCGACCTGGTGGGCGGCTCCATGCAAGCCGTCAACGGGATTCTGCTGGCTCTCCTCGCCCGCCATCAAACCGGCCAAGGCCGGCATGTCGACATCTCCATGTACGCGGGTGTGACATCACTGCTCACCATTCCACTCGCAGCCTGGCGAGATACCGGCCGCGAGCCGATGCCCGGAAACGAAGTGCTCAGTGGACGCTTCGCGTGCTACAACCTGTACCAAGCATCTGACGCGCGATGGCTCGCCGTAGGCGCCTTGGAGCCGAAATTCTGGGCTGAACTTTGCCGCCGTCTGGGCGTGGACGATCTGATCGCGCGGCAGTTCGAAGAGCCCAACGATCGCGTGAAGGAACGCGTGGCATCCACTTTCCGTTCTAAATCCGCCCGCGTTTGGTTTGAGGAACTACGCGACAGCGACTGCTGCGTCACGCTAGTTCGCACCGTCAGCGAAGTGGCCACCGAGTTGCCCGATCGTGCCGGCCCTCCGCCTCCAGCGTTGGGCCAAGATACACGGGAAGTGCTCGGCCGCTGCGGTTTCAAGGTCGCCGAGATCGAAGATCTCGAACGTCAGGGAGTGATTCGATGAATGTCAACTATTGCCTTCGAACCGCGAAGCGCTATCATGGCCGCTCCATCGCCATCCAGCATGAAGATCAGGAAATCAGCTACGCGCAATTTTACGAACAAGTCGAGGACTCGGCGCGCAAGCTAATAGCGTTAGGCGCGTCCAAGGGCGATCGTGTCGCCGTGTTGATGCAGAACTCGCCCGAGTACTTGGATCTGTACTATTCAACCGCCCGCGCCGGAGTCCTGATAGTGCCGCTGAACACACGCTGGCATATCAACGAAATCATTTACACGCTGAATGATTCGGGCAGCAAGATCCTGTTTGTGGATGAACGATTCGCTGCGCTGGTTCCACAAATTTGCGCAGGTGCAACCACTCTGGAACACATCGTGTTTGCTGGGGCAGGGAACTGTCCGGATGGTTTGGTGGATTGGAAAACAACGGACAAGACGGGAGTCTTGCCCCACGATGATCCGGACGAGAACGATCTGGTGGGATTGTTCTACACCAGCGGTACCACGGGAGGCCCGAAGGGAGCCATGCTCACCCATCGCAACGTGTATTCGAACGCGACCCACTCCCTAATGCCGCCCGCGCGTTTTCTATCGGAAGGCAAGTGGCTGCACGCCGCGCCTATGTTTCATCTAGCCGACGCCGGGGCCATTCACGCGCTCACGCTCTGCGGCGTCACGCATTGCTTCCTAGCTAGTTTCGATCCGGAAGCGACCCTTCGCGCCATCGAACGCTACCGCATCACCTCGGTGGTCCTGGTTCCAACCATGCTCAACATGGTTCTGAATCACCCCAACTTCCATCGCTACGATCTTTCCACACTGAAGAGAATCACCTACGGCGCGTCACCCATGCCGCTTCCTCTACTCAAGCAAGCCATGGAAAAACTCGACTGCGAATTCTTCCAGGGATATGGAATGACGGAAGTGAGCCCGGTGCTGACCATGCTCTGCCATGAAGACCATCGGTTCGAAAACACGGACCGTCCGTTTGCACCGGTGAAATCCGCTGGGAAACCCGTCACGGGAGTTGAAGTGCGAGTGGTAGACGATCGCGACAATGAACTCCCCGCCGGGCAAGTGGGCGAAGTAATCGCGCGCGGGCCGAACATCATGAAAGGCTATTGGAATCGGCCCGAAGTGAACGCCGAAGTATTACGCGGCGGCTGGATGCACACGGGCGACCTCGGCGCCATGGACGAAGAGGGTTTCCTCTACATTCTGGATCGCAAAAAGGACATGATCAAGACCGGCAGCGAGAATGTCTATTCGCCCGAAGTGGAATCGGTGCTATGCGCGCATCCCGCGATCCTGGAAGCATCCGTCATCGGAGTGCCTCACGAGACTTGGGGCGAAACCATCCGCGCCGTAGCCGTCACACGCCCCGGTGCAACCCTCACCGAACTAGAGTTGATCGAATGGTGCCGCCAGCGCCTCACGCACTTCAAATGCCCGACCTCCGCCGTCTTCACCGATGTTCTGCCCAAAGGTGGAACCGGTAAAGTGCAAAAGAACGCGTTGCGCGAACGCTTCGGCAATGTGGGGCAGGTTGCCAACCTGCGCGCCGATTGATAATCGGCGCAAATCAAACTTGATGCGCCTTGATCGGCACCACGCTAGCCTGCAGCCGCCGCATCCCGCGCAACCACCGGTCATAATCGCCGGCCTTCCGTCGTATGTACTCCAACACCTCCGGATGAGGAAGAATCAGGAAATGCTCCTCCTCCAGCCCCTTCACCACGGCTTCTGCAACTTGCTCGGGCTCCAACGCGCCTTCGAGCAAAAATGTTCCTCCGCCGAACTCCGCATTCTCCAGCATCCGCGTTTTCACTCCCTGCGGGCACAGCGCTGAGACCTTGATGCCCTGATCGCCGTAAGTGATCGAGAGCCACTCGGCCAGTGCCAGCGCGCCATGCTTCGAGACTGCATAAGGCGCCGAGCCAATCTGACTCAGCAATCCCGCCGCCGAAACGGTTTGCAGCAGATATCCGTCCTTGCGCGCCAGCATCCCAGGCAACACGTGGCGCGCCGCGTAAACGTGCGACATCACATTGATTTCCCAAATGCGCTGCCAATCGCGGTTGGTGACGTCGCAATCGCCCTCCACGCCAATGCCGGCATTGGAGCAAAACAGGTCAATCTGTCCGTGCTTCTTCAATACATCGTCCACCAGCAACTGGATGTCGGATTCGCTGGCCACATCCACCGAATATTCGTAACCATGGATTTCGGACGCGACTTTTTGCGCCGCTTCCACCTCGACGTCCGCCACTACTACGGCCTTCGCGCCCTCCACTGCGAACCGCCGGCACAAGGCGCGGCCGATTCCATTTCCACCGCCGGTTACGACGACAACCTTGCCTTCGAGTTTCATTCTTCGATGATACAGCTACTTGCTACTCTTTCGGCTTCCACTTCAATCCGCCACTGAATTCCAAACCCACCACATGCTTCGGCCCTTGCTTTACACAGCTTCGAACCGAGGCCCTTCCCTGCAGCCCTACTTGATCCGCGCGCAATGCGACGTATGTCTGCTTAGTGAGCGGCTCCCTCATCTCGACCCGCATTCCTGACTCCGAGATATCTACAATCCG
>Ga0116135_1001287_pt1 | contig 12862 bp, 10 predicted proteins | sample June2015DPH_20_1_FD_89738 | JGI IMG/M metagenome (GOLD analysis project Ga0116135, IMG submission 89738) | Peatland microbial communities from SPRUCE experiment site at the Marcell Experimental Forest, Minnesota, USA - June2015DPH_20_10 | ecosystem: Environmental > Terrestrial > Soil > Wetlands... | reverse complement strand
CGACCACCGCGAGCCTGATGCCATCGGCGGTCTGCGAGACCGCGAGTTGCAGCGTCTGGCCGGCCTGCAGCGGGACCTGCGACACCACGTCGAGCGGCTGGCCGCCAATCGAGATGGTCGCCTGATCGTTGCCGAGGATCTGCAGCACCTTGGCGCTGATCACGCTGCCCGGCTGCAGCACAATATTCGCTGTGGCGCCCTGCGCGGCGACCTGCGGAATGTTCGGGGTAATCACGATCGACATGGGTTTACTTAGGTTTACTGGGGCCTGCTGCACCGGGTCAGGCCCGGTTGACGCTACCCCTGTGTCGTAAACCCGCCGTTAACCCATGCTCGAGTTGAGCGCTTTCAATATGCCCGCGGCGGCCTTGAAATCGACCCATCGGGCCGCCCTGCGCGCGGCGACCTCCTCATCGATGCCCCATTTTTCGATGTTCCAGTCCTCGTCGACATGGGCGGCGGCCCAGACCTGATCCTGATCGAGCACGCCATGCAGCAGCGCCAGAGCGAGCAGCGCCGAGCCGGTCAATGTCGTGATCACATGCAGCGCCGCGATCGACCAGGGATCGGACGGCAGCGCGGCACGCACGGCGGCAACAGCCGTCTCGGGCTGACGGACATGCACGATTCCCTCGGCCAGTATGAAATGGGCGCCCAGCGTGTCCGCGGCCCAGAACAGGATCGGGTCCCACTGCGCGGCCTCGCGCGCCACCAGGGCTTCGGGATGGCCGGCACGATAGAATAACAGATCTGACTCCAGATATTTCGCGACGTCCTCGGTGACGGCATCGACCCGGTCGATCACGGCATCGACCACGCTATTGGCAAACCGGGTGAACGGCATCGTCAGGGGATCGATCAGCTCTGCCTGCGCCTGCCATTCCCCTGCGATGGCGTCGGCGATCTCGCGGCTCGGCGCCGTCAGCGCGCGCCCGGAAGGGGTGCGGATCGGCTTGTCATCGAGGGTGATGGCAAATCCGCCGGCTGCTTCCACGGCATCGGCCCTGGCATAAAAACGCTTGCGGCGCGGTGTGCGGGTCGTGCGCCGCACCGCCTCCTCCGGATCGAGCGCAGAATGGCCCGCCACTTCATCGAACAATTCACGCATTTGCGTTTTCGGCTTCCATTTCGGCTTCAATGCGTCGGTGATATCGGTAGGCAGGGTACGACAAGGATGGATGCAAATAAAGCGAGCCGGCCGGCGATGGCGAAGGTCTTTACGGCGGCGTTTAGCGCGATCCTGGCCACGATGCGGGTGCTGCTGGCAAGCCTTGTTGTGCTCGCCGGCATTTCGCCCATTGAGGCAGGGTTCCGCTCCCCGGAATCGCTGGTCCGGAATGTCTATGCCTATTACGGCGACAGGTCGTCCGATCTGTCGAACGGGCTGCCGCGCGATGCCGCCACGGTGCGCGAGTTCTTCGATCCGGGCCTGCGCGAGGCCTGGCGCGCGTCAACCCGACCGCCCTACGACTTTCTGGTCCAGAGCCCGACCTGGAAGCTCGGCGCCATCTCGATATCAATCCTGCGCAAGCAGTTCGACAAGACCTATGTCGCCGTCGCCTTCGACAATCAAGGCCGCGCCGTTACCCTGAACTTCATTCTGGTGAACGGTCCCGAGGGCTGGGTGATATCGGATATCGAGAGCCCGCACGATTCCCTGCGGATGTTTCTGGCGCAGTACAGAAACCAGGGCGCCAACCCATAAGGTCAGAGCCTCAGGCGCCACACCCGCCGCGCGGCGCAACGTCTGCCGCTCACACGGCGCTCGCGATCGGCAGCGATCTGACGATGTCTTCCGTCGCCAGCGTTGAATCAACGATGTCCCAGTGCTCGATGTGCTTGTAGATGATGACCTTGCCCTGGAGCCACGCCCCGTGCTTTCGCGTGAACGTTTCCAGTTGATCGCGCTGGCCGATCAATTCGACGCACATCGTGAGATCGGGGTTTGGAACTTCAAATCCCTGATCATGGGTTTTACCGTGATTGCTGTAGCCGAAGTGCGTGTGGTGCGCGACGGCGTTCATGATGCCCGAGCTTTTTGCCGCCAGAATCAGCTCGCGGTACAACGGTCGTCCACCGAACAGCGACTTTCCGTTCAAGGGCGCCTTTTCGCGGGGTTTCATGTAGATCCGGACCATGCCGATCTCTTTGGGCGCGAGTTTGTGGGAAAACGGGGTCATGGCTTGAACCTTCTGTTGGTTGTCCGGAATCTGACGGGCGGCCTGCCGGCGGTATTGAAGGCGATCGATGAAATCGACGATCGGTGACGAACCGAAATCCCGGACATGGCGCATCGACACATCCGGCGGGATTTGATCGGAAGACGTCTTGGGAACGCCGATACGCTGCGAGAGGTAAATGCTGGAGTGGCCGCTGCACAGATACGCAAGGAAACATGCGACAGCCATGTAAGCGGCATGCGTGGCGCCAAACAGCTCGATCCCCATGATCATGCAAGCCAGCGGCGTGTTCGATGCTCCCGCGAACAAGGCGATAAGGCCCAACCCGGCGAACAAGTCCGTCGGGGCTCCGAGCACGCCGGAGAGTGCGTTGCCAAGTGCTGCACCAATAAAGAAAATCGGCGTGACTTCGCCGCCCTTGAAGCCCGACGTCAGCGTGACCACGGTGAACAGCGTTTTCCAGAGCCAGCTCCAGTGATCGATATGGCCGCCATCGAAAAACGACGAAATGGTTGCATCGGCGGGATTGGGCGACCACACGCCGAGGCCGAGATACTCCCTGGTGCCAAACAGGTAGACCAGTCCGATAATCGCGACGCCGCCCAGTGCCGCGCGGATTGGCGCGTATGGAAGGATCTTCTTCAGAATCGCCTGGCTGGAATGCGAGACTTCGGCGAACATCCGTCCGACCAGTCCGAAGGCAATTCCCGCCACGCAAACCTTGAGAAAAAGCAGGGCGTCGAGATGGAACGACGCCGGATCGACGGCGCCCGACAGAAACGAGATTTGATAATGCGTGTGTTCGATACGCCACGCATGACAGGTCCAGTCCGCGGCAATGGCCGCCATCAGACTGGGAATCAGCGCTTCATACTGGATGCGTCCGACGGTCAGAACCTCGAGCGCGAAGATGGCGCCCGCGATCGGGGTGCCGAACACGGCGCCGAATCCCGCGGCGATTCCAGCCATCAGCACCACGCGGACATCGGCCGGATCGAGCCGGAACAGGCGTCCAAAACCGCTTGCGATGCTGCCGCCGAGTTGAACCGCCGTGCCTTCGCGACCCGCCGAGCCGCCGAACAGATGCGTCACGACGGTCGAAACAAAAATCAGGGGCGCCATGCGCAGCGGAACCCCGCCACCGGGCTCGTGGATTTGATCGACGATAAGGTTGTTGCCCGCCTCGGCTGAACGTCCGATCCATTGATAGACGAAGGCCATCGCGAAGCCGGCGATCGGCAACCCGAATAGCAGCCAGGGAAAGGCGAACCGGGCCCTGGTGACGGCGTCAAGACTCCACAGGAAGCCGGCACAGAGCGACCCCACGACGACAGCCATCGGAACGACGATCGCGATCCACCTCAAAATGCCCAGAATTTGGCGAAGTCGAAGGCCGAAGAAGCTGGCGAAGGACATCACGCGGCTCCGACGCCCGCGGGTGTCTCAATCGCAATGTTCGAAGTTCGCCGGGCGATCAGCGGAATATGGGCCGAAACGGACATCTGGCGCCTCTCCAGCGCCAATTTCATTGAATTTGTGCAGCGCACCAATACGTGGGATTACGTAGGAAGTCGGGCCGCCGCTGCCGCGCCAACGAGAACCCGCAACGACCGATTGGCGCAGCGGCGCAAGCAGGCCTCGCGGTCGCTCGCGCCGAGCCCGGCCGCGGCGGCGGCAGCCTGTTACGGTTTCTGATAGATGATCTGGCCCGCCCGAATGGTGTAGGCGACCCTGGCAAGGTTACGAACGTCGGCGACCGGGTCGCCGTCAAGAATCGCCAGATCGGCATCAAGCCCCTTTTCAACCCTGCCCTTGTTCGCAGCTTTGAAATACAGCGCCGGACTAGTCGTCAGCGACGCCAGCACCTGTCGTTCCGAAAGCGCGCGGTGCATGAGTTCGTATTCCTGCGTGGTGTCATAGAGTTTGGTGAAGCCGACGTCGGTCCCAAACAGAACGACACCGCCGTTCCCTGAAAACGTCTTGAGCTGGCTGACGCCGGACCCCACCAGCATGTCGGTCAATGCGGGGCCGCCAGGTATGTGCGCAAACAGAGAAAGCGTCGGAATCAATGCGATCCCCTGCGACTTGAATCGGGCGAGCTGCTCGGGGCTGTAGGCGGGTCCGCCGGGAATGGTGTGGGCCATCACATCGACTCCCGCCGCAATGACCGTGTCGACACCGGTTTGGTTTTGCGGATGGGCGAATACCGGCCTGTGCTCCGCATGGGCCACCTCGACCGCGGCTGCGGCCGTGGCCGGCTCCATATTCACGACGGGCTTGTCGCCCATATAGGCGCCGGTGAACAGTTTTATTCCGTCCAGCCCTCTTCCCAGATAATAGCGCGCCATCTGCGTGGCCTGGTCCGGTGTGGCGGCTTCGGGGAGCTGCATCTCGGCAGGCAGATAGACGGGATGCCCGCCTTTGGGGAAGATGCTGCCAGCCAGAAAGATATTGGGGCCCGCGACTTCACCGGCGGCGATGCGGCGGCGCAGCGCCAAGGTATCGTCCGGATCGGAACCGAGGTCCCACACGGTGGTGAACCCCCATCTGGTCAGCATCTCCCGCATATGGTCTTCCAGCGGCGCTACCGGTGCGCTAGCCGCATTTCTCCATGCAGCTTCCGTGAAATGGACGTGACTGTTCCAGAAGCCGGCAACAACGGTTTTGCCGGAGCAATCGATGACGCGGGCATCCTGGGGAAGCTGGATTTCGCCGCGGCTGCCAATCGCGGTAATCACGCCGCCGGACGTGACAACGACCGCATCGGGCAACGGGGTCGCGTCAGGCGACGCGTACACACTGCCTCCCACCAGAGCGAGTGTCTGCGCGTTAGCGGTCGCGGTGCCGCAGGCAGCCCCGCCAAGCAGGAGAAAAAGCGCGACGCGGAACGGATTCGCGATCATGAGCGGAGCCTCCGAATGTGCACGATGGCAGGCTGGTGCCAGAACAGATGGAAGCCAGCGATACCTCAATCGCGCGCCCTCGATTTGATCCTTGTTGCGCCTGCCGGAAAAGATTGCTGACGGCGCCCTCATGTCGCGCCGCCGCTGTCATTCTTCAGGGGCGTTCTCGATCGGGTCGAACCGGTCGGCCTCAAGGCCCAGCAGATTCCAGGATTGCAGCATGTGCGGCGGCAGCGGCGCGGTGGCGTCGATCACGCCGCCGCGCGGATGCGGAATCACGATCCGGCGCGCCAGCAAATGCAGCCGCTTCTGCAGGCCACCCGGCAATTGCCAGTTTTCCTTGTTGAAATATTTGGGGTCCCCGACGATGGCGTGATCGATATGGGCCATGTGGGCGCGCAATTGATGGGTCCGTCCGGTCACCGGCTTCAGCGAAACCCAGGCGAGTTTCTGCGCCGAGGTCTCGACCACCGCGTAATAGGTCACCGCATGGCTCGCGCCCTCGTCGCCATGGGCGGCGATGCGCATGATGGTATCGTCCTCGCTCTCTTCCTTGGCGAGATAGGTCGAGATGCGGCCCTGCTTCGGCTTCGGCACGCCCGCCACCAGCGCCCAGTAGATCTTGCGCGCGGAGCGATGGCGGAACGAGCCGGTCAGCGCGGTCGCCGCAAAACGCGTTTTCGCGATCAAGAGGCAGCCTGAGGTTTCCTTGTCGAGCCGGTGCACCAGCCGGGGTTTCTGGCCCTTGGCGTCGCGCATCACCTCGAGCATATCGTCGACATTGCGCGTAATCCCGGAGCCGCCCTGCACCGCCAGCCCGGCAGGCTTGTTCAGCACCATGACGTCGGCATCCTCAAACAGGATCATGTCCTTGAGCGCCGAAAGCGTCTTGGTCGCCGCTTCCGAGAGCTCGCCGGCGACCTTGGGCGTATCGAGCTTGAGCGGCGGAATCCGAATGCTTTGCCCCTCCTCCAGCCGATCCTTGCTGTCGGCGCGCTTGCCGTTGACGCGCAATTCGCCCTTACGGACGATGCGCTGGATGTGGGAGAAGGACAGGCCGGGAAAGCGCGCCTCCAGAAAGCGGTCGACGCGCATGTTGTTCTCATCCGCGGTCACCACCACGGTCTGAACCTTGGTGGGCAGCGGCGGCGGCTCGACCACGATCTTCTCGGGCTCGGCGACGAAGGGCGGTGGCCTGACGGCGCGCGGCGCCGACGAAGCAAACCGCGCCGGCGGCTTGCCGCCGGGACGATGCCCCTGCGGCCGCTCCGCCTGCGAGCCCCGATAGGGACGCGCGCCCTTCGGACGATCGCCGGGCGGGCGTTTCGCCAGTGGTCTCTTGACGCGACGGCTCATGGTGATTGCAACTCCTAACTGAGCCGTTGGGTAGCCCAAAAGCAGCGAATCGTCACGGTGAAATCGGTACAAATCCGGTGTGGGATCGGCCATGCTGGGTCAAACAGTCGAGAAAACAGGGAAGTATCGGGGATGGCGTTATCCAGGCCGGTTTTAGCTGTTCTTGCCGCCGTTCTCGCCGCGAGCGCTGCCGTTGCCGAGGACGGCCCGATGCCGCCGGAAATCGCCGGCAAGCTGCGGGAACTAGGCCGCGTCATCGACCCGCCGAACACCGCTTTGCTCTATGCGCCGCTGCAGGAAAAGGAGCCCTACCCCGACGTCAGGATCGAGCGGGATATCAAATACGGCCCCGCGGACCGCAACCTGCTCGACGTCTTCATGCCGCAGACGCCTTCAATGGGCCGCCCGGTGTTGATCTTCGTCCATGGCGGCGCCTTCACCCGCGGCAACAAGCGTTTGCCGGGAACGCCGTTCTACGACAACGTCATGCTGTGGGCGGTGAAGAACGGCTTCGTCGGCGTCAACATCACCTATCGGCTGGCGCCGCAGTTTACCTGGCCCGCGGGCGCCGAAGACGTTGCCGCCGCTGTTCAGTGGGTCTGCGACAAGATCAGCGAACGCGGCGGCGATCCCGCGCGCATCTACCTGATGGGGCATTCGGCCGGCGCGGTCCATGTCGCAAGCTACGTGTCGCATCCGGAGTTCTACAAAATCAGGGATGGCGGGCTCAAAGGCGCGATCATGGCATCCGGCATCTACGACCTGACGGCGACACCGCCCGGCGATCCCGAACGCGCCTATTTCGGCGAAGATTCCTCGCGCTATGACGGGCAATCATCGCTGCAGGGTTTGATGATGACGAACATTCCGCTGATGGCGGTTACCGCAGAACTCGACCCGCCCGTTTTCGTCGAGCAGTTCGATATCCTGAAACAGGCCGCCTGCAAGAGACCGGTCGGATGCGCCCGTGCGCTGCTATTGCCGCAGCATAGTCATATGTCGGAGATATATTCGATCAACACCGCCGATACGCGGTTGACCGGCGAAATTCTCGACTTCGTCAAGACCGGCAAATAGCGCTCGATGTCGAGCCGCGCCGGCAGTTCAATTCAAAACAACAGCACTTGTTAAAACAACAAGACTTGCACATCCCCTGACATCTGCGCGCGCTGATCATCCGCAAGCACCGTCAGGCCCGAGGTCTCGGGCCGCAACATCAGCTTGACCGGAGTGGCCAGCGCCGGATCGGTATACACAAACCGCACCGACCCGGATGGCCCTTTCTTGGAATCGGCGAGTTCCGAATAATCCGAAAATAATGATGTCGCCTGATAGCCTCTCTTGAGCAGATCATCCTCCATCTGCTTGGCGATCGTTTTTGTTTTCGGATCCGTCGTGTACACGACGATCACGGTCGAGCTGCGGTTTTTTCCGTATTCGGCGGACGGCGCAGCTGGCGCGGCGGCAGCCGGAGCTATCCGCTTGCCGAGATCGGCGATCGAGGTTTTGATATCCTCCAGCTGGGCTTTGATCCCGGCCGCCTGCTCGGTGACGAGACCGGTGGTCGCACCCTGAAATTCAATCCCGAGGCCATGAAAGTTGAAATTGGAAAGCGTGGGGATCACGAACAACAGCGCGCCAAACGCGAGCAGCCCGGCATAGATGTTGGGAACCGCGGGGCTGCGCATGATGCCGATCAGGCAAATGATCAGGAGAATGCCGCCGCCGATAAGTGGTGCGATCTTGATCAGAACATCGGTTGTCATATGCACCCCCGATTTCCTAGAAATCGCAGGATAATACAACCTTAAGGATAGTTCAACCGCGCTCGCGGCGCAGCTTCGCCCAGTAATCCAGCCGCTTGCGGATCTCGCGCTCGAAGCCGCGGTCGGGCGGATCGTAGAAGGTCTGGCGTCCAAGCGCCTCGGGAAAATAATCCTGTCCGGAAAAGGCCTCCGGGGTGTCGTGGTCATATTCGTAACCGCCACCATAGCCTTCCGACTTCATCAGCTTGGTCGGTGAATTCAGAATATGCTTCGGCGGCAGCAGCGAGCCGCCCTCCTTGGCCGCGCGCATCGCCGCGCCGAACGCCTTGTAGGCCGCGTTCGATTTCGGCGCGGTGGCGAGATAGATCACCGCCTGCGCGATCGCCAACTCGCCCTCGGGATGGCCGAGAAAATCATAGGCGTCCTTGGCGGCGTTGCAGATCACCAGCGCCTGCGGATCCGCAAGCCCGATATCCTCGACCGCCATGCGCACCACGCGCCGCGCCAGAAACAGCGGATCTTCGCCAGCGTCCATCATGCGGGCGAGATAATACAGCGCCGCATCCGGATCGGAGCCGCGCACCGATTTATGCAGCGCCGAAATCAGATTGTAATGACCGTCGGCCGACTTGTCGTAGATCGGCGCGCGGCGCTGCAGAATGTCCTGCAGTTTCTGCGCATCGAAGACCTCGCCCTCGCGCGCGGCGCGCCAGACCTCTTCGGCCAGTGTCAGCGCGGCGCGGCCATCGCCGTCGGCCATCCGCACCAGGACGGCGCGGGCCTCGGTATCGAGCGGCAGCGCCCTGCCCTCGACGCTCTCGGCATGGGCGAACAGCCGTTCGATCGCCGAGGGGTCGAGCGAATGAAACACCAGCACGCGCGCCCGCGACAATAGCGCCGCGTTAAGTTCGAACGAGGGATTTTCGGTGGTGGCACCGACCAGCACCACGGTGCCGTCTTCCATCACGGGCAGAAACGAATCCTGCTGGGCGCGGTTGAACCGATGCACCTCATCGACGAACAACAACGTTCCCTTGCCCATCTCGCGCCGCGCACGGGCCGCGTCGAACGCCTTCTTCAGATCGGCGACGCCGGAAAACACCGCCGAGAGCTGTTCGAAATGCAATTCGGTGGCATCCGCCAACAGCCGCGCCACCGTGGTCTTGCCGGTGCCCGGCGGGCCCCAGAACACCAGCGAGCCCAGCGTACGCGTCGCCAGCATCCGCGTCAGCGCGCCGTCCGGTCCCAGGATGTGGTCCTGGCCGACGACATCCGACAGCGTGCGCGGACGCAATCGGTCCGGAAGCGGATGCGGCGCATCCTGCTCCATCCCCGCAGTGGCGAACAGGCTGGTCCCCTCGCGTGGGCGCTTCGGGCTCATCCGCCGAGCGTAACGTTGATCTGCTGGCCGCCGCGCAACAGGGTGATGCGCCATAGCCGCAGCGCGTCGCGCGTCGCCTTTTCGAGATCGCTGGTCCTGGCGATTTTCTGGCTGTTGACCGCCAGGATGATATCGCCCTTCTGGAAGCCGACATTGGCCGCCGTTCCGCCGTCGGCGAGGTCGGTCACCACGACGCCTTCGGTGTCCGCATCCAGATGCAATTCATCGGCGACCGCCGGCGAGATGTTGGCAACCTTCGCCCCCTGGAACGGCGAGCGTGTGGTCAGCACAATCTCGTTACGCCCGGTATCGGGCGCGGTCTCAAGCGGGATCGTCAGCTTGACCGGCTTGCCGGCGCGTTGCACGTCGATATCGGACTTGCCGCCGAGCGGCCGCGTTGCAAAGCGATAATCGAAGGCATTGGGATCTTCGACCGCCTGCCCGTCGATCGCGACGATCAGATCCGACAATTTCAGCCCGGCCCGTGCCGCCGGACTGTTCGGGACGACGTTGGCGACCAGCGCGCCGGACGGCAACCGAAGCCCCAATGTCTCGGCGATCTCCGGCGTCACCGCCTGCAGGCGGGCGCCCAGCCATGGCCGCCTGACGGCCTTGCCGCCGCTCTTGGCCGAGGCCACCACCACCCGCACCATATTGGCCGGGATCGCAAAGCCGATGCCCTGCGATCCACCGGAACGCGAGAAGATCGCGGTATTGATGCCGGCGAGCTTGCCGGTCACGTCGACCAGGGCGCCGCCCGAATTGCCCGGATTGATCGCGGCATCGGTCTGGATAAAAAACTGATAGTCGGAAATGCCGACCTGGGTGCGCGCCAGCGCCGAAATGATGCCGTGGGTGACGGTCTGTCCGACGCCAAAGGGATTGCCGATCGCGAGCACGACGTCACCCACCAGCAATTCATCGGAGTTCGCAAAATCGAGCGTCGGGAATTTCTCGTGGGTATCCTTCAGCCGCAACACCGCCAGATCGGTACGGCTGTCCTTGAGCACGATCTCGGCCTCGAATTCGCGCTTGTCGGAGAGCGAAACCTTGAACTGGTCGGCGCCTTCGACAACGTGATTATTGGTCACGACCAGACCGGATGGATCCACCATCACGCCCGATCCGAGCGAGCGCTGCACCTGTTCCTGTTGCTGGCCGGGTACGCCGAAGAAACGGCGGAAGATGGGATCGTCGAGCAAGGGATTGCGATCCTGCACCACCTTGGCGGCATAGACGGTGACCACCGCCGGTTGCACATGCTGCACGATCGGCGCGTAGGAGAGCCTGAGTTCCGCCGCCGAGGCCGGTACGCGCCGGTCCTGGGACATCGCCGGGGCCGTCGCGGCCCAGAGAGCCAGCAATGCCGTGAAAATGCGAATAACGATCATGAAGGGATTCCCGAGGATAGAGGCCGAATATAAGCTCCCGGGCTCGCGAATAGAAGTGACGGCAAGCCCAGGGGCCGGCGACAGCCCGATTCGGCCACCGCGGCGCGCGATGAGGCTTCGCCCCACCTTGCAATTCCGCCGCGGGAACCGCACCTAGTCGAAGGCCCGGCATTTGCCGCCGGCAACAAGGAGAACCGCCCATGAAGGCCGTCGGATACAAAAAATCGCTTCCGGTCGACGCGGCAGACGCGCTGATCGATTTCGAGACCGTCAAACCGCAACCGGCCGGTCGCGACATCCGGGTGGCCGTCAGGGCGATTTCAGCCAATCCGGTCGATTACAAGGTCCGCAAACGTGCCGCCCCGCCCGAAGGCGAGACCAAGATTCTCGGCTACGACGCCGCCGGAGTAGTCGATGCCGTCGGTCCCGATGTGACGCTGTTTAGGGCGGGCGACGATGTCTATTACGCCGGCTCGATCCAGCGCCAAGGCACCAATTCGGAATTTCACCTGGTGGATGAACGCATCGTCGGCCGCAAGCCGAAGACGCTTTCGTTCGCGCAGGCCGCCGCCCTGCCCCTCACCTCGATCACCGCCTGGGAATTACTGTTCGATCGGCTCGGCGCGGTGCCCGGCAAGAGCGTCGATCCGCGCACGCTGGTGATCGTCGGCGGCGCCGGCGGCGTCGGCTCGATCCTGATCCAGCTCGCCCGGCGCCTTACCGGCCTAACGGTTGTCGCGACGGCATCGCGGCCGCAATCGCAAAAATGGTGTCTCGATCTCGGCGCCCATGCCGTCATCGATCACGCTTTGCCGATGAAGGAGCAGATCGACAGCCTGAGGCTGCCGCCGGTGGCGCTGGTCGCCAGCCTCACCAATACCGGCGACCACTACAAGGCGCTGGCGGAGATCATCGCGCCGCAGGGCAAATACGGACTGATCGACGATCCCGCGGAATTCAATGTCAGCGTTTTCAAAGGCAAGTCGGTTTCGGTTCACTGGGAGTCGATGTTTACCCGCAGCTCGTTCCAGACGCCTGACATGATCGGCCAGCATGCCCTGCTCAACGATGTAGCCGACCTCATCGACAAGGGCGTGCTGCGCACCACGCTTGATCAGACCTTCGGCACCATCAACGCCACCAATTTGAAGCGCGCGCATGCGCTTTTGGAATCCGGCCAATCGCGCGGCAAGATCGTGCTGGAGGGGTGGTAGCGTAACGTAGGGTGGGCAAAGGCGCTCTTGCGCCGTGCCCACCATCAAAAACCAGATCATTATTTTGAAGGGTGGGCACGCTTCGCTTTGCCCACCCTACGATCGGTCGATAGACGACCTCCGACACCTCACGCAATCGTCTGCACGATGCCGCCCTCGGCGCGAAGTGCGGCGCCATTGGTCGCCGACGCCTGCCTTGAGGCGACATAGACCACCAAGTTGGCGATCTCCTCGACGCTGGCAAAGCGTTGCAGCAGCGAGGTCGGACGAAACTGCCTGATAAACACCGACGCCGCCTCGTCCACCGACTGGCCGTTTTGCTTGGCGAGACCTTTCACGAAGGTTTCCACGCCCTCCGACATCGTCGGCCCCGGCAGCACCGAATTGACGGTGACCGCGCTGCCGCGGGTCATTTCCGCGAGGCCGCGCGACATCGCGAGTTGCGCGGTCTTGGTCATGCCGTAATGGATCATCTCCTTCGGAATATTCAGCGCGGATTCGGACGAGATGAAAACGATACGGCCCCAATTGCGCTTCAGCATGCCCGGGAGATAAGCCCGTGACAGCCGCACGCCCGACATCACATTGACCTCGAAGAACCGGCTCCAGTCTTCGTCAGGAATATCCAGGAAACCCTTGGGCTCGAAGATACCGGCGTTGTTGATGAGGAT
>Ga0116135_1001286_pt1 | contig 12868 bp, 7 predicted proteins | sample June2015DPH_20_1_FD_89738 | JGI IMG/M metagenome (GOLD analysis project Ga0116135, IMG submission 89738) | Peatland microbial communities from SPRUCE experiment site at the Marcell Experimental Forest, Minnesota, USA - June2015DPH_20_10 | ecosystem: Environmental > Terrestrial > Soil > Wetlands >... | reverse complement strand
GGAGTGAAGCGCTCTGGCGTACCGATGGTGGCCTTCCAGACGCCAGGATGAATCCTCTTCCATGCCACTGAGCTTTGGGGCGTCGCGGCCGCTACTGGCTCTGCTCGCAATAAACCAGGAAAGCCGGCTGCCGTTCCCACTGCTGCCAATCCCTTGGCAAGGCTCCGTCGCGTAATCTTCGTCGTCGAGCTTAAACCCATCGATCCTTCTCCCTCTAATCCGCTTGACCTTGACTTCGGCTCATGGCTTCCATGATCTCAACTTCTCCTGAAGGTTGGGCGATTCTCCTGGATCAAAGTGTTGCAAAGCGTAAGCCCGGGAGGCTCAATCGGAAAGTGTATGCCCGACCCCGCTAAAAAAATGCGTCAGGCTCCTGATCCAAGCGAACCTGACGCACCCAGGCAGTTAGTTGCACTGCGATTGAATTACCAGGTCAGACGGCCAGAGATCTGGATGGTCCGATTGGTTTGGTTTCCATTGCCCGAAGTGCCGAGCCGGACAATACCGAAGGTTCCATCCGACGTTGAGGTGTCGTAGCCGGAGGCGAAGGTTTGCAGATGATTAAAGACGTTGAAAGCATCGATTCTCATCTGGAAAGACATTTCCCTGACAAGGGCGAAATTCTTCGAGACATTAGCGTTCAACTGGTCGTTGGGTCCCTCACGGGCGCCCGTGTACTCGACGTTGGGATTCGCCTGGTACGTGGTGTTGATGGAAATGTAGTTTGGTGTCGTGCACAAACCGGCAGTCACAAGCGGCACCGACTGATTGATCCAATCGTAACCACCCGTGACAGGATCCACGGTCGCCACGCAGGGTCTGAGACGCTGGATATAGTTGTCCGAGCCCGCAGCCTGGAGAGTGGGATACCAGGGATTGGAGTTGCCGGGCCAATACCTCGTCTTTGGCAGAAGATTGCCCCCGTTGGCTTTCTGGTTGACAATCCACCCACTCGTCAAGGCCTGCGGGAATCCGCTCTGATACTCATAGGAATCGGCAGTTTGCCAGCCTCCCACGACAAGGTCGAGAACGCGAGGCATGTTCGGGAAAAAACCGCTGCCCCGGGCAATAGGAAGCTTGTAGACAATCAAGGCTGTCAGCCGGTTCGGGACATCCGTTCCCGAGAGCACACGAGACGGAATGCGATTGACGACATCCGCAAATCCAGTGTTGACGATGAATTTGGATTTCGTGTAGCCGACGTTCGCGGTAAGCCCCCACGAGGTTCTGTGGGTGTAAACAGCTTCAAGGCCGTTGTACCAGCTTTTGCCATTCTGCAGACCGGCTTCAGTGATGGCAAGGAATTGCGGGTAGGGGCGCGAGAATTGGAGCTTGCCGATGGTGGTCGCGGTGTAATAGCTAGACCCGGCAAAGGGAGCAACACCCTTGAACGGGTTGGTAATTTGGTCGGCGGCCGCCGTGCAATTCGACTGCAGACCGCCGCGCAGTGGATCGCACGCAGCCTGAGCACTTGCGCTGACGTGGTTCATGTCGTCGGTATCTGTCACACCGTACAGCGGCCCGTACAGGCGAGTGCCCGCATAATTGACTTCGATCGTGTCTTTGGTCGTCAATTGGCGCTCTACACCAAACGAAGTGTTGAGTTGAGCGGCTGGGTGGAACTTCGGGTTGTAGAAGGTGGATGCCTGTCCCAGGTTCGATTCGAGGCACTGTTGCCAGTTGCCACCGCAGTTTCCTGTTGCCGCCTGGAAGGTCGGGAAGGGGTTGGCCAGGTTAAGCTGCGGAACCATCAGGGTGTTCGTGCCCTGCGCCACTGAACTAGAGGGCGTGTAGGTGTTGCTGGTTGAATAGCCGATGTTGCTTGGCGAGTTCAGATTGCCCGCGGCCGTATCGTTAAAGAAGAGCCCCATTCCGCCGCGGATCACAGTTTTCTGATTCCACGTGTACGCGAAGCCTGCACGCGGACCGAATTCATACCAGACGCGCTTGAACTGCCAGGTCGGGTTTCCATTAATGCCGGCATATGTAGGTCCGCCGACGAATCCATTCGGAACCGGGAGTCCGGCAAGCGTCGCAGCCGGGATAAGGCTGGTCACCGGGTTTTGATCGTTGAAATCCCAGACGGAATTCAGGCGGTTGAACCGGTCTCTAACGCCTCTTCCCGGATCTTCCCAGCGAACTCCGAGGTTGAGCGTGAGTTTTGGCCGGTATTTCCAGTCGTCCTGGAAGTACAGCGCTCCATAGTGCGATGAGACGTAGTTTCCGCCGGCGGTGGTTGCAGTCACTGTGCCCGTTGGAGACCATGTCCCGGCTTCCATCGAGGCAAGGCTGTTGCCGCTGTAGTTGTTGGTGATGGGATATTGAGATTCAACTCCGCCGTTCTTTCCGCCGGTAACGTTGGTGTCCCATTGCTGGGTCCAGCCGTCGTCCGTTGAGAGCGAAAAGCCGGTGCCGTTGGTGCTCTTCTGGCTGTATTGTTGAAATCTTACTTCACCGCCGAAATGCATTACGTGATTGCCACGGGTCCAGTTCGCCGTGTCAATAAGTTGCAACTCGTCGTCGCCGCGGTACAGCACAGCCTGGGCGCCGAGCGCGTTGTAATTGGAGATGTTCGTCAAGGGAAATCTCTGGAAGTAGGTGGGGTTCGCGGCGCCAATGCTGGAGGAGAAGCCGAGTTGGCTCGGATCCCAGCCACTTGCGGGGCCAGTCGAGTCGCTTTCCAGAGCTGTGGTGACCAATCCCCGGAAAGCATTGATCAAGGTCGGACTGAAGGTGTGCGTCCAACTCGCATTCAAGCTTGGGTACCGATAGTCGGTGCCGTTATAGTGAGCGATATCCTCCGCTTCGTTCAAACCTGGATGCGCAGCATTGACGTTGGATCGAGGGAATGCGTTGTTGTTCTGGCCGTAAAACTTCCACAGCTTCCCAGTCACGTCGAACGTGTCGTTTTTCCCGACGTATTGATCAAGCTTGACGATGTAGGACTTGTTGTCGCTGATAGCGGGTGCAAGACCGACGTAGTTGTTGTTGAAAGGGTTCGCCGTTGTCGGAGTCGGGCTCTGGTTCGGCGCCGGGTACCACGACATGATGTTCTGAGCCACGGCGTTGATCTTGTTGGCCGGAATCACGTTTGGGGTACCAATGAGAACGGGATTGCCCTGCGGGCCAGCGCCTGTGCCAGGTCCATAGCCGTATTGATAGCGGCAAACTGCCGGGTGTCCGCTGGCGTAGGTACTGTTGTCGGTGTTGTTGGCCGTGCAGGCAGCCTCTGACGTTGGGTCGTAGATTGCCTCGTTGTAGACGCCAGTGACTCCGGGGACGCCGCCTACATTTAACAGGCTGCTGAAGTCGCCGTTCGCCATGGCAGATGAATTGGGAACAGTCGTGATCACCGTTCCGATTCCCTGGGTGTGGAGATCCTCATAGAGGATCATGAAAAACGTCTGCTTCTTGCCGCTCCAGAACTTGGAAACAATGACCGGCCCATCGAGCTCAAACCCATACTGGTTTTGCGTAAACGCGGCCTTGTTGTATTTGGCGATTGTAGCGGCTGGAGCTCCAGCAGCAACATTCTTGAAGATGTTGGCGTCGTTCTGCGGCGTATTTGCGTTCAGGAATGCGCGCTGCAGGTATTCATACGCGGCTCCATGCAGACTCTTTGTCCCGGTCTTCAAGGTCATATCGATCTGTCCGCTGGGAGCACGGCCATTGGCCGCATCCACCGGGCTGGTGGTGATCTTGAATTCCTGCAGAGAATCGGATGGTGGAGCCATGGTGTAGTGTTCCGGACCTGTCTCGCTGATATTGGCGACGCCGTCGATGCTGAACTCGACGCTCGCGCCGTGGATGGTAAAGGTCTGCGCGCTCTGGTTGCCAGGAGCCAGGCCAGTGGTTGTGGTCATCATGCCGGGGGTAAATATCGCGAAGTTGAATGTATCGTTATCGAAATCAGGAAGCTGCTGAAGCAGGTGGTTCTCCAGCACGTTGCCGACGTCGGCTTTGTCGTAATCCAGAACGTCCTCTGAGGCATTCACCGTGACGGTTTCCGTAGCCGCTCCGGGGACGAGTGTGAAGTTGACTTCAGCGGTTTCACCTGTCGACAGCGTGATATTCGTCTTGTCGATCGACTTGAACTTGTTGGCCTCAACGCGGACATCGTAGATGCCCGGATCAAGAAACGGAACTGTCCAGTTGCCGGTGGACGTGGTGATGACCGATTTATCCACGGCGGTTGCCTGGTTGTGGACGGTGACTGTTGCCTTCGGAATCACGGCTCCTGTCGAGTCCGTGACGAGTCCGGTAAAGCCCTGCGAAGTTTGCGCGTGGACGCCCACGCCTTGCAGCAAGCAGAGAAAACAAAAGATTGCCGCATAGATCACCGTGGCGCCAAACGTATTGAATGTGCGCATCGCGGCGAACTTGTTTTGTCGATTCCTCATTTTCAAGCCTCCTAGTCTTTTCCTTTGAGCAAGTCCAAATCACATCTCGACATGGAACCCTTGAGGTGATTGCTCAATCGGCCGGTTGAATATTTCGCACTTCGTCGAGAGCGTGATTATCGACCGCTGATCAATCTCCGCCGTGAAAATGCGCCTGTCAACGTTCTGAACGGTTCAGGGGTGTCCTTGATTTAAAGGCCATTAGATAGAGTCATTTAAGCCATCCCGTTACGATACCGTTAAGGCCTAATAGGTTGGCCGGTAAGCGTTTCCTCAGACATGCTAAACATCATCGTTTGTGTTCTCTATCGATTCGAGAGTTGCTGTTTCCAGCGGCAGAATCTCTCTGACCGATGCGGCCCATTGGGAAGGGCGACCAAGAGTTTCCGGGAAGAAATTGGGCATTCTGGCTTTGCCGTAGGCGGACATTGCTGCCGCTTGCCGTCAATCTCGATCAGAGGGTGCAGACTCGAATCGTGTCGACTTGGCGATTTCGGGAGCGGCTAGCGCCACAAAGAAGCCAATCCTGCGTCTTGTGAAAGGGCGACTGACCGGCCCGAATTGAGATGCGGCGAGTCATTGCTTCATTTCCGCGGCAGGTTCGGCCGGTTAGTGCACCGACTCCAATGTGCCGTTCTTTAGCGCAGTTGCCGAGCAGGCCAATCGGGATTGGGCGTCGATGACATACGGAAGATCAAGGTCCCGCCCGACACAATCTCTTCGTGCGTCAGCCAAAAGCGTTCGAGCGGCTTTCCGTTGAGCGTTGCCGACTGGATATATGGGGCCTGAGCGGCGTCGCGCTTGACCACAATGTGAAAGATCTTGCCATTCGGCAGGTGGACTTTCGCGTCGGAAAAGAGCGGAGAGCCTATCGCGTACCGCGGAATTCCTGGCGTGACTTGATAAAACCCGAGAGCGCTCAAGATATACCAAGCAGACATTTGCCCGGCATCGTCGTTGCCGATCAGCCCGCCGGGCTCGTCTTTATAGCCCGCGGCTCGCTGCTCCGCAACATGCCGCTGGGTCTTGAAAGCCGCGCCGGCATAGTCATACAGATAGGCGATATGATGGCTCGGCTCGTTGCCCTGATCGTATAAGTTCTTCGCGAAGAGCTCGTCAAGCTTTGAGATAAACCCGCCGTCGCCGTGTTCGAGAGCAATCAAGCCGGGAATATCCTGGAGCACGAAAAACGTAAACTGAAACGGCAGGCCCTCGGTAATATATGCCACCGGCTTGGCGGGATCGAACGGGGTGACCCATGTTCCATCCGCATGACGCCCTCTGGCAAATCCTGTGACCGGATCGATCACGTTGCGATAGTTCTGAGCACGTTTTCGAAAGATCTCTTCGTCTTCCGGCTTGTTGAGTGCCCTGGCCACTTCAGCGAGGACAAAGTCGTCATAGGCATAGTCCAGCGTGCGGGACACTTGTTCGTTTTTATGCGGCAAGGGAGCTCCGGAAACCGGATCCTCCAGCGGGATGTAGCCGTATTTCAAATAGGAGTCCAGCGACCGCCGGCCCTCTCCGTCGAGATATTCAGCCTCCGATGCGGGCGAATCCAACGCATTCTTGCGCATGAGGCGATAGGCCTCCTGTATGTCGAAGCCGCGTATTCCCTTCAGATAGGCGTCGCCGATAATGGCAACCCCGTGATCGCCGTCCATCTCTGCCGTGTGACTGTTCCAGGCGGGAAAAGTGGGCAGAAAGCTGCCCTGCTCTCCTTTGACGATCAGCGACTGGATCATATCCGCATCGTCTTTCGGATCGATGATCGTAAGTAGAGGATGCTCGGCACGAAAGGTGTCCCATGTCGAGAAGTCATCGTAATAAGTGAAACCACGGGCAGTTTCAACGGATTGCCCACCCGCGAAACGGGGATAAGTTCCACTTACATCGTTGAAGATGCGCGGAAGTTGAAGCGCGTGATACATCGCGGTGTAAAAGATGCGGCGATCAGTGTTGTCTCCGGTCACTTCGATCATGCCAAGGGCTTTTTCCCAGACGGCGCGGCTTTTCTGTTCGATTTTTGCAAAATCCCAATCAGGAATCTCGGCGCGAAGGTTCTTCCGCGCTTCATCTATGCTGACGAAAGACGTCCCAACGCGAGCGAGTACGACTTCTCCCGGCATTACATCAAACGTGACATAACTGCCCGAGGGACTGGCGTCGGACGATTGGACGGTGCTGCCCGGATGAACTTCTGTCCCCGACCACGTACCTCCCACATGGAAGGGGTGATCGAATTCCACGACCACATAGCCGCTAAATCCTGCCAGTTTGCCTTGGCCCGCATAGATGCGGCGCACCTTGCTCCAACCCACGATCTCGTTGTGAGCAGTATCGATGGTCAAGGAACCGTCGCCAGCGCGGGCGTTGTTTTGCACATTGATCCACGCGTTGTTGCCGCGGTGAAATGCAAACCGCAGCAGACCGCAACGCGTAGTTCCCGTGACCGATGCAGTCACGCCAAGATCCGGAAGCTCGACCTTGTAGAGATACGGTGTGGCATGCTCCGCGTCGTGAGAAAACCGCGAAGCAGGCGCGTGGCCTTGCCACGGGAACGCATCCGATCCAGCGAGCAACTGGAAACTGCCATAATCCTGCGTTGCCGAGCCACTCAGAAAGTGGCTGCCGCGAATTCCGCGAAACGTTTGATCGGCGTAATAGTAGGGGACTACGCCTTTTCTCTCCGTATCTTGTGTTGCGGGCGTCCATTGCGTCATCCCAAAAGGCATGCCCACGCCAGGATATGTTTGCCCTTCAGCGGCAGTGCCGACCCAAGGGTTCACCAGATCTGCGCGCTGTTGGCCCCGGAGCATTACGGGCAGGAAACAAATGACGAGAACGTTCCGAAGAATGCGGATATTCATCTTTTCTCTTTCGGCGTGATGCGGACCTTTGCGCCGAGCACCAATGTCGCCACGTGAGAGTGGGTTGTCAACGTTCCGAACAGTTCGGTACTGAATTGGAGCGTAACGGACTGACGGGTAGTCACTTATGGGTCAGCGTTACGATTCAGTTAAGGCGTGCTAGAATTTGTCCTGCATAGGAAGGATGATCGCTAATGCGGATTCTTCCCAATCACGAGCAGACCGCCAGCTTAGGACCCGAACGAACGGCCACAGTCCGGGCCGAGCTGAACACGATCCTCAAAAGCCATTATTTTTCGGGAAGCAAGAGATGCCAGGACTTTCTGGAATTCATCGTGCAGCAGGCGCTCGATGGCAATTATGAATATCTGACAGAGCGCTTCCTGGGCGCGGAGCTTTTCGGCAGGCCAATTAACTACGAGACGGGAACTGATTCCATCGTCCGGGTGAGGGCGAACGACGTACGTCGCCGACTGACTCAATATTACTCAGACAATCACGGCGGGTCCGAGGTTGTTATTGAACTTGCCTCGGGAAACTATGTCCCGGAATTCCGCTGGCGGGAGCCCGAGGCGGCCAGCGCTGTACCCGAGGTTGCTCCACATGAAGCGCACGCAATGCTCTTGGGCGCGTCGCACCATGAATCCATCGCGACACTGCCAGGGGCGGCCTCTGGAAACAATGCAAGGCCTCATCGCAGGCGGATTCTTGCCGGAGCGATTTCGATTGCTCTCATACTTGGCTCGTGTGCCGGGTGGTGGCTGCGGGAACAAACACTGGATCGTTCCCTATACCCCTTAAAATACGAACCGTCGCTGAACTCCCTGTGGTTGCCGTTCGTCAATGCCGCCCCACACGAGACGGATGTTGTGGTCTCCGACGTTTCCTTACAACTCCTCGAGGGTCTCGAGAAGCGAACATTCACTCTCAACGACTATCTCAATCGCAGCTATCTCAACCAGGTTGCGATGCAGAGTTCCAGCTCGGATATACAACCGGTTTTGACCTTGATTGCCTCGAAGGATTTTGGGAACTCAAGTGAATTCAGGCTGGCGCAACGGATGACGGCCTTGGACCGCATCGGGAACCCGATGCACATTTACAATGCACGCGATTACTCTTCCGCGCTTGCGGGTCAGGACAATATGATCCTGATTGGCTCAAAGTACTCAAATCCCTGGCAACAGCTGTTTGAAGCCCGCCTGAATTTCAAGGTGAATCCTCCGGGTGTCGATCCAGGCTCAGTGATTAACAGTTCGCCGAAGGCGGGAGAAAGCGCAGTCTACTCACCGACCGATTCCGTGGGCTACTGTGTAGTGGCATATCTGCCGAATCCGGATCGCGGAACCAGGGCACTACTCATTGAAGGAACGTCCTCAGAGGCTACGGAGGCCGGCGGAGATTTTCTGCTTTCGGAAGAGGAGTTTTCCGGATTCGAGAAGTCCCTTCATACAAATGGAATTTCTTATTTTGAAGTTCTACTCAAAACCTCGCAGGCGCGGGGCACCCCGATTACAGCTTCAGTCGTGGCCTATCGCATTTACGCAATCCAACCTTGATATATCGGTAAGACAAGATTTGAGTCGAGAGTCACGTCCCAGGACATCGTGACTAGCCTTCAAACACTGCTCGCGCGGCATCCACCGCGAGTAGACAGAGGCCGACCTTTTTCCACAAGATTCGCGACAGTTTACGAATTTCTGCAAGAGCCGTTGGAATCTTCTCGTGTATAAGAATATCCACGAGCAGTTGGTGGTTGTCGGCTCGAACGCACAGGCGGCAGCTCTCCCCGACGCTCTCCGAGAACGGAGGGCCAAGTATCACAATCAAAACAACAGTTATCGTGACCGGCGCCTCGCGAGGCATCGGTGCAGCCGTAGTTCATGCATTTCTCGATCGCGGCTACAACGTGGTCGCAACCTCGCGCAGTATCTCGCGCGCAGGCTTCGCGCAGTCGGTGAATCTCGCGCTCGTCGATGGAGACATCGGCCAGGCTGAAACCGCGGAGAAAGTCGCCACGGCTGCGATCAAGAGCTTCGGCACGATCGACCATTTGGTCAACAACGCGGGTATCTTTTACACCAAGCCGTTCACTGACTACACGGCGGAAGATTTTCACTCGTTTGTCTCGACTAACCTCGAGGGCTTCCTGTTCATCACACAGGTGGCCGTGAAGCAAATGCTGGCGCAGGGCACGGGTGGCAGCGTCGCCACCATCACTGCGGCATTGGCCGACAACCCCATGGTCGGCTCTCCCGCCTCGGTTCCGATGATGACGAAAGGAGGATTGAACACGATTACGCGCAGCCTCGCCATGGAATACGCCAGAGATAACATTCGTTTCAACGCGGTCGCGCCCGGCCAGGTGGACACCGCACTCCACGGGGAAACGCCGAAGGAAGTGATGAAGACGCTTTCACCCATGGGCGCGATTGCGGATGCGAAAGATATTGCAGAGGCTGTGGTCTATCTCACTGAAGCTCGCTGCGTAACCGGGGAGGTGCTGCACGTAGACGGCGGTGCGCACGTGGGCCGTTGGTAGCCGGCGAAGGTTCACAGCCGGGCAGCGACAAGCTGGCTGTTGGTTCAGTGATCGGCGTGGCCAGCCTTTCCCTCGGCATGCCGATCGAGCTTGAAGTCATCTTTGAGGTAACCGATTCGTGCGGAGGCAATGAAGGCATTTGAACATTCGCCAAAATCCATAGGAGGATTTCTGACAACAACCGCAGTCGCAGCGTAACCGGAAAACCGGCCGCACACTTGCGTGGAATGACGGCTTCATCATATTCACAACCAAGCACAGGGAGATCGATATGCCAATGATTACGACCAAAGACGGTATACAGATTTTCTATAAGGACTGGGGACCAAAGGACGCACAGCCCATCGCGTTTCATCACGGCTGGCCTCTTTCGTCGGACGACTGGGACAATCAGTTGCTGTTCTTTCTTGCCAACGGCTATCGAGTCGTTGCGCATGACCGGCGCGGCCATGGCCGCTCCGCGCAGGTGGACACTGGCCACGACATGGACCATTACGCAGCCGACGCTTCGGCAGTGGCCGAATATCTCGATTTGAAGAATGCGATTCATATCGGCCATTCGACGGGTGGTGGCGAGGTGGCGCGCTATGTCGCGAAATACGGCCAGCCTCAAGGCCGCGTAGCCAAGGCCGTGCTGATTTCCTCAGTGCCCCCGCTCATGCTCAAGACTGCAAACAACCCCGACGGCACGCCGATTACGGTGTTCGACGGACTTCGCGCGGCGTTGGCTGCGAATCGGGCGCAGTTCTTCCTCGATCTGCCTACGGGGCCGTTTTACGGCTTCAACAGGCCCGGCGCGAAGATCTCACAGGGGACCATCCAAAACTGGTGGCGTCAGGGGATGATCGGTGGCGCTCTTGCTCATTACGCGGGCATCAAGGCTTTCTCCGAGACAGACCAGACGGACGATCTGAAAGCGATCACAGTGCCGACCCTTGTGATGCAAGGCGACGACGATCAAATCGTCCCCTATAAAGATGCCGCCTTGCTCCAGGCGAAATTGATCAAGAACAGTACGCTCAAGATCTACCCTGGCTACCCGCACGGCATGATGACCACACATGCCGACGTGATCAACGCGGACCTGCTGGCATTCATTCGCAGCTGAACTGCTGCGGGGTCGCATTTCGCGACCCGACTCCTGCTCTCAGGTACGGCGAAGAAGGAGAGGTATCGGCTGGCGCTTTGGCCTCCGCAGGCCTCTGCCCAAGGCGTGATTGACGTCGATGAGTTTTGCGTTGTTTGAGTCCGCAGTTCAGGAGGTCTGTCTGCCATGCGAAGACGGGTTGCTTGCTTGTTGTTTGCGGTTGTGGCCGGGGCCGGCGTAGTCGTCTACATGGCCCATGCATCTGGACAATCTGACGGAGAGGCTGCCCCGGTCTTCGGAATCAAAATCCCCGCTGGATACCGCGACTGGAGGTTGATCTCTGTGGCCCACGAAGAAGGCGAACTCAATGATATTCGCGCGATCCTGGGCAACGACAAAGCTATCAAGGCGTATCGGGAAGAGAAGCTTCCGTTCCCGGACGGCACGATCATTGCCCGAATTGCCTGGAGTTACGTTCCCTCGGAGGAGAACGACAAGGTCTTTGGCCGTCCACAATCTTTCGTTGCCGGTCCCGCTCCAGATTGGTATCTCCAGTTGATGGTCAAAGATTCAAAAAAGTATGCGGCGACGGGCGGCTGGGGGTTCGCGCAATTCAATAAGGAAGGCAAACCTGCGGACGAGACGAAGATCAAAACCTGCTTTCCCTGCCACGAACCCATCAAAGCTCGTGACTTTGTCTTCACACGCTACGCACCTTAATGGAGAGAATCAGCGAGCAGTAATGATTGTTGAATAACATTCGCTTTCGAGTGAGGTCAGCGCAAAGGAGGAGAGCAGATGGCAAATCTGAGATGCATGAGTTTAAAAGGCACGTCTCTAGTAGTGATCGCTGCCACGGCGCTGTTCGCAATCAGCGCGGCGGCGCAAAGCGTAACGGATAAGTGCGGGCTTGCCCACGTTATCCGCTCACAAGCCCCGAGCCCCGAGCGAAAATTGTCGCCGATCCTCCCCTGGCCGATCCGCTTGCCTCCCGTGGAGTGGTCATCATTCAGTATTGCGTCGAGAACATTCATCTCGAACCGGTGTTCGGCGCCGGCGCTACGGCCGCCTCGCCTCGTGTCGGGCACCTTCATCTGAGCCTTGACGATGCCCCGTGGGTCTGGATGGATGCAAGCGGAAACCCGGTCATCATCCAGGGTCTTCCTCCGGGCCCGCACAAAGTACTGCTGCAATTGCCGGACGCGAACCACCGCATTCTCGATAAAGCCACGGTTTCATTTGTCGTTCCAGGAAACACAGGGCCCACGCCGCATCACTGACCTTGTATTCAACAATGATTCTTGATCACTGCCTAATGTTGCGGCTTCAACCTGCATCATATAGCGAAAGGAGTTCCCGTAGGATCGTCCGATCTCTAAAAGGCGATACACGGCCTAAGTCGATTTCTTGTAAATATTTGATTCTATGGTGCCCAGAGGGGGACTTGAACCCCCACGACCGGTAAAGGTCTGCGGATTTTAAGTTTATCAGGCACACCGTAAGTCTATGAAAAATAAGGGGAATTGACCGAAATCTAGCGACCATGCATCTCCCTCTATAATAGAAGGTTAGCGTAAATCAGCATAATCAACCAGAACTGACGGGTGTACCTCTACTGTACCTCGCTACTGCAGCATACATTTCACTTGCACGTGTATCCGGCTAGTTCGGGACTCGGACCGAGCATGGAGAAGCCAACAGCCAATCCTTGCAGCAATGGCTCACCATTTAAGTTCGGGCATCCCGTGTACCTTATTCATCAAAGCGAAGGAGACAACAAAAAAGTAATGGGCTATCTTTTCGTTACGGAAAAATCAACGAAAAGATACCTTGTGAGGCTCCGATCCCTCCGCCCAAGAAAGGCGCTACGTCCTCAGGCAGTTTGAGGGTGAGATTATCCGCGCGTTCCTTCGTTCGCCATTCCCGCAGCCAAGTCAATTGGCAGCAATCACTTGTCCGATCAGCCGGT
>Ga0116135_1001285_pt1 | contig 12869 bp, 14 predicted proteins | sample June2015DPH_20_1_FD_89738 | JGI IMG/M metagenome (GOLD analysis project Ga0116135, IMG submission 89738) | Peatland microbial communities from SPRUCE experiment site at the Marcell Experimental Forest, Minnesota, USA - June2015DPH_20_10 | ecosystem: Environmental > Terrestrial > Soil > Wetlands... | reverse complement strand
TGCGTCGCCTCCTGCCGCTTCCGTCAGTTTATTAGTGGCCAGTCAAGATAAACCTTGCTCGCCTGCGGCGTCACCTCCACAGCCTTCTGATCCTCCAGCAGCACCTTCCCATCAAAGTTCACCAGCCGCACGTGCAGCAACGCATGAATCGGTTCCGTCTTGTCGGAAACGATATAGGTCTTCACTGAACCATCTTCCACATGCGGCGAAACCAGCACCGGCGCATAGAAGCGGCGCGCATAGTACTGCAGCGCCTTCCAACGGCCGTAATAGTCAATCGACGACCACGACGCCACCGGCCAGCAATCGTTCAACTGCCAGAAGATCGACCCCATCGTCTCCGGCCTGCTGCGCCTGAAGTGCTCCGCGCCAATCTTGATTCCCTCCGCCTGCAGCACCTGGCTCACGTAGAGGAAGCTCGCAAAATCCTTCGGCTCCGGGTAATCCTTCAGCAGGTAGTCGTGAATAATCGAGTTGCCTTCGTTGTTCTTCTGATGCGCCAGCATCACCGGCGTAAAGATCCCGGTCCGGTCCGCAGGTTCCGTGAAGCTTTCAATCGTCTTCATCTCCGGGAACGACTGGAATCCAAACTCGGTGACAAATCGCGAATGATGCGTCTCGTAAGTCGAGAAAGGAACTCGCCCGTGCCACACATCCCAGATGTGATCGTCGCCGGTGTGAAATGCCGGCGTCACAGCCTCGTAATCGGCGCTCGGCGAGCTCGGCCAGTACGGTGTCTCCGCGTCCAGTCGTGCAACCACGCGCGGCAAAATTCCGCTGAACTCCGTAAGGTAGTCCTGCCACATCTGCAACTTCACATCGGCCGGCAATACGGACCGCGCACCCCATCCAAATGCCATCTCCGTCTCATTGTTTCCGCACCACACCACGATGCTCGGATGATTGCGCAGCCGCCGCACCTGATCCTCCGCCTCCGCTTCAATGTTGAGCTTGAAGTCATACGTCCCCGGCTGCCAGTCATTGCCAAACATGAAATCCTGCCACACCATGATTCCCAGCTCGTCGCAGATCGAGTAGAACTCGTCCGTCTCGTAGTAGCCGCCGCCCCAGTGGCGAATCATGTTCATGTTCGCGTCGCGCGCCGACTCCAGAATCCGCCGGTAATCCGCCGTAGTCACGCGGTTTGGAAAGCTGTCAAACGGAATCACGTCCGCGCCCTTGGCAAAGACGGGAATCCCGTTCACGATCAGCTCAAACGACCGTCCCCATTGATCCAGCTGTCGCCGCAATTCAATCGACCGCAGCCCTGCCTTCGCCGTCTTCGTTTCGGCAATCTGCCCGCCCACGCCCAACTGCGCAGTGAATTCATAAAGCGGCTGGTCTCCATATCCTGCCGGATACCAAAGCCGCGGCTGGCGAATCTCGATCGGGAGATCGATCACGTTGCTGCCCGCGTGAACACTCACATTGGCAATCTCCGTGACCGGCTTGCCGCCGCCTGTGTATTGCACCGTGATCGTTGCCAGGCCTGCGCTCGACGCCTCCACTTCAACCTCTGCATCCAAATGCGCCACGGCCTTGCTCACGTCACGCTGCCGAATTGCAAAATCCGCAATGCGCACCTTGTCCCATGCCTCCAGCCGCACCGCGCGCCAGATGCCGCTGGTCACAAACTTCGGCCCCCAGTCCCATCCATATTCATACGCAGCTTTGCGGATGTATGTCTTCTCAGCGGTCTTGGTCTTCGGTTGCCACGGATCGCGCGCCGCAACCTCCGCCGCTGCCTTGATGGGCGATGGAAACACCATCTGTAAAACATTCTTTCCCACACGCAACTGGCTCCTCACCGGAACCCGCCACACGCGAAACATGTTGTTCGCGCTCAGCACCTGCTTGCCATTCACATAAACTTCGGCCGCTGCATCGAGCCCATCGAAAACCAGGTCCACGTTAGTCCGAGTGAGCTGCTCAGCGGTCGCATCAAAGCTCAGCTGATACTCCCAGCTCTCGTTCTCAATCCACTGCAGTTTCGATTCGTTGTCGCGAAAAAATGGGTCGCCGATCTTCTTGTTGGCCAGCAGGTCCAGGTGCACATCGCCAGGCACGGTCGCCGGCATCCATCCGCTCTCGCTGCTCTGCCCCGCAGTCACCTGCCTGAACTGCCAGCCGTGATCCAGCGCCAGCACCGCATTCTGCACGGGTTTCGCCTGACCGTACATCGCTCCCGATCCCATGATCACGGCCGCCGCGAGCACTGTGCCGCAGGCAGCTCTCCAGGTCATTGATTCTCGCATCGCACTCCTTCAACCCAACCGCTCAATCAGTGATGACAACCCGCCTCATAAATGCCACAGCCCTCATCGGGCCAACTATGAGACCCGCAAAAAGCGGGTCGAATGATCTACGCGAGTCGATGCGCCTGTTTATGAGACCGGTTCAAGGCTATCATGTGCGATTCACGAGTGAAGACCCGAGCACAGCGCGGTAGAAACCCTCCCACTCATCCGCCCTCGCATCCATACCGAACCTCGCCACTATCCGCTCGCGCGCCGCGCGGCCAAGCACACTCCGATCCTCTTGCGACCGCTTCATCATTGCCGCCATTGCCGCTCCAAGCGTTTCCGAGTCCTTCGCCGGAACCAGCACGCCGGCATCGCCCAACAACTCGCGCACGCCGCCCACGTCAGTAGCCACAACCGGCTTCTCCATGGCCATCGCTTCGGCCGCAGCCAGCGGCATTCCCTCCCAAGCCGACGACAGAACGAACGCATCGGCTCCATCGTAAAGCGCTGCCATATCCCGACGCAGCCCCAGCCAGTGCACGCCATCCGCGCGCTTGTCCTCTGAGCTGATAGTGCTCTTATCAGACAACTCCCCGGCAATCCACAACTGCGCCCGTCGGAAAACACTCCTCACCTGCTGAAACGCCAGGAGCAGATTCGGAAAATCCTTCGCGGGAACCACCCGCCCCACCGCCAGCCAGATAAACGCGCCGCCCTCGGCCATCTTCTCCCTGATCTCAGAACGGCGCACAGCATCCGGCGCAAACTCCGAAAGGTCAATCGCGTTCCGGGTCACCACGCATTTTCGCAGTGGAACCGCCTTCAATCGAACAAACCGATCCGCCGCAGCCTGGCTCACAGCAGTCGTCTTCCGGCTGAGCCCGTCCGTCAACCGGTAAGCCAGCATGCGCAACCACCCGCCTTCATACACGTTGTGCACGGTTGAGACCACCACTGTTTGCAGCCGCACAATCTTCCACAACCGCGCAACCAAATTCGCGTGAAAGCTGTGGCTATGCACCAGGTCCGGATCGAATTCCGCCAGAACCCCGCGCCCCCTCAGAAGCGCGCGCAAAAAGCTCGCTGGCGTCTTTCTCATATTCAGATGGGCCACTTCAATCGTCGTTGGCCACTCCTCCGAGAGTCGCGGGCGCAGCACCAGCAGAATCACACGATGCCCACGCGCCACCATGCGATCGGCGAGCGCCAACACCTGCCGCTCCGCTCCTCCCATCCCAAGAGATGTGATTACGTAAACAATCCGCATCGCCCCATCGCCCTCTCTGAATTGTTGGGGCATCATATCCCGTCCTGTAAAACAGTGCTGTGATCTGTGACGTGGACGATATACTGTCCACCTGCGCACTGCGGACCCTAACCCAATGCATTGTTCCCTGATTGTTCCCGGCCGCTCGACCACGCGAATCCTGACGCTGGCCGCCGTGTGCTTTATGATCTCCGCATCCTCCGCCTTCGCGCAGCGCATCGACCCCGCCATCGCTCAGCAGATCGCCGCCATTCCTGCCATCGACAATCACGCGCACCCCGTGCTCGCTCCGCCCGTCGAAACAACTGACAGGGACTTCGACGCCCTCCCTGTCGACTCGCTCGAGGCGCAATCCGATCCGCTCGCCTATCGCCCTGATTTCCCCTTGCTTGGCGAAGCCTGGAAGGCGCTCTACAACTTCGACGCGCCTCCGCCGCTGGACGCAGATGGCATGAAGAAGCTCAACGCCGTGCGGCAAGCTGTCGCCTCCGCGCAGGGCGAGCATTTCCCCGCGTGGGTGCTTGCGAAGTCGAGCATCGGCGTCATGCTCGCCAACCGCATGTCCATGGGCCGCGGCGTCCAACCACCAACATTCCGTTGGGTTCCCTACGCTGATGCGTTGATCTTTCCGCTCGACAACACCGCCATGGCCGCAGCATCGCCCGACCGCAAAGCCTTCTTTGCTCTTGAAGACGGAGTGCGCGTCCGCTACCTGAAAGACTCCTCGCTCGCCGCGCTTCCAGCCACGCTCGATGCCTATCTCAAGCAGGTTGTCACTGCAACACTCGAACGGCAAAAGGCCGGCGGTGCCGTCGCAGAGAAGTTTGAAGTCGCCTATCTTCGATCATTCGATTTCGGCGACACACCGCGCGCCGAAGCGGAGCGCATCTACGCCAAGTGGATTGGCCGCGGCACGCCTGATGCTGCCGAATACAAGCTGCTGCAGGATTATCTCTTTCGCTACATCGCCACCGAATGCGGCCGCCTCGGCCTGCCTGTTCATCTGCATGCCAATGCAGGCGCGGGGAGCTACTTCTCCATCGCCGGCGTCAATCCTCTGCTGCTTGAGCCGCTCTTCAATGACCCGCGCCTGCGCAAAACCAACTTCGTTCTGCTCCATGGCGGCTGGCCCTACATACGCGAGATCGGAGCGCTGCTGCAAAAGCCGAATGTCTATCTCGACATCTCCAACCAGTCGCTCTTCGTTCCGCCGCACACGCAGGCACAGTGGCTGCGCGAGTGGCTCGAATTCGTTCCGGAAAAAGTCCTCTTCGGCTCTGACGGTTATCCCTACTCTGAAACGTTGGGCTGGCCCGAGTCCACCTGGATCGCAAGCCACAATGCGCGCCAGGCTCTCGGCATCGCACTCACAGGCATGCTTGACGATGGCGAGATCGACCGCAAACGCGCTGGCGAATTAGCGCGCATGGTCCTGCGTGGGAACGCCGAAGCTCTCTACAAGTTCTGAAGGCTACCTTCAAGCGGAGTTAAGACCCCGTCAGCCCTTCTTCTCACCACCAAGCCAACGCCCAATCAGCGTGTCCACCGCAAACAGTCCAGGCCCAAGAATCAGTATCAGCAGCGCCGCAAACCAGTAGTTATAGGCGTCCGCCGCCTGAAACTTGTCGGGGCTTGAGAGCGCTCCGAGAAAAGCCTCTTTTTCCGCAACCCAGAACGCAACCGTCATATTCACAAAAAGAATCAGCGCAACCAACCGCGACCCAATCCCAACCGCCAACAAAATCCCACCCACCAGTTCAATGATCGACACACCCAGCGCCGTCACTCCCGGCGCGGGCAGATTCAAGCTTCCGAAGTAGTCCGTCACGCGCGCCAGATGATGCAGCTTGCCCCACCCGTCCTCCGCAAACTGCCAGCCCCAGTAGAGCCGAATCGCCAACAGCAGCGGGCTTCGCGCATAGTTCGCCAGCGTTGCAAAGCGGCCATACACACTCTTACCCAGGTGAACAATCGAACTCATGCCGATCCTTCCTAAATCCGTATCAGCGTCTCAATATCGGGCGCGCACACCCATCCCAGCTCAGCCCAGTTGGCAAACCACTCTCGCACCAACTGCGGTCTGCGCCGCGCCGGCGTAGGCGAATTCTCGAAGCCCGCCTCCAGCGCATCACCCAGCGCCAATCCGCGTCGAATCGCCGCCAGCGTAAAAAACTCATCGCGATGCAGCCGCCGATAATAGACCGAAAAATCCAGTCGATGCGCGGCAACCCATGTTGGCCTGCGCCGCAACCTGGGCAACTTCGCGGGCGCCTGCGGTCCGTCTTCCTGCTTCACGCCTGCCTCGCTCGTCTGCCGCTTCTCGCGATCATGCAGCGCGAGCACCAGGTCGTCCGCAGCGTATTCCAGTGCGATCAATTGCAGATGCGGCTGCAAAGCCAGCCTCGATCCCGCGTCCAGCGTCGCAATCTGATCAAGCGTCAACGGCGTCCGCTCCGCATTATCGAAAGCCTCCACAAACGCCCACTCAATCCGCGCAACGTCAATCGCAAGCCTGTTGCGCCGTCCCGCCCACTGCGGATTCGCCGCCAGCCACTCCGGCAATTTCGACCCAAGATTCCGCAACGAAAACGACCTGCTCGGATGCGCCGTGAGGTATGCAACCGAGAGCGCATCAAATGCGTTGCTGCCAATCACCGCCCGCAGTCCGGGGAAATCCTCAGCCAGCGCGCCAAGGACGCGAAACCAGTATTGCCGGTTATAAATCTCCAGCCGTTCAAACGCCGTGAGCCTGCTGTTGGGGGCAATGAACGAAGCGGCCACATCGCGCATCCTTCGTCCATCCGGCCCCTCCGCGTGCATGTCTTCATCCGGCGTCAGCGGGAGCATGATCGCCGCGGCCATCTCTCGTTGCAGCGTTTCAAGATTCATCGCGCCGCCTCCACAAGCGTATCCGCGTGAGCCTTGTCCTTATGTCTGCCCAGATAGCGTTCAGCCTTCTTCGCCTCTGCATGAACCTCGTCAAACGTAGGAATATGTTCGTCCCACTCCAGCAGCGTCGGCGTCGGCCCGCAGCGCTCAATTGCACGCGCATACAAGTCCCACACCGGGTCAATCACCGGATGGTCGTGCGTATCCAGAATGTACTTCTCATACTTCGAATGGCCTGCAACATGAATCTGCGCCACGCGCTCGGCCGGCACCGCGTTCACATAATCCAAGGGCTCAAACTCGTGGTTCATCGCCGATACATAGATGTTGTTCACGTCGAGCAGGATGCCGCAATCGGCCCGCTCCACCACTTCGGTCAGAAACTCCCACTCCGTCATCTCCGAGCCGGTAAAGGCCGCATAGCTCGAAACATTCTCGACCGCGACCGGAATCTCCAGGTAATCCTGGACCATCTTTACCCGCTCCACTGTCCGCTCCACTGCCTCCCATGTGTAAGGCAGCGGCAGCAGGTCGTGAGTATACGTTCCGTCCACGCTGCCCCAGCAAAGATGATCGCTCAGCCACGGCGTATTCGTTCTGCGCACCAGTTGCTTCAACCGCCGCAGATGCTCAGGATCGGGCGCAGTTACCGAGCCGAAGTACATCGAGACGCCGTGCTGCACCACCCGATATTGCTCAAGAATGCGATCAAGCGTGGCCAGCGGACGTCCCGCATCACACATAAAATTTTCTGAGATGATCTCGAACCAGTCGACCACCGGCTTGCGCGAAAAAATATGCTGGTAGTGCGGAATGCGCAGGCCGATTCCGACGCCGTGATCCTGAAACGCATTGAAGCGATTACCGGCCATGATGAGAAGCTCTCGGTGTTGAATGATCAGGTTGTCTGATTGTCGGATCTTCGATCGTCCAAGACCCCGATCGTCCAGGAAGAGATGGAATTGATGGCGCGGCAAAAAATGAAACAGATAAAGCTCCTCGCCGCGCCATCGGGTTCACGAGCGGCTTAAGCCTTGGGTGGCTTCGAACCGTCGGTAGCGCAGCCGCCCTTGCCCTTGCAGCTGTTCTTGCCCTTGCATCCGTTGTCGCCGGTGGAGCAGCCACCAGTTCCCTTGCAGCTGTTTTTGCCTTTACAGGAATGTTTTGCAGGTGGGGTCTTGTCCTGGCCCATGTAGCTAAGGCCGGCCTTGACGACCTTCGCGTTGCCGGGAGTGGCCGACTGGGCGGCCGCGATGGACGTTCCGCCGACCAGGCCGGAGAGAGCAGCTGTCAGGAGCAGTGCATTCAATTGGTTCTTCATAGTCCTTTGACCTCGCTGGGGGGTTGGGGCGAACTAGGGCCTGTTCACACAACTGGGGTAGATCGTCTCAGTAGCGTAAACAGACCCTGGATCCGCCGGATCTATGCAAGCGGGACTTTCTGATTGTTCATCCCGCACGTTCCGTGCCACGTACCTTAAGAGTCAAACCCTGCCGGAAAGGTTACAGCGAATACGCGATCCCTGAAAATGAATTTCTTTCCAGCGGGTTTCTCTGAAGTGGAGTACGCGCCAACCTCGCATTTGGATTGGCCCATCGCAGGTGCCGTGCGCTAACCTGTTCCTGCCCCGCTACGGCCAAGTCGCTCACGGGAATGGGAGGCCGATTGGAAAATCCGAAAGGAATGCGCGCACTCAACGGCGCCAGCCTGCTCCTCGCGCTCCTGCAAAGCCTCTGCACCGCCGTATTCGCCATCAGCGGCATTCGCGTTGCCATCGGCCTCGGCGCCCTCGCCGCCGTCTCCGGCATCTATGCGCCGGCCAAAGGCTTTCATCAGGATGCGATCCGCATCCCCATGCTGATCCTGGCCACAGTGGGCGCATTGGTCAACCTGGCAGTCCTCGGCTGGATATGGCATCTCCGTTCCCAACCCTCGGCACAATGGCGTCGCAGCGAGCTCTCGTCAAAGCAGAAGCGCTCTGAACGTCTGCAGGTCTTCCTCGCCATCGTTACACTGATCCTGGTGGGATTGGAGACCTGGACCCACGGCAAAATTCATCGCACTGGCCCTCCACCCGTCGCATCCACAGGGGTCTCGCAAGTGAGTGTTCCTCATGCCCGGCCAACTTCCTGATCTCGATCCCTCCATCGCCGGCTACTACAGCCAGATCCCTGAAGATGATCGTCTTGCGCAGGGCCCATTCCTCCTTGAGGACCTTCGCACCCGTGAACTGATTCAGCGCCACGCGCCCGCCTCGCCGGCCACCGTCCTCGACATCGGCGGCGGCGCCGGCGTTTATGCGCTATGGCTGGCCCAGCTCGGCTACTCTGTCCACCTGCTCGACCCCATCCCGCGCCACATCGCTGAAGCAGAACGCCGCAGCGCCGCGGCGTCCCATCCTCTCGCCTCCTGCACTCTGGGCGATGCGCGCAACCTGCCCTTCGCCAACGCGACAGCCGACCTCGTGTTGCTGCTCGGCCCTCTTTACCACCTCACCTCAGCGCAGGACCGCGCCGGAGCGCTCGACGAAGCTGTGCGTGTCCTCAAGCCGGGCGGAATACTGTGCGCTGCCGCCATCTCCTGCTTCGCCTCAACCCTCGACGGGCTCGCGCGCAACCTGTTCCATGATCCAGAATTTGCCGCCATGGCCGAGCGCGACCTGCGCGACGGACAACACCGCAACTCCACCAGCCGTCCCGACTACTTCACCACTGCATACTTCCATCGTCCTGAAGTCTTGCGCGCCGAGGTGCAGGAAGCCAGTCTGGAACTGATCACTTTATTCGGGATTGAAGGTCCAGGCTGGATCCTCCCCGACATCGCTGCCCGCCTGGCCGACGAACGCCGCCGAGAAGACCTGCTCCGCGTTGCGCGCCTGCTTGAAACCGAACCATCCATGCTCGCTTCGAGCGCCCACATTCTCGCCGTAGCCCGCAAGCCCGCATAGACCCCTCAACTCGATGGACCGCTCAGTTCCAACTCTTTTTCCAGCCGCGCATGAAGCCGCTCGCTGAATCCGGCCGGCAGCTCAAACACGCGATCGTCCGCCATCAGCACCACCACGTTCCGCGTCGAGTCCAGCACCGCCGAGCAGATCTCGCAGGTCTCCAGGTGCTTGTCGATCTCCGCGCGCAGGGCCGCGTCCACCTCGCCGTCAATATAGCCGGAGATGTGCTCCCACACGTGTTTGCAGTCGATCCTCATGCGCCCCACCCGAAAAGCCCCTTCCGCTTTGGCGCAAACGCTTTCAATCGCGGAGCCAGTTCCTTTTGCAGCAGCGCTCGCGCCCGGTGCAGCCTTACCTTGACCGCCCCCTCAGTCACGCCCAGCGCAGCCGCGGTCTCGCGAACATCCATTTCTTCGATGTCCCTGAGCAGCACAACGTTACGGTAAATCGCCGGCAACCCATCGATCGCCTGCCGCAGTAGCGCGCCCAACTCCTTCTGTTCCAGCGCTGTCGACGGCACTTCTTTCCAACTGGTCAAAATCGCCGGCGTATAGTCGCCCGTCTGCTCATCCGTCCCCGCGTCCAGCGAATCCTCTCGCCGGCTCGCAGCCTTGCGCAGTCTGCCCAACCCTTCGTTCCGCGCAATCGAGAGCACCCAGGTCCGGAACTGCGAATCGCCGCGAAAGTTCTGCAGATTCCGGTAGACCTTGATCACCGTATCCTGCGCCGCATCTTCGGCCTCGGCCTCATTGCGCAGCAGCGACATCAGCAGAAAGTAGATTGGCCGCTCGCACGGCTCGATCAGTGCGTGGAACAGTTGCTTCTCGCCCGCCAGAATACGGCGTATGCAATCGGCCTCGAATTCGGGATTCGCCTGAGCCACTCACAAAGACTATAGCCTGACTCCTCTCCCCCCCAGCGCCTTGCACGCTGCGCAATCGTTTGCCGGAAAATGTTTATTGCATTGAAAACATTCCTTGTGTATAAATCACAGATTGCACTGTACAATCTCCACGAGGAGACCCATGGCCGGAGATATTCAACTTACGTGCAGCGATTGCGGGCAGGATTTTACCTTCACCGCTGCTGATCAGGCGTTCTTCCAGGAACGCGGTTACTCGACCCCGAAGCGTTGCAAGACTTGCCGGCAGGCAAAGAAAAACGACCAGGGGGGCTCCGGCTACCGTTCGGCTCCGGCACAGGGAACACCTGTGATTTGTTCGGGTTGCGGTCAGCCTACAACAGTGCCTTTTGAACCGCGCGGCGATCGTCCGGTATTTTGCCGGGATTGCTACCAGGCTCGCAAAGGCAGCGGCGGCGGTGGCGGCGGCAGCTCACGCGGACGCGGCCGTTTCTAGATTGCAGGGGTTCCGATGCCCCTCGGGCGTATCGGACCACACTTCCACTCAGCAAGGCTCTCAGGCGTTCGCTCTTCCCTGCTCAATACGCCAACAGCAATGCATGAAGGACGATTTCCCTGTCTTCTTCCCGCTCGGGAAGCTTCCGATCGAAAGAGGTCTGAGAAAGGGCAGCCGCGGCAAAAACGGCTGCCCTTTTCGCAATCTATCGTTCCAGGTCCCCACCTCCGAAACTTGCCAGCACTTGCCCCCTGGTCCCCGTCTGGAAACGCCCATGGACTTTGCCGCACTCGCCCGATAGACTTGCTCCCGAGCTTTTTTATTGCATCTGAACACCTGAGGACTTATCCCACTTCATGGCATCTCAATTATCCTTCGCGGGTTTCGCATGGAAAAATCTTTGGCGCAGGCGTCTTCGCACTGCTTTAACGCTGGTCGGCATCGGCATGGCCATCGGAGCGTTTGTCGCGCTGGTCGGCTTCTCCCGCTCCTTTGAGCACGAATGGCTTCGCCTCTACTCCAGCAGCGGAACCGACATCGCCGTCGTCGACAAAACTTTTCTCAACACCTCCGTCGACGCATCCATCGAACCAAAGCTGCGCGCTATCCCAGTCGTCTCCCAGGCCAGCCCCATGGTCTTCAACATGATCGACCTCACTCCCGAGGTCAACGCTCTGGTCTTCGGCTGGCGTGCGGATTCCTATGAGTTCGATTCCCTCACCTTTCTCTCCGGCAAAAAATTCGAGAACGGCAAACCCGAGGTCCTGCTCGGTGACGCTCTCGCCGGAAGCATGCACAAAAGCGTCGGCGACAAGATACAGATTCAAGGCTCTACCTTCACTGTCGTTGGCATCTATCACGGCGGAACGGCCCTCGAAGCCGGAGCGGTGATCATGCCCATTGACCAGTTGCAGCAGCTCTCCAGCCTGCAAGGCAAAGTCTCCGGCTTCCATGTCCGGCTTCGCCCCGCACCGGCCGGCGAGCCTGAAGCCGCTTATCTCAAGCGCGCCCAGAAAGAGATCGAAACCGCACTGCCCGGCCTCAACGCTCAGCTCGCCTCGGAGCGCGCCTCAAACAATCAGTTCGTCTCCCTCGCTCATGCCGTTGCTTGGGGAACCTCGTCCATCGCCCTGCTCATGGGCATTCTCGGCATCGCCAATACCATGGCCATGTCGGTCTTCGAGCGTACTCGCGAAATCGGCATTCTCCGCGCCATCGGCTGGAAGAGCTGGCGGGTGCTCGTGCTCATCCAGTTGGAAGCGGTCGTCCTCGGCCTTGGCGGGGGATTCATCGGCATCGGCTTCGGATGGGGCGCACTCCATCTACTATCCACCCTGCCGCAAACAGCAAGCGTCGTATCGGCCTCCATTGATCCCCTTCATCTGATTGAAGCGCTGGCCATCGCGGTATTCTCCGGGCTGGCTGCCGGCGCATTGCCCGCCTGGCGCGGCGCGCATCTCTCCCCGGTGGAGGCGCTCCGCCATGACTAAACCACTTTTGGAAGTGCGCGACCTGAAGAAAAGCTATGACGAAGGCCGCATTGAAGCCCTCCGCGGCGTCTCTCTCTCCATCCATGCCGGCGAATACGTGGCCATCAGCGGGCCCAGCGGCAGCGGCAAGTCCACCCTCCTGCAACTCCTCGGCGGACTCGACTCGCCCACCAGCGGCCAGGTGCTCTTTCAGGATTCCCTGCTCGGAAGCCAGATTCACCTCGACGACTACCGTTCCGAGCACATCGGTTTCGTCTTTCAGGCCTTCTATCTGTTGCCCACGCTCAACGCCCTTGAAAACGTCCAGGTACCCATGCTGGCCGGCAACCTGCACGCCCAAAACCGGGCGGAACGCGCCCGTGCACTCCTTGTGGAAATGGGCCTGGAACACCGGCTCAGTCAGTACCCCAACGAGCTCTCCGCAGGCGAACGCCAGCGGGTCGCCATCGCGCGTGCCCTGGCAAACGCGCCGGAGATCCTGCTGGCCGACGAGCCCACCGGCAACCTTGACAGCGTCAACTCCGCTCGAATCATGGAAATGCTCACCGGAATCCAGGAAAAGCGCGGCATGACGCTGATCGTGATTACCCACGAAAACGATATTGCTGCGGCAGCACCGCGTCACATCCGTATCCGAGACGGTAAAATCGAAGAATGAATCTCCCCTGCAGTCTG
>Ga0116135_1001281_pt1 | contig 12916 bp, 12 predicted proteins | sample June2015DPH_20_1_FD_89738 | JGI IMG/M metagenome (GOLD analysis project Ga0116135, IMG submission 89738) | Peatland microbial communities from SPRUCE experiment site at the Marcell Experimental Forest, Minnesota, USA - June2015DPH_20_10 | ecosystem: Environmental > Terrestrial > Soil > Wetlands... | reverse complement strand
TGGTGAGCGCGACCGGGGCAAAGAAGTTGGTTTCGAAAACCTTGTGCAGCAGGTTGGATTCCACTTGCGCGGCGGTATGTTCGGGGCCGGTCCCAGGGAACTTGCCCGCGGCGATTCCGGCGTTGTTGACGAGGATGTCGAGCCGTCCGTATTTGGAGTTGAAGTAGTCGTAGGCGGCCTGGTAGTCGGCCGGCTTGGTGATGTCGAACTGAAGCACGTCGGCATCGACGCCGGCAGCGCGCAGTTTTTCAACGGCCTTTTCACCCTGGGCCAGGTCGCGCGAACCGATGACGACCTTCACGCCGTCCGCTTTGAGGTCAAGAGCAGTCTGGAAGCCAAGTCCGCGATTTCCGCCGGTAATGAATGCAATTTTCTGAGACATGTTGGGCACTTCTCCTGTGCTGGTTTTGATTCGTGAAGCGGAGAGAAAGGTTCAGCGATTGTGGGAGAGATGGGGTTTGCATCCTGAGGGGCCTGTCATAAAACGCGCCCAGGGCAGTCATCAGTGTTCCGGCAACGGAATCTTCTTCGGAGCGAATCCTGGGCATGCACGAAGCCGGCACGACTGAAGCGTGCTAACTTTATTGCAAAGTCTCAGCAGCAAACAAGGTGTTCTCAGTGATGCGTTTTCTCCGTGCCTTCATGTTCTCATCCGTCGTTTGTCTTCTTTCTTTCTCGTTTGCGTCCAACATGGCAGCCCAGGCCGCACCGGCGCCGGACGCGCCTTTCGCGGGCGCGCCCTTCACCCTGACCGCAGCCGAGCTGAGGAGCGCGTCGGCAGCGGTGCCGGTGACCAAGGACTCTCCGGTTCAGATTCTCTATGAAGAGGGAATCTATCGGATCGGCGCGGATCGAACCCTGAAGTATCAGTACCGGCTCATCTACCGCATCGATGGCGATAGCGCTGTGACGGGGTGGGGCCAGGTGTCGATGCAGTGGGACCCGTGGTTCGAGAACCCGTCGCAAATTCGTGCGCGGGTGCTGCAGTCGAGTGGAACGTTTGCCGAACTAGATCAGAAGACGATTACAGATGCGCCGGTGAAGGCAGACGACGACGAGACGTTCTCCTCGCAACACGTGCGCCGGGCGCCGCTGCCGGGAATGGCGGTCGGCTCCATTGTCGAAGAGACGGAGAATCTGGATGAAAAGATTCCTTATTTCGCGGACGGAGCACTCTACAGGTTTCCCTTCCGCGAGAACGTCCCAGTAGGACGTGAGCGAGTGATCGTGGAACTGCCCTCATCCGTGCCGTACAAAGACCTGATTCACGAGCTTCCGGGGCTTTCGGTCAGCAAAAGCGAAACGGACGGAGTGCGGCGCATCGTTTACGAGGCCACCGGGTTGCCGGCCGAACACGAATCCGATATCGATCTTGCGACGAACACTCCCCAGACGCCGATGGTGGAGTTTTCCACGGGGCTATCGTGGGCTGCGGTTGCAAGCGCCTATGCGGCGCTATCTGATCCGCAAACCGTGACCGCCGAGGCACAGGCGATTCTGCCCAAGGATCTTCCAGCGACGCGCCTGGGGAAGATTCAGGCCATCGTGAAGCAGTTGCACCATGAGGTGCGCTACACCGGGGTGGAGTTTGGAGCGGCCAGGCTCACTCCGCAGCGGCCAGCGGAAGTGATTCAACGGCACTACGGAGATTGCAAGGACAAGGCGACGCTGTTGGTAGCGATGCTGCGGGCTGTGGGCATCAAGGCGGATCTGGCGCTGCTGTCGACGGGACCTGGGCGCGATGTCGATGCGAGCCTTCCCGGCATCAACCGGTTTAATCACGCAATTGTGTACCTGCCCGCCGCCGATGGCGCTGCGGCAATGTGGATTGATGCTACCGCGGAATATTTTGCCGTGGGCTCCATTCCGTTTGGAGATGAGGGGCGGAATGCACTCGTTGTTTCGCCGCAGACGACCGGGTTGACGAGGACGCCCGATCCACGCCCCGAGGACTCGGTGCTGATCGAGACGAGAACGTTCAAGCTGGCGGAGTTCGGCCCATCGCAGGTGGAAGAGGTTTCAGAGACACACGGATATATCGACGCGGCCTATCGCTCGGACTACGGTGGAGAGGTAACGCCCAAGATCCACGAGGACATGGAGAATTACGTCAAGAATGCTTACCTGGCAAAGAAGCTGACCAGGGTGGAGCATGGAGAGAGCTCAGACTTCGATCATGGGTTCAATCTGACCCTGGTTGCAGAGGGATCAAAACGAGGCGATACATCGCTGATCGACGCAGCGGTGGCTATATTCCCGCAAACCACGGCCAACAGCATGCCGAAGTGGTTTTCAACCACGCCGCCGGTGCCCGGGCCGGATATGTCCGCGGACGCGAAACACGAGTTAGAGCTGGCGGAGAAGAGCCGCCCGTCCACTTTCACATTTCGCCCTTACATCTATGAACAGCGGACCAGGATCCTGATCCCTGCCGGGTTTACGCTGCATGCGCTGCCTGCGGACAAGACCACCCAACTGGGAACGGCCACCCTGACCGAGACCTACAGCGCGGCCGAGCCGGGAGTGGTGAATGTGACATTCCGTTTCAACACCGGCCCGGGCACGCTGACCGCAGAGCAAGCGTTGGCCATACGCACCGCGTCGCTCGAACTGCACAAGCGCGATTATGTCGGAATCTTCTTTGACCAGGCAGGCGTGAAGGCGTTGACTGCCGGCCATATCCGCGAGGGATTGGAGATTGATCGCAACCTGATTGCGGCGACGCCGTCCGACGCACTGCATCACCTGCACCTCTCTCGCGCTCTATTGGAAGCTGGAATCGGCAGCGAAGCGCAGGAGGAGGCGAAACGGGCAACCGAACTCGATCCTGCCTTGTCGGCGGCATTTGCCAATCTTGGCTGGACGCTGGAGCATAGCGCGCTGGGTGAACGGTTTGGCAAGGGGTTTGACCGGCCGGGGGCCATTGCGGCGCTCAAGAAAGCAATTGAGCTCGATCCTGAAGATAACAACCCGCGCTTCGACCTCGCCATCCTGTACGAGTTCAACGCGCGGGGAATCAGGTATGCGGCGGACGCGGACCTGCCCTTGGCCGTCAAGGGTTACAAAGACCTGATTGAGCTGAACAAGGGCAAAGGCGATGAAGTGATCGCGCAGTATCGCGAAAACCTGTTGTACGCCCTCCTGTATGCGAAGCAATGTGCGGAGCTGGACAAGATGCTTGCGACCTTGCCGTCCACCAATTCGCATCGAGCGATGGCGATCACGTCCGTGGCGGCGCAGAAGGGTGCGGCCGCGGGAATTGCCGAAGCGGACCGGGGAAACAGCGCGACGACCGACCGCAACAAGAACCTCCGGTTGGCGGGAACGCAACTCGCCAATCTCCATCTGTATGACCTGGCTGCCCAGGTGATCAGCGCAGGCATGGAGGGCGGCGATAATGCAGCTGCGGAGGCAAGGCAGATTGAGCTTTACAAGGGACTGAAGCCGGTTTCGCTGGAGCCGCTGCCGGCAACCGATCCGGCTGGACCGGTGCGGCTGGGAGTGGTGGGCATGCTGGCGGGAACAATCACTCACGATCAGATGGTCGCGATGACGAGCAAGCATGCTTATTCTTCGCCGGAAGCGATGGAACTCGATATCCAGAAAGGGATGGCAGGAATCGGATTCATGCGGCGGCTCGCGGAGAAGTCAGACATGACCGAGAGCGTGATGCTGGACTTGATCGCCGGCAACACGACCTTCTCTGCCAAGGGTGACGACGAGCATGGCTGGGCGGTGGTGGCGCAAATTCCAGGTGCGGACCCCGATCACACATTTGTCGTGAAAGAAGACGGGCTGTATCGCATTGCGGCTGGAGAAAAGGACTCGACCGATGACAATTCCGCGGCCGGGAACGAAGTGCTTTGGGCACTGGGCCATGGAAAGCCGGAGCTGGCGAAGGCGCTGCTCGACTGGAAGCGCGACCTGACCCACCGGCAGGGCGGGGACGATCCTTTTGAAGGTCCGCTGCTGCCGCGCTTCTGGACCAAGGGAAGCTCGAAGCCCGGAGCGGACACACCGGAGGCGATGCGGCTCGCAGGCATCTCTCTGCTGGCCGGCTCGATGGATGCAAAGCCGTATCTTGCCGAGATTGCGGCGGACCGCGAGAAGGCAAGCGGGCAGCGGCAGACTGACCTGGACATACTGCTGGGCGTGGCTGCGATCAATGCGGAGCAACCAGCGATTGGAATGCCGGCGGTGAAGAGGCTGATGGAACAAGAGCCGGATTCGGTGGTTGCTTTGAATCTTGCCGTTCAGGGGTATGGCCTCTTGAATGATCCGGCAAGCTTGCAGGCGATGCTGGCGCCGCTACTCAAGAAGAAGCCGGATGACCACGATCTGCTGGCGGCGCAGATTCGGGCCTTCGAGTTGGCGCACGACTTCAAGGCAGCGCAAGCGACCGCGCAAAAGGATCTGGATTCAGGAAAGGCGACCATCGGCGACTACAACAACTACGCATGGATCGGGCTGTTCCACAACGATCTCGGCGACGACATCACCAAGGCGGCGCAACAGGCTGTGCATATGGGGAAGAACTCCGGCTTCGCAGAGCTGCACACTTTGGCCTGCATTTATGCCGCGCAAGGAAAGACGACTGAGGCCAGGCAGGTACTGGATCAGGCGATGTTCGCGGGGAACATGGCGGAGCCAAATTCAGCGGTATGGTACGCACTGGGGCTGATCTATGAGCAGTACGGAGCAAAAACGGCGGCGCTGGAGGCCTATCGTCATGTGCAGGCGCACGAATTTGACGATCACACCTACATCGACCCTTCATCAACGTACGTTCTGGCGCAGGATCGGGTTCGGGATTTGACGAAATAGACTGTTCCGCGAAAGAAAAGCGCTGCAGGAGGGCCTGAAGCAGATTCTGAACCAGCGCCCGGAAACCGTGACGAGAAGGCAGAGGATTCGCTTGCTATCTTGATGCTTGAGGGCGTAATGTCCACACAAGGTTAAACTCAATCTATGCGCCCGTCCGATTCCCCTGAAAAGGACGCAGCGCCTGGGACCAAGCACGACAGGGCCGAGGTCGCTCAACTCGCGCTGGAGAATCTCTTCGAGGTTTCTCCTGACGCCATCTTTGTCACGGATACCGAAGGGATCATCCGCGGCGCGAACCCGCGTGCTGCCGCATTATTCGGTCACACACGGGCGGAACTGACCGGCATGCCGATCGAGCACCTGGTTCCGGAACGTTTCCGTCGCAAACATCCCAGCCACAGAGAGAACTACAACGCTCATCCGCGGGCGCGCCAGATGGGTGCAGCCATGAACCTGTTCGGTTTGCGCAAGGACGGAAGCGAGTTTCCGGTCGACATTATGCTCAAGCCGATCGAGATTGCCTCCGGTCCGGTGGTGCTGAGTTTTGTGCGCGACGTGACGGAGCAGCGCGACGCCCAGGAGGCGCTGCGGCGCAACGACCAGCAGTTGCGGTCGATTGTGGAGAGCGTGCGCGATTACGCCATCTATCTGCTTGACGCGGAGGGATGCGTGATGACATGGAATCCCGGTGCGGAGCGCATCAAGCATTACACGGCCGACGAAATCCTTGGCCGCCATTTCTCGCTCTTTTTTACGGATGAGGATCAGGATCGCGGCCGTCCCGCGGAACTGCTCAAGCTGGCTGCCTCGCGCGGCCGTATCGAAGAAGAAGCCTGGCGGGTGCGCAAGGACGGCTCGCGTTTCTGGGCCGACGTTGTGCTCACGGCGATTCGCGATGATACCGGCGCAATCACCGGCTACTCCAAGGTGACACGGGATTTTACGGACCGCAAACGCGCGGAAGAAGCGGTGATGCTGCAGTTGAGCAGTGCGCTGCTGTCCAATGTGGACATTCGCAAGCTGCTGGGCGCGATCTCCGCCAGCATCGCCGAAGTTGTCCCGCACGACGCAGCTACGCTGGCGCTGTTTGATTCGCCGTCCGGTGATCTATTGGCGCAGTTCCTCAGTGCGGGCGGCGCCGAGTCCACTGGTGCCGAGGTACGCATTCCGGTTGAAGATTCCCCGGCGGGTGCAGCCTACCGTACCCGCGAGCCGATTCTGCTCAACCAAATCAAACACTCGCCCTTCAAGCCCGAGACCATGAGGCACTTTACCTCTCTCGGTATGCAGTCAGGGTTGTGGGTTCCGCTGATTCATCGCGGCGACGCGATTGGAGCGCTTGCGGTGGTGAGCCGTGTTGAAGGAGCGTTCACGGAGCGCGAGGCGGAGATGCTGGTGCAGGTGGCAGACCACGTGGCGATGGCGGTGAACAACGCAATCGCCTTCCGGCGCATTGCGGAACTGCGCGACAAACTGCGGCAGGAGAAGCAGTATCTGGAAGAAGAGATCAACCTTGAGCGGCGATTCGACGACATTGTTGGCGAAAGCACGGGGTTGCGGCGAGTGCTCAAGGAGATTGCAACCGTTGCGCCGACCGACGCCACTGTCCTTATTCAAGGTGAGACGGGAACGGGCAAGGAGCTGCTGGCGCGCGCCATTCACCGTCTGAGCCCGCGCAGCGAGCGGACGTTTATCAAGCTGAACTGCGCGGCGATTCCCGCGGGCCTGATTGAGAGCGAACTGTTCGGCCATGAGAAGGGAGCGTTCACCGGCGCCATCGGGCGCAAGATTGGCCGGCTTGAGCTGGCGCACGAGGGCACGCTGTTTCTGGACGAGATTGGCGAATTGCCGATCGACCTGCAACCGAAGCTGCTGCGCGCATTGCAGGAGCGGGAGATTGAGCGGCTGGGCGGAACACGGCCGATCCAGGTGAATGTGCGCCTGATTGCGGCCACCAACCGCGACCTGGCGAAGATGGTTACGGAAAAGACCTTCCGCAGCGATCTCTTCTATCGGCTCAAGGTATTTCCGGTGTTCTCGCCTCCGCTGCGCGAACGCACAAGCGACATTCCGATCCTGGTGCGGCATTTTGTATCGGCACATAGCCGGCGCATGGGAAAGGCGATTGAGAGCATTCCCGAGGACACAATGCAGGCGCTCATTCGCTGGCCGTGGCCGGGGAACATCCGCGAGCTCGAGAATTTTCTGGAGCGGGCCGTCATTCTTACCAACGGGCCGGTGCTCTATGTTCCGCTGGCGGAGCTTGAGACTGCCGCGCAGGAGAATGAGGACGACGGGGAATCGGAAAGCCCCACACTGCAAGCCGCCGAGCGCGAGCACATTCTGAAGGCGCTGCGCGAAGCCAAAGGGCAGATTGGCGGCGACGATGGCGCGGCCGCAAAGCTGGGCCTGAAACGCACTACATTAAATTCGAAGATAAAGAAGCTCGGCATCGAGCGAAGCGACTACATCTAGCTCCGAAGCGACTACATTTAGCTCCGAAGTGACTATATCTAGTCTGTGTGACTTTATTTCGTCACTTCGTCTTCGTCACTTGATCTTCGTCAGCTTCGACACCATTTCAATCAAATTCAAATAACTCCTTTCAATTCAATCGCTCGCAGAACTGTGTTCGGGCTCCAGCACGTTTGGCACGCCCATTGCATTTACTCAGGGCAAGGTGCAGGAATGAGCCCAAACATGTTACGCATCACGATCGAAGAAAATCCTCAGGATGCGGTCATCAAGCTCGAAGGGCGTATCGCCGGTCCATGGGTGGCTGAACTCAATCGAGTGTGGCTGGAGACGGCGCCGCAGCTGGCATACAAGACGCTGGCCCTTGACCTGCGCAATGTGACGTACGCAGACAACGCGGGAACGCAGGTGCTTCGCGGAATCTACGCACAATCACGCGCACAACTTCTATCCGGCACGCCGTGGACACAGTTCCTGGCAGAACAAATCACGCGCAGCGGCGCACAACTTGCGGAAGAGGAGCTCTAACATGCAGACCATGCACAACACAGTAAGCGGAACCGCAAATCACTCCCCAATGGCCGGCGAGTTCTTCAACAAGTTGTCCGCGGCTGCGCGGCAGGACCTCGAGTCGATGGTGCACCCGACGTCCTATCCGTCAAACATCATGCTGTATTCAGAGAAGCAGGTTCCGGAGGGCATCTACATCGTTGTGTCGGGCGAGGTGAAGCTCTCAATGAATTCAAGTGACGGCAAGCGGCTGATCCTGCGCATCGCCAAGGCCGGCGAGGTGCTGGAAATGGCATCGGCAGTGAGTGGCGCGCAGGCTGAGATGACCGCGGAGACGCTTTATCCATCGAAGATCGCTATCATTGAGCGCAGCGAATTTCTTGGCTTCCTGGGGCGTCATCTCGATGTGTATCAGGCGCTCACCGTAGAAATCAGCCGCAGCCTGAATCGTACCTATGAACAGCTGCGCACGGTTGGCCTGTCTGCTTCAGCGCCGGAAAAGCTGGCGCGGCTGCTGCTGGACTGGAGCGAAAATGGGCAGAAGACCGAGGCCGGAACGCGCTTCCACTTTCCGCTGACCCATGAAGAGATTGGCGAGTTCATCGGCACGTCGCGCGAGACGGTGACTCGCACGTTGACCACGTTCAAACAGCGCCGGCTGGTTTCCTGCAATGGAGCAACACTGATTATTCCAAATCGCGTGGCGCTGCAGACCTTTGCACACTGCTAGTAACCGCTGCAGCTGCAAGGGTGTCACAAGGGATACATGCTTTGACCCGCATTGCGAAGGCGGGAGCTGATTGGGCCTCAACCACGAGGGAGATTGATCATACCTTCCCCAGGGGCCAGGGCAACAGCTCGGAACCGGGCCACTCGCGCGAGCCAAAGCACGTACCCTCCCCAATGACCGACTGCTGAACTGAAGTTCTTGTTGTTCTTAGAGATGTCCCTCCCCCAGAGGAACAGCTGCGCATAGAGTCTCCACGGTACAATTGCAACCACATTGTCCATGGAGGCTTTATGCGCAGAATGCTTTTCGCTTTACTCGCTCTCGTCTTCACTGTTCCCGCCGCCGCGCCGCTGATGGCGCAGGGCTCGCCTCCGCAAGGTGGCGCCGACCAGCCCTACACGGTGGAGTACTACTACAAGCTGCAGTGGGGCCGCCAGCAGGAGTTCCTGCAACTCTTCCTCAAAAATCACTATCCTCTGCTCAAGAAGATTCAAGCGACGGGACGGATTCTCTCGGTCAAGATTGAGTCGCCTGCGTACCACACCACCGAAGACGGCCGCTGGGATTATCGCGTGACGATCACGTACAAGAACTCGACTGTCGCCACCACAACAAACCCCGACGAAGCAAGATTCATCAAAGAGCTGTGGCCGGATCAGGAGACCTACAAGAAGGAAGAGCAGCGACGGTTTGAAATCCTGCTCGCGCACCAGGATTTGCCGGTGACGGATATTACGCCGGCAAATTAGGGAAGGGCTCACATGCAGATCTCGGAGATCAGCGGGCAGGGCGCTGCGCAATTCGTTGAGCTGGGGCTCGCCTTTGTGCTCTCAGCGGCGATTGGGCTGGAACGGGAGATTCGCCACAAGAGCGCCGGCCTGCGCACATATACGGTGGTGGGCACCGCGGCGGCGCTCTTCCTGTTGATTTCAAAGTATGGATTTACCGATGTGATTGTGCCTGATCGCGTGGTTCTTGATCCCTCGCGCGTGGCGGCGCAGATTGTTTCAGGAATCGGTTTCATTGGGGCCGGGCTCATCTTTGTGGACAAGGACCGCGTGATGGGGCTGACCACGGCGGCCACGGTCTGGCTGGTGACGGGCGTCGGCATGGCCTGTGGAGCGGGTTTGCCGTGGCTGGCGCTTGCTTCCACATGCGCGTACTTCATCGTCGCTCTTATCTTTCCTCTCATCCTTCGCCGGCTTCCGGGTGCGCAGAATCCAACCGGGCAACCGGGTATCCCGAACCACGATTGAAAAACAGGTTGTAGGGAACAGGGAACAGGGATCAGGGAACAGGAAGACAGTGAGTGCGATGAACAGAATGATTGCGATCAGGAAGGCCGTTTTAGATCAGCACCATTTGCGCCCTGGCCGAACGAAACATTCTTCCAACGGCAAGGATTTTCCGCCATTCACATCGCTGGTGATTTGCAAGTCGGCGGGCGATGCTGGCTACTTTTTGATGCACATTTGTGAGAACGGCCAAGTCTCGGATACCTGGCACGAGAATCTTGACGACGCGATGCATCAGGCTGAATGGGAGCTTGGAGTTCAGGCGGATGAGTGGGTTGAAATAAACGAATCCTTCTGATTCTCGGTGATTGCGCTGCTGCCCGGCGAACCGCTTTCTGTTGCCTGTTCGCTAATCCCTGTTCTTCCATTTTCGCACCAGGTCTTCGGCGGCTTCTCGCCATGCGGGGAATTCGAATTCGAATCCTGCGTCGAGCAGGCGGCCGGGGATTACTCTCCGACTCTTGAGCACGAGCTCGGATTCCGTACGAAGGAAAAATGCAGCCAGCTCGATGAGCGGGGCCGGCGCCGGAAATCCGTTCGGCATGCCCCAGGCATCGCGCAGCGCTTCCATGAACTCGCGGTTGGGCAAGGGATTGGGCGAGGCGATGTTGACCACGCCATCGATCTCTTCGTGGTCAATCAGAAACTCGACGGCGCGCGCGAAATCCGCTTCGTGAATCCAGGAGACGAACTGGCGGCCGCTGCCTTGCGAGCCGCCCAGGCTGAAGCGAACCAGATTCAACAGAATAGCAAAGGCGTTGCCGGGTGTGGCGCAGAAGGTGATGGCGCTGCGCATGGCCACCTTGCGGGTGCGCGGTGTTTGCGCGGCGAAGAATGTTCTTTCCCAATCCTTGGCTACTCCAATGGAGAAGTTCCAAGTATCCGGGGCGCGGCGGCGTCCTCCGACCAGTTCATTGCCGCCCAGTTCGCCATTCCACTCGTTCATCGGCCAATCAAGGCCTGGCCGGTTCATGGTGTGACGGTAGATCGTCGCAGTAGACGCGTTGAGCCACACCCGCGGCGGCTCGGCAAGGCCGGCGATGACGCTGCCCAGCAGCCTTGTTGAATTGATGCGGGAGTTGTAGATGGCGGCGCGGTTCTCGGCGGTGTAACGGCAGTTCACGCTGCGGCCGGCGAGGTTGATGCAGACATCGGCGCCCTCCAGGGTTTCAGTCCAGGGACCGATGTGTTCGCCGTCCCAGTGCACGGTCTGCCATTGCGCGGCGTATGGGCCGCGGGTGAGCACTGTGACATGGTGGCCGCGTTGCTGCAGGCGGTGCGCCAGCATCTGGCCGATCTGCCCGCTGCCGCCGGGGATGACGATGCGCAGCGGGCGGGTGATCTGGTTCATGCTTCCTCCCGCTGAGTCATGATTCTTCGTAAATGGCTTTGAGCAGTTCGCCAGCCGGTCGGGTGAGCGGTCGAAGCAGGGGAATGCTGCCGAGTTTGATGAGGGTCAGCACGATGCCGAGGGTTTTCTCAAAGATAAGCGCAGTCCGTGCTTGTTGCGGGCTTCGATCATAGACCCAGTAGAGCATGAGGCCCATCTGGTAGAGCCAGAGGAGGCGCGGAAGATAAGGCAGGATGCCAGGTGGAAGGCGCACGCCGGAGTCAGAAACGGCGCGGGCGAAGAAGGCAATGTCGCGGTCGCGGATGGGTGCTGTGGCAGTGCTGAAGGGCGAGAGCGGCAGGCTGGGATCGATGTGCGCGGACAGCGAGCTCATGAGGGCTCGGTTGGGCGCAAAGTACTCGAACTTGTAGCCGATGATGCCGCGCAGGCGCGATTCGAGAGTGCGGCGCGTGTCGAGGATGCGCTCGATTTCGGGCACCATCTGCTGCTGGGCCTGCTCGTAAAAGGCCGTCACGATAGCGTCTTTCGAGTCGAAGTAGTAGTAGGCCGCGCCGAGGGCCATGCCGGCCTCGGCGGCGATCTCACGCATGGTTGCGGTCTGGAAGCCGTGTTTGCCAAAGACGCGCAGCGCGGCCTCAAGAATGCGGGAGCGGGTTGCTTCGGATTTTGGCGTGGATTTGCGTGTCATGGCAATTACGAGTTTACGGGTGACGGGGCGACGAATGTGCGGCGGCGGAAGATCGCGAGCAGCAACAGGTTGAAGAAATGCATGCAGCCAAGCAGGAGCAGGAAGATCCCAACTTTGATAGCAAGCACAAATGCGACCTGTCCAGCTCCATTCAAAGGCAGGAATGTACGAAACGAAACGGCTACATAGCCCAGGCAAACGAGGTAGTAGGCGATGTCGAGCAGGTGGAGGATGGAGCGCGCCAACTCGGGATTACCTCGAAATGCGTCTTCGAGAAGAACCGATCCGGCGTGGCGCAGTACCTGAGAAAGCCCGACAACCAGAAGGGCGCAAATTACGGAATACAGAATGTAGTAGTGTGGCTGATACATTGGAGCCTCCTCACTCTGATTTCATTGCGAATTCGGGATTCAAACTGTAGCTACGGCGGTTGCCCGACGGCGCATCCTTGCCAGGATAAACATGTTGAAGAAGTGCATCGCGCCCAGGATGAGCAGGACGACGCCGATTTTTGCGCTCTCCAGTTCAATGACCTGGCGAAAGTTGGTGAGCGGATCAGCCGTTTTCAACGCCAGGGCGATGTAGCCGACGTTGATCAGGTAGAAACCCACAACGAGGAGCTGGTTGACGGAATCCGCAAGCGGGGCGTTGCCGTGCAGGGCATCGAGCAGGAAGATGCGTCCGCTGTGGTGGAGGGTTCGGGCGACCCATACGGTGATGGCGATGCTGATAGCGAGATAGCTGAGGTAGCATCCGGCGACATACATTGTGGTTCCTCCTTGATCCAGAAAATGAACGTGTTCAAAAATGAAGATAAACCGGCTCATAGGAGAGGTCAAGAGAAAAATGAACATGTTCAATTAAAAATTTGCGAGGAGAATCGGGGCAGGGGTGGCGAGGGAGATCAATCCCCGGTGGCGGAAGCCGAGGATGATTTTGAAACTCCAGCGGCACGATTGAAATCGCGCCCTTTCAAAACCCGGTTGGCGACGGCTAAGGCTGGGGTGGGAAGGGGTAATTCATGTAGAACTCGCGGCGGTGAT
>Ga0116135_1001279_pt1 | contig 12930 bp, 12 predicted proteins | sample June2015DPH_20_1_FD_89738 | JGI IMG/M metagenome (GOLD analysis project Ga0116135, IMG submission 89738) | Peatland microbial communities from SPRUCE experiment site at the Marcell Experimental Forest, Minnesota, USA - June2015DPH_20_10 | ecosystem: Environmental > Terrestrial > Soil > Wetlands... | reverse complement strand
CATCGACACTGATGTGCAGAAGTTCCTCCATAAGTTGTCACCTGAGGCAGTTGTGCAAGCTGGGTTGTTGAGGCAGTTGTGCAAGCTGGGTTGTGAGGCAGCTGTGCAAGCGGAGCTGTTGAGGCAGTTGTGCATGCTGGGCTGTTCAGTCAGCCGTGCGAAGGGGCACGACTTCAGTCGTTCCATAAACCTTTCAATTTGAGAGAGATGGGGCTTTAGCCCCTGCGCGCTGCCGTTGAGGCAGCCGTACAAGCTGCGCTGTTGAGGAATCCGTGCGAAGGGGCACGACTTCAGTCGTTCCATAAACCTTTCAATTTGAGAGAGATGGGGCTTTAGCCCCTGCGCGCTTCTGTTTCTTTAGATATGCGGAACCAAACGGGTATTCCTCCGCCGAGTTGGCCAGACCCGCTTTGATCGGATTCTGATCTATATAGGCACGATGCCGCTGCTCGCTCTCGGGATTGGCGATAACCACATCCGTAAAACCCCTCTGCCAAATTTCACCTCGGAAACCTAGTTCCCTTCCAGCCCTGAAAGAGAATCCGCCCTTGATCCATTGCATAGCTTTTTCAACGGTCAGATCTCTAGGAAGCGTCAACAGGATGTGAACATGATCAGGCATGATCACGAAGTCATGAATCGTCATTCTCCTGGTCCGCATTTGGGCCCGAAGTACATCGATCAAGAGGCACGCCATCCGATCCGTTTAAAACAGCGCCCTTCTGCCTGCGGTCTGCGTCGTTACGAAGAACATTCTTGCGCATCCACTGGCTATCTCTGGTTCCGCGGGTCTCAGTGGCTTCGACATCCTAGCTCGCAAGCTTCAACCGGATCGTTTTCCAATTGGATTCTAGCCATCAAGGATCCTCCTGGCCTGTGCGCACGAACACTGGCTTTCAGACTCCTCTAAGGGTTCACTTCACCCCAGTTCCTTAACCCACCGTCCAAACTCGCCCGCCGGATCAGCGCTCCGAAACAGCGCCTCGGAAACCGCCACCACATCCGCCCCGGCTTCCAGCACCGCCGACGCATTGGCCAGCGTGACTCCGCCGGCAGCCACCAGCACCGGCCCCGTCCCTGCCTCTGCCCGCAACCGCCGAACCCCCTCCACCCCAATCGGTGGTTTGGTCGTTTCTTTCGTCCGGGTCACCGCAATCGGCCCAATCGAGAAGTAATCCGCCGGCAAATCCAGAACTCCAAAAACCAGAGCCTCGCTCCCGCCAAACGTCCCCACAATGCGCTTTGTCCCCAGCACCCGCCGCGCCTCAGCCGGCGAAGCATCGCCAGCGTCCACATGCACCCCGTCAAATCCAAGCCGCTCAACCAGCTCAACCCGGTCATCGAGGATCAGCTTCACATAGCCGACTGGCAGCGCCTCGCGAAGAAGAGCACAGTCGGCCAGGATTTCAGCTTCCGACCCGCTTTTGTTGCGGTACTCCAGCAGCGTCACACCCGCCTGCGTCAACGACTCGCCCAGCCGGCGCAGAAACTCAGCCCGTCTCGCAGCCGGAATGATCGACGAATCCAGAATCGGGTAAATCTTAGGAAACGAATAAGTCATAGATTCAGCGTAGCTGAAGACAGTGGACAGTGCACAGTGTGCAGGGAACAGCGTGGTGCTGCGGTCGCATAGTTCCTGTTCACCACTTGCCTTGATTCATATACCTGGCTTCCGAAGCCTTCCCTGTGCACTGTTCACTGCCACACTGACCGCTGTCTACATCTCATCCGCCGAAGGTCCATAAGTCCCCGGCAGCTTGTGTCCCAGCGCCCGCAGATAAACCCCCAGCTGCGCCCGGTGGTGCGCCACATGGCTGATCACCCACTCCCGCCAGACCCTGTACTTCGTATTCTCAATCCAGATCTGGCCGTTCGCCCCCATCTGCCACTTTTCGTCCCACTTCGCCGTATCCAGGCTGGCCAGCGCGGCCTTCACCTGGGGCACCTCGCGATCGAGCCGCTCCAGCAGCGCTTCTTTTGACGCAGGTATGTACTGCTCGAATTTGTGCCCTGGTTCAAAGATCAGTTTGTCCTTGGTCAAGGTCTCAAGCGCCCATTCGCCCGTCGTCTCAGCCACATGTCCGGCCAGCCTGCCCAGAGCCATCGACTTGGGGTTTGGTTTATAGGTGAAATCAATGTCCGCCGGCAGCGCATCCAGAATCTTGCGGGTCGTAGCAGCCTCGCGGTCGTATTCAGCAATCAGTTCTTTTTGAAAGTCCATCGGGCAACCTCCAACGTTGCGAAGCAAGCATAACCCAAATTCAGGTGAAAAGGCGAAGAAAAAGAGAATATTTATACACAGCTTGATTGAGGGCCATTTGCCGACGACTTGCCATCAATCATCCGTACCCGTTCTACTGCTCCAGTGCAAACGCAATATAAGCCCCGCCCACCGGCCCCTTCGGATCACGTCCCCCGCTCGCGGCAATTACCACGTACTGCCTTCCATCAATCATGTAAGTCGACGGCGTCGCCACCCCGGCAAACGGCAGCTCCGTCTCCCACAGCAGTTCCCCGCTCCCGCTATCGAAGGCCCTGAACTTCCGGTCATAAACGGTAGCCCCGATAAACACCAGCCCGCCCGCAGTAACAATCGGCCCGCCGTAGTTCTCTGACCCGGTGATCTTCATCCCCTCCCGCGCCAGCGCCGGATACTCACCCAGCGGAATCTTCCATAGGTACTTCCCAGTCTTCAAATCGATCGCGTTCAGCGTTCCCCACGGCGGAGCAATCGCCGGGTATCCGTCCGGATCGAGAAACTTCCGATACCCGGTAAATGTGTATTGCTCATGGGCGTACTCGCCGCCAAGCTCCTTCCCACCGCCCTCCTCGCCCGCCTGCAGATAGCGCAGCAGCGCCTTCATCTGCGCCTCGTCGATCCCTGGAAATCCCGGCATCCGTTCAGTCCCATTCCGCGTCACATCGGTGATTTTCTCCCCCGTCAGCCGCTTGGTCACATCCACAAGCGAAGGAAACGGCGGCGATCCTGTTCTGTCCTGACCATGGCAAACCGCGCATTGCCCCTGATAGACCTGCGCGCCCAGGCTCGCTCCCCGATCCGCGGCAACCAACCCGCCCGTCCACGCCATCTCCGTCGCATTCACATAGAGCACGCCCGCCTTCGGGTCCACCGCCGGACCACCCCACTCCGCCCCGCCATCAAACCCTGGAAAGACCACCGTCTGCTTGTCCACGGCCAGCGGCACAAACTGGCCGCCGCTGATAAATGTCCGAAACTCCTTCACCGCCCATGCATGCGCCTCCGGAGTTCTCGTCGTCAGCATGTCTTCCGTCAGCTGTTGCCGCGCATACGGCTCCGGCGCATCCGGCTTAGGCTGCGTCGGAGAGGAAACCTCGCCCGGCACCGTACTCGCCGGGTAAGGAATCTCATGAATCGGAAACAGCGGCGTCCCCGTCACCCGGTCAAATAGATAGAGGTAGCCCTGCTTCGTTGTCTGCGCCACCCCATCCACGATCTTGCCTTCCTTGTTCACCGTGAACAGCGCCGGCGCCGCCGGAAAATCCCGGTCCCAAATGTCGTGGTGAACCCCCTGAAAATGCCACAGTCGCTTGCCCGTAGCCGCGTCGAGCGCTAGCAGCGTATCGGCATAGAGATCGTTCCCCACGCGGTCCGCCCCATAAAAATCAAACACGGCCGAACCAGTCGGGACATAGACAATCCCGCGCTTCACATCCAGCGCCATCCCGGCCCAGTTGTTCGCCGCCCCGGCCGTCTTCCACGCATCCGCCGGCCAGGTTTCATACCCCGGCTCCCCCGGCCGCGGAATCGTATGAAAACTCCAGCGCAGCTTCCCCGTCCGCACATCAAACGCCCGCACATCCCCCGGCGGCGCAGGATGCGTCTCAGGATTCCGCCCGCCCACAATGATCAGGTCCTTATAAATGATCCCCGGCGTAGTCAGCGCAATGGACTGGTGTTCAAAGTCCCCACCCGCGCCCGTCCTGTCCAGCCCTTTCCTAAGATCGATCCGCCCCGACTCGCCAAAAGAGGCAATCGGCTTTCCCGTCTCCGCATCCAGGCAATAGAGAAAGTTCATCACCCCGGCCAGAATCCGCCCGTGTCTGCCATCAGTCCAATAAGCCATGCCCCGCGCCGGCTGCGTTCCCCCCACCCCGGAGTCGAACTTCCACTTCAGCGTCCCCGTCGCCGCATCCAGAGCCACAATCTTCTGCGTCGGCGTATACGCGTACAGCGTCCTTCCTACAATCAGCGGATTGTCCTGAATTCCACCCTTTTCCCCGGTATCGAATCGCCAGGCAACCTTCAACTGACCGACGTTGGCCCGATTGATCTGCGTCAGCCGCGAGTAGTGGTCGCCATCCGCTCCGCCGTTATAGACAGGCCAGTCGACAGTACTCTGCGCGGTGCATGGTCGGCTATCGGGAGCTGCGAGAGAGGCTGCGACCGCAAACGTCAGAACGATTCGCTTCAATGCGTGCCTCTCCTCACCGGAACCGCGAAGAGACAAATGCCGAAGAAAATGCCTCCTGCCAGCCACTCGCGCCGCCTGCTGGTTCCGGCGATCCGTTGGGCGGAACGTCGCACGGAACCGACAGTTGAGGAACCGGCGGGCCATCAATCTGAAGGTAGTTTCCGTGCTCGTACTCCCAGCCGTCCGGTATCTCAAAAGGAGTCCTCAGGTTCGACGGCCACTGCGTCGCTGGCCCCGAATGTCCAATCGCTGCCCGCCACCAGGGATGCCCGGCAGCCAGGATCCCCCCAAAAAAATTGCCCAGCGGAAAAGCCATCGAGAGCACCTGGTCCATCTTCGAAGAAAGAAGCGAGATCTCCCCTACGTTTTGAGCTGCCTGTTGGAACTCCGTGCTAAGGCAGTCGTCATCAATGGCTCCAGCCATCAAAATAAGCCGCCGTACCGGGGTCTTCATCTGCGCGATTGTGTTCAGCACCACCCGCGCCCCCAGGCTATGCGAGGCAAACGATACGCTCGCGGCGGCGCCGAAAGTTGCATCGACAAACGGCCCGATCAGCACCCCGGCATCGTCAGCCAGTTTGGGTTCCTCCGGGTAGTCGAGCCCGTGCGCCCAGATCGAATCGCCCGGCCACAACAGCCCCACAAATGCCGACGGCTGCGGCAATTGCAGCAGGCTTTCCCAGTTCGACAGGCAAGCGATCCCATCTGCTCGATCCACGTTGAATCCGTGGGATGCAATCAGAACATTGCGCCCGCGAATGCTGCCGAGGAAATCCTCCAGCAGCAGGCCCGTATAGTTATTGATGCTTGTGCCCTGGTTGATCGAGACGGTAGTGGCCAGTTCTCCGCCCACGGGTTGCAGCCGGACATCAAGGAATTGCGTCATGACAGGCTACCTCTTGATGGCTTGCATGGTGTTGACCGCGGTCGATAGAGCACTCGAGAGATCCTTGGCAATCGGCGCGAGCGGGGTCGCCAGCAGGCCGGCAAGGAGCGACAACCACATGTCATTCGTCCCCCAGAAGCCGGTCTTACCCGCGTTGCAAAGGCTCCATCCCCCGAACAACGCCAGGCCAAGCGCGAAGAGCGCCGCCAGAATGCGAGTCCAGTTGCGATACACCTGGTCTCCGTGCTGATAAAGTTCATCCAGCACCGCCGTCAAACTAAAGTCGAATCGCGCAAAAACGTCGCTCTCGTCCGCCTCCAGCTTGGTGCCGCTGGCGATCTTCGAGGCGACCGACTTCAGCAAAGTCGGGTCGACCCCCGTCGCCTTCGCCAGATTATCTGAATTGCTCTGGTTCAACCCCATCTTGACCAGGGACTTCGCAATCGACTTCTGGCTCCCGAGATCGGTCCCGTTGTACCAGTTCGCCTTCAGCGAAGCCACAACCTGGCGTTGCGGAAGTGCATTTGCGGCCAGTCCAGCCGGGCCGCGGCTCTCTGCTGTCAGCGCCTTCACCCCATTGGCAATCCGCGTGAATCCAATATGGTTCACTCCCAGAGGTTTGACCGCGTCCACCATGCCGAAGGCCGCGGTTCCCAATCCCCCAACCGCAATGATGATGTGAGGCAGATCCTGCAGGATGGCGCTCTGCTGAACACTCTGAAAAATCATCATGTCGTTCTCCCTTGATTTTCTGTGGCTCAGATTTTCTGTGGCTCAACACTACAAGGGCGAGAGGTCAGAGGAAAAGGATTTTTTCACGGCAATGTAAAAAAGGCTGAAACCCTCAGCAGGATTCCAGCCTCTTCTCATCGCAAAACCAAAGCTTCTACCGGCTTACTCCGCCTTCTTCGCCAAAAACCGCTCCATAAACCCGGTATCAAACTCCCCTGCCCTGAAGCCCTCATCGGCAAAGATCTTCTCGTGCAGTGAAATGGAAGTCTCAATCCCCTGCACCACAAACTGACCCAGCGCCCTTTGCATCCGCGCAATCGCCTCCGCGCGGTCCACCCCGTGCACAATCAGCTTGGCAATCAGCGAATCATAATAAGGCGGCACCACTCCCTCGGAGTACTGCGCCGTATCCACGCGCACTCCATTCCCGCCCGGCACATTGAACGCCGTAATCTTCCCTGCCGAGGGCGTAAACTTCTGCGGATGCTCCGCGTTGATGCGGCACTCGATTGCGTGTCCGCGAATCTCCAGCTTCGACGGCAGAATCGCATCCAGCTTCTCGCCAGACGCAATCCTCAGCTGCGCTTTCACCAGGTCGATGCCGGTAATGGCCTCGGTCACCGGGTGCTCCACCTGGATGCGCGTGTTCATCTCGATAAAGTAGAGTTGCCGGTCCGCGTCCATCAGGAACTCGACCGTCCCCGCGTTCTGATAGCCGATCTCGCTCAGGCAGCGGACCAGCGTCTTGCCAATCTCCTCGCGCATCTTCGGCGTCACCTGGAGTGACGGCGCTTCCTCAATCAGCTTCTGATGCCGCCGCTGAATGGAGCACTCGCGCTCAAATAGCGAAACCACGTTGCCGTGCTCATCGGCCAGCACCTGAAACTCGATGTGCCGCGGCTGCTCAATGAACTTCTCCATGTAGAGTTCGCCGTTGCCAAACGCATTGGCCGCCTCGCCGTAGGCTTGGTGAAACAGATTCGGCAGATCCTCTTCCTTGCGCACAATGCGCATCCCGCGCCCGCCACCACCGGCCTTGGCCTTCAGAATTACGGGATAGCCGACCTTCTTGGCCCACTCCTGCGCTTCTTCCGCGGTCGCAATCACGCCGTCCGAGCCGGGCAAAATCGGCACCTTCGCCTTCTTCATCGCCTGGCGCGCCTTCTCCTTCTCGCCCATCAGCCGCGTCACCTCCGGCGGAGGCCCAATGAACTTCACATTCGACGCGCGGCAAACCTCGGCAAAGTTGGCATTCTCGCTCAACAGCCCATAGCCCGGATGGATCGCGTCCACATCGGCAATCTCGGCAGCGGAAATCACCGCAGGCACGTTGAGATAGCTGTCCGCCGGCCGCGGCGGCCCAATGCAGATCGCCTCATCGGCAAACTTCACGTGCAGCGAATTGCGGTCCGCCTCGCTATAGACGGCGACCGTGCGAATGCCGAGTTCCCGGCAGGCGTTCAGAACCCGCAGCGCAATTTCGCCACGATTGGCAACCAGTACCTTACGAAACATGCATTTCCTTTTAGTCCGAATTACGGAAGGAGCAGGGGGCTTCAGCCCCTTGAACAAGCCCCTCGTTCATCTTGGCCTTTAGGCCCGGACTGCCTTGGATGCCCCATCCATCGGACACCCTTGTTCTTGTCCGATGGGTGGGAGAGCACAAAGGCCAACCACCCGCCTCCTGCTCTATCACCCTTGCCGAATCGCAAACAGCGGTTGCCCGAATTCAATTGGCTGCCCGTTCGAAACGAAGCTCTTCACAATCTCTCCCGCCGCGTCCGATTCAATCTCGTTCATCAGCTTCATGGCTTCGACAATGCAGATCACCTGGCCCTTTTCCACGCGATCGCCCACCATCACAAACGGCGAAGCCCCCGGCGAAGGAGATCCATAATAGGTGCCCACAATCGGCGACTTCAAAATGTGCAATCCCTCATTCGGGTCGGCCGCCGGTGCAGCCGCAGCCGCCGGCGCGGCAACAGTAACAGGCGCAGCAGCAACGACCGGCGCCGGTGCCGCAGTCCGCGCATTGGCCAACAGGCTTGCCAGGTCGCCCAGCCCCGCATTCGCCGTCTCCGGGCGCGTGAACTTGAGACGAACCTTCAAATCGCCCCGGTCCAACTCGAATTCCGCAACCTGATTCTCTTTCAAGAACTCAATCAGTTGCTTCAGATCATCGATATCTTCAGGGTTCAGTGGATTCATTCGTTCCTTAACTCTCCCACACGCGCGTTTACGCGCCGATTTCGGTTCGCCGATTTCCACGCATCAATTCTGACGCGCTCATTCAAAGTTCAATCAGGGCTTTAGGCGCCGGTGTCAGCACCTGCCCTCCGCTACGGGTTACAGCCACCATATCCTCAATGCGAATCCCAAACTGACCCGCCAGGTACACTCCCGGCTCAATGGTCACAACCATGCCGGTAAGCAGCCTGGCCGTTTGTCCGGCGCCAATCCGCGGCGACTCGTGAATCTCCAGGCCGACCCCATGGCCGGTGGAGTGGGAAAACGCCTCCGCCAATCCAACTTTGCGCAACACGCTGCGGGCCGCCTCGTCCACTTCCCCGCAGCGCACATTCGGGCCCACCGCGGCAACTCCCGCTTCCTGGGCTTCCAGCACCGCCTGGTACGTGTCCCGTTCGTTCGTCCCTGGCTTTCCAAGGTATACGGTACGAGTCATATCCGAGCAGTAGCCTCCGAGGATTATACCGAAGTCCAGCGTCAGGAACCCTCTCCGAGGTAACCGCGCGCTCGTAGCCCTTCCATGGGGCAAAGCCGACCGCGCCCCCGAAGCCACAATCGTCTCAAACGACATGCCTTCCGCGCCCTTGAGCCGCGCCTGATATTCGAGTTCGGCTGCCACTTCCGTCTCCCGCAACCCAGGCCGGATAAACCCCAGCATGTGCTCAAAAAGCTCGCAGCCCGTCAGCGCCGCCTTTGAAATCAGCGCCAGCTCGTCTTCATCCTTGACGTTCCGCAGCGGTTCCACCAGCGGCGCAGCCAGCTCCGTCAAAAACGCCTTCCGCAACTTGAACGGCAACGCCTGCTTCCAACGCGCCAGTTCCGCCACCGTCACATGAGTCGCATCGAATCCCGCGGAAGTCACGCCCGCCTGTGCCGCGAGCCATTGCACCGCCGCAACCGCCGGCGAACTAGCCACAATCTGCACCTGTGCAGCCTTCACTTCTTCGGCAGCCTGCGTTGTGTAGCGCCCGTCGGTAAACAATCGCGCAGCCCGACGCGTAACAGCCAGCGCGGCGCTCGATCCGGTAAATCCAGAGAGGTAGCGAAGGTCAGGAAGGTGAGTAACCAGAAGCCCGGTAAGCCCGGCTCGAGTCAAACGGCGGCGTAAAAGCCCAATGCGGCGTGAGTGATCCACTGCGTAAGAATAACAGGGCAAACAGCTCCAACCGCACGGTGTCTCCGCGTTTTGATCCGGGGTAAAACTGCTGATAGAGCAGCACTGGTTTTGAAAGGGCACGAATTGATTCGTGCCGAAAAACTCGCTGGAGAAGTGTGGGCTTTACAGGCTGCGAAAAAACTTGCTTCAACCGGCTTTTGCTTTGAAAGGGCACGACTCAAACAGCCATTGAATAAAAATAAGTTATTGATTCTTCAATGTCCTAAATAGCCGAGAAGTTCACAAATCCCAGGTCGTTAGCACAAATTAGCACAGAAATCCGGCCGAGGACCGCAGCACGCACAGTCCGAAACTTCCCCATCGGCGACGAATAGACCGGAACGGCGGTTTCGCAGTTCTCGTGGAACGTGTTGATAGAATCTCGGCGAGGTGCAAATGGGCGCATTCTATGTGAACTACACGGTAAAAGGAGCGGACCCGAAGTCGATAGTGAGCGCTCTGGCGGGCAGGAGAGCATTTGTATGTCCTGAGCGAAGCGGGTGCGTTGTTGTGTTCGACGAGGAGTCTGATAAGCAGGACCAAGGGGTAATTGCGAAAGTTGCCGCACATCTCTCAGCGAGCCTGCAAACCACGGTACTGGCAGCACTGAATCACGACAGCGACATCCTGTGGTATCAGCTTTACCAGAGTGGGACCCTAATCGACCAATACAACTCGACCCCCGACTACTGGACCCCTAAGTCCGAGCCTTCACTTCCCGAGGGTGGAGACGCAAAACGAATTTGCAGGGCTTTCAACTGCGGCGATATTGCCGAGGTCGAACGCATATTGCGCATGCCCTGGAAGGCGTATCCGGACGCCGGGGAGCGGCACGCCGATCTAAGTCGCGTACTCAATCTGCCCAGTTTCGCTGTGGGGTACGGATTCAACGCGGTTGTACTTGGGTATCTGCCAGAAGGTTTGTCGGCGGACGATCTGACGGCTATCACCTAGATTCGCCGGAAGTCAGCATCTCGGACTATCACCGGTAATGGAGGAGCTTTGGCCGCGCGAACTTCTTCCGCGTGAAGCACACAGCTTGCGAAGGCCCGTAGCACAGGATTAGCACAGAAAGCGGATAGGCTTTTGTAAACATCTGATCTCGCGAGGCTTGCGAGCTTGTCCTTGTGTCAGGGCACGACTTCAGTCGTGCCATCAGTGGTCCAAAATCGGCATCGGCTTTAGCCGCTGAGGGATATCTTTGGCCTGAGTGGATCAGAACTCTGACTTTTTCCGCAGCCTGTTTAGCCCCTGAGGGTTGCCATCGGCTACTCGGCGATCAGTTAACATGGCATCGCGGCGAAGAACAACGCCTCCCTGCCATGAATCAAGTACAGCTTTCAGGTAGTCCTTACGATTCCCTCCCCGAAGGGGTGACAGATCTCTGCGCAGAACTCAATGCCCCGCCCCGCCTGATCGCCCACCTCACCATCGTTCACGACACAGCGCGCAAACTTGCGAGCAAACTTCGCGCCGAATTCCCAAGCCTTGACTTCGACGAAGAAGCCGTCTATTTCGGAGCCGCCACCCACGACCTCGGCAAAGCCATTCACACCGAAGAGCTAAGCAAATCCGGCAGGCAGCATGAGAAACGCGGCGTCGACCTATTAAAGGAGCACGGGGTCCCCGAGCGTCTGGCCCGTTTTGCCTGGACGCACAACAACTGGCAACCCTCTGACGACCCTCAATTTGAAGATCTGCTGGTAGCCCTCGCCGACAAAACCTGGAAAGCCAAGCGCATCCCCGAGCTCGAAGCCCTCGCGACCAGCGCATTAGCATCGAAAACCGGCAAAGCTGAGTGGGAGTGTTACGCGATTCTGGACAATCTATTGCAGGATCTATCCGCCAACGCCGACGCAAGCCTCGAGTGGCAGCGCAGTTTTCCAGTCGATTGAGCTTTTCTCAAGCGCCGCAGTCGAGCCCTCCCCGGCGATCAGAAACTTACAACTGAACACTTACAACTGACCACTGATCACTGCCTCTTACACCGCCGGCCGAACTGGCTTCTTCTGATGCGGGTCGAGCTCCGAATCCGCCGCCTGCAGATCCGACTGCCGGTCCATCCACTCATCCAGCCGCGAGCGCTTGAAGCGCCACCGGTTCCCCAGCTTGAACGCCGGCACAAAACCGTCCGATGCGTACTTGTAGAGCGTGTCCGGAGAGATTCCCAGATAGTCGGAGGCCTGACGAATATCCATCACCTCGCGTACTTCGGGGACCAGCAGGTTGGAACGGGCCGCGGCGTTGCGCATAACTGTCTCCTGAGGGGTTCACGTGCAGACGAGCGATTCCGGCAGCACTACCGGTAGTCTTGTATATAACGCGGTTTCACCTGTCAGTTCAAGGCTTTTTAGGGAGTTACCGTAAATTCATCGGCTTTCCGCTTCCCGCCGTTTTCTCCATTCCCCTCCCATTCCGTCCACAAACCCCGCCCCTTGGGCCAGCTCAAACCCCACACCCAATCCATAGGGTCATTAGGACAGATGGTGCAGATCAGAAGGAATTCATCCAATTTGCCCCCCCAAAAAACGAGGGCCCTCCAAATCAGGCCCTCTTGAAAAAACACCCTGCTCATCGCAAACAAGCAGGCCGGGAGCCAATTCGCTCCCGGCCTGCCCACGCTGATCTTGGATTCTTCTAATTCTGGTCGTCGCGGCGATGCAGTGTAGGCTGATCGCTCGGGTCCGTCCCGGTTCCCGTGCCCGAGGTCGGGTCGCCTGAACCCGTGCTCGCCCGGCGCAGCGAAGGCCTGTTCTTATCCTTCGAGTCCGTCAGCCTGCGCTTGTTCTCAATCCGCGCCAGCCTTGCCTTGATGTCGTCAAACTCTGAAGTCGTCACCGTGTACTCGTCCCGCGGCGGCAGAATTCGCGCAATCTCTTCCTGCGAATGAAGAATCCGGTCCGGCGTCTGAGGGTGGTCGCTGAACGCCTTGGCTACCATCCCCGGCTTCCGCTTTTCCAGAGCCTGCACCTTCTCAAAGAAGCTGATAAACGCCTGCGGATCGTATCCGGCGCGGTACATATATTGAACGCCCAGGTAATCCGCCTGCGCCTCAAACTCGCGCGAGAAGTGCAGAAACGTGATTGGCACCCCGATCGAAGCAGCCTCGTAAATCCCGTATCCCGTCCAGCCGCCGATGAAGATCAGCGGAATCGTTCCCAACTGCGCGTAGTTCATGCGCGTCTGCTCGCGCACCGCGTGGTGGGCGCAAACGTGCGCGGTCTCATGCGCCATCACGCCGGCCAGTTCCGCTTCCTCGTCCGCATTCAGAATCAGTCCCGAATTGACATAGAAGAACCCGCCCGGCAGCGCAAACGCATTAATCTCGTCTGAATCGATAATCTTGATCGTGAACGGAACCTTGCAGTCCGAGTTCTTCACAATGTTCTGGCCAACCCGGTTCACATATTCATTGATGACCGGATCGGTGATGAACTTCGAGCTCTTCTCAATCT